>Ga0307502_10000127_pt1 | contig 20381 bp, 18 predicted proteins | sample 16_S_MG_FD_201364 | JGI IMG/M metagenome (GOLD analysis project Ga0307502, IMG submission 201364) | Soil microbial communities from Populus trichocarpa stands in riparian zone in the Pacific Northwest, United States - 16_S | ecosystem: Environmental > Terrestrial > Soil > Riparian zone > Trees... | reverse complement strand
GAGCGCCTTGGCCGCCGACGCCACGAAGCTCACGCAGGACGGCGGCAGCGGGAACGACACGCTGGCCGGCGGCCGCGGCAACGACGTGCAGCTCGGCGGCGACGGCAACGACGCCATCGACGGCAACCAGGGCAACGACACGGCGCTGATGGGCGCCGGCGACGACCGCTTCACCTGGGATCCGGGCGACGGCAGTGACGTCGTCGAGGGCCAGGCGGGCAGTGACGCGATGACGTTCAACGGCGCCAACAACGCCGAGCTCTTCGACGCGTCGGCCAACGGCGGGCGCGTGCGCTTCGTCCGCAACGTCGGCAACATCACCATGGACCTCAACGACGTCGAGGCGATCGACCTCAACGCGCTCGGCGGCGCCGACCAGCTGACGGTCAACGACGTCTCCGGCACCGACCTGACCCAGGTCGATGCCGACCTGGCCGCCGCCCTCGGCGGGGCGGCCGGCGACGGCGCCGCGGACCAGGTGGTCGTCACCGGGACGAACGGCGACGACGTGATCGTGGCGAACGGCTCAGGCGGCAACGTGGCCGTCAACGGCCTGTCCGCGGCGGTCCGCATCGCCCACGCCGAGCCCCAGCAGGACGTCCTGTCGATCAACGCGTTGGCCGGCGACGACGTCGTCGAGGCCTCCGGGCTGGCAGCCGACGCGATCAAGCTGGAGGCCGACGGCGCCGACGGCGCCGACATCCTCATCGGCGGCGCCGGCCCCGACACGCTGCGCGGCGGCGCGGGCGACGACGTCCTTCTCGGCGGCCCCGGCCTCGACGTCCTCGACGGCGGCCCGGGCGACAACGTCGTCATCCAGGACTGACCGTCGCGAACGTGGTAGGGGGCGCCCGGCAGCGGGCGCCCCACTACTCTCTGCGCCGTGAGTGGCGCTCTCCACCAGAACGGCCATGGTCGATCGCCGTCGGTCGCCGTCGTGGGGGGCGGCTTCGGCGGCGTCGGCGCCGTCACGATGCTGCGCCGCGCAGGCTACGACGACGTGACAGTGTTCGAGCGCGCCGAGCGCGTCGGCGGCGTCTGGCACCACAACACCTATCCCGGCGCCGCCTGCGACGTCCCGTCGCACCTCTACGAGTTCTCCTTCGCCCCCAACCCGCGCTGGTCGCGCCGCTTCGCGCCCCAGCGCGAGATCCAGGCCTACCTCGAGGACGTCGCGCGGCGCCACGGGGTGCTGGAGCGCATCCGTACGGGCACGGAGGTGACGGACGCGCGCTGGGACGGCGAGCGCGGCACGTGGGTGCTGCAGACCAGCGCCGGCCCCCACGAGGCCGACGTGCTCGTCACCGCCTGCGGCCAGCTCTCGGTGCCGACGTTGCCGCCGATCCCCGGCCTCGACCGTTTCGAGGGCCCTTCCTTCCACACGGCGCGATGGCGCCACGAGGTCGAGCTCGCCGGGCAGCGGGTGGCGGTGGTCGGCAGCGGCTGCAGCGCCATCCAGGTGGTGCCCGCCATCCAGCCGATCGTCGAGCACATCGACATCTACCAGCGCTCGCCGGGGTGGACGATCCCGAAGATGGACTACGCCTACTCCGAGCGCGCACAACGGCTCTTCGAGCGCTTCCCGGTGCTCCAGCGCCTGGACCGGGCCGCGATCTTCGCCTTCATGGAGCTCGGCGCGGCCGCGATGACAGGCAAGCGCTGGCTGCTGCCGCCGGCGCGCGCGCTCGCCCGCCGTCAGATCACCAAGGCCATCGACGACCCCGAGCTGCGCGCCAAGGTGACGCCCGCCGACGAGGTTGGCTGCAAGCGCCTCATGCTCACCGACGAGTGGTATCCGACGCTGACCAAGCCCAACGTCGAGCTGGTCGTCGACCGGATCGCGGAGGTCACGGCGACCGGGGTGCGGACCGAGGACGGCGTCGAGCGCCGCGCGGACGTGCTCGTGCTGGCCACGGGGTTCAAGAGCCACGGGTTCGTCGCCCCGATGGCGATCGAGGGCGCCGACGGCCGCACGCTGGCGCAGGAGTGGGCGCAGGTCGCCCGCGCCTACCTGGGAATGAGCGTGCCCGGGTTCCCGAACCTGTTCCTGCTCTACGGGCCCAACACGAACGGCGGCACCGGATCGGTCATCTACACGATCGAGGCCGGCATGGGTCACGTGATCGCCGCCCTCGACGAGCTCGCCCGCGTGGACGCGCGCGCGATCGAAGTCCGGCCCGAGGCCGCGGACGCGTTCGACCGCGAGCTGCGCGCCGCCCTGGCCGGCACGGTGTGGCACTCCGGGTGCACGAACTGGTACGTCGACGAGAACGGCAACGACCCCAACCAGTGGCCGTGGCTGTGGAGCACCTACCGCCGCCGGACCGCGCGGATCGAGCCCGGAACGTACGAGCTGAGCACGAGCTGAATAATCGGACGGTGCCCGATTCTGGATCTGTCCGGCGCCGGCAGGCCGGCGTGCTGGTCGTCGGTGCGACCGAGCGCGAGGTCCACCCGTGGCTGCGGGCGGCCGGGCACGCGACGCGGGTGGCCCCCGGCGTGGACGCCGCGCTGGCGGCGCTCGGCGAGGAGCCGGCCGATCTCGTGATCGTCGACCGCGACCCCGGCGGCCTCGACACCCCTGACCTCTGTCGCGCGCTGCACGCCGACCCGCGCCTCGACGGGGCGTGGATGCTGGCCATCACGGCCAAGGGGACGCGGTCGGACGCCGCGCTCTCCGCCGGCGCCGACGACTACCTGCACCGGCCGTTCACGCGCGGCGAGCTGCTCGCGCGCGCCGGGGCCGGCCTGCGCGCGGCGCGCCAGCGCTCCGACGACCGGCTGATGCGCGCGCTGATGCTCAACGTGCCCGGGGCCATCTATCGCTCGGCGTGGCACGCCGGCCACGTGGTGGAGCTGATCAGCGACGAGATCGAGCGCATCTCGGGCTACCTGCCGGCCAACTTCGTCGCCAGCACGCGACGCACGATGCTGAGCATCGTCCATCCCGACGACCGCGACGGGCTGACGCGGGCGGTCGAGCACGCCGCCCAGCACGAGCGAGCCTTCGCCATCGAATACCGGATCGTGCGCGCCGACGGCGAGGTTCGCTGGGTGCTCGATCGCGGCCAGCTCGTGCCGGGGCCCGGCGGGCGGCTGTGGGTCGACGGGGCGATGTTCGACATCACCGAGCGCCGCGCCGCCGAGGAGGCGCTGCGCCGGCACGAGATCGAGCACGCCCGCACCGAGGAGCTGCGCGCGTCGCGCGTGCGGATCGTCGAGGCGGGCGACGCCGCGCGCCGGCGGATCGAGCGCGACCTGCACGACGGCGCCCAGCAGCGGCTCGTGCTCGTGTCGCTGACCTTGAAGCGGGCCGAGGGGCGGGCGCGCGGCACCCCGGCGGAGGCGCTCGTCGTCGAGGCGTCCGAGCAGCTGCGCGAGGGGCTGGCCGAGCTGCGCGACCTGGCCCACGGGATCCATCCGGCCGTGCTGGGCGAGCACGGGCTCGCGGCCGCGCTCGACGGCCTCGTCGCTCGCTCGCCGATCCCGGTCGACGTGCGTGTGGCGCCCGAGCGCGCGGCGCCCGCGGTCGAGGCCGCGCTCTACTTCACGATCGCCGAGGCGCTCACGAACGTCGCGAAGTATGCGCAGGCCACCACGGCGGCGATCACGATCGAGATCGAGGACGGCACGCTCGTCGCCGAGGTCACCGACGACGGCGTCGGCGGCGCGAGCATGGCCGCCGGGTCAGGCCTGCGCGGTCTCGAGGATCGCCTGGACGCGATCGGCGGGACGCTCACGGTGCACAGCCGCCCCGGCAAGGGCACGACGATCCGCGCGTGCGTGCCGCTGGTGGCGGGGGTGTAGTCGTCACTCCCGGCAGTCCGCGCACTCCCCGTGCAGCACGATCTCGTGCTCGGCCACGTCGAAGGCGACCCGGGCGGCGAGGCGGTCCACGGCCCGCTCGAGCTCGTCGTCGGCGAAGGGCTGCACGTCGCCGCAGCGGTCGCAGACCATGTGGTGATGGTGGTGGCCGTCGGGCCGCGTGGCCTCGTAGCGGGTCGAGCCCTGGCCGACCTCCACGCGCGTGACGAGGGCGAGGCCGACGAGCTCGTCGAGCACGCGGTAGACCGAGGCGCGGGCGACGCCGCGGCCGTCGTCGCGCAGCGCGTCCTCGATGTCGTAGGCGCTCAGCGCGCACGCCTGGCGGTCGAGCAGCGTGATGACCGCGGCCCGCGCGCCGCCGCGACGGAAGCCCGCCTCGGCGAGGCGGCGGTCGGCGTGCTCGGCCCACGAAGCCATCGCTTCCGATGGTAGCGATGAGAACGGTTCTCGCTTCACCGAACTGCAACCTCTGGCCACGGCGACGATCTACTATTCGGTGTTATGGAGGAGCTGTTCGGTGACGAGGCGCTGCGGCGGCGCGAGTTCCTGCAGCGCACGGCGCTCGGCGCGGGGCTGGCCGCGTCGCTGGGGACGCTGCTGCCCGCCGACACGCTGGTGGCCGAGGCGGCGGGCAAGCAGCGCCGCGCGCCGCTGCCCGCGCCGCGCAACCTGCCCATCGACACCTTCGTCGTGCTGATGATGGAGAACCGCTCGTTCGACCACTACCTGGGCTGGCTGCCCGGGGCGGACGGCCACCAGGGCGGGCTGGAGTTCCCCGACCGCGACGGCCAGCCGCAGGCGACCCGGCGCATGGCGCCCGACTTCCAGGGCTGCGGGCACCCCGACCCCGATCACTCGTGGGCAGGCGGGCGCACCCAGCTCAACGGCGGGCGCTGCGACGGCTTCCTGCGCTCGGGCGAGAACGACGTGTTCGCGATCTCCTACTACGCCGAGGACGACCTCGGCTTCATCGGGCACGCGGCAAAGGCGTTCACCGCCTTCGATCGCTTCCACTGCTCGCTGATGGGCTCCACGCTGCCCAACCGCGAGTACATGTGGGCGGCGCAGTCCTACGGCAACATCGACAACGCGCTGCCGCCGCAGACGCCCTACACAACCGGCTTCCCCGACACGACGATCTTCGCGTCGCTCGACCGCGCCGGAGTCTCCAACCGCTACTTCTTCAACGACGTCCCGATCAGCGCTCTGTGGGGCGCGTCGCGGCTGGCGGCCTCGGGGCCGATCGCGGAGTACTACGAGCGCGCGGCCAGCGGGACGCTGCCGCACGTCTCCTACGTCGATCCCAACTTCGGAGGCAGCTCGGGCGAGGAGCCGGGGCTGTCGGGCGACGAGCATCCCCACGGCGACATCCGCACCGGGCAGGCGTTCATGGCCGACGTCGTGCACGCCTTCATGGAGTCACCGCAGTGGGAGCGCGGCGCGCTGTTCATCGTCTACGACGAATGGGGCGGCTTCTTCGACCACGTCCCACCGCCGCGCGTGCCCGACGATCGCAACGACCCCGACGTCGACAAGGACTTCGGGCTCATGGGGTTCCGCATCCCGGCCGTCGCGGTGTCGCCGTGGGCGCGGCGCGGCTACGTGGCCCACTCGACCTACGGCTTCGAGTCGATCCTCAAGCTCATCGGCTATCGCTTCGGCCTGCAGCCGCTGACGCGCCGCGACGCCTACGCGGGCAACATCGGGCGCTCGTTCGACTGGACTTCGAAGCCCGCCCTCGACCTTCCCGACCTGCCGCGCCCCGAGCACGTCGTCTCCATGGCGTGCCCCGGCGCGCTGCCCGGCGCCATCCGCGCCAACGACCACGACGTGCTCGACCTCGTGAGCAGCGGCTACCTCGACCGGATGGGCTTCGACTACCGCGCCGCCACGGCCGAGTCGACCTTCCGCGAGCCCTCGAAGGTCCGCCAGGCGCTGTAGCTGAAATGCTCCCCGTCTGCCGGACGGGGAACTGATCCTGATCGCCGGTGCGCTGCTGGCCGCCGGCATGCTCGCGTCCCTCATCGCGGGGCGCCTGCGCGTGCCCGGCCTGCTGCTCTTCATCTTCGTGGGCATGGCCATCGGCACCGACGGCCTGGGCTTCATCGACTTCGACGACTACACGCTGGCGCGCCGCATCGGGATCATCGCGCTGGCGCTGATCCTCTTCGAGGGCGGTCTCACCTCCGGGCTGCTCGAGATCCGCCCCGTGCTGGCCCCGGCGCTGGCCCTGGCCATCGTGGGGACGATCGTCACCGCCGTCGTCACCGGCCTGGCGGCGGCGTGGCTCTTCGACCTCTCGACGCTCAACGGGATGCTGCTGGGCTCGATCCTTGCGGCCACCGACGGCGCGGCCATCTTCGCGCTCCTGCGCGGCTCGACGCTCAAGCGCCGCCTGGCCATCACGCTGGAGGGCGAGTCGGGGTTCAACGACCCGATCGCGGTCCTGCTCGTGCTCGGGTTCATCGAATGGCTGCAGCACGACGACTACGGGCTGGCCAACATGGCCGTGCTCTTCGTCCGCCAGATCGGCATCGGCCTGGCCATCGGGCTGGTGGTGGGGGCGGCCGCGGTGTGGGCGCTGCGGCGCGTCACCCTGGCCACCGCGGGCCTGTACCCCGTGGCGACGCTCGCCGTCGCCGCCCTGGCCTACGGCGGCGCCGACACCCTGCACGGGTCGGGCTTCCTCGCCGTCTACCTCGTCGGGCTCGCGCTGGGCACGGCCGGCATCCCCGCGCAGCAGACGGTGACGTCCTTCCATCAGGGGCTGGCGTGGGTGGGTCAGCTGGCGATGTTCGTCGCGCTCGGCCTGCTCGTCTTCCCGAGCCGGCTCGACGACGTCGCTGTGCGCGGGACGGTCCTCGCGCTCGTGCTCGTGTTCGTCGCGCGCCCGGTCGCGGTCGCCATCGCCACGCTGCCCGCGCGCTTCACGTGGGCCGAGCGCGCCGCGCTCTCGGGGGCCGGCCTGCGCGGCGCGGTGCCCGTGGTCCTCGCGACCTTCCCGGTCATCGCCGGGGTCGGGGGGAGCACCCAGCTCTTCGACGTCGTCTTCTTCGCCGTGCTGCTCTCCACGATCATCCAGGGGACGATGTTCGAGCCGCTGGCGCGGGCGCTGGGGGCGACCACGAACGAGCCCGCCCTGCCGCGCCCGCTCGCCGAGGCGGGGACGATCAGGCGCCTGGGCGCGGAGATCCTCGAGTACCCGGTCGCCCACGACGACGCGGTGGTCGGCGCGCGCGTGCGCGACCTCGGCCTGCCGCGCGAGGCGGTGGTCAACGTCATCGTCCGCGGCGACGAGGCGATCCCGCCGCGCGGCTCGACCATCCTGCGCGCCGGCGACCGCCTGCACGTGCTGCTGCGCTCCGAGCTCTCGCGCGACGTGCATCGCATCGTCGAGCGCTGGCGCCAGGGGCCGATCGGGCCGCTGCCGCGCCCGCCGCGGCGCATGCAGGGGCGCCCGCCCACCTTCACCGTCGCCCCGTTCGCCCAGGTCCCGCTGACGGGCGACGCCGCTCATCCGCGCGCGGTCGCCGGTGCCGAGGTGGTCGCCCAGCTGCGCATCCGCCGCGACGTGCCGGGGGCGCTCGTCGCACTCGACGACGGGCGCTACGCGATGGTCGGCCCGCTGGTGGCGGTGGGCTCGCGCCAGCTGCTGTGGAGCTGGTCGATGCGCCGCCTGCGGCGACTGCCGAACGACGACAGCGAGCGCGCGTGGCTGCAGAACGTCGTCGGAGCGCTGGCGGCCGACATCCAGGAGTAGGCGATCAACCGTGGGCCGGCGTCGCCTCGGCGACGCGCAGCAGGAGGTCGTGCAGCAGCACGCGCTCGTCCTCGTCGAGCGCGCCGAAGGTGCGCTCGTTGCCTTCGTCGGCCAGGCGGGTGACCCGCTGCAGGACGCGGCGGCCCTTGGCCGTGAGGTGAATGGCCTGCACGCGGCGGTCGCTGCGGCCCCGGCGGCGCTCGGCCAGGCCCTCGCGCTCGAGGTCGTCGACGAGGCCGACCATCGGGCTCTTGTCGATGCGCAGGCGGCGCCCCAGCGCGCGCTGTGACATCGGTCCCTCGGCGTCGATCACGACGAGCAGGGCGGCGTGCTTGGCGCGGATGCCCGCCGGCCCGAGCTCGCGCTCGAAGCGCTCGCTGGCGTGCTCGGCGATGAAGGTCATCAGATAGCCGGGCCAGTGCGTCAACGACGGGGGTAGCGAGGGCGCGATCGCGGTCGTCACCGTTGAAACCGTACCGATTGAAGATCGTCTTGACAAGAGACGATCTTCGGAGCAAACTTCACGGCACAAAGGTTCACATCTCCGCGAAGCAGGTGATGGCAATGGCCGTCCAGGACCTTCAACAGACGCTCTTGCGGGCACCGGCCGAGGTGGGCAGCGGCGTCCATCGCGTGCTCGTGGCCTTCGACGGCTCCCCGTCGGCGTGGGCGGCCCTGCACCAGGCGATCGACGTGGCGGTGACCAACCGCGCCCTGCTGACCATCGCCGCCGTCGTGCACGAGCCCTCGGCGCTCTGGATGGGCTTCGGTGCGATGAGCGTGCCGTACACCAGGGAGGCCGTGCGCCGCGAGCTCGAGCGCGAGATGCGCCTGCACCTCGCCGAGGCGCGCGACGAGGTGCCTGCCACCGTGTCGGTGACGACGCAGCTGCTGCACGGTCGGCCGGCGCGGGCGATCGCGGCGCTCGCCGAGGCGGGCCGTTATGACCTCGTGGTGACCGGGCCGCGCCCGCTCGGCCGGTTCGGGCGGCTGGTGCACCACAGCGTCACCCACGCCCTGCTCTCGCGCACCCGCGTCTCGGTGCTCGCCGTCAAGCCGCAGTAGGGCTCGCGCTGCAAGGCGCCGTGCGCGCGGCAGGACAGCGCCGCACCCCGCCGAACCGCTTCAGCCATGCACAACCGCCAGCTCCACGGCGCCCTGGCCGCCTTCGTCGAGGAGGCGGCCTGGCAGCTCTCGGCCGAGACCGCCGACGGCGCCGAGATCCCCTTCGAGGTCGTGCGCGGCGGGCGCCGCGACAGCCCGCTGTACTGCTATCGCCCGCTGACCGCGGACTTCATCGAGCAACGCGTCGGATTGCTGTCGCGGCTGCCGAGCTTCCTGCCCGCCGTGCACGCGCTCTCCGGGCTGGGCCGGCTGGGCGACTACCTCGAGTCGCGCGGGGAGCGCGGGTACCCCGTCGAGCCGCGCGCCCGCGCCGAGTTCGCCCTGCGCGCCTTCCTCAGCCGTGTCTTCGAGGAGTCCACCGACTTCGCCCTCAGCCCCGAGCGCCTTGAGCGCGCCTACGGCGAGGTCGAGTCCGCGCTCTACGACGGGCGCACCGAGACGGTGGTCATCGCGCCGCTGCTGGGGCTCGCGATCGCCTCGCCCGAGCTCGCGCTCGGCGATGGGCTGACCCTCGTCCAGGGCGACGCCTTCCCCGAGGACGCGCCCGCCGACGCGCTCTGGGCGCCCGGCGCGCGGCGCCCGCACCTGCTCGTCGTATTGCGCTGGGAGGCCGCCGCGGGCGACACCACGCCGGTCGCCCACGCCCGCGTGCGGCTGCGGCGCCTGCTCACGGCCCTGCGCCTGTACGACGGCGCCAGCGTCGGCTTCGGGCCGCTTGCGTGGACGCGTACGGGCGGCTCGCCGTGGCAGCCGTTCGCGCTCGGCGCCCTCGGGCGCCGCGGCGAGGAGCCGATCGCCGTCGCCGCCCACCAGGAGGACGAGCTGCGCGCCTTCTGCGCGCTGATCGTCAAGCGCACGCCGCGCACAGGCGAGCTGGCGTGGGCGCTGCGCCGCTACGAGATGGCCTGCGAGCGCGCGATCCCCGGCGAGGCGCTGACCGACGTGCTGCTGGCATTGCGCGCCCTGATCGAGCCCGAGGGGCCCGCGTCCGGACGGCTCGCGGGACGGCTGGGGGCGCTCTGCGCGCTGCCCGAGGACCGCGCGGCGCTCACCGCGCGCGTGGCCCACACCATCGCGCTGGAGCGCGCGCTCATCGGCGGCCTGGAGGTCGACCCCGAGATCGATGCCCTGGCCGCCGAGCTGGCGGGCCACCTGCGCGCCCTGCTGCGCGACGTCCTCTGCGGCCATCTGGACTCCGACCTGCGCAGCGTCGCGGAGGACATCATCGGCCAGGACGCAGGGACCGAGCAGCCCACGCTCGCGTAGCCTGGGGACACGCCCTCCTCCAACGGCCTGCACATCCGCCGCGTCCATCTGCGCGTCGCCGACCTCGCCCGCGCCACGGCGTTCTACGACGCGATCGTCGGGCCGCCCGTGCGCGATCTGATCGAGCTGCGCCAGAGCGAAGCGCCCGGACCGGCGCCTCAGCGCGCGACCGGCCTCTTCCACACCGCCTTCCTCTACCCGACGCGCGGCCAGCTCGGCGCGGCGCTCCTGCGGATCGCGCAGGAGCAGGCGCCCTTCACGGGCGCCAGCGACCACCTCGTGTCCGAGGCGCTCTACCTCGACGACCTCGACGCGCTGGGCATCGAGCTCTACCGCGACCGCCCGCGCGACGCGTGGCCGCCGCCGGACCCCGGCGAGCGCATCAAGATGGACACCCTGCCGCTCGACCTGCGCGCGCTCGCCGCCGAGGCCGAGGGCGACGCCACCGGCGTGCGCATCGGCCACGTCCACCTGAAGGTCGCCGACGTCGAGGCCGCCACGCGCTTCTGGACGCAGGAGGTCGGCCTGGAGCTGATGACCGGCTGGGCGGGCCAGGCCGCCTTCCTCGCCGCCGACGGCTATCACCACCACATCGGCGCCAACGCCTGGTACTCGCGCGGCGCCGATCCCGAGCCGCCCGAGGGCCCGGGCCTCGACGCCGTCGTGCTGGGCGGCACCGGGCGCTCGGAGGAGCTGCGCACGCCCGACGGGCTGCGCGTCGTGCTCGAGCCCTGACCTCGCCTACCGCGGTCGCAGGCCGAGGACGAGGCGCTCGACCGCGCTCGCCACGAGGCCGTCGAGCGCGGCGTCGTCGAGCATGCCCGCATTGGCGATGGTCGCCAGTCCCTGGACGGTGGCCCAGGCGACGGTGGCGACCGTGTCGGGGTCGCCGGGGACGACCGCGCCCGCGGCCTGGCCGTCGGTGATGAGCGACAGCGGGGCCGCGAACGCCGCGTCGGCGGCCGCGCGCAGGCTGTCCGCGGCGCCCGGGCGGTACTTGCCCGCGAACATCAGCTCGAGCAGCGCCGCGTGGCGGGTGGCGAAGCGCACGTAGGACCCGGCCAGGGCGGCCAGGCGGGCGTCGAAGTCCGGGCCGGCGGCGTCCATCGCCTCGCGCAGTGCGCAACCAAGGCGCTCGAAGCCGTCCTGCGCCAGCGCGTCGAGCAGCGCCTGCTTGTCGGCGAAGTGGCGGCGTGGCGCCGCGTGGCTGACCCCGGCCTGGCGGGCGAGGTCGCGCAGCGAGAGCTGCGCGAGGCCGCCCTCGCTCAGCGCCCGCTCGGCGCACGACAGCAGCTCGGAGCGCAGGTTGCCGTGGTGGTAGGGGCGGGTGGTGGTGCCGGCCATGCGTCAGAGATCGTAGCGGTTTGATGTTGGCATTGACAGCATTGTTGTCAGCAACTACATTGCTCGGCATGACCTCCGCCAAATGGACCGCACAAGATCTCCCCGACCTGCAAGGACGCACGTTCGTCGTCACCGGCGCCAACAGCGGCATCGGCCTCGCCGCCGCCCGCGAGCTCGGACGCGCCGGCGCGCACGTCGTGCTCGCGGTGCGAGACGTGGCCAAGGGCCAGGCCGCGGCCGCTTCGATCGAGGGGCACCCCGAGGTGCGCGCGCTCGACCTCGCCGATCTCGCGTCGGTCCGCGCGTTCGCCGACGCGTGGGACGGCGACCTCGACGTCCTCGTCAACAACGCCGGCGTGATGGCCGTCCCCGAGAGCCGTACCAAGGACGGCTTCGAGATGCAGCTCGGCACCAATCACCTCGGGCACTTCGCGCTGACCAACCTCCTGCTGCCCCACGTGCGCGACCGCGTCGTCGTCGTCGCCTCGGGCGCGCACCGCATGGGCTCGATCCACCTCGACGACCTCAACTGGGAGCGCCACGGCTACTCGCGCTGGCGTGCCTACGGCCAGTCGAAGCTGGCCAACCTGCTCTTCATGTCCGAGCTGCAGCGCCGCCTCGACGAGGCCGGCTCCAGCGTCCGCGCGCTTGGCGCGCACCCCGGTTGGGCCGCGACCAACCTCCAGCACCGCACCGAGAACGTGGTGCAGAACGCCTTCCTGGCGATCGGCAACCGCGTGATCGCGCAGAGCGAGGAGATGGGCGCACTGCCGACCCTCTTCGCGGCGACCCAGGACCTCCCGGGCGACACCTACGTCGGCCCCGACAGCCTGGGCGAGCAGCGCGGGCACCCCAAGGTCGTCGGGCGCAGCGGCGCCGCGCGCGACACGGAGACCGCGGCGCGGCTGTGGGAGCTCTCCGAGGAGCTCACCGGCGTGGCCTTCCCGCTCACCCCGGCGGTCGCCTAGCCGCGCCGGCAACGTATTTCCGCGGCGCCGGGGCGGCTCCATGAGCCATGCCCGACGTCATCGCAGAGCGGCTGGTCGCGCTGGAACACGCCGACCTCGGCCCGATGACGATCACGTATGAGACCGGGCACCGCGACCCCGACGCCGGGGTCGCGACACGCGAGGGCGCGGGCGGTCCGCTGGACGGGGATGACCTGCGGACCGCCCGCTGCGCGGCGCTGCGTCAGTACCGGCAGTTCGCGGACCGGGAGTCGCTGGATTAGTCGTCCGCGTGGCGCTTGTGGCGTCGTGCGGCAGTTGAGCGCAGCGCAGCGCAGCAAACGCCGGCGGACGACCCGGGCGGAGCTAACAGCCGTGCAGCACGGCCATCGCCGCGTTGCGCCCCGGCACGCCGCTGACCCCGCCGCCGCGGCGGGCGCCCGCGCCGCACACGAGCACTCGCGGCTCGTCGGTCTCCACGCCCCAGGTCCCGACCTCGGCCTCGGTCTCGGCGAACGGCCAGGTCAGGTCGCGGTGGAAGATGTTGCCGCCCGGCAGGCCGAGCTCCGCCTCGAGGTCCAGCGGGCTGCGCGCCTCGACGCACGGGCGCCCGTCGGCGTCGCGCCAGACGCAGTCGAGCACGGGCTCGGCGAGCACGCTGTCCAGCGAGGCCAGGGTGGCGGCCAGGGCGCGCTCGCGCGCGCCGTCGGGGTCGGCCGCGAACAGTCGCGTGGGCAGGTGCAGCGCGAAGCAGGTCAGCGTCTGCGCGCCCAAGGCCTGCAGCTCGGGGCCGAGGATGCTCGGGTCGGTGAGCGAGTGGCAGTAGACCTCGCACGGCACGACCTCCGGCAGCGACCCGGACGCCGCCTGGGTGCGGGCGCGCTCGAGTTGGGTGTAGCCCTCGTTGACGTGGAAGGTGCCGGCGAAGGCGTCGGCCGGGTCGACGGCGCCGTCGCGCAGCCGCGGAAGGCGCGCGAGCAGGAGGTTGACCTTCAGCTGGGCGCCCTCAGGCGGTGCCCCGGTGGGCGCGTGGCCGCGCAGGCGGTCGAGCACGGCGGGCGCGACGTTGGCCAGCACGTGGCCGCCGACGGCGACGTGATCGCCGCCGCCGGCGTCGGCGAAGCGCACGGCGACGCCGTCGGGTCCCGGCTCGATCGCGGTGACCTCGGCGCCACATCGCAGCTGGGCGCCGGCCGCGCGCGCCGCCGCCTCGAGCTCGGCGGTGACCGCGCCCATCCCGCCCATGGGCACGTCCCAATGGCCGCTGCCGTTGCCGATGACGTGGTACAGGAAGCAGCGGTTCTGGCGCAGGTCGGCGTCGTGCGCGCCCGCGAAGGTCCCGATGAGCGCGTCGGTGAGCGCGACCCCGCGCACGGCGTCGTCGTCGAGACAGGCCTCGATGAGCTCGCCGATCGGGCGCTCGACGAGTGCCGCCCACGCGGCGTCGTCGCCGACGCGCGCGCGCAGCTCGGCCGCCGGGCGCAGGGGCTCGGTCATCGTCGGCCAGAAGGCCCGCGCGGCGCGGGCGCACGTCGCGTACAAGCGCTCCCAGCCCTCGATGGCCGCGGGATCGCCGGTGGCGGCGTGCAGCGACGCCGCCGTGCGCTCGCGGTCCTCGGCGTCGACGAGCAGGCCGCGGGCGGGGTCGGAGGGCAGCGGCGTGTAGGACGAGATCCGTCGCCGCCCGAGCCGGATCTGCAGGCCGAGCTCGTCGACGATCGACTGCGGCAGCAGGCTCACGAGGTACGCGTAGCGCGACAGGCGCGCGTCGACGCCGGGCCACGGGCGCTCGGAGACCGCAGCGCCGCCGACGTGGTCGCGGCGCTCGAGCACGAGCACCGAGCGGCCGGCGCGGGCCAGGTAGGCCGCTGCGACGAGGCCGTTGTGACCGCCGCCGACGATCACCACGTCGTGCGAGGAGTCCTGCGCCATCAGTCCGCGAACAGGTGCGCGTGGATCGCCACCAGCCCGTCGACGTCGTGGACGTCGCCGTCGAGCTGGGGGATGACGATCGGGTTCTTCTCGCCGGTCTCCTTGCAGAGGTGCTTGATCGCGGCGCGGTCGCGCTGCGCCAGCGCGTGCTCCTCGGCGTAGGCGCGGGCGACCTTGGCGGCGAGCTTGGCGTCGCCCCCGAGCGCGGCGGCGAGCGCGTCGACGTCGGCCTTGGCCGGGCCGCCCTCGAGCAGATGGACGCGGTTGACCACGAGGCCGCCGAACGGCATCCCCGCGTCGCGCAGCTTGCCCGTGAAGAAGATCGCCTCCTCGACCGGCTCGCGTTCGGGGGAGGTGATGACGATGAACGTCGTCGCGTCGTCGGCGAGCAGCGCCTTCACGCCGGCGGCGCGCTCCTTGAAGCCGTCGACGAGGCCGCCCAGGGCACGGAAGAAGACGCTGAGGTCGTCGAGCAGGTCGACACCGGTCAGGCGCTTGAGGACCGAGAAGACGACGCTCGTGCCACGGCCCACGACCCGCGCCGCGAGGCCCGTCGGAGCGAGGAACACGCGCAGCGCGCGACCCTCGAGGAAGCCCGTGAGGCGATCGGGCGCGTCGAGGAAGTCCAGCGCGTTGCGCGACGGCGGCGTGTCGAGGACGAGGACGTCGTAGAGCCCCGACCGATCGAGCTCGTAGAGCTTGGCCACCGCCGTGAACTCCTGCGAGCCCGCGACGGCGCCCGAGAGCTGCTGGTAGATGCGGTTGGAGAGGACCTCGTCGCGCGTGCGCTCGTCGGGGGCGAGCAGCTCGATGAGCTCGTCGAAGGTGCGCTTGGCGTCGAGCATCATCGCCCACAGCTCGCCGCGCACCTCGATGCCGTGACCGGCGAGGCGCTTGGGGTCGACGAGGTGCGGCTCGTTGCCGAGCTCGTCCACGCCCAGCGCGTTGGCCAGCCGGCGCGCGGGGTCGATGGTGACGACGGCGACGCGGGCGCCCTGTGCCGCCAGGCCCATGGCCAGCGCGGCCGACGTCGTCGTCTTGCCCACGCCGCCCGAGCCCGCGCAGACGATGATGCGCTTGTCGCGCAGGCGCGCCCTCACAGCGCACCGTCCAGCTCACGCGCCAGGATGGCGAGCCGGTCGCCCTCGTCGAAGACGTGCGGCAGCGTCGTCACCACAGCGCGCGCCCGGCGGCGCAGGCGTCGCAGCTGCGTACGCTGGGCGCCGGCCCGGGCGTGGGCATGGCGCGCGGCACGGACCTCGGGTCCGTCGGGCGCCGCCTCGAGCGCGCGCACGTCGGTGGGGGTGAAGCGCTGGGGCAGCATGCCGTTGCAGATCACGAGCTCGACCTCGAGGCCCACGTCGTCGCGTAGCGCGTCCTGCAGGTCCAGCGTCTCGTTGACCGGCATCTCCTCGGGCCGGGCCACGGCGATCACGCCCGTCCGCTTCGGGTCGCAGATCATCGCGTCGATCGTACGGCCCTGGCGGGCGATGCGGCCCAGGCGCGCCGTCTGCGCGAAGGTCCGCGGCGCGCTGAGGACGGCGACGCCGTGGCCCGTGGCGGGGGCGTCGAGGACGACGAGGTCGTAGCGGTCCGCTCCCGGAGTGCGGCGGTCGTCCTGGGCCAGCTCCCAGACCTTGCCGACGGTCAGCAGCTCGCGCATCCCCGGCGTCGCCGCCGCGAGATAGCTGAACGTGCGATTGGAGGCCAGCAGGTCGGCCAGCGCCGACGGCAGCTGGTCGGCCAGGTAGAGCTCCATCGCGTGCTCGGGGTCGATCGAGAGGTGGTGCAGGCCCGGCGCCAGCTCCTCCTCGTGCATCCCCTCGCCGCCGGCGAGGGTGCCGGAGGCGGGCCCCCCGCCGTGCCTCAATCCGCGCGAGACGTCGTCGCGCCGCGCCACCTCGGCGACGATCGTGCGCAGCCCCCGGCCGGCGGCGACGAGCCCCAGCGCGGCGGCCACGGTCGACTTGCCGACACCGCCCTTGCCGGTGACGACAACGAGGTCGCGCGCCAACAGGCCAACGCTCAGAGCTCGCCCTCCCAGTAGTCGTCGGCCAGCTCGAGGCGCACGAGCACGCGGCCCAGCCAGGCCTTCCTCGAGCGCGGGTAGTAGACGATCTCGCCCGTCTCGCGCGTGCCGTAGGCCAGGTAGGTCATGCCCTGGTCGCCGGCGCGAAGGGCATGGGCCAGGCGCATCCCGGCCGGGCACGACACGCAGTGGCCCGGACGCAACGCGTGCTCCTCGGCGAGCTCGCCCTGGTTGTCGTAGAGCAGCAGCGTCCCGGCGCCGTCGAGGACCACGAAGAGCTCGTGCTCGGCTGCGTGCCAGTGGGGCGGGCAGTTGAGCGCGCCCGGCGCGATCGTCACGTGGCGCAAGCCCGTGCGCACCGAGCCGGCCGCACGGGCGACGTCGCGCTCGGCGGTGTCGACCTCGCCGACCTTGTCGGCGTCGAGCTCGACGTCCTCCAGGGCGACGCTGCACGACGGGCGCGGCGTCGGGTCGGGCAGCTCGAGCGGGCCGGCGGCCGCCTCGCGCTCGAGCGGATCGTCGCGGGACGCCTCGAGCCAGACCCCGGCGCGGCGGACCATGCCGGCTCGCGGCAGCCGCACGAGCGGCGGGGCGTGGTTCTCGCCGTAGGCGAGCAGGGACAGCCCGTCGTCGTCGGCGACCACGGTATGAAACGGACCTCCGGCCAGGTAGGCGATCGTGTCGCCGGGGCCGATCGCGTGCACGGCGCCGTCGATCCAGGCCAGGCCCGAGCCCTCGAGCACGAAGAAGATCTCCTCCTCGGAGCCGTGCTGGTGCACGGGGCCGGGGCGGCATCCGGGCTCGACGTCGATCCGTGCCACGCCGACCGCGCTCGCGCCTGCGGCGTCGCCCAGCGCGCGGAACGTGGCCCGCATCTCGCCCACGTCGCGGAACTCGGGCTCGACGTCGTCCCAGTGAGAGAGCGTCATATCTCACCGTCCCAGTACTCGACCTGCGCCACGTTGAAGAGCGCCCTGATCCCGCGCAGCCCGACCTTGCCCGAGCGCGGGTAGAAGACGATGTCGTTGGGCTCGCGCGTGCTGAAGGCCAGCAGGGTCAGCGGCCCCTCGCCGGCGCGGAAGGCGTGCGGCATGCCGGTGCCCGGCGGCCGCGCAACGACGCTCCCCGCGCGCACGGCGTGCTCCTCCTCGCCGAGCAGCAGCGCTCCGGTGCCGTCGAGCACGACGAAGAGCTCCTCCTCGGCCGCGTGGCAATGCGGCGGGCCGCTGAGCGCCCCCGGCGCCACCACGAGATGGCCCACGCCGGTGCGCCTGGAGTCCAGGACGTCGCCGAGCTCGCGGCGCACGGCGTCGACGTCCCCGCCGCGCGTGAAGGGCTCGGCGGGGAGGTCGTCGAGGGCGACGATGGTCGGCGGGCGTTGCCGCTCGGGCGCCGGGACCTCGAGCGGGCCGGCCGCCTCCTCGGCGGCGAACGGGTTGGGCCCGTCGTGGGGCAGCCAGTGCGGCCCGTTCCACCACGCCTGCGCGCGCGGCAGCCAGGTCAGGCCGGTCGCCGAACCCCCGCCGAAGGCCAGCACGTCGAGGCCGTCGCCAGCACCGAGGATCGTGTGCGCCTCGGCCCCCGGGCGGTGCAGGATGCCATCGCCGGCGCGCACCGCGTAGGCGCGCCCGTCCTGCCAGCTGACGCCCTCGCCGTGCAGGACGTAGAAGAGCTCCTCCTCGTCGGCGTGCACGTGGACCGGCATCGCACGCTCGCCGGCCGCGATCCGGTAGCGGCTCAGGCCGACGGCGTCCGCGCCGGCTGCCGCACCCAGGCGCCAGCGCGTCCCACGAAGCTGCAACCCCTCGATGACGCGGGGCTCGACGTCGTCCCAGTGGATGACCATCCGCCGCCGCAGCCTAGCCGTACGATCCGCCCGCGGGCCGGCCGCTTGGCGTGTGAGCGTCCGCCCATGCTGCTACTGATCCTCGCGCGTGAAGGATTCGCCCATGGCCGGGCGAATACGGCGCTGACATGGATCAGGCACCCCATAAGCCGAAGGTCATCGCTTTCGCGAACCAGAAGGGTGGCGTCGCCAAGACGACGACGGCGCTCAATCTCGCCGTCGCCTTCATGGAGAAGGGGTTCCGCGTCCTCTGCATCGACATGGACCCGCAGGGCAACCTGACGATGTCGCAGGGGATCGACCCCGACACCCTCGACAAGTCGATGTACGACGTGCTCGTGCACGGGACCTCGATCCGCGAGGTCGTGCGCAAGCGCGAGATCGACGTGGCGTGCGCGTCGATCGACCTGGCCGGCGCCGAGATCGCGATGAGCACGATGATCGGCCGCGAGCGCTCGCTCGAGAAGGCGATCAAGGTCGTCGCCGACGACTACGACTTCGTCTGCATCGACACGCCGCCCAGCCTCGGGCTGCTGACGATCAACGCGCTGACCGCCGCCGACAAGGTCATCGTTCCCGTCCAGTGCGAGTACCTGTCGATGCGCGGGCTGATCCAGCTGCAGAACACGCTTCAGATGATCCGCGAGAACCTCAACCCGGACGTCGAGATCGAGGGCATCCTGCCCACGCTCATGGACACGCGGACGATCCACGCCAAGGAGGCGATCGAGATCCTCGAGGAGAACTTCGGGGACCGCGTGTTCGCCTCACGCATCAAGAAGACCGTCCGCTTCGCGGAAGCCCCTGTGAAAGGCATGTCGGTGCTCAAGTACGATCCGGACGGGATGGCCGCCCAGTCCTATCGCGATCTCGCGAAGGAGGTTCTCGCCCATGGCAAGCGGTAAGCGCGCGAGCATGCGGGAGGGGCCACTCGCTGACCTGTTCCGCAAGACCGAACAGGCGGCCGAGCAGGCCGACGAGGGAGCCAAGGCTGCCGAGGAGGGCCAGGTTCCCGCGCCGTCGACGCCCGCCGCGCAAGAGCGCCGTGCGCCGGAGCCGCCGCCACCGCATCCGCGCGAGACCGGCTACCCGCACCCCTCGCTCGGCACGACCGAGGAAGCGCCGCCGACGCCCGAGCCGCACGTGCCCACGCCGCAGGAGCGCCTGCGCCACGCCTTCAGCGCGGACATCCCGGACAACATCCTCGACCGCCAGCCGCCCCAGCGCGGACGGGATCCGTATTCGCGTGTGGCCGACGAGCCCACGCCGTGGGGCACGGCCAAGCCGGTCGGGCACCCCGTGCTGCGCGTCGTCGGCGTCGGCGGGGCCGGCGTCAACGCCGTCAATCGCATGGTCGAGGCCCAGGTCGAGGGCGTCGAGTTCCTCGCCATCAACACCGACCTGCAGTCGCTTCAGCAGTCGACGGCCGACATCACGCTGCACATCGGCCCGCACGTGACGCGCGGGCTGGGCGCCGGCTCCAACCCCGATCTCGGGCGCCAGTCCGCGATGGAGGAGTACGACCGCATCAAGGCGCTGCTCAAGGGCTCGGACATGGTCTTCATCGCCGCCGGGGCCGGCGGCGGGACGGGCACGGGGGCCGCACCGATCGTGGCGCGCATCGCCCGCGAGCTCGGCGCGCTGACGGTCGGCATCGTGACCAAGCCGTTCGGCTTCGAGGGCAACCGTCGCTCCGCGGCGGCCGAGCAGGGCGTGCAGGCGCTCGCCGACGAGGTCGACACGCTCATCGTCGTCCCCAACAACAAGCTGCTCACCGTGCTCGACAAGCAGACGTCGATGGTCGACGCCTTCCGCGTGGCCGACGACGTCCTGCGCCAGGGCGTGCAGGGCATCAGCGATCTCGTCACCCTGCCCGGGCTCATCAACCTCGACTTCGCCGACGTGCGCACGATCATGTCCGAGGCCGGCAACGCGCTGCTGGGCATCGGCATGGGCCACGGCGAGGACCGCGCCGTCGATGCCGCCCGCGCCGCAACGGAGTCGCCGCTGCTGGAGACCTCGATGGAGGGCGCGCGCAAGATCCTGCTCTCCATCACCGGCGGGCCGGACCTGTCGCTGTGGGAGATCAACGAGGCCGCCAAGGCCGTGAGCGAGGCCGCCCACCCCGACGCGAACATCATCTTCGGCGCCATGGTCGACGAGAAGCTCGGCTCGGAGGTGTGGGTCACCGTCGTCGCCACCGGCTACACCGAGGGCCGCGTGCGCCCGGCGCGCCGCGACTTCGAGGAGCCGCGCGGGGGCGAGGTGCGCGTCGAGCGCCGCACGCGCCAGGCCTCCACGCGCCAG
>Ga0307502_10000126_pt1 | contig 20413 bp, 16 predicted proteins | sample 16_S_MG_FD_201364 | JGI IMG/M metagenome (GOLD analysis project Ga0307502, IMG submission 201364) | Soil microbial communities from Populus trichocarpa stands in riparian zone in the Pacific Northwest, United States - 16_S | ecosystem: Environmental > Terrestrial > Soil > Riparian zone > Trees... | reverse complement strand
CCCGGTGAAGTTCATGTCCTCGTCGAACTTCAGCACGACCGGGACCACCTTCTGCAGCTGCCGTTCGGTGAGCCCGTCGCGCTTGTCCTCCGGGATCGAGATGAAGCCCTCGGACATCATGATCTTCAGCTGCGCGCCGGTGGTCACCTCGAAGCCGTCGTCGGTCGACCGGGCCTCGCTCGGCTGCTGGTCGCCGGCGTCGAGCCTGGTCTGCCCGATCGCCGTGTCCAGGTGGCAGGCGACCCACGCGGTCAGCACGAAGCAGTTCTCGAAGCCGTCCTTGTACAGCGACGGCACCGTGACCCACGGTGTCGGCGCCAGGAACGTGTGGTCCTTGTCGAGCTTGATGTAGTCCACTTCCGACTTCGCCGGCGTGACCTCCATCGACCAGTCGCCGTCCTCGGAGTACCGGCGCTTGTAGAGGATCGCCGGCGGGCTGCCGACCTTGTACGACTCGTGCTCGGTGGTGATCTTGAGGTCGCCGTAGTTGAGGTAGTTGTAGACCTTCGCGTGCTCGTTGCCGAGGTTGACGAAGTGCGACTGGAACGCGTCGAGGCCGCGCTTCACCGCGTCCGTCGTCGCCTGCTCGGCCGCCGCCCGGTTGGCGACGGGCTGCCCGGCCGTCGGCTGGGCGCAGCCGGCCGCGACCGCGACGCAGAGGGCCGCGCCGGCCAGTCGCGCCGATCGGGTGACAGTCATCTCAGCTACCCCTGTCCGGATCCCCTGGAACACGCCGTCGACGTGCACGATAGTGCGCCGCCGGACCCCGCAGGTGGGGGCCGCTTTGACCCCCCGCGAACCCGCCAGGTATCTTTCTATGTTGTTGCGCGGCGCGGGCTCATGCCCGTTTGAGCGCATATGCACCCTGACGCGAATGACGACGAGGTAGATCCGTGCGCACGTACAGCCCGAAGCCAGGTGAGGTGGCCCGCACCTGGCATGTCATCGACGCAGAGGACGTTGTCCTCGGCCGGCTCGCCTCGAACGTCGCCACGCTGCTCCGGGGCAAGCACAAGCCAACCTTCGCTCCGCATGTCGACACCGGTGACTTCGTCATCATCGTCAACGCGGACAAGGTCGTGCTGACCGGGAACAAGCGCGAGCAGTCGTTCGCGTACCGGCACAGCGGCTACCCGGGTGGTCTGCGCAAGCAGTCGTTCGGCGAGCTGCTGGACACCCGTCCCGACCGACTGCTGGAGAAGGTCGTCAAGGGCATGCTGCCGAAGAACAAGCTCGGCCGTGCCCAGGGCAAGAAGCTGAAGGTCTACGCCGGCCCGGACCACCCGCACGCCGCGCAGCAGCCTAAGACGTTCGAGATCGCCAAGGTCAGCAGGTAGATGAACTTGCTGGTAGCCATCAAGTCGAGCACAAGCGAGGATCATTGAGCACCCCTGAGACCACCGAGGCTCCCGCCGCCGAGGAGGCTGCGGCGCCCCGTCCCGTGCGAGTGAGCGGCGAGACCGCCCAGACCGTCGGCCGCCGCAAGGAGGCCGTCGTTCGCGTCCGCCTCACCCCCGGTAGCGGCAAGTTCACCCTGAACGGCAAGACGCTCGAGGACTACTTCCCGAACAAGGTGCACCAGCAGCTCATCCGTGAGCCCCTGGTGACCGTCGAGAAGCCCGAGGCCTTCGACGTCCGCGCGAACCTCAAGGGTGGCGGCATCACCGGCCAGGCCGGTGCGCTGCGCCTCGCCATCGCGCGTGCGCTCATCGAGCTCGACATCGAGGACCGCCCCGCGCTGAAGAAGGCCGGCTTCCTGACCCGTGACCCTCGGGTCAAGGAGCGCAAGAAGTACGGTCTGAAGAAGGCTCGCAAGGCGCCTCAGTACTCCAAGCGCTGACGTTCGTGTACACCCCGCCCCCTGGGCCGGGGGTGCGGCCAGAGCAGCCATCTCGGTTGGGTTGGCAAGGGACGGCTCACGAGTCAGTGGCTTGTCTTTATCAGTGGAACGCCGCGTTCGGTACATGCGATGCACCGGGCGCGGCGTTTTCTGCATCCTGAACATCTGTTGCGGAGGTCCCCCCGACAATGGCTCGCCTATTCGGTACCGACGGTGTTCGTGGCCAGGCGAACTCTGAGCTCACCCCTGAGCTGGCCCTGTCTGTCGCGGCGGCCGCCGCGCGCGTGCTGGTCGAGCACGACAGCTCTCACCGGCCGGTCGCGGTTGTCGGTCGGGACCCGAGGGCGAGCGGGGAGATGCTGCAGGCGGCCGTCGCAGCGGGCCTGACCTCGGCGGGTGCCGATGTGATGCAGCTCGGCGTGCTGCCGACCCCGGCGGTCGCGCACCTCGTCGGCGACCTGGGGGCCGACCTCGGCGTGATGATCTCCGCGTCGCACAACCCCATGCCGGACAACGGCATCAAGCTGTTCGCCGCGGGCGGACACAAGCTGCCGGACGCCATCGAGGACGAGATCGAGGCGCACATGGGCGTCTCGTTCGACCGGCCCACCGGCGCCGGCGTCGGCCGGATGTACGACATCGCCGACTCGCTCGACCGGTACGTCACGCACCTGCTGAAGTCGTCCACCCACCGCCTCGACGGCCTGCGGGTGGTCGTCGACTGCGCCAACGGCGCCGCGTGGGCCGCCGCCCCCCAGGCCTACCGCGAGGCCGGCGCCGAGGTGATCGCGATCCACGCGATGCCAGACGGCGAGAACATCAACGAGAACTGCGGCTCCACCCACCTCGAGGCCCTCCGCGAGACGGTCCTGGCGGAGAACGCCGACCTGGGCATAGCCCACGACGGCGACGCCGACCGCTGCCTGGCCATCGACGCGGCGGGCGACATGGTGGACGGCGACCAGATCATGGCCGTACTGGCGCTGGCCATGAAGGAAAGCGGCGACCTGGTCGACGACACCCTGGTCGCGACGGTCATGAGCAACCTGGGCCTGCACCTGGCGATGCGCGAACACGGCGTCACCCTGCGGACCACGGCGGTAGGCGACCGCTACGTCCTGGAGGCCCTTCGCGAGAACAAGCTGTCCCTGGGCGGCGAGCAGTCCGGCCACGTGGTCATGCCGGCCCACGCCACCACGGGCGACGGCCTGCTGACGGCCCTGCGCCTGATGTCGAGGATGGCGGCGACCGACCGCTCGCTGGCCGACCTGGCCGGCGTGATGACCCGCCTGCCGCAGGTACTGAAGAACGTGAAGGTCGCGGACAAGGCCGCGGTAGCCAGGTCGACGTCCGTGAGCGAGGCGGTCGCCGAGGTGGAAGCCGAGCTGGGCGACACGGGCCGCGTGCTGCTGCGCCCGTCCGGCACCGAGCAGCTGGTCCGCGTGATGGTCGAGGCCCCGTCACAGGAAGTAGCCGAAGCGGCGGCGCAGAGATTGGTGGGTGTGGTCAGCTCAGCCGTCTGACCAGCGCTTTTCTTTGGCGAATCCCCCAAACCACCCCCGCATGTGGTTTTGGCTCGGTATGTTGCTAACTGTGTACGCGGAAGTACGATCCGTGTGCTCGCGATCCCCCATCGTGACATCGAAGCGAGACCTGGAGGACGGCGATGGCAGGCGATATGGAGGTCGACCCGGCGGCCATCCAGGCTTTTGCCACGTTCCTCGCCGACGCGAAGGGCCAGCTGGAGCAGGTCAAGGGCCGCTTCGGCGAACCGAACGCGACCGCGGAGCACTTCGGCCGGTCCTGGAAGGACCAGGGCACGGAGTACGCCAAGTCCTTCGGCATGCTCGCGCCGGACCTCGGTGCGCTGTCCACGCTGCTCGACCAGGTGAGCGCACAGCTCACGGCCGGCGCGGACCTCACGGTCTCCGGCGAGACCACCACCATGGAGGGGTTCAACAAGATCGGCGCCGACGGCGATACCGACGCCCCGCCGAGTGAGTCCGGGGGTGTCTGATGCGCTTCGAGACCGCCAACATCTGGCAGGACTTCAACACCACCTCCCGGACCGAGTACGGCACCCTCGACGACAACGCCAACGAGGTCATCCTCGGCCCCCGGCTCAACCACGCGGTCAGGGATCTGGCCAACGGCTACAACAAACGGCTCGGCCTGGCGTCGGAGCACAAGGCGACCGATGAGCGCGCCAAGCTCCTTGACCTGCACTGGGGTCGCATAGAGCACGACGGCGCCATGCTGCAGGGCCTCGGCGTCGCGATGACCAACTTCACCAAGGTCCTCGGCGACAACGTCGCCGCCCTCCAGGAGAGGTGGCAGGGCGCCTCATACGACGCGTTCAAGGCGGCCATCGACAAAGTGCAGGCTACGGTGGGCGCCTATGGCGAGGCGGCAACCATCACCGGCCAAAGCCTGATCGAGGCGATGACCCAGACCCGGCAGATGTACCAGAAGTTCGCCGACGACAGTGCCGACACACACCTCAACTTCGAGGACGACCACGGGCACGGGTACTCGCCGCCGAAAGAGTGGCACAAGGTGCCGAGCGACGGATACCGGGCGAAGGACCTGGCGGATGCCTGCCCCACCTGGCACTCGATCGATCTCTACTGCCAGAAGGACCATCCCGAACAGCAGACCATCATCGCCGGGCGCTGGGTCACCGAGAGGCGTTGGGAGATCTGCAAGAACGACCCGTGCGAGACGAACGCCGGTCGTGTCAACATCATGTACGGGGACATGGTCGACGAGTGTCAGAAGGCGATCGACCGGATCAAGGGCAAGCTCAACAGCTACTACGGCGCGGTGAAGACGGTCGTCGACGGGGTGTCGAAGCTGTACGACGCGGCGCTGTCCAACGTGGACAACCTCGCCAAGGACCAGGTCTTCACCACGCTGCGGGTGGTCGGCGGCCAGCCGACCGGTGGCGGCACACCCGGCGGCGGTGACCCCGGCGGTTACCCCGTCGGCGGCGGCAGCTACCCGGTCGACGGCGGCGGTTATCCGGCCGACACTGGCGGCTCCCCGGGCGATGCCGATCCCGGGCCGGCCGCCGTGGCCGAGCCCGAGCCGGCGCCCGCCGAGGCCCCTGCGGACACACCTTCGCCGGACACCGTCGCCCAGGCGGCTGACCAGCAGGAAGGCGTGCAGATCCAGGACGGCGACCGCACCATCGGGGTCACCAGCCCGGACGGCGAAGGGCACGTGCGGGTCACCGTCCAGGACGCCGCCGGCACGACCAAGACCTACGAGCTGGACTTCGACGCGGCCAGTGGCCGCTCCGGCGCGACCCCGCCGGAGACCGGCGAACCCGGTTCGGACGAAGCCGCGCCCGAGCAGATCGCGGCACGCACCGACGGGAAGTGCGTCATCCAGGACGGTGAGCTGACCATCACCGCCGAGCGACCGCTGTTCTCGCCGGACTCGATCAAGCTGGTCGTCGACGACGGCACCGGCACCCCCGCCACCTACACCGTCGACTTCGACGGCCAGGACACCGCGCCACAGCAGCCGGACGCCGCCACACCGCAGGCAACCCCCGCCACCGAGGCGGAGGCCGATCCGGCCGCCGGCGGCACCACCACGGAAGCTTCCCCAGCCGAGCCGAACGGCTCGCCCGTCACCACGGCCGATCAGCCAGCCGATGCACCCGCCCCTGCCGAAAGGGCTGACGCGACAGGTCCGACCACGCCGCAGCTCACCTCCCCGCAGGCGGCATGGCACGACCAGGCGGGTTCGGTGTCGGGCGTCCTCGACCCGGCCCAGCACCACTCCGGCGAGGCGGAGCTCGCCAAGGCCCCCGACGCGGACCGGCCCGAGGTCGGCGGCACGGCCGGCGCTGGGCTCCCGTTCCTCGGCGCGCCGACGGGCGGTGCCGGGCACGAAGGCGTCCGCACCGGCGCCGGCTGGAGCGTGCACGGCGACCTGTTCGACAACGGCGAACCCGTCTACAGCATGCACGGCGTCCTCGGTGACGACGACGGGACGGCCGAGTAGCCGTGGCCCTCGCCGACATCGACGCCGCCGCCACCCGCCGGCGCATCCAGGACATCGCCGATGACGCCAAGAAGGCGTTCGAGGCCCACGCGCAGCGTTCCGCCGAGCTCGACGCGGCCGCCCGCGAGGCCGCCGCCAAGGAGGAGGCGGACCTCGAGGCCGCGCTCCAGCGAAAGGCCGACGCGGAGGCCACGCGACCGGCCGCCGAGCAGCCGGAGCCGGAGGACAAGCCCCGGCCCAAGCCGAAGACGACGCTCTCGCTCGGCGGCGAGGAGTTCGCGCAGGCCCGGGAGACCAGGCGAGCCGAGGCCGAGACGACCAGCCAGCCACCGCCGCCGCAACCCGACGAGGACGCCGCCAAACAGGACAAACCAGTCCGCAAGAGACCCCCGCGGCCCGAGGCGGACGACGACATGTCCGGGCGGACCTGGCTCCGGTAACGGAAGCAAATTCCCCGGTTGCGCTCGCCGCCACCTGCGGATAGGTACATTCTGTGTGCAGATGTGACGGCACCAACCGTCGCGGGCGTGCGTCCAATGCGGGCGAAGCGCGCCAGCACGATCGTTAGGGGGAACGCCGACCATGAACACGCCGCCGACGAGCGCGAACTCCGGGGTGAACGCACCGGACGGCTACAAGACCGACACGGGCACGATGTCGTCGTCCGGCCGGAACATCAGCACCAAGGCCGAGGACGCCAAGGACGACGTCGACAAGGTCAAGCCGACCAAGCTCCAGGCCGCCGACTTCGGGCAGCACGCCGACCACCAGGCCTGGCAGAAGGACTACTCGGCCGCCATCGACCAGCTCGGCGCCGGCTCGGTGGCCATGTGCGACAACCTCCTCGCGTTCGCCGGTCAGCTCGGTGGCAACGCGACCAGCTACACCGAGACCGAGGCCGGTGCCGCGAGCACGGTGACCCAGCCCGGGAGCGGGACGTGAGCAAGTCCTGGTCCGAGGTCAAGTCGGTTCTTGACGACCCGTACGTCACCGCGGACACCAAGGAGGCGCTGCTCGCGGCGTACGTCCTGGAGAACGGCGACGACGCGTCCCCGGAGGCCGAGGACTACACCGACGGCACCAAGGCCCACTACAACATCGACAGCGACGACCTCTTCGACGACGGCTTCAAGGGCACCGACCAGCTCTACAAGGACGCCAAGGACGAGTCCGACGAGGCCGGCTACAGCACCCGGATGAACGACCAGAACGTCGAGTCCGGGCGCACGTCCATCGAGGACATGCAGCTGCCGGCGGAGGGCTCGTCGACCGGTGTGCAGAAGTCGAACGAGATCTTCGACAAGGCGCGGCCGGCGTTGAAGATCTGGGCGGACTTCCTGCCCGTCAACGACAAGGTGCCAGGTGACTCGCTCGGTCGCTACGGGAAGATCAACCTCGAGAACGACATCAACAAGCGCTTCGACGAGCAGATGGGCATCTCGTTCAAGAACTTCGTGGACGACGCCAAGCGCCTGCGCGACGCGTACACGAAGCTGAACACGCTCAACGGCGACTCCCAGAGCGAGCTGAACAAGGTCTACAAGGACTGGACCGGCCCCGCGGCCAACGCGTCCTACCAGTACTACTCCGAGAAGATGTCTCCGCACGTCAAGAACCTGCTGGAGTACCTGGAGACCGCCCCGGACACGATCGAGACCGCGGTCCAGAACATCTTCACGGCCTGCAAGGACAAGGCGAACGACGTCATCCAGGCCTACCAGAACGTGCACGGCACCATCGGCAGCGCGACCCCGGACATCGCCGCCAAGGTCGTCAAGCTCGCGAGCGGCGACATCGGCGGGCAGGACGAGATCCTCGAGGTCGCGGCCTGGGTGGACGCCACAACGGGCAGCAACCTCGAGTCGACCATCCGTGCCGACAACTGCGGGCTGAACGACGGCAACAAGGAGTACACGATCCGCGAGTGCAAGAAGTGGATCCGTGACTCCTTCAACGTCGACCTGCACGACAACCTCTACGTCAACTTCAAGCAGGCCTGCGACGACGCGTTCGAGACCGTCAACTCGCACTACGAGACGCTGAACAACTACCTCAAGGCCTACGAGAACGAGTTCGGCCAGCTCTCCGCCCAAGGCGCCGGCAACGGCGGCGGGGGTGGCGGCGGCGGTGGTGGGGGCAACGGCGGCGGCGGTACCGGTGGGGGCGGTAGCGGCGGTGGAGGCACTGGTGGCGGTGGCTCCGGTGGCGGCGGCGGGATGCCGAACGTGGACACCCCGAAGCCCTCGGACACCGGCGACCAGACCGACCCGAGCGGCGGCAAGCCGGGCGGCACGGACACGCCGGACCCCAGCACCACGGACCCCAACACGACCGACCCGAGCACCTCGCCGACCGCGGACCAGCAGGAGACCGTCACCATCAAGGACGGCGACCACGAGATCGCGGTCACCAGCCCGGACGGCCAGGGCATGGTCAAGGTCACGGTCGACGACGGCAGCGGCCACCCGAAGACGTACACGATGGACTTCGGGGGCCCGGACGCCGCGACGCCCGGCACGTCCGGCCAGCCGGGGCAGGCGGGCCAGCCGGGGACTCCCGGCACGCCGGGCACGCAGTCCGGTGACGGCGTACCAGGGGCGGACCAGCCGATCGAGCCGGGCCCGGACGGCAAGTGCACGATCACCGACGGGGACATGACCATCACGGCGGAACGGCCGGAGGGCCAGCCCGACACGGTCGTGGTCACCGTCGACGACGGCACGGGCAACCCGACGACCTACAACCTGGACTACTCGGAGGCCCAGACCGGCCCCGATGGCGCGACGCCGCCGGGCGGCGACCAGGTCACGACCATGCCGGCCTACGGGGACGCGCCGCAGGCCATCGCCCAGGACGGTGTGCCGGTGGGCGCCGACGGCGCCAGCACGCTGCCGGCGTACGACGGGGTGCCGGTGGGCGCGACGGACGGTGTCGGCACCATGCCCGCCTACGGGGAGATGCCGCAGGGCGTCGCCCAGCCGGCCGGCATGCAGGACTTCGCGCCGGCGGACGCCTCACAGGGCTTCACCGGCCACACCATGCCGGCCGACGGCCCGCAGGGGTTCGGCCAGCAGATGCCCGGCGGCGGACCGCAGGGTTTCACCGGGCAGGGGCCGTACGACACCTCGCACGGCGGGCACGGCGGCTTCGGCCAGCAGCAGCCGGACCACGGCCAGTACGGCGGGAACCTCCAGCCGGCGCAGCACCAGTTCGGCGCCCCGCCGGACCAGCACTCGTACACCACCTCCGCCGCCGCGGCCGACGTGACCGCGGGCGGTGAGCACCACCCAGGTGGCGCGGCCGGCTCGTTCGGCGCGCCGGACAACCACTCGTCGCCGTACATGGAACGGCAGAGTGGAGAGGCTAGCCTGGCGGGTGCGCCGGACGGCTCCGGCGATGGCGACCACGGCGGGCAGCACGCCCAGCCGCAGCCGGGCATGACCGGTGGAGGCCTGCCGATGCTGGGTGGCGCACCTGGCGGTGGTGGCGGCTCCGGCGACACCGAGCGTGGCGCCACGCAGTGGCGCACCACCGGCGACCTGTTCGACGAGCCCGCCGATCCGCGCCTTCGCGGCGCGTTCGGCGGCGAGCGGTAACCAGATGAGGGGAAACTGATGGGCGCTTTTGACGTGGCCGCCGCGGCGCGGGCGAAGATGGCGCAGGTCCAGCGCGAGATGGCCGACCGGCGTGCGCTGCGCGACCGCAACTTCCTGCAGCGGCGTGAGGCCGCGCTCGACGCGTTCAAGAAGCAGGGCCCGGTGATGGAGCAGGTCGCCAAGCACATGGGCGAGCTGGGCAGGCGCCGCAAGCAGGCCGGCGGCTGGGCGACCGAGAAGACCGAGCGGGACAAGGACTACGTCATGGGCTTCGGCTTCGATGACGAGGACCCGTCGAAGGACCCGTACAACTTCCAGCCGACCCAGCGCGTGGCCGACACCCCGCCCGGTGGCATCGGCACCCTCGACGACGAGGAGTCGCCGTCGCAGGCGCCGCCAACGCCACCACCCGCGCCGGAGGCACCGCCTGCGCCGGCCCCACCGGCTCCGCCCGCCCCGCCGCGGGCGACACGACGGCCGGCGCGGCGCCAGGACGTGGACGACGAGGACGACTTCTCCAACCAGTCCAGCTGGATGCAGAACCGGTGAACGCGCAGGTCGCGGAGCGGGCCGGCGAGATCAAGGCCGTGGTCGCCCGGGTGCTCGAGGTCGACGAGGACGAGGTCGGCCCGACCGACCCCTTCATCGACAAGCTCGGCGCGGACTCGATGAAGCTGATCGAGCTGCTCGCCAACCTGGAGATCGAGTTCGACGTCGAGGTCGACCCCGGCCAGTTCGAGCGGCTGGTCGACCTCGACGGTGTGTACGCCGTGCTGAGCGAGGCCCTGGACAAGTGAGAAGGGTGGCGGTCACCGGGCTCGGCGTGGTGTCGAGCATCGGCACCGGTGTCGCCGAGTACGCGGCCGGGCTGCGGGCCGGGCGCAGTGGCGCGCGCCCGATCAGCGTGTTCGACACCGAGGGCTTCGCGCACAGCATGGGCTGCGAGGTCGTCGGCTTCACACCGGAGCGCTGGATCACCGAGCAGCCACTGGAAGACCTCGGTCGTGCCGCCCAGTTTTCCGTCGCCGCGGCGAGGATGGCCATGAGGGACGCGGGAGTCGATGACCCCGGTCGTGCCATGGTCTGCCTCGGCACCACCGACGGCGGCGGCGACGCCGGCGAGCGGATCGCCGAGAACATCGTGCGGGACAAGGAGGTTCCGGCCGAGCTGCCGCGCCAGGTGCCGGCCGTGACGCTGCCGGTGGCCGTCGCCCGCGAGCTCGGTCTGTCCGATGTGGACATCTCAACCGTCGCGACCGCCTGTGCCGCCGGCAACTACGCGATCGGCAACGGCTTCGACGCCATCGCGTCCGGCGACGTCGACCTGGCACTCTGCGGTGGCGCGGATGCCATGTGCCGCATGACGTTCACCGGCTTCTACCGGCTCGGCGCGGTCGACCCCGAGCGCTGCCGGCCCTTCGACGTCAACCGGCAGGGCATTCTCACCGGCGAGGGCGCGGGTGTCCTCGTGCTGGAGCCGCTGGACAGGGCCGTGGCCCGCGGCGCCCGGATCTACGCCGAGGTCCTCGGTTACGGCCTCAACTGCGACGCCAGCCACCCCGTGGCGCCCGACCAGGACAGCGTCGCCGCGTGCATGCGGCTCGCGCTCGACGACGCCGGGGTCACGCCCGACCAGGTCGATCTGATCTCCGCGCACGGCACCGGCACGAAGGCCAACGACGCCACCGAGTGCGGCGCCATCCATGACGTCTTCGGCGACCCGCCGCGCACGGTCTCGGTGAAGTCCATGCTGGGCCACACCATGGGCGCGGCAAGCGCGCTGTCGGCCATCGCGTGCGCGCTCGCCATCTCCGACGGCTTCATCCCGCCGACGATCAACCACGTCGAGACCGACCCGGCGTGCGGGATCGACTGCGTCCCCAACGAGGCCGTCGAGGCCGACCTGCGGATCGTGCAGAACAACGCGCTCGCGTTCGGCGGCGACAACTCCGTCGTCCTCTTCGGACGGCACGGATGAGCATCATGATCTCCGCCTGGTCGGCGCACTCCCCGTACGGACACGGCAGCCGCGCGTTCGCCGACGGGATCCGCGGCGGTGTGCCGGCAGCGCAGATGTCCACAAAGGACGAATGGGCCGCCGCGGAGGCCCGCGTCGTGCCGGACTTCGACATCGTCGAGCAACTGGGCCGCAAGGGCACCGGCTCCATGGACCGCACGAGCGCCCTCGCCGTCGCGACCCTGCGCGCGCTGCAACGCGACGAGCACGGCTCGGTGTTGCCGAACTCGAGAACCGGCGTCGTGCTCGGCACCACCAGCGGCTCGAACCGCACGCAGTTCGAGTTCACCCGCGACTCGCTCACCCGCCGCAGGCCCTACTTCGTCAACCCGGCGCAGATGCCGTTCGCGCTCATGAACTCGGCGGCCGCCCAGTGCGCCATGTGGCACGGGCTGACCGGCCCGAACAGCACGGTCGCCGCCGGCAGGAACTCGGCGGCGGCGGTCCTGCGGTACGCGGCGCGGCTGTTGCGCACCGGCCGCGCGAACGGCGTGTTCGCGGGTGCGGCCGAGGAGCACAGCGGTGCCCGTGAGCTGCTGGAACACGGGCAGACGCTGGGTGAGGGCTGCGTGCTGTTCTTTTTGCAAACCGCGGACTCGGGGAACCGAGCGGCGCTCGCGGAGGTCGTAGCGTCGGACACGAGGTTCTGCGACGGTGCGCCACGCCAGGCACTGGTGGCGAGTCTGCGGCACGTCGTGCCCGAGGTGGACGAGGTGTGGGGGCTCGCACTCTCCTCCACCGACTCGGAACTGTCCGAAGTGGAAGAAGACGCGATGGGCGAGGTGTTGGGTCAGGTCGGCACAGTCCTGCGTCCGGGTCGGCTCATCGGCGACACGGGCGCGGTGAGCGGCGCCTTCGGGCTCGCGGCGCTGCTGGCCCACGCCGAGACGGACGTGGCCGCACGTGGCCGGCTCGCGGTGGCCACCTCGGTCGACCGGGATGGCACCGCTGGCGCCGTCGTGCTTCGCTTAGTGGGATCGCAGGCAAGGGGTGAACGATGAGCAGGTCGTGGGCTGAGGTCAAGAAGCTCCTCGACGATCCGTACGTGGACGCCGACACCAAGGAACACCTCTACGCGGCGTACCTCCGCGACCAGGGGTACGCGACCTCCTACAACAACGGCTACGAGGGCGGCGGCTACGACCAGGGCCCGTTCTACGTGAACGAGGACCGCCTGCCGCCCGAGGTCCGCGACTACTACAAGAAGTACAAGCTGGACAACGGCGACTACCAGCAGGGCGACGTCGACAAGATCTACGGCGACGCGCAGGCGGAGTCGGAGGAGCACGGCTACAGCAACAAGCTGAACGACGAGAACGTCGAGACCGGCCGCAAGGGCATCGAGGGCATGCAGGTGCCGACCGAGGGCTCGACGACCGGCGTGCAGAAGTCCAACGAGATCTTCGACCACGCCAAGCCGGCACTGAAGCTGTGGGAGGACTTCCTTCCCGTCAACGACAAGGTGCCAAGCGACTCGCTCGGCCGGTACGGGAAGATCAACCTCGAGAACGACATCAAGAAGCGGTACGACGAGCAGGTCGGCATCTCGTTCAAGAACTTCCTCGACGACGCCAAGCGGCTCCGGGACGCGTACACGAAGCTGAACACGCTGGGCGGCGACACCGAGTCCGAGCTGAACAAGGTCTACAAGGACTGGACCGGCCCGGCGGCCAACGCGTCCTACCAGCACTGGTCCGAGAAGATGTCGCCGAACATCAAGGACCTGCTGGAGTACCTGCAGTCCGCGCCCGACATGGTCGACACCGCGGTCACCAACATCTTCACGGCCTGCAAGGACAAGGCGAACGACATCATCGCCCTGTACCAGAACTGCCGGGGCACGGTCGGCAGCGCGACGGCCGACATCGCGGCGAAGGTCGTCAAGCTCGCGAGCGGCGACTTCGACTCGCAGGACGAGGTGCTCGAGGTCGCGGCCTGGGTGGACGCGAAGACCGGCAGCAACCTCGAGTCGACGATGCGCGCGGACAACTGCGGGCTGAACGACGAGAACAAGGAGTACACGGTCCGCGAGTGCAAGAAGTGGATCCGTGACTCCTTCAACGCCGACCTGCACGAGTCGATGTACGTCACGTTCAAGCAGGCGTGCGACGACGCGTTCGAGGCGGTGAACTCGCACTACGAGACGCTGAACAACTACCTCAAGGAGTACGAGAACAAGTTCGGCACGATGCAGGCGCAGCAGCCGGGGTCGCAGACCCCACCCGGCTCGCAGACGCCGCCGGGCTCGCACACACCGCCGCCGTCGTCGTCCACCCCTGGTTCGTCGACCCCCGGCTCCTCCTCGACGCCTGGTTCCTCGACGACGCCCGGTTCGTACACCCCGCCCCCGGTCGACACGCCGTTGCCGTCGTCGCACAACCCGGGCGGGTTGCCGTCGGGCCTCACCCCCGGCTCGTCGACGGACCCGTCCGGCGCGACGACCCCGTCCGGCACGACGTTGCCCGGTGGGGTCGGCACGCCGGGCAGCAGCATTCCCGGCGCGGGCGGCACCGCGATCGACCCGGCGACGGGCCTGCCGATCCCCGGCAGCGGCATGACGGCGGACGGCGGCGTCCCGAAGTCCGCCACGATCAAGGACGGCGACCGCACGATCACCGTCGGCCAGCCGGACGCACGCGGCCGCAGCAAGGTGACGGTAGACGACGGCAAGGGCGACCCGCGTGAGTACGAGGTGGACTTCACCCCGGACGAGCCGGGCGAGACCTACGAGGACGGCGTGATCAAGGCCGGCCCCGACGGCAAGGCCGTGATCCAGGACGGCGACGCGGCGATCTCGCTGGAGCAGGTCCCCGGCCAGAGCTCCCAGATGAAGATGACCGTCGACGACGGCACCCCGACCTCGTACGACTTCGACTTCGACGCGGGCACTGACGTGCCGTCGCCGGGCCTGTCGGACGGGTCGACCCCGTCCGGCCTCGGCGGTTCCGACGGCGCGGGCGGTACCGGCGGCAGTGGCGTCGGCGGCGGAGTGGGTGGCGGCGGAGGCGGCGGCGACTTCAGCGGCGCCGGCACGCCGGGCCAGTCGACCTCGCCCGGCCCGGGCACGATGGTGGGCGCGCAGGCCCCGGACACCATCGGCGAGCGAGCGGCGGCCGGTGCGGCGGCGGCGGCGTCGGGCGGAGCGGGTGCGGCCGGCGGCGCGGCGGGTGCGCAGGGCGGCGCCCCGATGGGCGGCATGCCGATGGGTGGCATGGGCCAGGGCGGCCAGGGCGGCGGCGACCAGACCCGTCAGAGCAAGTGGCGCACGACGGGCTCCCTGTTCGACAACGACCAGGACCCGGCGGCCAACTTTAGCGGCATCGTGGGCCGCGACCCTGCGGAGAAGCCGAAGACCACCCCGAAGCGCTGACCCCCCGGACTGCCCTGAAGGGGTCCTTCAGGGCAGTCGGTCAGGCGACCAGTTCGGACGTGTCCTCGATCGGGGCGCCCTTGACGTCCGCCTCCAGCAGCGGACGGAAGCGGTTCTCGCCGGCCAGGTGGACCAGGAAGAACGCCGTCAACAGGACCCGAGCGATCCGCAGCGCCCCGTGGTGGGACGAGCCCGGGATCAGCAGCCCGCTCCAGTGCCGGCCCTCCGCGAACCCCATGTGGTCCACCTTCGGCAGGACCCGGAACTGCGCGTCCCCGCCCCAGTTCGCCGCGATCAGCCGCGAATGCCCCACGAACGGCGCGACCACGTCATCCGCCCCCGCCAGATGCAGTGACGGCATCGCACATCGCGCGGCCGCGTCCGTCGCGAACGGCTTCGTCTGCGACGCGGCCAGCGTCGCCACCGCCTTCACACGCGAGTCGTCCGCCGCCGCCAGCACCGCCGCGCCGCCGCCCGTCGAGTGGCCAGCCAGCCCCAGCTTCTCGGGCGACACGCTGATGTCGCCGGAGCCCAGCCGCACGCCCGTGCACACGTCCAGCGAGGACACCAGGTCCGCCGCGAACAGGCGGGTCGACGCCAGTGGACCCCGCTGGGTCGACGGCGCCGCCACCACGAAGCCCCACGACGCCAGGTGCCGGAACAGCCCGAGGTACCGGTCCGCCGGCTGCAGCCACCCGTGCCCGAACGCGACCGCGGGCAGTCCGAGGCCCGCCTGGGGCGTGAACACCAGCCCGGGCAGCCCGATGAGTGCGAGGTCACCCCGCAGCACCTGATGTGGGCCGCGACGTGTCAGTTCCTCGAACAGATGCTTGGGCTTGACGGCCATGGCAGGAACCCTAGCGGCGGACGGCTCGCGGGCAAGTCGTTACCCTCTGCGGCATGTGCGGAATCGTCGGATACGTGGGGCACCGCCAGGCTCTGGACGTCGTGGTCGCCGGGTTGCGACGCCTCGAGTACCGCGGGTACGACTCGGCCGGCGTCGCCGTCGTGACCGGGCCGGGGCAGCTCGCGGTCGAGCGCAAGGCGGGGCGGCTCGCCAACCTGGAGAGCCGGCTCGACGAGGTCGGGCGTGACTCCTTCGCCGGCACCGCCGGCATGGGGCACACCCGCTGGGCCACCCACGGGCCGCCCGTGGACCGCAACGCCCACCCGCACCGCGACGCCAGCAACCGCGTCGCCGTCGTCCACAACGGGATCATCGAGAACTTCGCCGCCCTGCGCGCCGAGCTGGAGGCCGACGGCGTCGAGCTGACCAGCGACACCGACACCGAGACCGTGGCGCACCTGATCGCCAGGGAGTACGCCGAGAGCCACGACCTCCCCGCCAGCATGCGGGCCGTCTGCCACCGCCTGACCGGCGCGTTCACCCTGGTCGTCACGCACGTCGACGAGCCGGACCTGATCGTCGCCGCGCGCAGGAACTCCCCGCTCGTCGTCGGTGTCGGCGAGGGTGAGACGTTCGTCGCCTCCGACGTCGCCGCGTTCATCGAGCACACCCGCGACGCCGTGGAGCTCGGCCAGGACCAGGTCGTCACGATCAGCCGGGACGGCTACCACGTCACCGACTTCGAGGGCGCCGACGTCGAGACCCGCCCGTTCCACGTCGACTGGGACCTGTCGGCCGCCGAGAAGGGCGGCCACGAGTACTTCATGCTCAAGGAGATCGAGGAGCAGCCGACCGCGCTGGCCGACACGCTGCGCGGCCACTTCGTCGACGGCCGCGTCATCCTCGACGAGCAGCGCATGACCGACCAGGAGCTGCGCAACGTCGACAAGGTCTTCGTCGTCGCCTGCGGCACCGCGTACCACTCGGGCCTGGTCGCGAAGTACGCCATCGAGCACTGGACCCGCCTGCCGGTCGAGGTCGAGCTGGCGTCGGAGTTCCGGTACCGCGACCCCGTGCTCGACCGGGACACGCTGGTCGTCGCGGTCTCCCAGTCCGGCGAGACCGCCGACACGCTCGAGGCGGTACGGCACGCGCGGGAGCAGAAGGCCCGCGTCCTGGCCGTGTGCAACACCAACGGCGCGCAGATCCCGCGGGAGTCCGACGCCGTGCTGTACACGCACGCCGGCCCGGAAGTCGGCGTCGCGTCGACCAAGACGTTCCTCGCGCAGATCGCCGCCAACCTCATGGTCGGGCTCGCTCTGGCGCAGGCCCGCGGCACCAAGTACCCCGACGAGATCGCGCGTGAGTTCAACGAGCTGGCCGCCATGCCGGACGCCGTCCGCAAGGTGCTCGGCACGATCGACCACGTGCGCAGGCTCGGCCGAGACCTGGCCGACGCCAAGGCCGTGCTGTTCCTCGGCCGGCACGTCGGCTACCCGGTGGCCCTCGAAGGCGCGCTGAAGCTCAAGGAGCTGGCCTACATGCACGCCGAGGGCTTCGCGGCCGGTGAGCTGAAGCACGGGCCGATCGCGCTGATCGAGGAAGGCCTGCCGGTGGTCGTCGTGATGCCGTCGCCCAAGGGGCGGGCCGTGCTGCACGCGAAGATGGTGTCGAACATCTCGGAGATCCAGGCCCGCGGCGCCCGCACGATCGTGCTGGCCGAGGAGGGCGACGAGACGGTCCGGCCGTTCGCGGACGAGCTGGTCGAGATCCCCGCCGTGCCGACGCTGCTCCAGCCGCTGGTCGCGACCGTGCCGCTGCAGGTGCTGTCCGCCGAGATCGCGCGGGCCCGCGGCTACGACGTGGACAAGCCCCGCAACCTCGCCAAGTCCGTCACGGTGGAGTAGCGCCGTGCTGGGGGTGTGGACGACCGAGCAGGTCAGGGCCGCCGAGGACCGGTTGCTGGCGCGCACCCCCGAGGGCGCGCTGATGCGGAAGGCCGCGTTCGGGCTGGCCGTCGAGGCTGCCTCGATGCTGCGCTCGTTGACGGGTGGGACCGCCGGGCGGCGCGTGACCCTCCTGGTCGGCGCCGGTAACAACGGCGGCGACGCGCTGTGGGCCGGCGCCTTCCTGCGCCGGCGCTCGGTCGCGGTGACGGCGGTGCTGCTGAACCCGGACCGCGCGCACGCGGAGGGCCTCGCGGCACTCCGCAAGGCCGGCGGCCGGGTCTCCGCGTCGCTGGACGACCCGGACCTGGTCATCGACGGCATCGTGGGCCTGCAGGCCCGTGGCCCGCTGCGCCCGGCCGCCGCCGAGCTGGTCTCGTCGGTCGACGTCCCGATCCTGGCCGTGGACCTGCCGAGCGGGGTCGACCCGAACACCGGCGCGGTCGACGGCCCGGCGGTGCGGGCGGACGTGACCGTGACGTTCGGCGCCCGCAAGCCCGTGCACGTGCTCAACACCACACACTGCGGCGAGGTCCGCCTGGTCGACATCGGCCTCGGCCCGGAGCTGGGTGACCCGGACCTCATCACGCTGGAGCCCGACGACGTCGGCTACGCGTGGCGCGTCCCCGGCCCGCACGACGACAAGTACACGCAGGGCGTGACCGGCGTGGCGGCCGGCTCGGCGACCTACCCGGGCGCGGCGGTGCTGTCGTGCGGCGCGGCGGTGCTGGCGACGTCCGGCATGGTCCGGTACGCGGGCTACGCGGCCGACGTGGTCCGCGGCCGCTGGCCGGAACTGGTGGCGACGGGCACGGTCGAGGACGCCGGCCGCGTGCAGGCGTGGGTGGTCGGCCCTGGCCTGGGCACCGGGCAGGCCGGGCGGCACATCCTGACGGCCGTCCTGGAAGACGCGGTCCCGACCTGCGTCGACGCGGACGGCATCACGCTGCTGGCGGCCAACCACTCACTGTGGGACGCCCGCGACCCGGACGCTCCCGTGGTCCTGACCCCACACGACCGCGAGTTCGCCCGCATCGCGGACCCGTTGGGCATCAACTTGGGCACCGACCGCGTGTCAGCGGCCCGCACACTGGCAAAACGCCTGAACAGCGTGGTCCTGCTGAAAGGCAACGCGACAGTGGTGGCGGCCCCCGACGGCCGCACCCTGGTAAACCCGGCCACGTCATCCTGGCTGGCCACAGCCGGCTCCGGCGACGTACTGACAGGCCTGATAGGCGCCCTACTGGCCACCGGCCTGGACCCGTGGCTGGCCGCCGGCTGCGCCGCCTGGACCCACGTCCGCGCCGCCGAACTGGCCGCGAAGTCCGGCACCGAGACAGGCGTCCCAGTCCCAGCCTCCCGAATCCTGGAGTCCATCCCCGCCGCCATCCGCACCGCCCTGGAACACCGCGAGTCCCGCGTCCAGACATAGCGAGTCCCGCGTTCAAACACCCCGAACTGCGGTTTCGTGCAGACAGGCCAGGGCGGGAAGGTGCACGAAACCACAACTCGGTATGCGCGAACGCGAGACTCGCGGCGTCCGAACGCGGGACTCGCGCGAGTCGCGCGTTGAGCACCCGCGAGTTGCGTTTTGGCGCCCGCCCTCTATGTGCACGAAAACGCAACTCAGGGGTGCTGAACGCGAGACTCGCGGTGTTTGGACGCGGGACTCGCGTGGTTGCTTGTGCGAACGTGGGAGCATTGGGGTGTTATGGCTGATCAGTTGCGTCCCCGCGCCGAGGTGGTCGTCGATCTCGACGCCGTTCGGCACAACGTCGCCCTCCTTGCCGCTCGTGCGCCCGGCGCGGCCACCATGGCCGTCGTCAAGGCGGACGGGTACGGGCACGGCGCGCTGCCCGTCGCCAAGGCCGCGCTCGAGGCCGGGGCCACCTGGCTCGGCTCCTGCTCGCTCGCCGAGGCACTCGACCTCCGCGACGGTGGCGTCACCGCCCGCGTCATGAGCTGGCTCGACGTCCCCGAGACCGACCTCGCGCCGGGCATCGAGGCCGGCATCGACCTGTCCGCGTCCAGCGTGCGGGAGCTGGCCGCCATCGCCGACGGCGCACAGAAGACCGGCAGGTCCGCCCGCGTCCACCTCAAGATCGACACGGGTCTGTCCCGCAACGGCTGCCAGCCGCACGACTGGCCCGACCTCGTCGACGCCGCGGCCAAGGCCCAGGCGGGCGGCCATGTCGAGCTCGTCGCCGTCTGGTCGCACCTCGCCTGCGCCGACGAGCCCGGCCACCCCGCCACCGACCTGCAGGCCGAGCGCTTCAACACGGCGTACGACATCGCGGTCAACGCCGGCCTGAACCCCATGCGGCACATCGCGAACTCCGCCGCCACCCTCGACCGCCCTGACCTCCACTTCGACATGGTCCGCGTCGGCATCGCCATGTACGGCCTGAACCCCATGCCGTACCAGGAGAACCTGCGGCCCGCGATGACGTTCCGGTCGAGCGTCGCCCTCACCAAGCGCATCCCGAAGGGCGAGTCCGTCTCCTACGGACACACCTGGACGGCCACAGAGGACACCAACCTCGCACTCGTCCCGGTCGGCTACGCGGACGGCATCTCCCGCGCCCTGTCCAACCGCATGGACGTCTTCCTGGCGGGCAGGCGGCGCCCGGTCGTCGGCCGCGTCTGCATGGACCAGATCATCGTCGACTGCGGCGACGACGTGGTCGAGGAGGGCCAGGAGGTCGTCCTCTTCGGCGACGGCGCCAGGGGCGAGCCCACCGCCACCGAGTGGGCCAACACCCTGGACACCATCGACTACGAGG
>Ga0307502_10000125_pt1 | contig 20419 bp, 18 predicted proteins | sample 16_S_MG_FD_201364 | JGI IMG/M metagenome (GOLD analysis project Ga0307502, IMG submission 201364) | Soil microbial communities from Populus trichocarpa stands in riparian zone in the Pacific Northwest, United States - 16_S | ecosystem: Environmental > Terrestrial > Soil > Riparian zone > Trees... | reverse complement strand
CCTTGGCGCCCTCGGCCGGTGTCCCCGCCCGCTCCTCCGGCAACTCGCTCACGTACCGGTCCTATCGCACCCGAGGATGACCCCGCGACGCGCTTCACGGGTTCAGGCCGCTCCTTGCGAACGAAACCATGCGTGCGCCAACACCCACACACGGGCGCACACGGACAGTTGGTGTAGCGTCAGGCTGCGGTACGGAGGGACCGAACATGACGCCGACGCCAGCCGCAGACGAGCCCGAATACCTCAAGGTCGAAGAGGTCGCCGCGCGCCTGAAGCTCAAGGAGAAGACGATCCGCGATTGGATTCTGCGCGGCGAGCTGCCCGCCTACAAGCTGGGCAAGGAGTGGCGCATCCGCCGCGACGACTTCGATCAGGCAATGCAAGCGCGCCGCACCACGACGGAACCCGCGCCCACGGGCGGACTCTGGGATCCCGACGATCAAGAATAGTCGCTAACGGCAGTTTGCAACCGTTGAGATACGTATGTATCCTCCGATATTCGCAGGAGGATCTCGATCATGCGTGGCTTCTCATCTGCCAGGACGAGCTCCGGACCGAGGTTGGCATCGCCGCCTCACTGCTGGGTCGCGATCGCCAGTGGGTTTGTGCCCACGCCAGCAAGCTGGGCGTGGAGCTACCTAGGCGCAGGGACTGCCGCGGACACCGTGCGCGTACGGCGCCGTCGCACCGACGCGCCCGCGACGACGACCGATACGTGGACGATGTCCCTGGACCCGGCCGTGAGCTAGACGGCAACGCCACGCAGATCGATCCACAGGCGCTGACTCTCTCGCGCCGGAACTCGGGCGCGCCAGCGGCGGGCACTTGATCCATCCCGTCGGCGGCAGCGGGATTCCCTTGGTGGGTCGGCTGGGCTGACGCTTCGCGTGGCGTAGCGCCGGCCGCTGCCCCTATGCCGTGCGCGCCAGCAGCGAGCGGTAGCGCTGGCGGCGGTAGCGGTGGTCCCAGCCCTCGCCGTCGCCGGTGGGCTTGGGCTGCGCCTTCTGCCAGATGAGCTTGCGCTGTGCGGTGAGCCTGCTGACCAGTACCGCGATCCGGCGCTCCTGCGCCGGCGTGCGCGCCGCCAGTCCGCGCAGCTTGTCCAGCTCGCGGGAGCGGCGCAGCTCCTTGGCGCTCAGCCAGCTCGCCGGGCCGTTGGCCCCGTTCTGACGGAACAGCTTGCCTTCGGCGGCGCGGCGATTGACCAGGCCGGCCAGCACGTTGCGATGAGCGTCCCTGACGTACAGCGCCATCGCTGCCGGCACGCCCTTCATGGCAGGCTGGCGCAGCGCGTGGCCGAGCGACTTGGACGGCGCCAGCGTCCCCGCGCCGCAGTTGAACACGAACGACACGAGCGCGTCGAACTGGCTCTGCGAGAGCTGGAGCCCGACGGCGTTGACCGCGTGCTCAGCGTTGCTGACATCAGCGGCCAGCAGCTCGAGGCCGCGCGCGTGGCTGATCGTTCCCATCGACGAGACGCCCGCTCCCGTGTGGCCGTAGCCGATCGTCCATACGCCGCCCGAGTCGCAGTAGGGGTGGTTGACGAACCCCTCGTAGGCGGCGATGAACTCGATGCCGTGCTTGGAGGTCCTCATCGGTCGTCCTCCGGCTCGGCGGGTCTGTCGGCGGCGGGCGTCGGCGGGTACGCGAACTCGAGGTCGTCGGAGACCAGCGTGGAGTCAGTCGCGCGCTCGGTCGCCGGGTCCTCGATGTCGTCGACGTCGACGTCGTCCGCGCTGTCGGGGTGGTGGCCGTTGCCGTTGCTCGTCGCGGCGACGAGCACGGGGCTCGTCGTCGGCGCGGCGCTCGCCACTGCCATCGCGGCCGTGATCTTGCCGTCGGCCTCGAGCTGGATGTGATGGCCCGTGAGCCACTTCGAGTGCCCGGCCCACGTCAGGCCCGCGACCAGCAGCCAGGTGAAGCCGCCTGCGATGGTCGTCTTGATGTTGTTCTCGTCGAGCCCCGGGATGCCGGCGATGTTCACGTTCGCGACCAGCCACGACGCGATGCCGCCGGCGGCCACGCTGAGGTACGGGCCGGCGAAGGCGACGATACGGTTGGCGGGGGGGAGAGATGGCATTGCTGTGCTCCTAGTTGGTTCGGACGAGCAGGCTGCGGTAGCGCTCCTGCCGGTTTGCGTAGTCCCAGCCGCGGCCATCGCCGCCACTGGTCTTCGGTTGGGCCGCGTGCCAGATCCGCTTGCGCTGGGCCGTCATCGCAGCCCGCAGCGCAACGCGCCGCTTGCGGTCGCGACGGGCACGTTTGAGCCCGTCGTACTCCCTGATCATCCGGCGCTCCGTCGCCGTGTAGCCACGCAGCGGGTCGGCGAGCTTGCCGGCCAGCGCGCGCAGTTCGCCGGGGCCTACCTCGATGTGCCAGGGCTCGCCCGGCACGGGGAAGCTGGGGTGGCCGCCCTTGGCGTGGAGCCACGCGGCCAGGCGGTTGGCGCCGCCATCGAGGGAGTTGACGTCGATGGCGTGGTCGATGCGGCCGGAGCGGATGTGCGGCGCGTTGGCCGCCGGTCTGGCCGCCAGCGGATGGCCGAACGTCAGGAACGTGTTGAAAAGGCCCTGCTGCTCGGACATCGTTCGATGACCGGAGTCGAGCATGAACGCGACCTCGCGCGAAGCCGCCTTGAGCACGTCCGCCCACTCGCGGCTGACGGACTTGCCGCGGAAGCCGACGTATGTGACCGACATGGGCTGCCCCCTGGCTCGTTGACACAGGTAGAGGGCGGGCGAGGGCAGGCGGTGATACACGCGGCCTGCCCGTGGCCTGCGCAGCGCTGCAAAGCCAGGCCGACGACTAGCGCGAGGACGGTGAGCACCAGGCAGGCTCGAGGCTGGGTCCACCACGTGCAGGACAGGAGTCCGAGCAGCCGTCATCACGTACGCCGGGTCCTCGCCCGACACGGCGGGACCCCGAGGCGCGTGCCGCGGGGACGCTCGTACAACCAGATCGCGGGTGACATGAAGCCCGCGAGCGACACCACGCGAGCACGTGGCCCGTGTGCCTACCCTACCCGCCGAAGGCGGGCACCTACTTCGTTCGCTTCACCCTCGAGGACCAGCGCGGCCGTCCGGTTAAGGGGGCAGGACGCCCGTCCGTTCCCCTATCCGCCGCGTTGATGTGCTCGCCGGCACCACGTATCAGGGACGCCCAGCCGCCGCTCATTCCGAAGATCTCCCTGACGCGGGTGGTCAACTGCGCAGGAGACCTCAATGTTCAGCGCAACGCTTTGGTCGCAAGCTCCCCCCGGATGGCGCCTGCAAGCAAGCCAGGGCTCGCTTCGGCGGTCGCATGGGAGTAGCGTCGCGCCGTGGGCGACCGGGTGAATCGTCCAGTGCTGCGCGAACCTCTGATTCGCGGGCGTTCCGTCGACGAGTCGCAGGACCTGGCGAGCTACATCCCGCGCTTGCTCGCCGACAGGCTCGTGAACGGCGGGCCGATCGAGGAGTTCGAGGTTTCGACGGTAAGTGCGGCGCTGCTCCTCACGGACGTCGCCGGCTTCACCGCGTACGTCGAGCGAGTCTCCGCGTCTCGCCCTACGGGGCTCGAGGAGCTTGCGCGCGCCTTCGACACGTACTTCGCCGACCTCGTCGGCTTCGTCTACGGCCACGGCGGCGACGTCCTGGCGATCGCGGGCGACTCCTTCTTCTCCTGCTGGTCCGTCGCCAACGCCGACGAGCTGCCAGACGCCGTGATGCGCGCCGTCCAGGCGGGCGTCGCGATCCACGCCGGGCTGGGTAGGGGCGGCGACGAGCACGACTCTCACACATTTCGGACCCGAGCCGGCGTGAGCGCCGGCGAGCTGCGGATCGCGTTCGTCGGCGGCGTCGGCGGCCGGTGGGAGCTCATGCCCGCCGGTAGTCCGATCGACGAGGTCGCGCGTGCGGAGCGGCTGGCCGAGCCGGGCACGGTGGCGATCTCCGAGCCGGCCTGGAACCTCGTCGCGCCGCGCTGCGAGGGGCGACCGTTCGACGACGGGCTGATCGAGCTGACGGCAGTGCACCGACCGGTCACGCCGATGCCTTCGGCATCGCTGATTGCTCCCGATCCGCCGGATGAGCTGATCGCTCCGTTCGTGCCGCTCCCCGTCCGCCGGGGCGCGATGCCCGCCGGCACTAAATGGCTGCAGGAGAAGCGACCGGTGACGGTCGTCATGACGAACCTGGCGACCACCGACAGGGGGGATGCCGATCTCGAGCTCAAGCACCTGGGCGTCCGCGCGTTCCAGCGCACGATGGCGCGTTTCGAGGGTGCTGCGAAGGTGCTGGTGGACAACAAGGGCGTGACGCTGTCGGGCGCCTTCGGGTTGCCGCCGCGGGCGCACCCCGACGACGCGCGGCGCGCGGTGTCGGCCGCCGAGACGCTGCGCAGAGAGCTCGACGAGATCGGCCTGTCCTGCAGGATCGGCGTGGCGAGCGGGCGAGCGTTCTGCGGCGTGTTCGGCAGCGACGTGCGCCGCGAGTACACGCTCCACGGTGAGGTGATCAATCTCGCAGCGCGGCTCATGGAGGTCAGCCGGGGCGACATCCTCTGCGCCGACACCACGGTCCAGGTCGCGCGCGAGAGCGTCGCCTTCGAGGCTCTCGATCCGGTCTCGCTGAAGGGCAGAGATGCGCCCGTCGCGGTCTATCGGGCGTCGCGGGCACGCCCGGCCGACGCCCCGAGCGAGTCCACGATGGTCGGACGGGAACGGGAGCGAGCGCTCGTCGAGGCGCGCATCTGCGAGCTCGCCACGGAGGGCAGGTCGGCGACGATGCTCATCGAGGGTGCTGCCGGGCTCGGCAAGTCGCGGCTCGTCTCCGAGGCGGTCCAGCTCGCCCGAGCCCGTGGCATGCAGGTCTTGGTCGCCGCTGCCGACCCGGTCGAGAGCGCGACCAGCTACTACGTCTGGCGCTCGATCTTCACGGAGCTGCTCGGTGTCACGCCAGCGACGATGGCCGACCCGCACTCGTTGCACGTGCCGTGCGATCCGCAGCTGCGGCGCCTGCGTCCCCTGCTCAGCAGCATCGTCCCGGTCGGCATCCCCGACAACGAGTTGACCGCCGCGATGGACGGCAACGTGCGGGCGGAGAACACCAAGCTCCTGCTCGCATCGATTCTGCGCCACGCGACCGCGACGGCACCCGCGCTCCTCGTGGTGGAGGACGCGCACTGGCTGGACTCGAACTCGTGGGCGCTCCTGCTCGAGGTCGTGGAGTCGGTTTCCCGCGTGGTGGTCGTCGTGACCGCGCGGCCGATGGCGGCTGCGCCCGAGCCCTACACCCGTCTGCGGGCGCTCGGGTCGACCGACGTCGTCGTGCTCGATCCGCTCGGTGGGGCGGACATCCGCACGCTCGTCGAGCAGGCGCTCGGGGTGAGCGATCCACCGCGCACGCTGACCGGCTTCGTCGAGGATCGCGTCGCCGGCCATCCCTTCTTCTGCGAGCAGCTGGTCCATTTCCTCCGCGAGGGCGGCCACGTCAGGATCGACAGCGGCTCGGCGGTGGTCGGTGACCTCCACAACGTCAAGCTTCCGGACACGATCACGGGGGCTGTCCGCAGTCGCATCGACCGGCTCACCGCTGGCCAGGTCCTCTGCCTGAAGGTCGCATCCGTCATCGGCCGGTCGTTCCTCTCGCGCACCGTGGCCGACACCCTCCCGGCCGCCGGCGAGCGCGTCGCCGTGCCGGCGCATCTCGAGACGCTGGCCTCGCTCGACCTCACGATGCGCGAAGCCGTGCATCCGGAGCTGGCCTACGTCTTCCGCCACGAGATCACGCGCGACGTCGCCTACGACCTGCTGCCCGGCGACCTCAAGGAACAGTTGCATCGCGCGGTTGCCGAGTGGCACGAGCACAAGTACACGGAGGACGAGCTGGCGCCGCACTACGGGCGGCTCGCCCACCATTGGGCGCGCGCCGACGACCCGGACAAGGCCGTCACCTACCTCGAGCGCGCGGGCCACCAATCGCTTCGCAACGGCGCGTTCCGAGAGGCCCTGCTCTTCCTGACCGACGCGCTCGAGGTTAAGAACGCCTCGCCTGACCCGATCCGCGACGCCCTGTGCCAGAAGGGCCTCGGCACCGCCCACTACTTCCTCGGCGACTTCGGAAGCAGCCGCACGTGCCTCGCGCGCGCCATCGCACAGCTCGACGCTCCGTTCCCGACGACGCACTTGGGCATCGCTCGCGGTCTGGCCGGCGCGGCCGTCACGCAGGCAGCGCACCTGGTTCGCCCGACGCACTACCGCGGGCGGCGCGAGGCGGACACGGCCCTCATCGCCGAGGCGCTCGGTTGTTACAAGATCATGGGCCAGATCGGGTACCTCGAGGGTGACCCGAAGGCGGATCTTCTCTATGGCACGCTCGCCGGGCTCAACCTCGGCGAGGAGGCGGGGCCGTCGCCGGACCTCGCGCGGATGCTCATCCACGCCGCGACGGCGTGCAGCATCGTGGGCCTGCGGGCGCAGGCCGATCGTTACGCGGCTCGTGCGATCGCGATGGTCGAGGCGGGCGCACAGCGCGAGGCGAGCGCGTACGTGTGGAATGTCAGGGCCGTCATCGACGCGCACCGCGGTCACTGGGCTCGCGCCGAGGCGGCGAGCACGAGGGCGCTCGAGTGCTTGGGCGAGATCGGCGACTTCAACCTCGAGGCCGAGGTGTGGCAGATGCGCGCGGCGATCTACATCTGCTCGGGAGCGTTCGGCTCCGCGGAGAGCGCGTGGAGCCGGCATCGCGAGCTCGCGGAGCGCAAGGGCAACGCGCAGAACCTGTGCTGGTCGTTGCTCGACGAGGCAGAGTCGCGCGTGGGCCGCGACGAGGTCGACGCCGCCGCGCGCGCGCTCGACGCCGCGCTGGCGATCCCGACCGCCGCCAACGATGGCAGCAGCACGATCGAGAAGCATTACGCCACGACGCTGGTCCGCGCCGCCCAGGGGCGCTTCGACGAGGCGATCCGAGCGGCCGACGCCGTGGTCGAGATCAACGCCCGCCAGCCCCCGTCGGCCTTCCACTACGTGGACTTCTGCGCCAGCGCGGTGCTCGTCTACTTCGAGGCGCTCGAAGACGGCCGCTGCGACCGCGCCGCGACGCTGCGCAAGGCCGAGCGCGGCTGCAAGCTCGTGCGCCGCATCGCGCGCCAGTTCGGCAACGTGTCCTCGCGGCGCTGGCTCCTGCAGGGCCTGCTCGACTGGGAGCGGGGCGAACCCGAGAGCGCCCGGAAGGCCTGGCAGCAGGCCGAGGCGGTCGCGGCCGAACTGGACACGCCCTACGAGCGCGCGCGGGCGCAGTACGAGCTGGCGCGCCACGACGTCGCGGGCGCCGGTCGCGAGGCCACCCTGGCCGACGCCGAGGCGACATTCGCTCGCCTCGGGGCTCTCCGGATGCTCAGGCGCGTGCGCGAGGCGCAGGCGCAGACAAGAACCGAGGAGGTGAGCTGATGCTCCCTTACCGCTCGCCCGCCGAGGCTGCGCCCGTGGCCCCAGGCCCACTGCAGCTCGACACCGACCAGCCGCTCGGGGGGCAGGTGCAGGCTGGCCTGAACCTCTGGCTCCCACTCAAGGCCCCGGTCCAGATGCCCGCGCTCCTGGCGACGATCGCCAGCATGCAGCCGGAGGTGGACGACGCCCTGGGCTCGCTGGACTACGTCCACTTCGCGCGCTTCCTGCCGTCCAAGGACTTCACCGCGCTCTGGGTCATCACGACCTACGACGGCGACCTCCAGCCGTACATCATGGACTTCGTCGGCGTGCTCGGGGACGTCTTCACGAGCATCCTCTACTTCATCAAGGAGGCGCCGCCGTTGCCGGTCCAGCGCTACGCGCGCGAGTTCGTCGACTTCATCGTGCGCCACAACATCAACGTCCCGAAGCCGTGGTCGGCCTACCCAGCACTGACCGTGATCGACATCCAGATGCTGGAGGCCCGGCGATGACGGTCGATCTGGCGGACGTCCAGGGCCTGGTGCGCGGTTACGGGCCGCGGTTCGAGTTCGCGCGCCATTTCATCCTGGGGATCCGCGCGGGCGCGGGCGCGCGTAGCTTCGTCGGCGGGCTTGCCGCCGGGACGCTCGGCGACGGCCTGAAGGTGACCACGGCCGCGGAACGGAGCCGCGAAGAGCGGCCCAGCAGCTGCCTGAACATCGCGGTCACGTGGCCAGGGCTGAATGAGCTCGAGGTCCCCGACGGTGTCCTCGCCAAGTTCCCGCCCGCGTTCCGACTGGGCCCTGCCGTGCGCGCCGGGGTCGACCCGCGCAAGCCGAACAGCGTGGGGCTGGGCGATGTGGGCAACAGCGCGCCCGACCGCTGGAGAGTGGGCGGCCCCAACGCGCCTGAGGTCCACATCATCGTGTCGCTCTATGCACAGTTCGAGGACCGCCTCAACGACGTCAGCGGCTGGCTACGCGAGGCGTTCGACACCTACGGACTCACGGAGCACTGCCACCGCGACGCCCGCGCGCTGCGTGATGCGGATGACGGCTCGAGCCGCGTGCATTTTGGCTACCGCGACGGCATCGCGCAGCCGTTGATCGAGGGGATTCCCGCCACTGGCGGCCCGGACATGCAGCCGCCGGTGCCGACCGGCGACGTGCTGCTGGGCTGTGACTACGAGAACTCGTTCCGCGGCAATTATGCGGGCGACCTGCCGAACGCGCTCGTCGACAACGCGACCTATGGGGCGTTCCGCATCCTCTATCAGGACGTCGCGGCCTTCGAGGACCTCCTGGACGACTGGAGCAAGGCGGCCGCTGCCGATCGCGAGCTGATCGCGGCCAAGCTCATGGGCCGGTGGCGCAACGGCACGCCGCTCGTGCTCGCGCCCAAGATGGCGGGCTCCAAACCGCCCATCGTGCCCGAGGGAGACCTGAACGCGTTCGACTACGCGCCGAACGATGATCACCCCGCTTTCTACGACGACGCGCAGGGGCTGCGCTGTCCGATCGGCGCGCATGCGCGTCGGCTCAATCCGCGCGGGGGGCGAGTCATGGGGAAGTCGCACAGCCGGCGCCTCGTGCGGCGCAACATGCCCTACGGACCTGAGCTCCCCTCGGGCGCGTCCGACGACGGCGAAGATCGAGGCCTCGTCGGCTACTTCCTGTGCGGGGATCTCGAGACGCAATGGGAGTTCATCCAGGCCACGTGGGTGAACCAGGACCTGGCTACGCATGGCATCCGGCGTACGCGCGAGCCGATCGGGGGCGCCCAGCCAGCAGGCGGCGGCACGTTCGCTATCCCGACGAACCAGTCGCCGGGGCCGATCATGCTGCGCGGGCTTCCGAATCTCGTCATTACGCGCGGGAGCGCCTACTGCCTGTTGCCGGGGATCGGCGGGCTGCGCCACCTCGCTTCGCGATCGGGCTCGAACGGAGGGACGTCATGAGGGCCACCACCACGACGCCCGGCCTCGCGCACCAGCTGCGCCGGCTGCTGCAGCAAGCCGGGCCCGAGAGCGTTCCCTGCCGCATGCTCGCGTGGTGGGGCAGCACCGACTTTCCGAACGGCACCGACCGGACCCCGGTCCTGACCCAGCTTCAATGGGAGGCCACGTACCGGCTCCTCGAGAATGCCGCCCTCGACGAGGACACTGTGCGGCCGCTGCCTGCCGTCATGGCGGCCACGCGCGACATCCGCCCCGACGGTCCGGTGCCGATCGCGCTCGCCAGCTTCCACGTCGCGGTGGGGCGCAGCCAGGTGATCCGAGCCGTGCGCGCAGCGGCCGCGAACGGCAACGACCTGCGCTTCCCGCCGGCGAGCCTCGCCGAGGCCATCGAGGAGCGCCGCGTGTTCGCGGCCAGCGCGCTCCTCCACGATCAGTGGGGACTCACGGTGCCGGTCCACCGTGGTCGTGACGTGACCTTCGCCATCGAAGGGACCTTCTACCTCACCAACCCGGCCGGGCGTTGGCCAGACCGCTTGGAGCTCGACCTCGGCGATGGCGAGGGCTGGCGGCCCGCCGCGTTCGGGGAGCAGTTCCAGGCCCACTACGACGGCGGCAGCGCCGAGATCGCCGTGCGCGGCCACTACGGCGACACGCCCCTCGTCGCACGGTTCACGATGCCGATCTCAGAGCGCATCGCCGCCCCAGCGCCCGCTGAGACGTGGGAGCTGCGGACCGCGGCCGCGGCGGGACAGCCTGGCGCGAGCGGGCGCGCATGGGTGTTTCGCGCGGGGCGCCGCACGGAGATCGTCAATCCGGTGATCATCGTGGAGGGCTTTCCGGGCGGTCACCCGTCCGACTACCTCTACGAACTGCTCGACCAGGCCGGGACCGTCGCCGCCTTGCACGCCAACGGGTACGACCTCGTGATCGTCGGGCTCGACAACGGCCTGATCCCGATCCAGGCCAACGCCGGCGTACTCGTCGAATGCATTCGTGAGGCGCGCCGACGCACTAGGCAGCCGCTCGTCGTCGGCGGCCTGAGCATGGGCGGGGTCATCAGCCGGTACGCGCTCGCCCAGATGGAGAGCAGGGGCGAGCCGCACAGCACAGGGACCTACCTCAGCATCGACGCCCCGCACGGCGGGACCTACACGACGCTCGGCGTTCAATGGTTCGTCCATGCGCTGCTCCCGTTCGCCCGCTCGCTGGGTGGCTTTGCCGGGCTGCTCGACTCACCGTCGAACCAGCAGCTGATGATCGCCTGGCTGCAGCAGGGCGAGGTCGTCCAGAGCGAGTTGCGCAAGGCGCTGATCCGCGACCTGGCGGCCGTCGGCGGCTATCCGAGCCAGCCGCGCAAGATCGCGGTGTCATGCGGACGTGGCGATGGCCACGGCGGCCCCGCCGTGGCGGGAGAGCAGACCCTGAGCTGGGCGGAGGAGCCGTTCCTGTCGGCGACCCTCAACACCCTGCCGGATGTCGGCGATGGCGTGATCGCCGAGGGCTCGTGGTTCCTCGCCGAGCCGCAGGCGCTCGAGCCGCTGCGCTTCCCCGGCGCTCCGCCGTGGGAGACGGCGCCCGGCAGCCAGAACACCTACAACGCGCAGGCGGCAGCCATCGCCGAGGGCTGGGGCTGCGGCACGGTCCACGCGGCGCATCCGATGACGTGCTGCGTGCCGACCGTCAGCGCCCTCGGCCTCGAGCAAGACGCGTTCGACCCTGTGATGGGCTCTGTCGGGCCGTTCGACGTGCACATCTGCAGTCCGCGCAACGTGCAACACCTCGAGCTCACGCCAGAGGTGTCCAAGCAGATCGTCAAGGAGCTGGGCCCTGCCTCGGCACCGATGGCCGGTGGCGCTGGCCCCGGCCCGGGCTCGACGTCCGCACCGGCCCCGGCGGCCGCATTCAATCCGTCCGACTTCAACCCTCACGACCCACGCTTCCTCACGGATCCCTACCCGGTCTACGCCGACTTCCGCGCCCGCGGGCGCTCCTTCGTCGTGTCACCGTACGCGAGCCGCTGGTTCTTCCACTACGACGAGTGCGCCGCGATCCTCGGCGACGACGACACGTTCCAGAAGCAGGCGCCCGCGGGAACGCCCCCGTCGCCGTCTGCTCCGCCGCCCAACCCAACCGACATGCTGCGTGAGTTCCCAGAGGGAATGTTCATGGCGGACGGAGACGACCACAAGGTCATGCGCGACGCCATCGAGACGCCGTTCAGGCACGAGATGCCCGCCGCGAAGGTGACCGCCGAGAAATACGCGACCAAGTTGCTCGACCAGCTCAAGCCGTCCGGGCACATCGAGCTGTTGGCCGACTACGCGCTCCCAGTCCCGGCTAACGTCCTCTTCGACGTCATCGGGATCCCGGACCAGCCAGGCGTGCGACAGGGGCTTCTGGCTTGGGAGACCCTCATCGTGCCATCGCACGACATCACACAGCCGCTCCAGGTCCGCTACCTCGGTGGGTCGACGCGTATGGCGTTGCTGGCCTACCTGCAGGGCCTCGTGCATCAATACACCGAGAACAAGGGCGGCCCCGGCATGATCGGCGCTCTATGCCGGCCCGAGGCCAGTCGTCTGTCGCAGGCTCAGCTGTTCATGTCCTGCATCGACTTCGTCGTCGCGGGCTACCTCTCGACCACGTGGCTCGTCGCCAGCGCCATCAACAGCCTGCTCACACAACGCAAGCAGTGGGACGCGCTCCGTGCCGACACGTCGAAGGTCGACGCCGCGGTAAAGGAGGTGCTGCGCTTCGAGCCGCCCTTCCAACTGGTCGACCGCTACGTGGGACAGGACACCACGTTGGGCGGGCTCGAGCTCAGGAAGGGCGACAAGGTGACCGCGGTGGTGGGCTCAGCCAATCGCGACGACACCAAGTTCGACAAGCCGGACGAGCTGGACATCGCTCGGGACCTGGAGAAGACGCGCCCACTGACCTTCGGCGGAGGGATCCACTACTGCATCGGGGCTCCGCTGGCGAGCATCATGGCGCCGGCCATGCTGCGCCGGCTGATGACCCTGGACGGCCTCTTCGTGGACGGGAAGCCGCAGTGGGGGACCGACCCGTACATGCGCGCGATGGTCAACCTGCCGCTGCGTTTTCGCCCCTGAGCGCATGGCCACGGGTCACGCCCGCGGGACGATGCGCATGACGGGCCTGGGCATCGGACCGCCCATGCCGTCGAGGTCGATTCCCAGTGGTGGCGGTCCCCACTGATCACCGAGCGCGAGGATCCCTGCCGTGGCTTGCGCCGCGCGCGCGCACCAGGCGCCGTCGCGACCCTCGCGATAGACCCCCACGCAGGGCAGGCCCTGCTCGAGCCGCGGTGCGAACTCCTCGTAAGGCTGGCGGGCGCGATGCAGGTTGTCCTGGAGCTGGGCCATGAGCGTGAGGTATCGGACGTAGCGGTGTTGCTCCCAATGCTGGTCGGTGAACGTCCTCAGGATCTCCCTTCCCGCCTGCCGGCCCCTCTTGACGAGGGTCGTGATGTCGGCCTCTTCCATGTTCAGGTGCAGCCCGCCCTGGCCAGGCTCGAAGCGGATCTGGCATACGCGATCCCTGAAGCCGGGGAGCTCGCTCTGCATCGTGTCGCGCCAGTTCTGCATGGTGTCCTTGATGTCCCCGAGGAAGGCGAACAGCGAGTCGACCGGCTGCCAGCGCGGGATCGCGGGCTCGCGAGGGTCCGGGAGCATGAACACGTCGCCCGTGCCGTCATCCGGATACCTGGCGAGGTCGATGGCGAACGTCGGACGCCGCGGGAACCAGGAATCGAAGAAGTGAACGGGGAAGTTCGAGCCGATCCCGCCGTCGGAGAGCAGGTGGCGCCTGGGCTCACTGCCGGCGTCGTCGATCCACCAGAGCGGCATCGCCGACATCAGGATCGGGAAGCTGAGGCTGAGCCGCACCCCGACGACGATCGGCAGATCCTCGTCGGGCATCTTCTTGTACGGGCCGTCGTCCTGTGATCGGGCCGCGAGCATCGCTGCGACGACGGTGTCCGGAAGGCGACAACACATCTCACGCTCGTCGAATCTGTAGCGGCCGATGTCCTCGGGCACCCTCACGGGTCGGGCGAAGCCGAGGTCCGTCGTCAGCATCGTCAGCCGGATGCCGTGGTCGTCGAGTTCTCGGAAGGTGAGCGGAGCGTCCTCCGTCGTGCGGCCAGCGCAGCGCTGGATCTGCTCGTGCAGCCACTCGACCACCGCGTCCTGGCGAGCACCTGCCTGCCGGGTGCCCGGACAGAAGCCGTAGTCCGAATCGCCCAGCGACCGTTGGGTCCGGCGAAGGAGGAGTCCGAACGCGACGACGACGGTGATCACGACTGCGACGGCCAGCAGGGCCAACGCCGCGACGACCGCCACCGCGACGGCGAAGAAGCCTGAGAACAGCGCATACGCCGCGACCGTCGTCAGTCCCACGAGCGCCGCGAGCAACACGAGGCCGATCAGTGGAACCGCTGGGCGTGCGCGGCCAGCGCCGACTGCCGCGATCCGGATCCGCTTCACCCGCGAGACGACCGGCTTGCGCTTCGAGCCCTTGGCCAGGAGGGCGCCCGTGAGCACGTCGAACATCGGCCGTGTGTCCGGGGTCGGCTGGAAGAGCCCGAAGAGCTTCGCAGGGTCGCTCAGGTCCTTGACCGCGGCGTCGAGAGTGTCCATGCCGCGGCCCCGGCCGGTCTGGCGGCCGAACTCCGCTGCCGCGCACAGGGCCGCCGCGATCGCACCCGCCGAGCTGCCACCGATGTTGGCGAAGCGGTATTCGCGTGCGAGCTCCTTGACCAGCCCCGGATAGACGATTCCACTCGTGATGCCGCCCTTCATCACGAGATCACAAGCGGGCAGCTCTCGGGCGTCGGCGCCGTTGCGAACGCGGGTCTCGGTGCTCATGACGTCTCCTCGCACTTGCTGCGACCGGTATGCGTTGCGACTCTAACGTCGACGTCCCTTCGCGTGAGTGGTCGAGCGACGAGCGCGGACGCCGCGGCGCCGGCCGAACGCAACCGCCTCCTCCCGGCGGCCGCTGCTCGGGCATCTGCTGCCGGCAGCTGGGAATCGACTCGGTGACGCGGAAACGGTACCCCGGGACGCCGTTGACGTTGCCGGTGCCCTGGTACTGCCTCGCGCGCCGTAGTGCGATGTATCACAGCCTGCCAGCCGGCGCTCCTGCTCTAAGCGTTGGAGTGGTCATCGGTTCCGATCCAGATTGTTGTGTGATCGTGGAGGCACGGATGGTGCGTCTGACTGGCGTTGCAGTAATCGTTGCGCTCGCGCTTTCCGGTAGCGCCTCTGCGCAAGCGGCGTCTGCCGCACCTCGATCCGGCCAGCAGTACGCAGTCGGGGGGCCCGCGACTCTGACGATTCCTCCGCTTGTCGCGAAGCTCGCCACCAAGTGGGCTACTACGGCCGGCACAGCGGCGGCGAAAGCTGCGGCGAAGGCGTTCATCCGATCTGGCGCCTGCAAAGCGGTTCTGCCAGCCAAGTTGTGCAATCTTGGTAGCCGACCTGCTCGTCGTCCGTCGACGTGGGGGCTCGGATTGGCCGTCCGCCTGCCAAACGGACGGGTGCCAGGTGTCTGGAATAGCCCATCTAGCGTCAGACACCAGCTAGGCAGCCCGCTCACTCCGGGATCTTTCTACTACTTGACCTGCTGGACCCTGGGCCAACGGATCGCGGGTCCTTTCGGCGCAACAACCCTTTGGTACCGTCTCACGAACCGGGGGTATGTATCGGATGCCCTTTTGTACACCGGCACCAATGACGTAGTGCCAGGCGTCCGCCACTGCTAGTACGCCAGAGAGGCATACACGGCGGCCGCTTCGGCGGCCTACGGCCTACCCGCAAAACCGCGGGCAACACGACCGACTACTCGACGCGGTACTTCTCGCAGTACACGGCGGGAATGGTGCCGACCGGCAAGACCAAGCCGCAGCGCCTATCACCCCTACTCCGACGGCCAGGCGACCAAGTCCAGGATCCAACAGGGCCTGGCCCCGTTGTTCACGCGGTTCCGGCGCTTCCTCACGGCGACCGCTACGCTCAACACCAGCGCGACGGATCCGGACGTCTGGATCACGGAAGCCGGAGCCTTCCGGACGCTCTTGACCAAGACCGGCGGGCTGAAGTACCAGAACTCAGAGGCCTGTCAGGAGGCGATTCTCGTCGATCTGCTGACAGCGCCCAACATCAACGCCCGTACCAAGCGCTTCTACTACTACGAAACCGTCACCCCGCGTCCGTTTGACAGCGGCCTCCTGCGGAACAGCAACCTGACGCCGCGACCTGCGTTCTACGTTTACAAGGCGAAGACCCGTCCGGGCTACACCTATGGGGGCAAGGGAAGGTGCTAGGCATGCTTCGACGGCGACCGTTCGCGATCGGCGGGTTGCTAATCGCGGCGACGACAGGTGCAGTGGCCATCGGGGCCGCACCCGAGGTGGCAGACGGGGCGAGCCTGCGTTCGACCTGCGCGACGATCGGTCATACCGAGCAGGCGAACGCCGTGGCGAGAGTGTTCTCGCTACACCCGGGGGGCAGTTTCGAATACCACGCGTGCGTCTATGGCCAGCGGCGCAACCTCGGGTACGTCGGTGGACGTGGCCTGGTGATAGGCGTCTCGGGCCTTCAGCTGCGCGGCTCGTACCTCGGCATGGTCGTCCACAACACCGATTGCGAGCATGGCTATTGCGGGCGCGATCACGTGATGGTCGCCGATCTGCGCCGACCGCGAGGCCCGGCCCCGAGCCTCGCGGCGGCATCCTTCGTGCTCTCGGACAACGGGAGCTTCGCGGTCATCGGCCTCGCCGACCCTGCGGGTCAGACGCCCGTGATCGCCGTCGTGCACGGTCAGCCGCGAACGCTCGACAGCGGTGCCATCACCGCCGGCTCGCTCGCGCTCGCGGGCAGGACCCTCTATTGGATCAAGGACGGCGTCCCTCGCACCGCTCTCCTGGCGTGAGCGGGCCGAAGGCCGCATAGCGCTGGACCTCCTCGACGGAGAGCTACACGGACGTGATGCCATTCGAGCTGTTGCCGCCGACCAGCCTCACCGAAGCCGGCTGAGAAGACCGCAGCTGCGAGATCAGCAGCCGAAAAAAGCGCCCCCACACATTTGCACCAACGGATGCTTTCACAGTACTTTGTAGGTGTATGAGGCTGTTGAGCGCCGCTAGCGACGCCGACACGGCCGTCTCTGCGAGCGGCGCACGCTAGGAGCGCGCAGGCGGTGTTGTCCATCGGCAAGTTGACGGTCGAGCAGTCGCGCTACTACGAGCGTCAGGTCGCGCAGGGCCGCGACGACTACTACTCCGGCCGCGGCGAATCCGCTGGCCGTTGGACCGGTGCCGGGGCGGAGACCATCGGGCTCGTCGGCCGGGTCGACGACGACGGCTTCGTGGCGCTGATGGACGGTCGTGACCCGAGCACGGGTGAACGCCTCAAGCGCGTAGGTGGGCGCTCGAAGGTGGCGGCGTTTGATCTGACGTTCTCGGCGCCGAAGTCGGTGAGCGTGCTGTTCGCGATCGGGGAGCCGGGGCTGGCCGGGGCGCTGGTGGACGCGCATGAGTCGGCGGTGGATGCTGCCGTGGGCTATCTGGAGCGTGAGGCGTGTCGGGTGCGTTGCGGTCGTGGTGGTGTGAGGCGTGAGGTGGGGGCGGGGTTCGTGGCGGCGGCGTATCGCCACCGGATGAGCCGCGCCGAGGATCCGCAGCTGCATACCCATGTGGTGGCCGCGAACATGGCGCGCGGGACTGACGGGCGGTGGACGGCGCTTGATGCCACCCCGATCTACCAGCACGCCAAGGCCGCCGGGTTCATCTACCAGGCCCACCTGCGTGCCGCGGTCCGTGAACGCTTGCCGTGGGTTCGCTGGGGACCGGTGAGCAATGGGATGGCGGAGATCGAGCAGGTCGCGCCGGCGGTGTTGCGGGAGTTCTCCACCCGTCGTCGTCAGATCGTGGAGCGCGAGCGCGAGCTCGTGGCGGCGGGCGTCGAGGTCGGGGACGGTGGGCGTGAGGCGATCGCGCACGCTACGCGCGGGCGCAAGCGCTACGGGATCGACACCGCGCCGTGGCGCGACGTCGTGCGCGCGCGGGCGGCCGAGCACGGCCTCGGCGCACGCGAGCTCGCCGCCCTCGTGCTCGGACCGGCCAGGGCGCCCGAATCCCCGATCGGCGGCGGGTGGGCGCCGAGCTGGCCGGAGCCGGCGGGCTGACCGAGCGACAGAACACGTTCGCCAAACGCGAGGCGGTGATGGCGTGGGCCGCCGCGCACGCGCAGGGGGCACCGGCCGAGGCGGTCGAACGAGACGCGGCGCAGTTCCTCACCCGCAACGACGTGCACCAGGCGCCCGGTCTCACTGAGCAGCGGTTCACGACGAGCGATCTGCTCGCCCACGAGCAAGCGATCGTGCAGGGCGCGCAGGCCCGACGTGGCGAAGGCGCAGGCGTGCTCGATCGCGCCCTGGTCGAGGCGGTGCTGGCGAGCGCGCCGTTCGCGCCGACCGCGGAGCAGGCTCGCTGTTCCGGCCTGAGAGCCTGATCCGCGAGGGTCGGCGCCAGTTGGGCCGCACCGACGACCCGGTCCCCCTCGTGTGTCTGCTGGATCCCGACGAGGACGTCGTTCGCTACCTGCGCCGGACCGATGCTGCCGCCCTGATCCTGGCTGGGCGTGCTACCACACCGAGCTGTGGGCGTCGGAGCACGACGGTGTCCAGTTTGGGGTAGTGGGGGGTGCGCTGTTGGCGCACCGTTCGCGGTGTTGGTCGCGGAGGAGCTGGCGGCCAGCGGCTGCGCGCTGGTGGTCAGCGTGACCTCGTCCGGGCAGCTCGAGGCGCTCGGCGAGCCGCCTTACCACGTGCTGATCGAACGCGCTTGGCGCGACGAAGGAACCAGCCTGCACTACGCGCCGCCGGCGCCCTGGAGCTACTTGCGCCGGCACCTTCGTGAGCGGCTCGAAGGCGCCTACGACCGGCTTTCCGAGCCGGTCTGCGGCGGTGCGGCGTGGACTACGGACGCCCCGTTTCGGGAGAGCGAGGGCGCCATCGGCGAAGCCCGCGCCGTGGGCTGCCACGTCGTTGAGATGGAAGCCGCCGCGCTGTACGCGTACGCCGAAGCCAGGCAGCGCGACCTCGTCTGCCTGGCGCATGTGACCAACACCATGGCAGTGTCGGGCGCCGACTTCGAGAAGGGCCCACATGCCGGCGCGCTGATCACCCTCGACGCCTTTGCGGCGACCGCGCGCGCGCTCGGCTACGCCAGATCGGCGGATCTCAAGCGTGCCCACACACCCGGGCCGTGACTGACCTAGCCACGCCGCCCAGCGACCGGCAACTGCAGACGCCATCGGCTGAGTGGCAGTTGACGCTTCACCGCCGCGCCGGCGGACACGCGTCCAGGCAGCATCGTGTTGGCGCTTCTGGCGCCGAGGCATCTACGCGACCTCAGTCTCCCGCAGAGAGGATGTTCGTCGTCGGGCGCGCGATGTGCAGCGACCCCGGAGGCTGACCGGCACCGTCGCGCCATCGAGATCCCTTCCGCTTGGAGCCAAATGGTGGCCGCAGGACGCGTTCTCGGCTGCGATAGGCCGGCGATCACCTGCGGGTCGGCGAGCGACACCGCGGCGGCGAGAGTTCGCTGAGCTTCGCAAGGCCGCGATCGAGCGCTGGCCGTCGCCCACCCCTTAGCGCCGTCGTGCGATGCCGAGGATGTGCGGGACGCTGGGCTCGAGCGCGCTGGCGCGAAAGCCGAATCGTTCGCAGCGCTCGATCGTGAAGTCGGCGGCCTCGATGGCGGCACTGGTGTCGCGCGCGGGGTGACAGCCGCCGGCGATCGCCGGCCATAGTCCGCTGCGGTCGGCGAGCCGCAGGATCGTGCGCATGGGCTGGCAGCGCGCGATGACATGCTCGTAGAACCGCAGCTCGGCGCCGGGACGCAGGACGCGGTGCAGCTCTGCCAGCGCCCGGGCCTGGTCGGGGACGCTGCACAGCACGAGGCTGGCGACCGCGGCGTCCATCTCGCCGTCGGCCAGTGCGAGCGCGTCGGCGGTGCCTGCGCGCACGGTGACGGGGACCGGTGCGCCGGCCGCGGCCTGCTGAGCGATGGCTCGCAGCGTCGGCTCGGGCTCGATCGCGACGACCTCGGTGACCGTCGGCGGGTAGTGGGCGAAGTTCAGGCCGTTGCCGGCGCCCACCTCCAGAACGCGGCCGGTGAGGTCGCGCAGCAGAGCCCGGCGGTGCTGAGTGGCGCCGCGTCGGTCGGCGCGCGCCGCGGCCTTCAGATACATGCGCGCGAAGCGCGGGCGCGGAATGTCGGTCGTGGTAGTCATGCGGTCCCTTCTGGAACGGCGGCGCGGGCCGCGATCCCGTCGACGATCAGGGCCAGCGCCTTGGAGAACAGGTCCGGCGGGACGGCGCGTGCGCCGTGCAGCATGTGACTGGCCCACAGCCCGGTGCCCAGGGCGTCGATCACGACCGCGAGCTGCTCTGGCTCCATGCCCAGCGCATCGGCGACCGGGCGTGTGCGCTGCACGACGACCTCCTCGAGCGCGCCGCGCATCTGGTCGGTGCGCCGCGCGAAGGCGCGCCGGAACGCGGCGTCGCGCGCGGCGTGGGCGAGGAACTCCATGTACAGGGCACGCCACTCCGGATCGCCGGTCATCGCATCCAGCGCGCGCTGCGCCGCGAGCTGCGCCTGGCGGCTGGTGGCCTCGACGTCGTCCTCGTCGTCGGCGAAGACCGCCCGCAGGTCCTGCGCGCGCTCGGCGCAGCGGCGGTCCAAGAGCTCCAGGAAGAGCTCCTCCTTGTCGGCGAAGTTGTAGTAGACGGCGCCGCGGCTGAACCCGGCTTCCTCGGCGATCGCCTCCAGGCTGGTGGCGTGAAAGCCGCGCTTGGCGAACACGCGTGCCGCGGCGGCAAGGACCTGCTCGCGCGTCTCCTCGCGCCGCTCGGCTTGCGTCTTGCGCTTGCGTTTCATGCGTGGACGTAGTTTTATACGTCTTCGTATGTTTATGCAAGCCCTGAGGAGCGCTGGATGATCGCGATGCTCGCGTGGTGCCTGG
>Ga0307502_10000124_pt1 | contig 20433 bp, 17 predicted proteins | sample 16_S_MG_FD_201364 | JGI IMG/M metagenome (GOLD analysis project Ga0307502, IMG submission 201364) | Soil microbial communities from Populus trichocarpa stands in riparian zone in the Pacific Northwest, United States - 16_S | ecosystem: Environmental > Terrestrial > Soil > Riparian zone > Trees... | reverse complement strand
GTCCACAGCGGAGTGAGCAGCAGTGTCTGGACGGCGACCAGGAGGGTGCGCGAGCTCACGCCCAACGTCCCGGTGTCGATGTGCACGTCGAAGCCGTAGTGGCCGACCGGTGCGCTGGCGGCGGCCATGCCAGCGGTCTGGCAGTTGCGACGAGCCGCGGCCGACAGGCCGGACGTCAGCTGCGCGTTGCGACACAGCGCGCCACCGAGGCCGTTTCCGACGAGCGGATCGCCGACGGCTGCGTCTGCGGTGTCCTGGTCGACGCTGCCCGCGGCCGGCTCATGCTCGACCGCACCCGGGTTGGGATCGCTGGCGGCGCCACGGGGTGTCCCGCGCGGTGATATCGGGGGTGCCACGTCACCGCCGGCCGTCGGCGCGGTTGCCATCGCTGCGTCGGCGGTCGGTGGGCCTGGGTCATAGCCGCGGACGGTGGCCGCCCGCCCGGCCGCCGAAGTCAGGGCGAGCAGCGCTGCGGCGAGCGCGACGCTACGCAGCAGCCTCATCGACCGTCTCCGCGGCCACGGGCGTCGTGCTGAGCGCGGCCAGCAGCTGTGGCGCCGCGAGGTCGATCTGGACGGCCTCGATGCGTCCGTGGTGGTCGCGCATGAGGCATCGGCCGGGGCGTAGCTCGAGCAGTGAGCGCCGAAGGCGCTCGTCGCTGGCGTCGAGGCCGAGCAGGCTCAGGGCGCGGCCGGCCTCGGCGTCGGAGCGCATGCCGAAGACGAAGGTCGCGCCGACGAGGTTGTCGAGCGCCTCGCGGTCCAGCGCGTCGGTGATCAGCTGGGTGCCGATGATGGGCACGGCGAGCTCTGAGCGCCCCATCCGCTGCAGCGCGGCGAGCAGCAGCCGCCCGGCCGGGTCGGCGAGAAGCCGCCAACCCTCGTCGAAGGCAAAGACCTTCAGGCGCTCGCGCTCGGCGGCCATCAAGTGCATGGCGAAGAGCGCCAGCAGGCGCACGATCTGCTCAGAGACGCGCTCGGCCTGGGTGTAGTCCGCGCGCGACGTCCCCGGCTGCGGGGCGGGCAGGTCACGCAGCGCGATGTAGGTGACCTGGCGGGCGCCGACCTCGGGCAGGTCCTGCTCCGGACTGGCGAAGCCCAGCTGCGTGAGCCCCGAGCGCGCGTAGACAGCGAGCGTGCGCGCGACCTGCTCGTCGACTTCGTCGCCCTGGTCGAGAACACGCACGACCTCGCCGCACGTCGGTGCGCGACTCGTTCGCACGACGCTGTCGACAGCGCGCACGATCGCGGTCAGCCAGCCGGTGTCGGCGCGGGCCGGCAGCAGGTCGCTGAGAAACGACACGGCGGTGTCGTGGCGCAGGTGCTCCGGCGCGACGCGCAACGGGTCAAGCAGCCCGCGCAGGCTCGGCTCGGGACGGAGCTCGATCGTCTCCACGTGCGGCGCCACCTCGTCGAGCAGGTGGAAACGGTGATCGCCCTTGGGGTCGGTGTCGACGATCCGCGCGCCGGCGAGAAACGCGTGGTAGAGCAGCGCCTGGGTGAGGATCGTCTTGCCCGAGCCCAGCGACCCGACGGCCAGCACCGTGGTGGGGCGGTCGCTGCGCGAGCCCTCGCGCAGGTCGAAGCGCACCGGGCAGCGCGCCGCGCTCAGCGTGTGGCCCAGGTACGGACCTTGCGAGGAGCCGATCGGGTGCCCGGCGGTCGGCATCATCGCGGCGACCTGCTCGACGGTCAGCGTGTCCTCGTAGCCGCGTGCGCGCGAGGGCTGACCCGGGAGGTGCTGGCAAAAGAGCTCGAGCTGCTCGCCGAGCGGGCGATGCAGCGCGATCTCGCCGAAGGCACGCCGGCAGGCCGCGATCCGGCGCTCGAGCTCCTCGGCCCCTGGAGCGGCGACAGCGACGGCAACGCTTGCGCGCAGCAACGGCGGATGGCTCGTCGACTGCAGGTAGGCCAGCAGGTCGCGCGCGGCCTGCGTGCGTTCGTAGCCCTGGTCGCTGGCCCCTTGGTCGCCGTCATCCTCGGCGCGCAGGATTTGATCGGCGTCCTGGATGCGCCGCCGCACCAGCCGTACCGCCGTCCCGTTGGGCAGAAAGCGGGCGTTCAGGGAGATGTCGACCGCGAACGGTAGGCCGTCGGGGATTGTGGACAGCAGCGCCAGCTGCGCGGAGGGAAAGATGCCGCGCTCGGGCAGCGCGCCGACCACGAGCTGGGCTTGCCAGCTGACCCCGAGCTCTGACTCGACACGCAGCCGCCGTCCGTGGTGGTCGATGTAGCCCTCGCTCCAACGCAGCACGTCGGCCTCCAGCGGTGCCAGAACAGCCTGGCCGTTGCGCTCAAAGACGAGCGCCTGCGGCTCGTGCAAGCCGTCCACCTCGGGCTCGCCCAGGCCACGGCAGAACGCGCGCCGCACCAGCCACTGGACCTCGACCGTCCGGGCCGGACGCACCTCGAGGTAGGCGGCCAGGCGCGCGTGTGCCTCGTCCGCACGCACGCGCAGCGCCTCGAGGCGCGCCAGGGACAGCACTCGCGGCCCCTCCCAGGCCAGCGCCGCGCGGGCCGCGTCCGACCATCGCCGCCGGCGCGGCCGCGGGTCGCGCGCGTAAGTCGCGGCGTCGCTTGAGGCGGGTTGCAATCGGATGCCCATGGCTACCCAGGGCTCGCGGGCGTGGAGTTGCTCGAGGTGTTCGCGATGTCCGGTGGCCAAGGCCTCCAGCGGATCCGGGTGGGCGGCGCGCTGGCCCAACAGTTCGCGCGCGTAGCGCTCGACGTCGAAGGGCCGGCTGACACGCAGGATCTGGAGATCCGCCTCGACGGCCTCCAGCGCTGCGACCAGGCGCGAGAAGCGCTCGCGCTTCTCGACGGCGGTGAGGCCGTCGAAGGGATGCGGCTCCACGACAAACAGCGCCCACGCGTCGCGCTCTGAACCGCCGAGGCAGAGGTTGCCGTAGACGAAGCGCAGCGGCGCGCGCATCGCTAACGCCTGGGCGTGGCGTTGATGTGGAGCCGGCTGCCGTCGGCGAGGACGATGACCTTGCGGGCGGATTCCCTTGCCTGTTGAGTGGGGCACAGCGTCACGCGGTGGCCACGACGACAACGCAGATCGTGCGCGACGCCGACCACCACCGCTCCGGGGCCGCGGAAGCACGCGCGACGCAGACCCGCCTCCGAGCCGTCGGGGATCACGACCAGATCGGTAGGACGCCAGCGCTCGGAACATCGCGGGACGCGCTCCCAAGCATCGAGGCGGCGTGGACTGATTGCGAGATCGATGAGGGAGCGCAGCGCAACGTGACACGGCCGTCCGTCGACGCGCACCACAGCGAGCCCGGCGGCAACCACGGTGGGGAGCAGCAGGTGGCGCGCCGGCCACGGCAGCGCGCGCAGCGGCCAGCCAAGGACCGGAAGGCCTGCCAGGATGGCCACGACGACCGTCAGGACTACGCCGTAGACCACCCCGCGCACGGGAACTCCGCCCGGGTTCAGGCGCACCCGGTCGATGCGATACAGGCGTCGCTCGAGCTCAAAGACCGTCCGGTAGGAGCGCACCTCAATGCGGCCGTCGCCCGCCACGGCTCACTGCCCGCCAAAGATCAGCGCGGCGGTGTTGCGCAGGAGGTTGAGCCCCGAGGGGGTGGCCAGCAGCACCGCGAGTAGGCCCACGGCGAAGATGCCTGCCGCCTCCTTGAAGTCGCGGCGGAAGATGAGCATCACCGACGCTGCGGCGAGCGCCAGGCCGATGAGGCTGAGGGCTACGACGCGCCCGATCTGCCCGGCGCGCTCGGCCGCGTCCTGCAGCGCGTTCGCGCCGCGCGGCGCAGCGGTCGGCTGGTCCGTGGTGTCCTGTTCGCGAACGGCCGCGACGGCGACGTTGCTGCCGGCACCGACGAGCAGGGTCAGCGGTACCGCCAGGGCACCGATGAGCACGACGAGCACGACGAGCTGGGCGAGTCTGGGGCTGTGTACGGGCCGCATGGCGAGGTCCCTTCAGGTCGTGGGGTCGGTCTGGATGGCGGCGATCTCCCAGCGCTCGTCGACGCGGCGGACGTCGAGCTCGTAGCGCAAGGCGTAGCTCACGCCGTCGCCGTCGCTTGCCTGGATGGAGGCGAACACAGAGGTGCCCCCGGGCGCCCATTTCAGGTCGGTCAGACGCTGCAGCACGAGCGACAGGCCCGGCAGCGCAATCGCAGCGTCTGCGGTGAGGTCGGCATTGAGGTTGTCTGCCGCGCGTGCAAGGTAGTTGCGCAACGCGCGCTGGCAGATGCTGTGCAACGCGCGATCTGCGACGTCGCGCCGGCTCTCGTCCGGCGCCCCGGAAGCGGGCGTGCTGAGCGGAGCGCCGACCAGCGCCGGGTAGCCCTCGAGGCGGAGCGCGTGATCGCGCCCGCGGACGATGTCGAAGCTCAGGTAGAGCAGACCGGCACGGTCGGTCTCGGCGGCGACGGTGTAGACCCGTGAGCCGTCGGTACCCGACCGCGCCTGGACGACCTGGGCCCAGCGCACATGCTGGGCGCGTCCGGGAGGTGCGCGCAGACCCAGATCGGGGTCGAGCCGATCGCCCGCAAACGAGGCGAGCCGAGATCGACGCGCGTCTGGATGGTCTCCGTCGAAGGTCAGATAGCTGCGCGCCAGCTGGGTCGCGAAGCCCTCGGCGGCGAGGTCGCGGAGCTCAACGACCGGTCTGGGAACCACCGCTGGCTGTGGCGGGGCGATCGCGAAACGCGCGCTTGCGCCCAGCCCGGCGACTGCGGTCGCGTAGAGGACCCACCGCGTGAGACCGGCCGACACACGAATCCGGCGCATGGACCGTGGCGTGACCGAGATCCGCGCGCCCATGCCCGCTCAGCCCTCGAAGCCAAACTCGTGGACGGCGCGGGGCCGCGGTCTACCCGGCGCGGCCCGCGTAGCCGCGCGCGTGGGCGTCAGTGGCATCGACCCGGACGCGGCAGTCGCTGGCTCGCCACCCGACGCTGGCGCTGCGAACGGCGCGGGTCGGGGGTCGAGTGTGTTTCGGGTGCTCCGCGCGTGGCGATGCCTGCTGCGGCGGTCGCGATCGCGCCGGGTCGGCAGCCGCGCGACGGTTGACATGGACGAGCGCGTGCCACGCGAACGGGTACGCGTCGCGGCGCGGGCCAGGTGGTTGTCCGCGGCTCGCGGTCCCACGACCGTGGAGTCCGACGGTCGCGGTCGGTCGCGGACGATCGACAGGAGAAGGTGCACGCCAGCCACGCCAGCCACGCCAGCGAGGAGCACGACGAGCGCGCGCGTCCAATTCAGCTGGCGCGCAGCGTGTACGGGCGTTGGAGTTCCCGCCGCTGCGGCTGAGAGGTCGTAACCCCGTGCGGCGAGGAAGGTGCCCTCGTCGTAGATCTGATAGCCGGAACTCGGTCGACGTGTTCGGAACATGGTCAGGGCCGGGGACCCGGATAGCCCTCCGCCTCGTGGCTTGCTCCGACCAGGCCATGCCACCGGGACACGGGAGCTGCCACCGCGCGACCCAGTCCTGCCGAGTTGCACCGCGGGCCGCGCTACGCGGACGCTCTACAACCCGGACGGTGCCAGCAATCCGTAGCCCGACAGCGCGTTCTGGCACCGGCCATCCGGTTGCGCTGCGGCCCGTCTGGCCTCGACGTGAGCTGGCGCGCCCGTGTCGGTGATCCGATGCGGGTCTAGCGCATAGTCGCTAGCGAAGGGTGATCAGTTCCCCGCATCTCTGGGGTTCCGTCCGGCGCGCACGGCAAGCTGCAGCCCATACAGATGGATCTCTAGCGATCGGCCGTACATCGCTAAGGATCGGACCCGGCGAAGGGCCGGGAGAGGGGAAGGCTATGTCTCACGTCGGCATCGAGATCGCTCTCGCGAACGTCGATGAGCAGCAGACGTTCGCCATCGCGCGGGCCAGCGAGCCCGGCACTTGTCTGGTCCTCGGGGCCGCGACCCTCGACGCGGTGCGCCAGCTGGTGGGCGGGTTGCCGACGGTGTTGGTGCATCGAGACCCGTCGGGTTACGTACGGATGTACGGACGCTGCGATCTGACTGCGCTGGCCGTGTCCTTGGATCTTGACGCGCATCTGTGGGCGGCGTTCGAGCTGGACGTGGGCGAGGTCGGCGGCATCGCTGAGGCCGCGTAGCGATTGCTCGGAACAGACCGGCGTGGAGTTCTGCGACCACGTGGTCACAGAACGCGACGCTGCGTGCCACGCTCGGTATCCCATCCCCCTGTTTGTCTTTGGCGTATGCCCCGGGCAATCAGCGAGACGCCGGCGAGGGTCACGGACCTCCTGGGCCGCGGCACCTTCGCGAGGATTAGCTTGCTGTTCGGCACCGAGGAGCGCGCCGACCTCTTGGTCGAGCGCCCGGCCTCAAGACGAGGTTCTGGCCAACGTCACCACCCTCATCGCCTACTGCCAAGTCAGCCCGGACAGCGCGGAGCAGATCGCCGATCGCTGGCGCCGGGCGCGCGCCACACGGGGCGACCACGACCTCAACGGCCGCGTCTTCGGACGGCCGCGCAGGCACCCGCACCAGAGGGCGCGGGATTTGCGGTGCATCCTGACGAGCTCAATCAGTGGCCACCGGTTGGGCCCTCGTCGCGCGCCCGGGTCGCGGCGTCACCGGAATCCGCCCGCGTGCTGCCTTTGGCGCGCACGGAGTAGCGGGGCGATGCCTGTTCGTGGCCGGGTGGATCGCCAGCAGAGCCACACGCCCGCTCCGATGACCCCCGCGGAGCGTCGTGTGGCGAACATCCTGGCCGAGTATCTCGCTGATACCTATCCCGGAACTCGGTGGACGCCTACAACTCCAGCGGAGGCAAGACCGGATGGGCAGGCGAGGGGAACTCAGATCGCGAGCGGTCGTCTGTCCACTCCACGCGGATCCGACTCGCAACGTCTTGCGCGGCTCCGGGCCCCCGCCGGGACGCTCGGCGCACGAAGACGGCGTGCAGGAACGCATCGGCAACCTGCACCTGAAGCTTCCACGGAAGATCCTCGAGACGGACGTTGACGTCCTCGGGCAACGTCGCCAATACCGGCGTCACCGCACGGCGATGCTGCGCGATGGCCTCGTTGGCGGCGTCAACGTCTGCAGCCAGATCGAGCATCTGCTCGGTATGCCGTTCGAGGCCGAGACGTGCCTTCGCGGGCTTGTCCGCGCGCCAGTGGTCATACACGGCCTGTGCCTGGTCGCGCGCAGCGAGCAGCGACGCGTACGCCCCGTCGTCTGCGCTTTCGGCGCTCATGCGGATCTTGTCCAGACGCCGGTCGACCAGCGTCGCGATGTGCCGGTCGAGCAAGACCGCGCCGATCGATGCTCGCCTGGAGCAACCACGGTTCACGCAGTTGTAACTGACCTGGCCGTCTTGATTGGTGCCGCGGCGCATCACGCGCCGACAGCAGGCGCACCGGGCGACGCCGCCGATGAGCCGGTCGTTGTGCTCGCGACCGTCTGTGCGCCTACCGATGACCGTCTGCGCCACCTCCCAGGTCGCGCGGTCGACCATCGCTGGCCACGCAGCCTCGACACGTGCTCCGCGGGGGCCAGTCCACACGCCCACGGCGGCCTCCGAGGAGACGATGCCGGCGACCGTCGACGCGGCCCATTGGCCGTTTCCCCCGGGCGTGGGAATGTGGTCCTTGGAGAGTCCTGTCGCGATGCTCTTCCAGCCGCGTCCGCCGGCTCGTTCGCCCACCATCCGCGCGACGATGGCCGCCTCGTCGGGGATCACTTCCAGCGTGCCGTCCTCGAGCCGGCGGAGGCCGTAGGACGTGCGGCCCGGAAAGGCTCGCCGGTTGACGGCGCGTTCTTGCGCGGTGGCCCAGCTATCGGCTATCCGGCGCCGCTGCATCCGACCGAGCGCCAGCAGAATCGTGAGCCCGAACTCCCCGAACGGCGTCGTCGGGTCGATCCCGAGGTCGAGGGCGGCGAACTCTCCGCCTGCGTCGTGGATCTCCTGGATCAAGCTCAGGGCCTCGCCGACCCCCGCTCGCGAGAGACGATCGACGTAGGCCACCGCTACGCCGTCGACTTCGCCAGAGCGCACGCGCTCCATCATCAGATCGAGCCCAGGCCGCGACAGCACGCCACCGGTCTGGTCGAGGTCCTCATGGACCATCGCGATCTCGACGCCACGGGAGCTCGCCCACGCCGCGATGCGGTCGCGCTGATCAGACGGTGAGATGAACGACTCACCCTCGCGGCCAGCAACGCGAGAAACTCGGACGTAGCCGTCGAATCGTCGAGCCACGTTTCATATCCTATCCTGCAACGGTTACTAGGGAGCACGCGGACCCTGGACTCCCACGCCTGCCGGTTGCGCCACAAGCTCGGCCGCGGCGGCGATCGCTTCGTGGTCAACGTGTGGGGCGTGGGCTATCGGCTGGTCGATGGGCCGCCGGCGGAGCTCGCGGCCCTCGAGCCGGCGCCCGAGCTGGCACCGGCCGCCGCCATGGCCGCGCTGCCGCTGATGGCGGTTGGCCGGCCGCTGGATGCCGTGGTGCTGACCGCGTGGCTGGTGGCCGCCGCCGGCCTCGGCGTGGGGGCCTTCTTCGGATTTGAGCTGCGCCGCCGGCGCGAGCTCGTGGCGCGGGCGTGCCACGAGTTGCGCGGCCCGTTGACGGCGGCGCACCTGGCGCTGCACGCCGGGGTGCGCCGCGGCGACGCTGCGCCCGCGCGCCTGGCCGCCATCGACCGTGAGCTCGACCGGGCCGCCGTCGCGCTGGACGACCTCGCCGCCGCGCGCCACGGGCGCCGCGCGCCCGACCGCGACGAGCCCGTCGACGTCGGCGCCCTGCTCGCCTCCCAGGCGATCACGTGGCGGATGGTGGACGGCGTCTTCGGTCGCCGGCTCGAGGTCGCCGAGCCGCGCTCGGGCGCGATCGTGCGCGGCGATCGCGTGCGCCTGGCGCAGGCGGTCGGCAACCTCGTGGCCAACGCGCTCGAGCACGGCGACGGACGGGTGCGGCTGCTGGCGCGCGCGCACGGCGACCGCGTGCGCATCGAGGTCGCCGACGAGGGCCCCGGGCTGCCGGCGGCGGTCGGTGATCTGACGCGCCGCCCTCGTGCCGGGCGCGGGCGCCGCGGGCGCGGCCTGGCCATCGCAGCCGACATCGCCGATCGCCACGGCGGGCGGCTGGTGGCGGCGCCGACGGCGCGCGGCGCACGCGTCGCCCTGGAGCTGCCGGCCTGGCGCGACCCGACGTAGGCGATGACGCGCCGGCGGCGGGCCGCCGCGTTGCTCGGCCTGGCGCTGCTGCTCGGCGTGCTCGCCGCCTCTGACGTCGCCGGGCGCGAGGCTGCGCTGCGCCGCCAGCTCGGGCCGACGGTGCACGTGGTCGTCGTGCGGTCGCCCCTGAAGGCGGGCGAGCGCATCTCGCGCGCGGCCCTCGCGCTGCGCGAGGTGCCCGAGCGCTACGCGCCGCCGGGTGCGCTGCGCGATCCGGACGCCGCCGTAGGCCAGCGCGCGGCGGTGAGGATCGCGTCGCGTACCGATCTCGACGCCGCCCTGCTGGCCGTCCCCGGGGCGGACGCCGCGCCGCCCGGTCCCGTGCTGCGCCGTGGCGAGCGCGCTCTCGACCTCGTCGCGGTGGCCGCAGCGGACGCCGTCGTGGCCGGCGTGCGCGTCGATGTTCTCGTGACCTACGACGGGCGCGCGGGCGCGCCCGGCGCCACGCGGCTGGCGCTGGCGGACGCGGAGGTGCTCGCCGCCCGCCCGGCGCCCGCGGCCGCCGCAGCCAACGACGACGCGGGGCTGCCGCGCCTGCTCGCGACGCTCCGCGTGACCGTGCGTCAGGCGGTTGCGCTCACCGCGGCCGCCGCCGCGGCCCGACAGGTGCGCCTCCTGCCTCGTCCCGGGCGCTGAAACGCGCCTCGCGGGGCCATCGGTCACCCGTCTAGTGGGCCCTCCCCACGGTCAAGGCACGGTCGCCCCCGCCGATAGCCCCGGCAGTATGAGACTTCCCGTTCCTCGCCTCCTCCTGCTCGCCGGTGCGCTTCTGGCGCTGCTTCCCGCGGGCGCGAACGCCGCCTCCAAGGCGAGCCCCTACCCGGTGGTGACCACAGTCTCGCCGGCGAAGCTCGGCATCGGCGACGTCATGACGATCACGGGCAAGAACTTCCGCAAGGGCAAGAACAAGAACACGGTCGTCTTCAAGCGCGACGGCGGCCGTGCCGTCTTCGTCAAGGCGCCCGACGCGACGACGACCAAGATCGGCGTCACCGTCCCCGCCAAGCTGCTGCCCTTTCTGCTCAAGAAGAAGGGCAAGCGGACCTTCACGCTCTTCCGCATTCGCGTGCTGTCGACGAAGTTCGCCAAGAAGTTCACGGTCAAGAGCAAGTCGCCCATGATCGGCCCCGACGCCATCGGCGGCGGCACCAAGGACGACTGCGACGGCGACAAGATCAAGAACAAGGTCGACACCGACGACGACAACGACCTCATCCCCGACACGCTCGAGGCCACGCTCGGCACCGACCCGTGCAAGCGCGACACCGACGGCGACGGAGAGTCCGACGGCTGGGAGTACTACTCCGCGCTGGACCGCAACGGGAGCGCCAAGCCGGCCCCCTTCGCCAAGCCCTACCCGAACCCGCTGGACGCCAAGGATGCCGACATCGACCATGACGGCGACGGCCTCACGGACATCCAGGAGTACGCCGCCTGGGCGAGCTTCGGCGCCAACAAGCTTCCGCTGAGCTACAGCGGCGGCAACCCCGCCTCCGCGGGTCGCTCAGCCCCTCCCGGTGCTCAGGCCTACATGGACCGCGATCACAACGGCTTCCTCAGCGACTTCGAGCGTGACGCCGACGGCGACGGCATCCCCAACATGGACGAGGGCGGCTCGAAGGACGGCGGACGGATCACGAAGTCGCAGTCCGCCGACGACCCCAACTACTACGACTTCGGGCTCTTCGGGATGGTCTACCTCAAGCTGGCCGGCGAGGAGAGCAAGCAGGACGAGCCGCTGTGCGCAGGCATCAACCAGGTGCCGTTCTACTGCCTCGACTCGGCGGACGAGAACCCGATCACGGTCGACAAGGTCGACACGCTGGACTGGCTGTCGGCGGACTCCGACGGCGACGGCATCCGCGATGACCAGGACGACGCCGACCACGACGGTGTCCCGAACATCACCGAGTACCTGACCGAGATCGCCGCGCCGTTCAAGGATCGCCACTTCCGCCAGCTCGACGCCTGCTACCCGAACTCCGACTCCTACTACTGCCTGCTCGGCAGCACGGACGTCGACCGCGACGGGATTCCCAACCGCGACGACAGCGACGATGACGGCGACGGGCTCCCCGACTCGCTCGAGCAGCAGCTCGGACTCGACTCGCTGCGCGCCGACACCGACAGCGACGGCGTCTCCGACGGCTTCGAGTACTGGTCCGCGATCGACCTCAACGGCGCCGTGGTGCCGTTCCCGGGCAAGGCGCCGTACCCGAACGCGCTGGACGGCACCGACACCGACATCGACTTCGACGGCGACGGCCTCACGCTCAAGATGGAGTACCAGGCCTGGAACTACTCCGGCCGGCCGCAGCCGCTGAACTACAGCGACGGCGTGGCGAGAACCGGCGGCACCACCCTCAAGGACGGCGACAAGGATGTCGACAACGACGGCCTGACCAACCGCGAGGAGACGACGGGCCCGATGCGCCTGGCCTGGTGGGCGATCAGGTACGACGGTCAGAACGGGCCCAAGGAGACGCCGTACTACCTGGCTGACCGGCGCTACTCCCAGCCGAGCTTCGTCGATCCCGACTCCGACGGCGACGGCATCCTCGATGGCAACGACGACCAGGACCACGACCTCTACCTGAACTGGTTCGAGGTCAAGCGCGATGCCGACTGGGAGACCACGTACACGTCGACGAAGTTCCCGTGGGGGCCGACCCCGGGGCACACGAAGCCGCTCGCGCGCGTCAACCCCTACAACCCGTGCAAGCCGATCAACAGCGAAGCCTGCCACGGTCTCGACAACGAGCCGCTGGGTTATTACCCACCGACCGAAGACTGGTTCAACGACGTCAGCCCGGTTGACGCGCCCGCTTCACTCGGGACGCAGCCACGCTAGATCTTGGAGGGCACCTCCGCGGCCGTCCAGAGCCACCGGGCCCCAAGCCCGGTGGCTCTCGCCGTTGAGCGCCACGACCGAGGCGGGCCCTTCCACGTAAGACGTCGCCGCCGGGGGCCACCAACGTTGGACATGACCTCGCCCTACTCGCACATCGCCGGGCTCGCGCTCGCAGCGCCGGCGGACGGCCACGCCGCGCCCGGCCACATCGACCATTCCGCCGTGCAGCATGCCGCGCGCGAGCTGCTGCGGGCGCTGGGTGCCGACGTCGATGCCGAGGGCCTGCTCGAGACCCCTCGCCGGATGGCCGATGCCTACACCGAGCTGCTCACGGCGCAGCCCTTCCGGCCGACCACCTTTCCCAACGACGACGGCTACGACGAGCTGATCGTGGCGCGGGCGATCCCCTTCCACTCGCTGTGCATGCATCACCTGCTGCCGTTCCACGGGGTGGCGCACATCGGCTACCTGCCCGGCGAGCGGATCATCGGCCTGAGCAAGCTCGGCCGCGTCGTCGAGCTCTTCGCCCGCGACCTGCAGATCCAGGAGCGCCTGACGACGCAGATCGCCGGCTGGCTCCAGCGCGAGCTCGAGCCCAAGGGCGTCGGCGTCGTCCTGGAGGCCGAGCACATGTGCATGTCGCTGCGCGGCGTGCAGAAGTTCGGCGCGCGCACGGTGACCTCGGCGCTGCACGGCCTCGTCCGCGACGACGCCCGCACGCGCCAGGAGTTCCTGGCCCTGACCGTCGCCTAGCGCGCAATCGCGCGCTCAGTGCGCGACGTCGATGACGATGCGCGTCGGGGCGGTGAGTCGGAAGACGCGGAAGCCCGTCTTGCGGCGCAGTCCGAGCCCGAAGGAGACGACGCCCTCGAAGTCGCCGGCCTTCTTGACCTGGCGCAGGTTGGGGCACAGCGGCGTGTTGACGCTCGGCAGGAGATTCGCTCCCGCCGATGTGTGTCCCCGCGCGTGGCGCAGGACCACATGGATGCGCTTGGTGCCCAGCAGCGAGATCGGTTGTCCTGACCCGTCGGCGACGACCTGGTTGACGTATCGCACGTCGTAACCGGGAGTCGCGAAGCGTGCGCGAATGACGAACCGGTCGAAGGTCGCGTGGCACGCCGCCGCGACGCCGAACGCCTCGGCCTGCCCGCCGCTTCCGACCGAGGCCTTGGGCGCGGTGGTGAACGGCGGCAGGCCCAGTGCGACAGCGGCGAAGGCCAGCGACGACGCGAGGGCGACGAGGACCGCGGCCACGCGCCGGCTCCACCTGTGCTTGGGCTGAGCAACCATGGCCGGCCGACTAGACGATCTGGGCGATCGCGATGACCACCAGGGCGAGGATGGCGAGGGCGGTTACCGTCACCGCCGCGGCGGCGAGCGCGACCAGTCGCGCCACCGGCGAGGAGCGCACGACGCGCGTCGCGATGCGGCGCGCCGCCATGCCGCGCGTGGGCCCCCACCAGTCGATCAGGGCGAGCAGCGGCCCGGCGAGCCCGCGCAGCTGCCAGCGCTCCAGCTGGGCCTGGACCATCCGGCGCTGCCAGCGGGCGACCATCTCGCGGGCCTCGGCGCGGGCGGTGCGGCGATACCACGGGAGCCGCGTCAGGCGCCCGCGCCAGAAGGCGAGCGCCTCGCGCGCCTCGGCCACCGATGTCCCGCACGGCGCCTCGGTTTCGACGTCGAACGCCGGTCGTGCAAGCAGGTGCCGGGTCGGGGCGAACATGGCGCACAGGCTACGCGCTGCCCCCGCACGCCGCACCCCTGCTGCGAGATGATGAGCGCGCCTCACAGCGCCCGCCATGGCCTCCAGCTCGCTCACCACCCGTCACGCCCGGATCGATGCGCAACTCGCGTCCTGGCGTTCCACGCGTCCGGGGCGGCTCATGCTCCTGGGCGCCTCGATCGCCCTCTTGGCGGCGCTGTACTACGCCGCCGCGAAGATCGGCCTGCGTCTGGCCTATCTGCATGGCACGGTGACGGCGCTGTGGCCGCCCGTCGGCGTCGGGATCGCCGCGGTCGTGCTCTACGGGACGCGGCTGTGGCCCGGCATCGTCATCGGCGACCTGCTGGTCGCCGACTTCTCCTCGCCGCTGGGGACCGTGCTCGGTCAGACGCTCGCCAACACGCTCGAGATCCTCGTCGGCGCCGTCCTCCTGCGCCGCCTGATCGGCGGTCGGACGGGCCTCGAGCGGGTGGGCGACGTCTTCGCGCTTGTCGCAGCCGCCGTCGTGGGGGCCCTGATCAGCGCGAGCATCGCCACCACGTCGCTGCGCCTCGGGGACGTCATCCCATCAGACCAGTTCGCCGAGGTCTGGCGGACGTGGTGGCTGTCGGACTTCTCGGGCGCGCTCGTGGTCACGCCGCTGATCCTCACCTGGGCCACCCGCGGATGGCGGGGGCTCTCGCGCTGGTACCTGATCGAGGGCGCAGCGCTGCTGACCGCCCTCGTAGTGCTGGCCGAGCTCCCGTCCCAGCGCGACGTTCCGTACGTCGTCTTCCCCGTGCTCATCTGGGCCGCGCTGCGCTTCGGGCCTCGGGGAGCGGCCACGGCGCTGGTGGTCGTGTCGTCGCTCACCGTCTGGAACACGGCGCACAACGCGGGGCCGTTCGTCCGGGAGTCGATCACCGACAGCCTGCTGTCGAGCCAGCTGTTCCTGGCCACCGCCGCGCTCACGGCGCTCGTGCTCGCCGCGGTGACGGCCGAGCGCACCCGAGCCGACGAGGCGCTGCGCGCCAACGAGGAGCGCCTGCGGTCGGTGGTGCAATCCATGGCGGAGGGCCTCATCGTCCGCGACGGACGCGGGATCATCACCGACTGCAACGCGGCCGCGGAGCAGATCGTCGGCCTCGACCGCGCTCGACTGCGCGGCCGGCGGCCCGAGGACGTCGTCGGCGCCGCGGCGGACGCCGACGGTCAGCCCGTCTCGGGCGGCCGGCTGCTGGGCGACGAGGCGCTGAGCACCGGCCATCCGCAGGCCCCGCTGACCGTACGCCTGACGCGGCCGGACGACACGCCCGCCTGGGTCTGGATCAGCTCGGCGCCCGTCCTCGACGCCGACGGCCGGCCGGAGGGCGTCGTCTCGACGATGAGCGACGTCACCCAGGCCCGCGAGGCCGAGCAGCGCCTGGTGGCCAGCGAGTCGGCGACGCGCGCCCTGGCCGACGAGCAGGCGGCCCTGCGCCGGATCGCCACCCTCGTCGCCAGCGAGGCTCCGCCGAGCTCCGTGTTCGAGAAGGTCACCGAGGAGGTCGCGCGCCTGCTGCAGGCCCCGAGCGCGAGCGTGCTGCGCTACGAGCCCGACGGGCACGCGACGGTGGTCGGCAGCTGGCGCGACGCCGGGCTGACGGGCATGCCGCTCGGCGCGTCGGTCGACCTCGACGGGGACTCGGTCGTCGCCCGCGTCCACCGCAGCGGCCATACCGAGCGCATCGACAACTACGACGACGCGCCGGGAGCGCTCGCGGACCATCTGCGCGCGCTCGGCTATCGCTCCTCGGTCGCCGCTCCGCTCGCCGTCGGCGGCAGGCTGTGGGGCGTGCTGGTGGCCTCGACCACGGGGTCGGAGATCCTGGTCGCCGGCGCCGAGCGGCGGCTGTGCGACTTCGCCGAGCTCGTGGCGCAGGCCCTGTCCAACGCCGACGCCTACGACAAGCTCGCGGGTTCGCGCGCCCGGATCGTGGAGGCCGGCGACGCCGAGCGCCGACGACTGGAGCGCAACCTGCACGACGGCGCCCAGCAGCGGCTCGTGTCGCTCGCTTTGCAGCTTCGCATGGTCGAGGGGAGCTTCGAGGGCAATCCCGCCCGTGCCCGACAGGATCTCGGCGAGGCTCGCGAGCAGCTCAAGCACGCGCTCGACGAGCTGCGCGAGCTGGCGCGCGGGATCCATCCGGCCGTCCTCACCGACGGCGGCCTTGGCCCTGCCCTCTCGGCGCTCGCCCACCGCGCGCCGCTGCCGGTGGAGATCGACGACGTGCCGGACGAGCGACTGCCCGAGCCCGTCGAAGCCGCCGCCTACTACCTCATCGCCGAGGCCATCACCAACGTCGCCAAGCACGCCCACGCGTCGCACGTCGCCGTGAGCGTGCGCCGCGACGACGCTCGCGTCCTCGTCCAGGTCACCGACGACGGGGTGGGCGGAGCCGACCCCGGGGCGGGATCGGGCCTTCACGGCCTCGCCGATCGCGTCGAGGCGCTCCACGGGCACCTGCGCGTCGACAGCCCACCCGGCGGCGGCACGCGCCTGGAGGCGCGCATCCCGGTCGGCTGAGCGCGACGCGGATCCGTGTTACACCGCGGCAGGGTGGCGGCACTTAACTCGTAGGAGGACCACCTGAGTGGCTCGCGAGACCGACAGCGACACGGACCTGCTGCGTAGGGCGCGCCACGACGCTGAGGCGTTTGGGGAGTTCTACGAGCGCCATGCGCGCAGGATCTACGCCTGCCTGGTGCGGGACACCGGCAACGCCGATCTCGCCGCCGACCTGACGGCTGAGACGTTCGCCGAGGCTCTGCGCGGTGTGCACCGCTTTCGCGGAGTGCACCCCGCTTCGGGGGCGGCGTGGATCTCGGCGATCGCGCTCAACGTGTTGCGCCATTACCAGCGCAGCGATCGGGCGCGAACCAGTGCGCGGCGGCGTTTGGGGATGCCGGTCCGCGAGGCCGAGCCGCCCGACTGGACCGATGTCGACGCACGGGCGGCGGCGGCCGCGCGCGGCCCCGAGCTCGCGGCGGCGCTGGCTCGCCTCCCCTCAGGCCAGCGCAACGCGATCGACCTGCGCGTGATGCAGCAGCTCCCGTTCGGCGACGTCGCGGCGCGGCTGGACTGCTCCGAGCGCGCGGCGCGGATGCGGGTCTCCCGCGCACTGAGGACGCTTCGCAGCCAACTCGACGATTGAGGAGCCAGGACATGACCGAACCACCTATCGCCGACCTCGAGCTCATCCGGAGCGACCTCATGCATGCCGCCCGGCGGCTGGCGTCGCGGCGGGTGCGCCGCCGCCGGGCCGTGCGCGCTGGGATCGTCGCCGGCGGAGGCGTGGCCTTGCTGGGCGGGGCCGCCGTCGCGGCCGAGCGCCTGCTGGGCGGGCCCGCGCCACCGGCGGTCAAGCGCGACCTCGCCGCCGTCGACGGCGGCCTGCCGGCGGACCTGCGGTTGAACCCGGACGTCGTGCACGCGCACTCGGTCGCCTCGACCGGGGCATCGACGGTGTACTACGCCGCGCTGTCCGACGGCGGCTACTGCGCCGAGTTGGTGACGGCGGGTCAACGTCGCCGTGGCGCGGTGTGCACGACGGACGCCAGCGCCGGCAAGCATCCGATCGGCGTGACGATCCCGTTCACCGATCCGGTGAAGGCGGACTCGCCGGTCACGGTGAGCGGGCGTGTCGAGCTCGCCGACGCCGTGAGCCTCGAGCTGCGCTACCCCGACGGTGCGACCGATCGCGTCCGGCTCGGTCTCGGGCGTTTCTACGTGTACGACGTCCCGGCAGAGCACCTGGCGACCGTCCATGCACACGGGCTGCTCCTGGTCGCCCGCGACGCGGCCGGCAACGAGCTGGCATCGGCGGTCGTCCCGTCCGACGGCGTCACCCCGACGAAGCGCAGCGAGCGCCCGCGCGATCCGCTGGAAGCCGTGACGAGCGTGGACGACGGCGACCTGTCGACCGTGCTGGCACTGAGCGGGCGCGCGCCGGACGGCGCAGCGACCGTCGAGCTGGCGCCGGCCGATGGCCTGACCACGCGGGCCGCTGTGCGCAATGGCGCCTTCCGTCTGACGCTCGACCCCGCCCAGCGCGGCGCGCTGCGCCGACCGGCGACGCTCACGGCACGGACGGCGGACGGTCGGGCGATCGCGCGCCGGGTCGTCGCGGCACCGAGCTTCTGGATCGGGCGCGAGCGGGCCGGGGACGACAGCGAGGGTTACTGCTACCGGACCCCGCTCCGCGAGACGGTCTGCAAGGACGGCTGACGCGTCGCGCCGTGAGGTTCCGCGGGGCTCGTAGGTTCCTGATTGTCTGCGGTGTCCTGGCCGCCGGCGTAGGCGCGTGTGGGTCCGACCCGCCGAGCCACAAGCGACCCGCCCCGACCCACGCCCTGGCGCCGCTTCCGCCTGCGGGGCGCGGCGGCCCCGCCGGAGCGACGGCCGTGGGGTTTCGTGCCGGCGACGGCGTCGGGCTGCGGGGCCGGTTGTTCGGCCGCGGCACAGCCGCGGTCGTCCTGGCGCATATGGGGAACGCCGTCAGCAACGAGGCCGACTGGTATCCGCTCGCGCGACGCCTCGCTCGCGAGGGCTACCTCGTGCTGACCTACAACCGGCGAGCGGTCTGCTCCGGGGAGAAGGCCCACTACGACTGCTCCGCCGGCGCGAACGACTGGGGCAAGGCCTGGCAGGACGTCGTCGGCGCGGTGAAGTTCGTCGAGTCGCGCGGCGCTCGCCGCGTCGCGGTCGGCGGCTCGAGCATCGGGGGTACCACTGTGGTCTACGCCGCCGCCACCGGTCGCATCCACCCGGTCGCGCTGTTCTCGCTCGCCGGGGTCAACCACATCAACGCCTACAGCCTCACCCGTGCCGACGTACGCCGGATCGGCGGCGCCAAGCTCTTGGTGTCCGGACGGCGAGACGACGATGGCGCGGCGGCATCGGCACGGGAGTTCAGCCGCTGGGCGCGACCTCCGAAACGAATGGTCCTGTTGGACACCGACTACCACGGCACCGACATGTTCGCCCGCACCGCCGGGCCTGGCATCGGCGGGCAGCTCACCAAGCTCATCGTGGGCTTCCTGCGAGCGTCGATGCCACCCGGGCCGTGAGGCCGGGCGTCGTTCAGGTGCGCCGGGCCTGACCGGGGAGAGGTTCGCGGGCCCCGGGGCTACTGGTGGCGTGGAGCCTGTCGCCGACCTCGACGCGCTGGCCGCCTCGCTGCGTGAGCGATTGCTGGCGGAGGCCGCGCGCGACGGGCCGGGCGACGTCGAGGGGCGGATCCGGGCGCTGGTGGAGCGCGAGGCGGCGCTGCTCGACGCCGGTGCGCGCGAGGCGCTGGTGGCGCGTGTGGCGGAGCGGTCGTTCGGGTTGGGGCCGCTGGAGGCGCTGCTGCGCGATCCGGGGGTCGACGAGGTGATGGTCAACGGCGTGGGGCCGGTGTGGGTCGAGCGCGCGGGACGCCTGGAGTGCACGGACGTGCGCTTCGCGTCGGCCGTCGATCTGCGCGATGCGATCGAGCGCATCCTCGCGCCGCTGGGCCGTCGCGTCGACGAGGCCGAGCCGCTATGCGACGCGCGGCTGCCCGACGGCTCGCGCGTGAACGTCGTGATCGCGCCGCTGGCCCCGGACGGGCCGATCCTCACGGTGCGCCGTTTCCGCGCCCGCGGGATGAGCGCCGACGACCTCGTCGCCGCGGGGACGTGGGAGCCGCCGCTGCGCGACCTGCTGGCGCGAGCGGTTGGCGCCCGCTTGAGCATCCTGGTCAGCGGCGGGACGGGCTCGGGCAAGACGACCACGCTCAACGCGCTGTCGTCCTTCGTGCCTGCGGGCGAGCGCATCGTGACCATCGAGGACACGCTCGAGCTGCGCCTGTGCCAGCCCCATGTCGTGCGCCTGGAGGCGCGCCCGCCCAGCGTCGAGGGTCGCGGCGAGGTGACGATCCGCCACCTGGTGCGCAACGCGCTGCGGATGCGGCCCGACCGCATCGTCGTTGGCGAGGTCCGCGGCGGGGAGGCCCTGGACATGCTGGCGGCGATGACCACGGGCCATGACGGCTCGCTGTCGACGGTCCACGCCGGGTCGCCCGAGGAGGCGCTGCGGCGGCTGGAGACGCTTGCCCTGATGGCCGGGGTGGGGCTGCCGCACGCGGCCATCCGCGAGCAGGTCGCCGACGCGCTGGACCTCGTCGTGCACCAGGCCCGGCTGCCGGACGGCACCCGCCGCGTCGTCGCGGTGGCCGAAGTGGTGCGCGTCGCGGGCGGCCCCGCCACCCGCGAGCTGTTCGGCTGGCACGCCGCGCGCCCGCACTGGCGCGCGGCGCTGAGCGACGCGCTGGCCGAGCGCCTGGCCGCGTGATGCTCGCCGTCGCGCTCGCGGGGCTGGCCGGCGCTCTGGCCGTGGCGGGCGCCTGGGAGGCCCTGGCGGTCGCCGAGCAGGCGGCACCGGCGCGCGCCGTCGGCCGCTGGCTGGAGCCGCTGGGCGCGCTGCGGCGCGAAGGACGCGCGCCGACCGTCCCCGAGCGCAGGCGCCTGGCGCTCGTCGGCGCCGGCGCGCTGCTCGCCGGCGGCTGGCTGGTGGGCGGTCCGCTGGCGGGCGCGGCGTGCGCGGCGGGCGGCCCGCTCGGCGTTGGCCGGCTCGTGCGCGCGCGCCGCGAGCGCTGGCGCGCGGACCTCGCGCGGGCCGCCCCCGCCACGGCGCGCG
>Ga0307502_10000123_pt1 | contig 20483 bp, 15 predicted proteins | sample 16_S_MG_FD_201364 | JGI IMG/M metagenome (GOLD analysis project Ga0307502, IMG submission 201364) | Soil microbial communities from Populus trichocarpa stands in riparian zone in the Pacific Northwest, United States - 16_S | ecosystem: Environmental > Terrestrial > Soil > Riparian zone > Trees... | reverse complement strand
CGTCCGAAGTAGAAGCTGAGCATCCAGTGGGTGAAGACGCCCTGGTCGACCTTGCCCAGCTGCCACGGGCCTGCGACCACGCCGCAGCGGTCGATCGCGGTGCGGATGGCGTAGGTGTCGGCGAACTCGGCGAGCAGCAGCTCGGCCGCGAGCTTGCTCGCGCCGTAGAGCGTTCGCGCCCCGGCGAGCGGGAAGGCCTCGGCCACACCCAGCGCCGAGGCACCGGCGACCGGCTGCTGGTCTGACAGCTCGAAGCGCGTCTCGGCCTCGTGGTAGGCCAGGCGCTCCTGGGCGGCGACGGGGTACACGCGGCTCGTGGACAGGAAGATCACCTGCGCGCCGTGGCGGGCGGCGAGCTCGAAGCAGTGGTAGGCGCCCATGAGGTTGGTCTGGACCACGAACTCGCCGGCGCCCTCGAGCCCGGCCATGACCGAGGGCTCGGCCGAGCATTCGACCATGGCGTCGATCGCTCCGACGCGCCCCAGGTCGTCGGAATGGCGCACGTCGGCGTGCACGAACTGCACCCCCGCCTGCTTCAGGCGCGGCAGGTTCATCTCCGAGCCGCGCCGGTACAGGTTGTCGCAGGCGACGACCTCCCAGTCGGGATGGCGCTCGGCCAGGGCGAGAGCGAGGGTCGAGCCGATGAAGCCGGCCCCACCGGTGATGAGGACGCGCACGTCGGGAACCGTGTCAGACCGGTCAGCTGGACGTGCGGACCTCGGGGCGGTGCGTCGGGCTGAGGGTCGTGGTGGGCGCGCGCGAGGGCACGCCCACCTGCATCGCCGCCAGGACGATCCCAACCCACGTGAGCGTCGCCAGCGCCACGTGCACCCAGACGATCTCAGCGGGAAGGTCGAGCTGGAACTGCAGGATGCCGATGACGCCCTGGGCCCCGAGCAGCGCACAGATCCGCGTCAGCCGCGCGCGCAGCTCGGCATCGGCGCCTCGCCGGCGCGCAAGCCACCACGTCGCCACGGCGAGGACCCCGAGCGCGGCGGCCAGCACGCCATGGCGGTCGATGAGCCAATGCGCGGTCGACGAGCCTTTGAAGGTGAAGCGGTGCACGACGTCGCCCGTCCCGGCTCCGCCCGCGTGAGGACCTGCCGCCGTGGCCGCTGTGCCGGCGAAGATGGTCACCCCGCCGAGGACGAAGAGCGCCCATACGGCGTGCGCTGTCGCGCGATCGGCCGCGGGCCGCTCGTCAAGCTCGAACGCCGGTCGCGCCCGCCACGCCAGTGCGCCGGCGGCGACGAGGATGGCCATGGAGAGCAGGTAGTGGCCCATGACCCAGCCGGGCGCCAGGCCGTAGAGCACGGTCAGCCCACCCATCACGGCCTGCCCGACGACGCCGAGCGGCAGCAGCACGCCGAGGATCGCGAGATCGCGGCGGAAGGGCCCGCGGAAGAAGGCCAGCAGCCCGGCGGCGATCGCCGCCACGGCCACGAACCCGGTGAACATGCGATTGCCGAACTCGATCCACGCGTGCGAGTTCAGCTCGGCGACGAGCCGGCCATTCTTGTAGCACTGCGGCCAGTTCGGACAGCCGAGGCCCGAGCCCGTGACGCGGACGGCAGCGCCGGTGAAGACGATCGCCGTGAGCGCCACGAGGGCGACGGCGGCGACCATGAAGTAGCGCTCGGGCGAGATGCGGATCCGGGTGCGCACCGCCCGGAAGCATGCACGAGCGACCCCTCGGTTGGCGGCGCGCTACCGTGTCGGCGCATCCGATGACCGTGTCGACCGCGCGCCACGCGAAGCCCCGTGCGTCCGTTTCGCGGGAGGGACCGTCGTCGCCGGCGTGGACGGTCGTGGTCGCGCTCCTCGTCGTGATGGGCGTCGTCGCCGCCCTCCTCTCGCACTATGTCGTGCAGGCCACGGAGTGGCGCGTGATGGGCGACGAGCTCACCTACCTGGAGCTGTCGCGGAGCATCGCGCACACCCTGAGTCCGGTGGCGATGATCCGAGGCGCGCCCGTCCCGATCTACAGCGTCCTCTACCCGCTGATCATCGCCCCGTTCGTGGGGCTGCTCGACGCACCGGCCGCGTTCCAGGCCATCCGGCTCGTGAACGTCGCGGTGATGGTGAGCACAGCGATTCCGGCCTACCTGCTCGCCCGCGAGGCGTCGTCGCGCGCGGGCGGCGTGATCGCCGCCACGCTTTCGGTCCTCGTCCCCTGGATGACCCAGTCCACCCTGCTGATGAGCGAGGTGGCCGCGTACCCCGCGTTCACCTGGGCCGTTTACGCCATGACGCGCGCCGTGGCTGCGCCCAGTGTCCGCCGGGACGTCATCGCGCTCGCGGCGATCGGGGTCGCGTGCCTGGCGCGAACGCAGTTCGTCTTGCTTCTGCTGGCCTTTCCGGTAGCCGTGCTCGTCCACGAGATGGGGCGCCGGGTCGCGCGGGATGGCCCTCGCAACATCCGATCGATCTTCCTCGGTGGCGTGGGCGAGGCACTGCGCGGGCATCTCGTTCCCGCCGTCGCGGTCGCGATCGGGGTCGTCCTGCTCGTGTTCAGGGCCACCGTCTTGCTCGGTGGCTACGACGCCGCCACCACCACCGGCAGCATCCTGCCCGCCGGCCTCCCGGGCTCGGCCATCGGTCACCTCGCGTACGTCGCCGTCGGCATCGGAGCGCTGCCGCTCGTCTTCGGTATCGCCTTCTCCCTTGGGACAGTGGGCAGGGCCGTCGCGCCGCGACCCCACGCATTGGCGGCCGTCACGCTCGTCGTCGTGGTGGCGACGACGCTCGTCGTGGCGTCGTTCGACCTCCGCTTCGGCTTCCTAGGGCGCGACATCCAGGAGCGATACCTCTTCTACATTTGCCCGCCGCTCTTTGCGGGAGCGGTGGGCTGGTTCGCGGCCGCCCGGGTGTCTCTCATCGCGACCGCGATCGCCGCCTTGGCCACGGCAGGCATCGTCGTCGCCAAGCGCTATGAGCCACAGCCGCAGGCGCGCATCGAAGGCTTCGCGTCGCCCAATCGCTATTTCTTCGCGGTCCTCGACGGGAGGCTGCGGGCGGCCGAAAGCAACCTCGGGCTGCGTTCTCCGGGCCTGGCGATCGTCATCGCCGCGATATGCGTGCTCCTCGCACTGCTCGCGATGGTGCTGATCAAGAGGGGTCGCGCGCGGCTGGCCCTGGCCACGTTCGGAATCTCCGTGGCGGCGTTCCTCGCCGCCCAGCTCGTGTACGTGTTCCCCAAGGTCATCGTCGATCACAACCGCTTCGCGCCGACGCTCGGCGCGAACCGGCCGCTGGCAAAGCGCAACTGGGTCGACCGGCTGGCCTCGCAGGGCGCCGGGGCCGTCGTGGGGCCGATCAACTCCGAGTCCGGGAAGCCGATCGCCGACCCCTTCCTCGACAGCGCCGCCTGGTGGGAGCTGGCGTTCTGGAACCGCTCGATCGATCAGGTCTTCCGGTTCGATGACTACAAGATCGCTCCCTTGGTGCTAGGCCCGGCGGGACAGCTGTCATTGGACTTCGCATCGGGTGCCCTGCACGCGAGCGCGGTCAACCAGCCGCCAAGGCTCCTGCTCGCCACCAGCGATGTCCGCTTTGCGCCCGCTTACCAGGGCTCCCCCGTGCACCACGGAGACCTGACGCTCTATCGCACAGCGGTGCCGTACCGAGCAGGTTGGGCCAGTCAGGGCATCGCCGATGACGGCTGGACCAAGGGGGGGCACCCCGCTGTCGTGCGTGTCTACGGTCGTCCGGGGTCGCGGACTCAGCTCTCGCGGCTGCGCATCCTCCTGCACGGCGGTGCCGACATCGGCAAGCCGCGGCGCTTCACGATCCGGGCCGCCGGCTCGAGCAAGACCAGGGTGGTCCGGACCACCACCGCCGTGCACGCGGACGTCTGCGCGCCGGCGGGCGGCCACGCGGACGTGACGCTCCGCGTGCAGGGCAGCACCCGGCTGCGTCGCCGCGACGTCGGCCTCCGGGTGCTCCTGATCGAGGCCGGTCCGACACGACGCGCCTGCCGTCCGGGTTAGCGGGGCTTGCGCAACACCACGAGGCCGTCGTAGACCTCCATCGTCGCGATCTCCAAAGGCTCAGCGACATGCTCTGGCGCCAGGTAAGCCAGTGTCGCGCCCGCCGCGACGTGATCGACCAGACGCTTGACGAGGCCCACCATTCCGACGTCATGACTTGGCAGGTGGACCGGACCGCTGTGATCGAGGTCCTGCGCGGAGGGCGTGCGGTCGAGCTCGTCGGATCCGACCAACCCGGTGAGCTCTGCGCCGTCGGCCCAGGTCGGGAGGTATCCCGTCCCCCAGTCCTCGATGCAGTAGATGCCGCCCGGCCGCAGATGCTCTCGGTAGAGCCGCTGCAGCGACCGCGCCGTCGTCACCCCGAGGTGCGATGCGTCGTCGATGATGACGTCGAACCCGCCCGGGGCATGTTCGTCGCGAATGCGCCGCAACAACGCTCCGTCGGTCTGATCTCCGCCAACGATCTTGACGCGATGGCCGAGATCGAGGTCGGGGGGCTGGAGATCGACACCGACGATCGTGGCCCTGGGCATGCCCCTGCGCCACATGATCAGCGAGTCGCCATCCCACACGCCCAGCTCGAGCAGCGCGCAGCGGCGGAAGCGCAACGGAGCCAGAACGCGCTCGTAGATCTCCAGGTACGGCGTCGGCTTGACCGCCACGTCGAAGTCCTCGCGCGGTGGGAGCGCGAGCCAGCCGCGCCGACGAGTGTGCCGCGACGCCGCGCGACCAGCCGACCCCAACGTCCTGCGCGCCCCCGCAAGGCGTCGCCGAGCACCGCCGCCCGCGTCCGTCACGACGCAACCGCGAGGGTGCTGCGCGCCAGGCAGAAGGCCCGCTCGTCGCCCGCGGCGGTCGCCGGGTCCGAGTCGTCGGTCGCGCCGAGGGTGACGAAGTCGAGGATCTCCCACCCCGTGCGCTTCAAGAGCCGACGGAGCCCGGCGACCGTGAACATCCAGAAGTTCGTGGCGTCGTTGTTCGTCTCGTCGGGGTCGACGAGATAGGCGACCGGGACCGTCCTGAGATCGACCCGACTCGCGTTCACCCCGGTTCCCGGGGCATGCGCGCCGTCGGCGACGTTGAACGCTGTGACGCGCGTGCTGAGCACGATGTGGCCCACCCGCCGCGCGAGCTGCTCGAGCAGGTAGAACGGGTTCTTGAGGTGGTAGAGCAGCCCGAGGACGAAGGCCAGGCCGAAGTGGCCCTCGGGGAGCTGGAACTGCGCATCGAGGTCGAGTTCGTTGAGCGTCACGCCGGAGTCCAGCGCGTCGTGCAGGGCGCGGAAGCCGCGGCACCCGTTGAAGTTCGTCGGCGCGTAGTCGATGACGTGCACGCGCTGGCCGAGCGATTCCAGGAAGAAGGCGGTGTCGCCATCGGCGGCGCCGATGTCGAGGATGGCGCCGTCGCCCGCGAGGTCGAGCAGGCGCCGATGCTCGCCAGTGAGCAGCCGCTCGAGGTGGCCGAAATTCAGGAGCGAGCCGTAGGGGTACCAGGCGAACTCGCGGGGCGCCAAGTCGCGCTTGAGTTGGTCCAATCGCGCGTTGAAGGCGCTCGCCTCTGTGAGCAGCTGCGCCGCGTCCACGGGTCTATCCTATGGAGGCGCGGCAACGAAGGGGGCGAGCCGATCCACCGCTACCCTCCTGCCTCGCATGTCCGCTCCGCCAGTGCCCGCCATCGTCGTCGACAGCGTCTCGAAGACCTTCGAGGTGCCACGCGAACGCGTGCACACGCTGAAGGAGCGGGCGCTGCACCCCTTCCGGCGCGTCGTGACCGACACGATGCTGGCGCTCGACGACGTCTCGGCCGCGATCGAGCCAGGTGAGTTCTTCGGGGTGGTGGGGCGCAACGGGTCGGGGAAGTCGACGCTGCTGAAGTGCCTGGCGGGCATCTACGGCGTCGACTCGGGGCGCATCTACGTCAACGGGCAGATGTCGAGCTTCATCGAGTTGGGCGTCGGCTTCAACATGGACCTGGCGGCCTACGACAACGTCGTGCTGAACGCCACGATGCTCGGGCTGTCGCCGCGGGAGGCCCGCCGGCGCTTCGACCGGATCATCGAGTTCGCCGAGCTCGAGGACTTCGTCGAGCTCAAGATCAAGAACTACTCGTCGGGCATGCTGGTGCGGCTGGCCTTCTCGGTGATGATCCAGGTCGACGCCGAGATCCTGCTGATCGACGAGGTCCTCGCCGTGGGCGACGCCGCGTTCCAGCAGAAGTGCTTCGACGAGTTCGCGCGCATCCGCGAGAGCGGGACCACGGTGATCCTCGTGACGCACGACATGTCGGCCGTGCGCCGGTTCTGCAATCGCGCCCTGCTCCTGGAGAAGGGCCGCGTGGTCGAGGTCGGCGATCCCGAGCAGATCGGCGAGCGCTACCTCGAGCTGAACTTCTCCGCGGAGGCGCGTGCGGTCGAGACCCGGTTGCGCGAGGCGACGGACGGGGCTGCGATTTCGGCGCTCCCGCGCCATGAGGACCCCGATCGCCACGGTGACGGCGGAGCGTCGATCCTCGAGGGCTGGCTCGAGGACGAGCACGGCAAGCGGGTGACCGTGATCGGGACCGGCCAGCCGCTGATGATCGCGATGCGCGTGGTCTTTGGCGAGACGGTCGTCGATCCGCTCTTCACGCTGACCATCGAGGACGACGAGCACCGGATCTTCATGGACGCCGGCAACCATCACTTCCCGGGCGCCGGCCGCTTCGAGGTCGGCCAGGAAGCGGTCGTGCGCCTGTCCTTCGCCGCGGTCATGGCTCCCGGGCGCTACTACGTCACGCCGGGAGCGGCGCGCCCCGGCAGCGGTCTCGACGCGCTCGACCGCCGCGATCGCCTGATCTCGTTCGTGGTGACCGCGACGGCGCACACCAGCGGGATGGTGGTGCTGCCGTTCGACATCGCCGTCACGCGCTCGACGGAGAACCTGATCACGTGAGCGCGGCGCCGCTCGTGACCGAGGGGCTCGGACGCCCGATCAAGGGCCCATCCGCGCTCGGCAGCGACTTCCGCCGCTTCCGCCAGCTCACGTGGACCCTCGCCGTGACCGACTTCCGGCTGCGCTTCTTCGGCTCGGTCCTGGGCTACCTGTGGCAGTTCATGCGGCCCCTGATGCTCTTCGGGGTCCTGTACGTCGTCTTCTCGCAGATCTTCGACCTGAGCGGCGGCGTGCGCTTCTACCCGGTCGCGCTGCTGCTCGGCATCGTCCTCTACGGCTTCTTCGCCGAGGCCACGAGCGGGTCGGTCCGCTCCCTCGTCGACCGCGAGAACCTCGTGCGCAAGATCGAGTTCCCGATCCTCGCCGTGCCGCTGGCCACCGTCCTGACGGCCCTCTTCAACCTCGGGCTCAACCTCATCACCGTGCTCGTCTTCCTGCTGGCGGCCGGGGGTCGCCCGCACTGGTCATGGCTGGAGCTCGTCCCGCTCATCGCGGTGCTGGCCACGTTCGCCACCGGCGTGGCGATGGTGCTCTCGTCGCTCTTCGTGCGCTACCGCGACATCGAGCCGATCTGGGACGTCGTGCTGCAGATCCTGTTCTACGTCTCGCCCATCATCTACATGCTGCAGACGGTCACCGACAAGGGCGGCATCGGAGCGACCCGGGCGATCCTGTGCAGTCCCTTCGCCGCCATCCTGCAGCAGGCGCGCCACGCCTTCATCGATCCGAGCCACATCAGCGTCACCGACGCGATGGGCAACGACCTGCTGCTGCTCGTGCCGCTGGCGATCGTCGTCGTCGTGTTCGTCATGGGGTTCGTGGTCTTCGACCGCGCGGCCCCGCGCATCGCGGAGAACCTCTAGATGGACGACGTGCGCCGAGCGAGCGCCCCGCGGCTCATCGAGTGGACGGGGGAGCGGATGGTGCCGTGGGCGCCCGACGTCCAGGTCATCTACGAGCACCTGCACCGCTACTGGTTCGCGGCCTCGCTGGCCGCCGGCCGCCGCGTCCTCGACGTCGGCAGCGGCGAGGGCTACGGCACGGCGATCCTCGCCTCGGTCGCCGACTCGGCCATCGGCATCGAGCTCGACGAGGTGAGCGTCGCGCACAGCCGGGCCAACTACCAGGCTGACAACCTCGAGTTCCGTGTGGGTTCGGCGCTGGAGCTCTCGGACCTCGCCGACGGCGAGTTCGGGCTCGTGGTCTGCTTCGAGGTGCTCGAGCACATCGCCGAGCAGGAGCAGCTGCTCGACGGCATCGCGCGCGTGCTCGGCCCCGATGGCGTCCTGGTCTGCTCGACGCCCGAGCGGGTGACCTACTCCGAGCTCACCGGACAGCAGAACCCCTTCCACGTGCGCGAGCTGACCGAGGCCGAGTTCCGCGACGTCCTCGGCGAGCGGTTCGGCGAGGTGCGGCTCTGGGGCCAGCGCACGTCCACCGGCTCCGCGATCTACCCGATCGACGGGAGCACGGAGACCGGCCAGACGGTGTTCGTCGAGCCCGAAGACGACGAGTGGCGGCGAGCGGCTGCACCGATCCCGATGTACATGATCGCGACGGCGTCGGCGCATCCGCTGGCCGACATGCCCGACCAGTCGATGCTCGTGGACGCGAGCCAGGCACTGCTGCGCTCGGTCTACAAGGACCTCGGAGACCTGCACGAGCGGGCGGGAAAGCGCATCGACGAGCTCGTGGGCGAGGTGGGCGCTCGCGCGGCGGAGGTCGTGGCGCTCCGCGACGCCCTCGCGGACTCCGACACGAAGCTGCGGCGCCTGGAGGCCTCGCGGGCCTTCCGCACGCTCAAGCGTGCGCGCGCGGCGGTCTTCAACGACGACGGGAGTCCCCGCGCGCCGCTCGGCCGCGTCCTCTCGTCACGGCCGGACGATCCGCCGGCCGTGCGCTTCCCCGAATACGCCGAGATCAAGGCGTCCATCGTGGTCCCCATCCACGACCAGCCGCAGGCGACGCTCACCTGCCTGCGGGCGCTCGCCGCGAACACCTCCGACGTCGCCTACGAGGTGATCCTCGTCGACGACGCCTCGGGGCCCGAGCTGGTCGACCTGCTCGGCGAGGTCCGCGGCGCGCGCGTGCTGCGCAACGACGCCAACCAGGGCTTCCTGCGGACGGCCAACCGCGGCATCGCCAGCGCGCGCGGCGACTACATCGTCCTCTTGAACAACGACACCGAGGTGCAGCCGGGATGGCTCGCGGCCATGGTCGCGCTCGCCGAGTCCGACAGCGACATCGGCGCCGTCGCCGCCAAGCTCCTGCTGCCCGACTGGGGCATCCAGGAGGCCGGGGGCATCATCTGGCGCGACGGCAGCGCGATGCATGCAGGCCGCGGCGAGCACCGCTACGAGGCGTCGTTCAACTACGTGCGTCCGGTCGACTACGGATCGGGGGCCTGCCTGCTCGTCCGCGGCGACGCGCTGCGCGCGCTCGGTGGCCTCGACGAGCGCTACGCGCCCGCCTACTACGAGGACGCCGACCTGTGCTTCGCGCTGCGCGCTCGCGGCCTGCGCGTCATGTACCAGCCCGCGGCCGAGGTCCTGCACCACGAGGGCACGTCGCACGGCGTCGACGTGACGACCGGGGTCAAGGCCAATCAGGCGCGCAACGCCACGGTGTTCCGCGAGAAGTGGGCGGAGGTGCTCGACCGCGAGCAGGCCGAGCCCGACCCGGCGCACGTGCTGCGCCATGCCGATCGCACCTCCGGTCCGCGGGTGCTGGTCGCCGACTTCCGCGTGCCGGCCGCCAGCGAGGACGCCGGCTCGCTGCGTATGCGCGAGATCCTGCTCGCCCTGCGCAAGCTCGGCTGTCACGTGACCTTCATGCCCGAGAACAAGGTCAGCACCGAGCCCGATACCGCCGAGTTGCAGCAGGCCGGCATCGAGGTGCTCTACGGGCCTTTCGACGAGCGCCACGTCCTCGCGCAGATCGCGCAGGACGTCAAGCTGGCGATCCTCAGCCGGCCCACGGTCGCTTCGCGCCTGATCGCCCTGCTGCGCGAGGTCGTCCCCCACGCTCACGTCGTCTACGACACCGTCGACCTGCACTACCTGCGCGAGCAGCGCCGCGCGCAAGCCGACGACGGGCTCGATCTCGACGCGCTGATCAGCGCCCTGCGCGAGATGGAGATGGGGCTCATCCGGTCGACCGACGAGACGATCACGGTCTCCGAAGAGGAGCGCCAGACGGTGCTGGCGGCGGTGCCCGGCGCGCGGGTCTCGGTGATCCCGACGATCAACCGGGTCGCCGGCGCGACGGCCGCGGCGCAGGGCCGCAAGGGGATCATGTTCCTCGGGGGCTTCCAGCACCCGCCCAACGTCGACTGCGCCGTCCACCTGGTCCGTGACGTCGTGCCGCTCGTGCGCCAGGCACTCGGCCCAGTGCCGGTGACGATCGTCGGCAGCCATCCGCCCGACGCGGTGCGTGCCCTGGCGCAGGAGAGCGAGGACGTCGAGGTCACGGGCTTCGTCGAGGACCTGACCCCGTACTTCGAGGGCTTCCGGCTCATGGCCGCGCCGTTGCGCTACGGGGCGGGCGTGAACGGGAAGATCACCCACAGCCTGGCGAGCGGCCTGCCGGTCGTGACCACCTCGCTCGGCGCCGAGGGCCTGTCGGGCGTCCACGGCGAGCACTTCCTCATCGCCGACGACGTCGAGAGCTTCGCCGCCGCGGTCGCCGACCTCTACCGCGACGACGTCCTGTGGCAGCGCCTGTCATCGAACGGCCGCACGCTGGCCGCCGAGCGCTTCAACCCGAAGGTCGCGTTCGACGCGCTGGCGCAGATGCTCGAGCCGCTGCGCGACGGCAACGACGACGACCGACCGAGCTAGCCAGCGCGCCCGCGCTCGCCCTGCTCAGCCCGCTCGGGTGGCGAAGCCGCCACGCAGTCGAGGAACGCCTCGAGCTCGTCGATGCGACGCTCCCAGGAGTACTCCTGGGCCGTGGCCATCCCGGCGTTGCCGAGTCGCGCGCGCAGGGCCGGGTCGGCAAGCAGCCGTCCGATGGCGCCGCTGACCGACTCCACGGTTGGATCGGGCATCAGGCAGTTGACGCCGTCGACGCAGAAGTCCCGGTTGCCGTGCGCGTCGGTGCAGACGACCGCGCCCCCGGTCGCCATCGCCTCCAGGGGCGGGAGGCAGAAGCCCTCGTGCGTCGAGGTCTGGACGAAGACGGCGGCCTCGTTGAAGAGCTGGTTGACGCCCTCGTCGCTCGGCTGCTCGATATACCGGGCGCCGTACTTCGGGCCCAGCTCGGGCTCGATGCCGAACATGCACAGCTCGGGGCCGTCGGGGCCGAGCGCGCGCCACGAGTCGATGGTGAGTGGCAGGTTCTTCAGCGGGTTGGTGCGCCCGACGGCCAGCAGCAGGTCGTCGCGCCGGGCGACGTCGTCGAGCGGGCGAAAGGTCGCGAGGTCGATGCCCGGCGGCATGAGCTCCGCGTCGCGGCGCAGCTCGCCGAGGCGATCGCGGTTCCAGCCCGAGATCGTCATGTAGCGGAACTCCTCGCGATAGCTCGCCAGCACCGCGTCGCGTTCGCGCTCGCTCTCGGGGTAGTACGAGGTCTCGATGTCCTGGACGAAGAAGACCGGTATCCCGCGCCGCGCCGATGCCCGCCAGACGGCCCGCGCGGTGCCCCACCAGGTCGCGACCTTGAGCGCCTCCTCGTCGGCCAGCGCCTCGACGAGCTCGTCGTAGTCCTCGAAGCTGCGCACCGGCACGCGCAGGTCGAACCAGTCGACCGGGTCTCCCAGCGTGTAGAGCGCGACGTCGTGGCCGCGCTCCTGCAGGCGGTTGAGATGCTCGAAGATGTCGCGGTGACCGCCGCCGACGCCGGTGTCCTCGGTCACGTAGATCACGCGCAGATGGCCATCCGCGGTGCGCACGGCGCGCCGGTCGAACCAATCGCCCCAGCGCTCCCAAAAGCGTCGCTGCGAGGCCACCTCGCGCTCGCCCGCCACCGTCCCCCTGCTCACGGACTCGAGATGGGTCAGGCTCGCGCGGGGGTAGTAGCCGACCTCCCAGCCGGCCTCCCACGCGCGCAGGCACCAGTCCATGTCCTCATAGGCCATCGCGTAGCCCTCGTCGAGCAGGCCGATCTCGTCGAGGACGGCGCGCTTGACGTAGAGACAGGCGCCGGTCATGCCCAGCGCGGGCCACGCGATGTTCGCTGGGCCGTGCTCGGCCGCCGCGAAGCGGTAGCGATGGTCGAACCACTCCGGCGCCTCGAGGTTGCGGTACGAGCCCGCCGACTGGATGCGGTTGTCGGGGTACAGGAGCCTGGGACCGACGACGCCGCGGCGGGGCACGTCGTAGGCCCAGTACTGCAGGCGCTCGAGCCAGCGCTTGTGGGCGATGACGTCGTTGTTGAGCAGCACGACGTCACCGGTCGCGGCCCGCAGGCCACGATTGGCGTTCGCGGCGAAGCCGGCCTGCTGCTCGCCGCGGATGACCTCCGCGTCGTCGCCCAGCTCGCGCACCAGCCGTTCCTGGTCGGCGGCGGTGCTGCCGTCGTCGGCGACGACGATCCGCGTGCGCTTCGTGTCGACGGTCCGGCGCACGCTGCGGACCGCATCGATCGTGAGCGTCGGATCGCCGTAGGTGGGGATGACGACCGTGACCGGACGGCCGTCGCGGCGGTACCAGCGACGCGCCACGCGATGCTCCCCGGTGTGCGCGAAGTCGCGCATGACGTAACCACGCAGCGGCGTGAAGCGCAGCGGGAAGGTGACGAGGCGCCACACGAAGGTGCCTGCGCCGTGGTGGCGCAGCGTCAGCCGTGCGCGCCGGGGCAGGCTTGTGAGCTCGCGCGCGCCGATCCGCACGAGCAGCGAGGCACGTGGCCGTCGGGGCGCGTCCATTCAGGCGGTTGCGTCGGTGTCGGTGGTCACGTGCGGTACGGGCTCGAAGGTGGCGCGGCGCTCCAGCGAGGACGCGCGGCGGATCGCCGGCGGGAAGCGGTCCGCCCGTGAGCCGAGCTGCGAGCCCAGCGCGCGGATCGCGAAGTGGCGGGCGGAGCGCAGGGTAGCGAGGTCGAGTTCACGCCCAGCCACTCCCGCCGCCCGGCACCAGGCCCGGTCGGCGACGACCTGACGGCGCAGGATCCCGAGCGTCCGGCGGGGGTCGAGCGGCTCGACGTGCCCGAAGGTCTCGCGCAGGCCGCGGAACTCGTCGAAGTAGCGGCGGAACAGGTCCCACGGGCCGTAGTCGTGGGAGTGCATGACGGCGGCGCAGGGCACGAACGCCTTCGCGAAGCCGGCCTCGAGCATGCGCAGCGCGAGCAGCCGATCCTCGGCGTAGGCGACATCCGGGAAGGGGACGCGCTCCCAGGCCCAGCGCGCGACGGCGCCATTGGCGTCGGTGAAGAAGCTGGCGCGGGCCGACACGTCGCGCCACGCCCCATCGGCGCTCGCGCGATCGACTACCGGGGCGCCATCGGGCGCCATCGCCGCGAAGAACTGCTCGAGCTCGCGTGCCACCGACGGGCTCGCGCCCGGGCGCGGGCGATAGGGGCCATGGACGAGAGCGACGTCGTCGGCCAGGTCGAAGGCCGCGGCCATCCGCGCCAGCCAATGCTCGTCGGCGGGCGTCGCGTCCTGGGTGAGGAAGGCCACGATCTCGCCGGAGGCGTGGCGCATGAGCGCGTTGCGGGTCGGCCCGTGCGCGAACGTCCCGGGCGCGATCTCGATGACCTCGGCACCGTGGCCGCGCGCGATGTCCACCGAGCGATCGGCGGAGCCCGAGTCGCACACGAGCAGCTGCACGTCGCCGGGCCACTGCTGGCGCCGCACGGCGCCGAGGACCTCGTCGAGCAGCCGGCCGCCGTTGAGGACCGGCAGGGCGACCGTGACGTCGGTCATCGGCGCGGCCTCCACAGCATCCGCTGGAGGGCGCCTTCCACCGCGGCGGGAACCGGCCTGGGACCCCAGAACATGCGGTAGAGCGCGCGACCGCCCGGCCCCATCGCGCTGCGTCGCGCCAGCTCGTCGCGCCTGGCGTAGAGCGCGGCGTGCTTGCGCCGCAGAGCCGCCCACGCGGCTCGATAGTTGCCACGATCGTCGGTGAACTTCGTTCCCGCGTGGCGTCGATACTCGAGCGTCACCGCGTCGACACGGCGCCCCTCGAGCCCGTGAGCCAGCGCATGGATCCACAGCTCCCAGTCCTCGTAGTGCGGGAAGTGCGGGTCGTAGCCACCGGTTGCGTCGAGCACCGAGCGCCGGGCGAGCGCGGTCAGGCCGATGGTGTGCCGGTACAGCAGCCGATAGGGGTCGTAGGCCGGGAAGCGCACGACCCCGCTCATGTCGCCGAAGAAGCGCATGTAGCCAAACGCGAACGCGATGCTGGCATCGTCCTCGAGCGCGCTGCGCAGCATCGCCAGTGCGCCGGGTGCGAGGCGATCGTCGGCGTCGAGGACCAGCCAGTACGGCGTCTGCACGCGCGCCAGGCCGGCGTTGCGGGCCACGCAGACCCCGCGGTTGGCTTGGCGCTGCACCTCGATGCCGTCTGCCTCCAGCGCGTCCAGGGCGGCCAGCGACTCGGGCTCGCTCGACCCGTCGTCGACGACCACGACGTGCGGCGCACCGCCCTCCTGATTGCGCAGACTGGCGACCGCTTCGAGCAGGTAGCGGCCGTAGTTGAAGTTGGCGACCACGACGGTGACGTCCGCGTTGTCCCCCGCGTCGCGCGTCATGGCCGGCGTGGCGCGATCCTGAGCGCCAGCAGCACGAGCGCCCAGTAGCCCCGCAGGGCCGCGCGCAGGGCGCCCAGTGTCGCCACGCGTCCGAGGAACGCCGAGTCGAGGTCGGGCGTCAGCCAGCGCACGAACTCGAGCGGCGAGATCGCGCGTGAGGCCTGGATGGCGCGGCGCTGGCGCAGCAGGCGCGGCAGGGCCACAATCGTCTCGCCCGACGCCCGCAGCTTCTGGGGCGCCCAGCCGTTCGCCGCGGCCAGCACGACCAGTGCGATCTCGGTCGCCACGAGCGCCGGAGCGAGCAGAGCGAGGAGGACCCCGGGGTAGGTCCGCAGGATCGTCGCCCAGCGGTTGCGCTCGAGATAGCGCCATTTGGCGAGGCCCTTCGCGAATTCGTAATCGTGGTCGACGATCGCGCTGGGCTCGATGCCCAGCCGGCCACCGCCGAGGCGCAGGCGCAGCGACAGATCGACGTCCTCGTGGTACATGAAGAAGTCCTCGGCAAAGCCGCCGACCCGCTCCCACGTCGCACGCGGGACGGCCAGGCACGCGCCCGACACGAAACCGACCTCGCGCGGCCCGTCGACCGTGCCCGGCGCCGGCGCCCCGGCTTCGCCCGCCCACGCGATGGCCGTGAAGTGGACGACCCCGCCGTTGGTGTTCACGATCCGCCCGCTCTCGGCGGTCACCAGGCCCATCCACGCCGCCCAGCTCGGCTCCTCGGTCAGCGGCCGGCGGATGGCCCGGGCGAAGCCCGCCGCCGGGGTCGCGTCCGGGTTGAGGAACAGCAGCAGGTCGCCGGAGGCCTGGCGGGCACCCAGATTGGCGCCGGCAGAGAAGCCGTGGTTGTGCGGATTGGGGATCACCATCGCGCCTGGGGCGTTGTCGACCACGATGAGCTCGTCGCCCTCGACCAGCTGGGCCACCAGCGGGGGTAGCGAAGCCGCGATCGCGGTGGCACTGTTGTACGTCACGATGACGACTGACAACCGCGTTGCGTCGGAGCCGAGCACGAGGCGGGGCATGCTAGCCTGCGCTCCATCGATGCCCGCGCCCGCGGCCGCATCCGGCGATCCCGATGGCAGATCCAATGCGGCAGGCTGAGCGCAACCTCGGGGTCCGACGCACGTTGAGGTCAATGGCGCGCACAGGCGAGCCAAAGACAACGCAATGCAGACTCCCCTGACCGACCAGAGCTCGTGCCTCGCAGTGGTGCCCGCCTACAACGAGGCGGCGATGGTCGGACGCGTCATCAATGCGCTCCATCGCGAAGCACCGTCCGTGGACGTCGTCGTCGTCGACGACGGATCGACCGATCAGACGGCCCTGCGGGCGCAAGAGGCGGGCGCCCGCGTGCTGCGGCTGCCGTTCAATCTAGGCATCGGCGGCGCCGTCCAGGCCGGGTTCAAGTACGCCCAGGAGAACGACTACGACTACATGGTCCAGGTCGACGCCGACGGCCAGCACGATCCGAGCCAGATCTCGCTGCTGTTCGAGGCGATGCACAACGAAGGCGTCGACATGATCTGCGGCTCGCGCTTCGCCTCGCCGACCGGCTACGTGGCGCCGATCAGCCGCCGCACCGGCATCCACATCTTCGCGTTCCTGCTGTCAAGGCTGCTGCGCCAGTCCGTGACCGATCCGACCTCGGGCTTTCGCCTCTGCAACCGCCGGGCCATCGCCGTCTTCGCCCGCGACTATCCCCACGACTACCCCGAGGTCGAGGCGGTGCTCATGCTCCACCACCACCGCCTGACGATGCGCGAGATCCCGGTGCGGATGTACGAGCGCGGCGGTGGCGTGTCGTCGATCGGCTCGGGCAAGTCCGCCTATTACATGGTGAAGGTGCTGCTGGCGCTCTTCGTCGGCCTCGCGCGCGCCCGTCCGGTGCCCGAGCCCGGCGAGGCCGCGCCCGTCACCGCCGAGGCCGGGATCTGATGGACAACGGGAAGCTTCAGATCGTCGCCATCCTGGGCGCCCTTGTGCTGCTGCTGGTCGTGCTCGAGATGGTGCGCCGGCGCCGGCTTATGGAGCGCTACGCGCTGCTGTGGATGCTCTCGGCTGTGGTCATCCTCGGCCTCGCGGTTTGGAAGGACGCCCTGAACGTCCTCGCCAAGGCGTTGGGGGTGGCCTCGCCACCGAACGCGTTGTTCTTCATCGCCGTGGCCTTCATCCTCCTGCTGCTGTTGCACTTCTCCGCGGCGATGTCCCGCATGGCGGACCAATCGAAGGTGCTCGCCCAACGCCAGGCCATCCTGGAGGAGCGCCTGCGCAGGTTCGAGGCCGAGCACGCCGAGGCGCCACCCGCCCGGCCGGCCGGCCGGGCCGCGGCTGACGACGAGCCCCGCACGCTGGCTCGCTCGTCATCGCGATGACAGCGGGCGTTCGCGACTGCGCGGCTCGACGCCGGGCTGCGGGACGTCGCCCGCCACGTAGCGTTCGAACGGCGCCACCCGGCGCTTGAGCGCGAGGGCAGGAGCCTCGACGAGCCGCCACGAGCAGAACGCGAGCAGCGCCACGGGCGGCGCGGCGAGCAGGAACATCCCGCCCGGTGTGAGCCCCGGGCCCCATAGATGCGCGATGAGCTGCTGGATCGGGAAGGCGTAGATGTAGATGCCGTAGGACAGATCGCCCACGCGCCGCGTGAGGGCGCGTGCCGCCTCGGGCAGCCGGAAGGCGGCGAAGATCACCGCGTAGGGGACGAAGAGGTCCAGCGCCACGGACTGCCAGCTCGAGCGCCAGCTCGCCACCCAGAGCGCGAGCAGGCCCAGCAGGATCGGCCACCGCAGCACGACGCTGTCGCGCGCGGACCAGAGGAGCATGCCTGCGCAGAAGGCCCCGAGCACGGTGATAACGATGTCCAGGTCGGCACCCGCGACGCCGCCGCCTTGCGAGAGGTGACTGCCGACGTCCACAGCGGGCGACACGAGGACCAGCGCAACCAGGAGCAGACCGAGCAGGAGCGCGGGCCGACGCAGACCCGTCGTCAGCCCGAGCACCGCGACGCCTGCGTAGGCACAGGCCTCGACGGGCAGCGTCCACAGCGAGCCGTTGACGGCGTTGGGGTAGACGTTGTCGGCGAAGACCCCCGGCAACCTGCCGCTGAAGGTGACCAGGAAGGCATTGCGCACGACGTAGACGTACGGATCGAGGCTCGTGAAGTAGGCGCCGGGCGAGAGCGTCGTCACGAGCGGTCCCATGACCAGCGCGGTGAGGGTGACCGCGACGGCAAGACCCGGAACCAAGCGCAGGGCGCGCTTGGCAGCGAAGGGCAGCGTCCGGGGTTGATCGGTCCAGCTCTTGGCGATCAGGAAGCCGCTCATCGCGAAGAACATCACGACGCCGATGGCGCCCATCGTCGCCCCCGTGCGCTGGCCGACGGGGTCGGCACGGCCGGTGAATACGTAGCAGTGCGACACCAGCACGAGCGTCGCCGCGACGAGGCGCAGGACGTCGAAGGCGTTGCGACGATCCTCGGTGCGGGCCGCGAGCGTGCCCGTGCGATCAGAGGGTGACGGCGTCGTCGTCCCCATGCCCGAAGCGATGCGGCCGTTGAGCACAGGCTGCCCGCGACGCGAAGCCCGTCGGATCACGTGTAGAACCCGCGCAGTTCCAGCAGCTGCGACGCATAGACGAGGACGAACTCCGCAACGACGACGCCGGTCACCAGCGAGACGGCACGGCGCCGCCCCACGCCCACAGCGGCGCCCACGGCCAGGATGCTCAGCGCGCTGATGGCCGGGAACAGGTAGCGGCCCATCTCGGCCAGGATCGGCCGCGGCTGCAACGTCGCGAACGCGCTCTCGACGCCGGCGATGACCGCGAGCGGAAGCAGCGCCAGCACGAGCAGCTCCCAGAGCCGCGTTCGGACCCACGGCCACTCGCGACGGATGGCCACGACGCCCAATACGATCGCGCCGGCCATCGCCAGCACGATCAGGCCGTAGACGTAGCGCGGGAACTGGATCGTGTACCAGCCGAACGAGGCCCAGGCGCGCTCGACGTAGATGTTGAAGAACGGCCACGTCTGCACGAAGTGGTCGTTCATGAGCGGCAGGCGCGGCAGGAAGATCTGCCAGACATAGGAGATGTAGAGGCCGGGCGTCGAGAGCGCGCTCGCGCTAGTCGGCGCGCCCCCGCCGGGCGTGGTGAACGTGGTGTGGCCGAAGCTTGGCGCGAGCTGGCTCCAGACCACCTGGACGGCGAGGCCGCTCAGGACCAGGAGGCCGACGCTGACCAGCGCCCGCCGGTCGCGGAAGCGCAGCAGTGCACCGATCGCGGCGATCGCCGCGATCGGATAGAGCTCGTAGCCCGTCCCCTTGATGACGGGCAGCAGGCCTAGCAGCACGCCCAGGCCGCACAGCAGTCCTGGCGAGGCGCCCCGGCGCAGCATGCGCATCAGCATGAAGACGGTTGCCGCCGCGGCCGCGTTGATCCCGACGTCGTTGTTCACCGCGCCCGAGATGAAGGTGAACATCGGCTGGTAGGCCACCAGCAGCCCGGCGGCCACGGCGAAGATGCGCGGGCGCGGCAGGATCTCGCGCGCCGCGAGGAAGGTGAAGAGCGCCGCGAGCGACCCGATCAGCGCCGACATGATGCGCTGGAGCGTCAGCTGCGACCAGATCGAGGCGTTGCGCGTCGCGGCGTAGGCGGGGACGAGCGCGGCGTAGTACACGGGGCCGTGCGCAGCGGAGGTGGTGAAGCCTCCCCCGTCGGCGCGGTCGTGACCTGCGCTGCGGGCCTGCTCCCACGCGCGCTCGTTGGCCGCCAGCCACGGCGGGCGCCCGTCGGACTGCTCGTTGGCCGACAGCGCGCGGGTGAACGACAGGGCGGTGCGCTCGTCCTGCGACCACGGCTGGTCGGCCGGCCCACCCTGCTGGCGCGGTGCCTTGCCCGTCTCGGCGAGATGCTGGACGTAGGCGAAGTGGTCCTGCTCGTCGGGAGCCTGGAAGGGCGGCGTGATCAGCGCCCAGCTGGTGGAGACCATGAAGGCGGCGAGGAAGATGCCGCCGGCGATCCTCCACGTGCGCGCCTCGTCGGCCCTGGCGAGCAGCCGGATGCCCAGCACCCCGGCGGCGGGGAGGAGCAGGAGCAGCAGCACCCAATAGGTCCACGGACCGACGACGCCCGGCCGGAACAGCGCGGCGCGCTGGACGATGTCCGGCAGCTGGGAGATGAAGCTGCGCTCGTCCCCCTGCGGCGGCAGGAACCAGACCGCGATGCTCGAGATCTGAGGCTTGCCGTCGACGGTCGGCGCGGCGCCGCCGATGTTCAGCGTCCCGCCGAACGTGACCCGCGCGTCAGGTGTGACGCATGCCGTGGCGGGGACGGCGTCAGGCGTCGATGGCCGCCGGGCGATGGGGAAGGCGACCTTGGCCCGCGTCCCGGGCGCGGCGGGACGCGACGCGAGCCGCGACACGATCGTTCCCTCGGCGGTCCGCAGCCTGAGGAGCAGGGGCGGCTGGGCGCCACTGGTCACCAGCTCGAACTGGACCCGGCCGGTGTTCGCCGGCAGGTTCAGGCCGCGCACGCACAGCGTCTGATGAGCCTTGACCGGTTGCACGAAGTCCCGGGTACGCACGCTGTTCGTTCCCGTGTAGTAGTCGTGCGGGACCAGGCAGAGGACGAACAGGATGAGCGTCAGCGGGACGCCGACGACGAGCGCGGCGCGGTGCACCTGACGGCGCACTGGCGATCCCGGTGGCGCCGTCGCGGCGACCGCCGGCTCGCCCGCGACCGCGGGCTCAGTCCCTTCGGCGAAGGCCAAGGATGCTGAGCAGGAACGACGAGAAGAAGATCTGGATGCCGACGATCATGAGCGTCGCCGCGACGAGCCCGAGGCGCTCCTCGGACAGGGCACCGAAGCCCC
>Ga0307502_10000122_pt1 | contig 20549 bp, 22 predicted proteins | sample 16_S_MG_FD_201364 | JGI IMG/M metagenome (GOLD analysis project Ga0307502, IMG submission 201364) | Soil microbial communities from Populus trichocarpa stands in riparian zone in the Pacific Northwest, United States - 16_S | ecosystem: Environmental > Terrestrial > Soil > Riparian zone > Trees... | reverse complement strand
CAAGCATCCGGATCGCGTGCAGATGTTCTCGGTCCCGTTCGGCCAGGGCACGTCTTCTATCCCGAGGCGACTGAGGAGCGGTGTACCGCGGCGCTGCTGCTCGACATCGATCCGGTCGGCCTGGTCCGGCGCGGGCGGGGCGTGAGCAGCTTCGCGCTGGCTGAGTACGTGAACGATCGGCCCTTCGTCGCGTCGTCGTTCCTGTCCGGGGCGCTGGTGAACGTCTTCAAGAGCGCGATGGCCGGCACGTGCAAGGGCTACGAGGAACTCGCGGCCTCGGCGAGCCCACTGGAAGCGTCGCTACCCGTGGTGCCAGCCCGCGGTGGGGAGCCGCTCGTGCGACGGCTGTTCGAGCCGCTCGGCTACGCGGTTGGAGTCACGCCGATTGCGCTCGATCCGAAGTTCCCCGACTGGGGCGACAGCCGCCACATCGGTCTTCGCCCTTGCCGGCGAGCTGCGGCTCGCAGATCTCCTCAACCAGCTCTATGTCCTGCTGCCCGTCCTTGATGACGACAAGCACTACATCGTCCGCGGCTACGGCCCCGAGCTTGCGGCTTACCAACTCGGGCACACCGATCCGAACCTCGTGATCCGGCGGTACGGCAAGCCGTTCCAGGGCGCGCTCGATCGGCTCAACCGGGCGTCGGACGGACCGCGCGTCGTGCCACTCCGGCCGTCCGACGCGACGCGTGCGAAGAAAGGGTCCGCTTGATGCTCCCGACGGACGCTCCGCGCGAAACGGCGTACTACTACCCCGAGCCGTACTGGCTGGCGCAGGAAGGCGGTTGGATCAAGAGCCTTCTCCTGTTCATCGACGAGGTCGCGATCTTGCTACCCAGCTACATGCGCGGCCGGAACGTGCTTGCTGATCCGACGCTCGCCGTGCCGCTGGCCGAGGACGGCTTGTTGCGTGTACTGGAGCCCGAGTCGTTCCTAGACGCGGCGGGCGCCGAGCAACTGGTCGAGGTGGTGACGGCGCTCGTGACCGATGGCGCGTTTGATGAGCTCTCCGACGCGGCGGCGTTCGCCGAGATCTCGATGTCGCGCATGGGATACGGCGTGCTGAACGAGGTGTCCCACGCGCTTTACGAGGTGCTCGCCGACCGTGGCCTCGCTACCGAGTGGCGAGATGGTGTTTCGATCCCGATGCACCCGCTGGTGCGCAGCGTCTACCTCATCGTGATCGCCCAGTTGTCGCGCGAGGTGGGACAGCGTGCCGGGCTCGACTTGCACCCGGTGACGAATGGCCGCGGGGCCATGGATGCCTTCGGACGCTTCCTCGAGCTGGCGCCGATGCCTTCGCGCGGGCACGTGGTCGGGATGGACCTCGAGGTCGTCGGCATAGACCTCGAGACGATCCCGCTCGACGACGTTCTCGCGTACCGACGCGAGAACGCCGATGCGCACCGGCGCTACATGCAGAACCTGCGCGCCTTCGCGCTGGATCTGAGCTTGATGGAAGAAGAGGACCGCGGTCGCGCTCTCGCTGATCGGCGGGCCGATCTCGCCGACGAAGCGCGCGATCTCCGCCGTCGCGCATCGGCATCGTGGAAGAGCCCCAAGGACGTTGCCGGCTTCGGGCTTGGCCTCACGGGCGCGGCCTGGTCAGTAGCGACGGGGAGCCCCGTGCCTGCGGCTCTGGGCGCTCTCGGGGCGGGGCTCCGAATGCTCCCGTCGCGGGCCACCGGGAGCGCGTACTCGTACCTCTTCCGTGCTCGCCGCGATCTGTCGTAGCGCTGGCAAGGGCGAACGCGCTGCTCAAGCCTGCGAGCGGTGCCGCCGATGATTCTGCAGAACCTACAATAACTCTATTGAGTCCAGTACCTCCTGTAGCTACACTGACCTGGCGATGACCTCGACCCTCGCTCCCACAACGATCCCGATCTCCGTCGCGGCCAAGCGGCTCGGCGTGCACGAGAACACCGTGCGCAACTGGATCGATCGCGGGCTGCTCGACGGTTACATGACGCCGACGGGACGCCGGAGGCTGCGGCTCACGAGCGTCGAGCGTCTCGAGCGCGAGATGTTCGGCTTCCCGTCCCCGGCGGTCGAGATGACCGAGCACACGCCCGCTCCGCCGCAGTCGGATCAGCCGCGCGAGTACGCGGACGGCAAGCTGCCGTAGCAGCGCAGTCGGTCGTCCGGCTCCGTTCGTACCGTGAGCCGCCGTGAAGCTCGCCACCCGAACGCCTACTACGCCGACCGCGCGGTAGAGCACACCGCGCAGGGCGACATCTATGCCGGGATTCCGCTCGTCCAGGCGACGCAGACCGATCCAGCCTTCCAAGCCGCCGGCGCCCGCAAGCGTCCTGGCGGTCCGGACCTCGAGCATGCAAGCCACGTCACGCACGTCGGGCTCGCGGTCGTTCTGCACTACACGTGTGGGATCACCGCGCAGCCGCCAGGAACGGCCGGCTACTCGCACGAGCACCGGCTGATGGCGCCGATCGTCGCGCTACGTGAGCTGCGTCAGTGGGGGATGGGCAACAACGAGCTGCGCAAGATCCGCGACGGCAGGACAATCCAGGGCTTCATGTACCTGCCGCAGATCGGCGCCGTACAGCTCGATGCGCCCGAGGACGCTGAGGACGAGTGGACGGGTCACGCCGCGGCGCTCATCTACCGCCCGGCGAGCGTGACGCAAACACTCCTCGACCGCCGGCCGCGAGTCGCACGCCTCACAGCCGATGCGACGCGCGTTCTGAACGCCGCGATCATCCAGATCTACACACCGAACAACTTCGCGTGGGAGACGCTCGCCGAACCCGACATGACCGACGGCTGGGCGTCGTCCTGAGCTGCTACTCCGTCGCCGCGGAGTCCGACGGCGGCGCGCCCGGGCCGCGTCGGCTGACGCTCGCGAAACCCGTCGCGCAGCAGCAGGCCGATCGCGCCCCTTCAGAGACTGCCAGGGTGGACCTGAACGACGCGCTCAAGCAGTTCGATGCCGTCGAAACCAACCTTGCGCGGCTCGACAAGGTCATGGAGAGCTACGAGGCGCTCATCCCGCCCGGTATCTCCTTTACTGCCGGCAGCCCTGAAGGTCTGCGGGCTGACGAGTTGCAGGGGGCGTTTCGCGACCTGGTTGCCTCGCTGCCGCCCATTGACGGCTGGACAATTGACTCGGCTCTGGTCGACCTCGACGACATCGCGCAGTCGCGGCTTGATGCGGCTGACATCGGCGAGCCTCAGATCGAGATTAATCTCCAGCGGTCGATCAGCGAACCGTCGCGGCAGGTCGCCGAGTACCGGCGCCGATTCTCGAAGCTTCGCCGCGCACTGGTTCGTGATCGGGCTCGCGAGCTTCTCGGCGAGATCGACGACTCCCTCTCGACGGCTGCTGGTGAGGTGCCCCGAGACGGCGACGTCGTGGACCACCCATCGTGGGATCGCTTCAAGTCGGCGTTCTCGGAGCTTGAGCGCTTGCTCGGCACCTCCATCATGCAGAAAGGGCGGTGGTCCGACCTCAAGCGCCACCTCTCGTTCGGGCAAGGAGTCGACCTGCATGACATCGTCGAGTACGACTGGGGCAGCGTCCGCCCGTACATCGTCGAGGGCCTCTACGGTCAACTTGAACCTATCCCGGTCGAGGTGCCTGATCTCGCCACGGTGGTCGAGCGGCGCCCATCGGGTCCGGTGACGACCAGGCTCGCGTGGGAGACAATCGCGCCCGAGGACTTCGAGCGTCTGATCTTCAATCTGCTGACCAGCACCGCGGCCTACGAGAACGTCACTTGGGACATGCGGACCAACGCTCCCGATCGAGGCCGCGACGTCGCCGCGTATCGCGTCGCCGAGGACCCGCTAAGTGGCGTTCAGCGGCGACGCGTTGCCGTGCAGTGCAAGCACTGGCTGACCAAGTCGGTGGGACCGACCGATGTGGCGAAGGAAGTCGCATCGATCAAGCTGTGGGACAACCCGCCCGTCGACGTCCTCATCATCGCGACCAGCGGACGCTTCACGATGGATGCCGTGTCGTGGATCGAGAAGCACAACTCAAACCGCGAGCATCCGACGATCGAGCAGTGGCCGGAAAGCCATCTGGAGTCGCTCCTCGCGCAGCGGCCCAACCTCGTCGCCGAGTTCAACCTAAGGCCCGAGTAGCGGGATCTCCACGGCCATCTGTCCGAGCAGGAGCACGGCTCGGCTCAAGTCGTCACCTGCGATCCAGTCGCAACTCAGTCGCGTGCTTCAGCGGACTCGCCGACCACGAGCCGGATGTCACAGCGATTCTCACCCGCCGTCTCCACTACATCGCCATCGAGCCCGGGCGATCGTCGTCCAGGACCGCGCTGCCCACGGCGCGCCGACGTACCTAGCCTTAAGCATTGGTTTGCTGGGTGCGGGCGGGTGGAGTTGCCACCTTCCGAGGCACTCTGGCTCGCGCCGCTCTTCTTGCCGTCGCCGTCATGTTGCTGTTCGCCTCGATGTCGAACGCGGCCATCGGACCGCTGCCGTCGAGCCCGGCTGTCGATGCTCTGCTGGCGGACGGCCCGTACTGCGGCGCCGAACGCGTCAGCGACGCGCAGGATGTCACCGGCGACGCCCCTCGCATCAAGGTCGTCTACGCGTACGCCGGCGTCACCGACCGCTTTGCGCTCTTCGCCTCGGCGATCCAGCGTTACACCAAGGCCGCGGCGGCCAAGGTGGCGCTCAGCTCGGACAAGACCCTGCGCTTGGACCGTGGATCGAGCTGCGGGACCGCCTTCCTCGACATCCAGACGGTGGCCCTGGGGCATACGGCCTCCTTCTACGCGACGAACCCGGACTCGGTCCTGGCCGACGCCGCGAGCCATCTGCCTGACCGTCGCGGTGTCAACTACCTGGTCTTCGTCGACTTGGCCTTGCCCGGGCTGGGGGCCGCCGCGGGCACCTGGGCTCGCGACGACTCGCAGTGGGCGACCAATGCCGCCAACGGAACCGGTCATTCGCGCTACGCCTATCTCGACGGCGGTGCCGCCGACGACTTCTTCGGCTCAGACCAGCTCGCCAGCCAATACTCCGACCAGGTCCTGCACGAGGTGCTGCACACGCTCGGCGCCGTGCAACCGTCGGCGCCGCATTTCTCCGGCGGCGCCCATTGCTACGAGCTCTACGACGTCATGTGCTACACGCCCAAGGACGACCCGGGGGATCCGGAGCCCTACCTGCGCCATTGCGCGATCAGCGGCGATCCGCCGAACCCCGGCAAGACGCTGGACTGCGGGGGCGACGACTACTTCAACACGTCCCCCGCGCCGGGCTCGTACCTGGCTGGGCACTGGAACCTCTACAACTCAGCGTTTCTGTGCAACGTCGCGCGTTGTAACCGCGCGCCCGCTGCGCCCACGGCGCGCCTGGCGGTCGTGGCCGGCAACGGCCAGGCAGTGACGGTGAGTGCTGCGTCGAGCTCGGACCCCGACGGCGTGGTGGCCTCCTACGTGTGGGACCTCAACGGCGACGGTGTCTACGACACGTCGGGGCCGTCGGCGCAGACGGTGGCGGTGGCGGGCCGCGGCGCCCAACAGCTGACCGTGGCGGCGGTCGACAACGACAACCTGGTGGCAGCGGCGACGATCTCCGTCGACGAGCACAGCGTCCCCGATCAGGTGGACGCCGGCGATCCCGGCGGCGAAGGCGGAGCTGGTGGCGGCGCGGCTGACACGGCCAGCGACCTCTCATCCATGCCGGCCGCGGCCACGAGCTCGCCGCAGATCGCTGTGGCCGGCAGCCGCATTGCGTCGGCCGCCAGGTTGCGGCTGACCGCCAGCGGGCGCATGACTCTCAAGCAGGTGCGCGCGCGAGGGCTGCAGGTCACGTTGGCCGCGTCGCGTGACGTGCAGGTCGGCGTCACGGTGCGCCGCGGCACCCGCGTCCTCGCGCGCGGTGCGTTCGCCGCCACCCGGCGCGCCAAGCACGTCACCTTGCGTCTGAGCGGGCGACAGCTGCGCGAGCTTGCCCGGCGCAGCGCGACCACGCTCACGGTCGAGATCTCCGCCGCAGGCGCCAGCAGCCTGCGCCGGCAGATCGTGGTCCGCTGACGCGCGGGATCGCCACGTCAGCGGTCGTGCGCGTATTCCATGAGGATCCGGTCGATCTCGCGGCGGGTCACGGCCGCCTGCGACGCGTCGCGTTCGAGATGCCCCACGAGCGTGATCAGTGCCTTCCATAGGGCCCAGCCGCGGCCGCGCGACCAGGTGCCGGCATCGACGCCGAGCTCGGCCCGGAACCGGTCCCGGCTCGACCCCGTCAGGAACGTCCAGGCGATGACCATGTCGCACGCGGGATCGCCGACCCCGGACGTGCCGAAGTCGAGCACCGCTGCCAGCCGCCCGTCGCGAACCAGCAGGTTCCCGCTGGCGACGTCACCGTGGAACCACACGGGCTCGCGGTCCCACGAGGTGGTCATGGCGTCGGCCCACACACGCTCGACCGCTTCGCGGGGGACCTCGTTGCCGAGCGCGTCGATCGCCTCGTGGGTCTCTTCCTCGTAGGTGGCAAGTGCGCCGCCGCGGTAGAAGTTGTGCTGCCCGGGTGCCGGCCCGCCGTTCGCGTCGACGCGGCCCAAGGCGTTCAGGAATCCAGCCAGGGCGGTCGCGAAGCCGGGCAGATCGTCGATCCGCGCCTTCGACGCGAGCTCGCCCTGCAGCCAGCGATACACCGACCACGGGAATGGAAAGCCGGCGCCGGGCTCACCCTTGGCCACCGGGGTCGGAATGGGCAGCGGGAGCTGCGGGGCGAGCACCGGCAGCCATTGCTGCTCCTTGTCGACCTGCTGGGCATACCAGTCTCCGCTGGGCAGCCGGACGGTGAGCTCGGGGCCGAGTCGGAAGGTGCGGTTGTCCCAGCCGTCGAACTCGACCGCTGCGACGGGCAGGTGCGACCACTGCGGGAACTGGCTGTCGATCAGCCGACGCGCCAGGGATGCGTCGATCACGGGCGGGATCGGCGGCGCCACGCCGTCCGCGTCGCCTCGTCGGACGGGAAGAAGGCCTCGACTCTCAGCTCCTGGGCCGTGACGTCGGCCGGCGTGCCGATCGTGGACACGACGGAGAAGAAGCTCAGCTGCTCGTTCTCGAACGCGAAGCGAACGTCGATCACGGGCACGCTGGCGGTTGTGGCTGCCGCGTCGGTGAGGACCGCCGCCACGTCCGGCCGTGATCGCAGGCGCTCGATGCGGGCGGCGCTGTCGGCGTCCAGGACGCCTCCGACCGCCTCCCGACGCGTGCGCTCCAGCAGGCCGGACACCACGGCGTCCCAGTTGAGGACCGCGTCGCGCACCGGGCCCGGTTCGATCATCAGCTCCAGCACGTTGGCCGCGCTGGGGAGCGGGTCGGGTGCGCACAGGCCGCCGAACAGCCGCTCGGCGCCGCCGTTGGCCCGCAGGACGTTCCAAGCCCGGTCCATGACGACGGCCGGGAACGGCTCGTGCTGGGCCAGCATCGACGTCAGCGCGACCTGCACCCGCTCGAGCTCGGGTGCGTCGAGCGCGGCGGCCGCGTACAGCGGCGCGTATCCCGCCGCGAGCAGAAGCCCGTTGCGCTCGCGCAGCGGGATGTCCAGCGCCCGCGCCAGGCGCACGACCATCTGGCGGCTCGGCTGCGAGCGGCCGGTCTCGACGAAGCTCACGTGGCGCGGCGTCGTCATCGCATCGATCGCCAGGTCGAGCTGGCTCTTGCCGCGCACGCGCCGCCAGTAGCGCAACAACTCACCGAGCTCGAGGTGCGCCACTGCGACAGCCACCGGCCAATCGTATGTCGCTCCCGGAGCCGTGGCACTTCCCGTGGGGGGAATTGTCGGGCATCCGCGGCGCGGGCAAGCTCGTGCTCCCCACGACAAGGAGCACGCCATGCAGCTCACGATCCATACCCTCGACACCGCCCCGGAGGCCTCCAGGCCGATCCTCGACGGGATCGCCGGCGACCTCGGCCTGATCCCGAACATGGCCGCCGCGGTCGCCAGCTCGCCCGCGCTGTTGAGTGCGTTCGACGGCCTGCGCCGCGCGGTGGGCTCGGGCGACCTCGACCCCGTCGCGCGCGAGGTCGCGGGCGTGGCCGTCGGCGTCGCGGTCGACAACCACTACGGCGTGGCGTTCCACTCGACCGTGCTCGGCGGCCTCGGGGTCGACGACGGCGAGATCGAGCGCATGCGCACCGGGCAGGCCCCGTCGGACGAGAGGCTTGCCGCCGCGTACGACCTGGCGCGGCGGATCGTGCTCGACCGAGGCAAGGTCGACGACGACGCACTGGCCCGGGCGATCACGGCGGGCTACGGCACCGTCGAGATCCTCGAGATCGTCGCCGAGTGCACCTTCGCGAGCCTCGTCGGCGTCATGGACAACCTCGCCGGCCGCGTCGAGCTCGACGCGTTCCTCGCGCCCCGCGCCTGGAGCTGACGCCGGGCGCGCTCGCGGTGGTCGCCTTCCATGCGCTGAAGCATCAGAGGGTCTCGGCGAGCCCGAAGGCCGCGAACAGGTCGGAGCTGAAGGTCGTGATCTCCGCGATCGCGCCGTCCTGCACGCGCAGGACGTCGAGCTTGAAGGCCCGGTAGACCGAGTCGCCCGGGCGGCGCAGGTAGCTCGCGGCCGCGGGCTGGCGGTTGGCGCTCGTGGGCACGAGGCGCCAATCGCCCATCGAGCGCGCCCTTTCGATCAGCGGTGTGATGGCGTCGCGGCCCTCGTAGAGCCACGGGTGCGGAGGCATCGTGACCCGCACGTCGTCGCGCAGCAGCGCGGCCGCGGCCGCGGCGTCCCCGCTCTCGTGGGTGTCCATGAAGCCCTGCAGCAGCGCGCGGTCGTCGGCGCTGACCTCCTGGGACACCGGACGATCGGCCGGGCGCTGCTCGCGGAGCGTCGCGCGTGCGCGCTGCAGCGCGCTGTTGGCGGCGGCCACCGTGGTGTCGAGGAGCGAAGCCGCCTCGGCGGCCGACCAGTCGAGCACGTCGCGCAGGATGAGGACGGCTCGCTGCTGCGGGGGCAGGAGCTGGATGACCGCGAGGAAGGTCAGCTCGATCGTCTCCCTGGCCACCACGACGGCGTCGGGCTCGGCGTCGCTCGGAGCGACCTCGTCGAGCAGCCGGTCGGGGTAGGGCTGCAGCCATGGGACCTCGGCGAAGGAGCCCAGCGAGGCCACGCGCCGCGAGCTGCGCCGGATCGCGTCGAGCGACGCGTTCGTCGCGATGCGGTACAGCCAGGCACGGAACCCGGGGCCGCCCTCGAAGCTCTCGCGCTTGCGCCAGGCGCGCAGGAAGGTCTCCTGCACGGTGTCCTCCGCCTCCTCGAAGGAGCCGAGCATGCGGTAGCAGTGCACGTGCAGCTCGCGCCGGTGGCGCTCCACGAGGCTCGCGAAGGCCGCCTCGTCGCCCGCCGTGGCGGCGGCGACGACGGGGTCCTGCTCGACGTTGCTCATCGGATCCAGTCCATCCCGGGTCATGGTGGTGATCGTGTCGGTCATGTGCGGTGAAACGTCGCTGCTCGCACGAACTCATCGGTGGCCTAGTGTTCCGATCCATGCCCACCGAGCAGTACCACGAGCCACCCGGCGAGCTGCCCGACGACGTCCGCACCTTCGCGCGGATGTGCACGTCGCTCATCGAGGAGGCCGAGGCCATCGGCTGGTACGCGCAGCGCCTCGCGCTCGAGGGCGACAGCGAGGCCGCCGCGATCATGCGCGACGCTCAGGACGAGGAGTTCAAGCACTTCAGCATGGACCTCGAGTTCCTCCTGCGCCGCACCCCGCTGTGGCGTGCGGTGGCCGAGCGCGTGCTCTTCCAATCCGGCGACATCACCGAGAACGCCGACGCGGCCGAGGAGGTCTTCGAGGACGCTCCCGGCGACGACGATGCCCCGTTGATCCCGGGCTCGGACGGCTCGCTCGGCATCGGGAGCCTGAAGGGGATGCAGCGATGAACCACCTCCTGCGCGAGCTCGCGCCCATCACCGACGCCGGCTGGGAGGAGCTCGAGGACGAGGCCCGCCGGCAGCTCGTAGCCTCGCTCGCCGCGCGCAAGCTCGTCGACTTCTCAGGCCCGCGGGGCTGGCAGCACTCGGCGACCAACCTCGGTCGCACGGAGACCGTCGAGACCTCCGTCGTGGAGGGCGTCGCGCCCGTCCGGCGGCGCGTCCTCCCGCTGGTCGAGCCGCGCGTGCCCTTCACCCTCGCGCGCTCCGAGCTCGACGACGTCGCGCGCGGCGCCGAGGACGCCGACCTGGACGACCTCGCTCAGGCGGCGCGCCGCATCGCGCTGGCCGAGAACGTCGCGGTCTTCAACGGCTGGGACGCGGCCGGCATCACCGGCATCACGGAGGCCTCGCCCCACGCGCCGATCGGGCTCACCGACGACCTCACCGCGTGCCCGCGCCACATCGCGCGGGCGGTCGAGGTCCTGCTGTCGAGTGGCGTCGGCGGACCTTACGGTCTCGCGCTCGGCCCCGAGGTCTACAAGAGCGTGGTCGAGACGACCGAGCACGGCGGCTACCCGCTCTTCGACCACCTGCGCAAGATCCTCGACGGGCCGCTGGTGTGGGCGCCCGGCGTCGACGGCGGGATCGTGCTCAGCCTGCGCGGCGGGGACTTCCTCTTCGAGTGCGGTCAGGACATCGCGATCGGCTACGACAACCACGACGCCGAGAACGTCGAGCTGTACTTCGTCGAGAGCTTCAGCTTCCGCGTCGCGACGCCCGAGGCAGCCGTTGCGCTGCCCACGACCGCGGCCAAGGCCTCGCGCAAGCGCCGGTAGAGCTACCGGGCCACGAACGCCGCGGCCTGCTCGCCGACGAGGTCGGTGAGGTTTCCCAGCGCGATGGTCGCGTCGGTCAGGTGCAGGCCCCAGGTCGGGTCGGACGAGGGCTTGGGGATCGGAGCGCCGCCGCGCGGGGCAATCATGAGGACGTGCGCGGCGCCCGACGTGCAGTGGGCGCTGTAGCTGCCCGGCGACTCGATCCACGGGGTCGACGCCTGCGGGAGGGTGACGTCGAGCAGCGCGATGCCGGCGGCGATCGTCGAGCCCGGCGCGAAGGGCGCCGTGGGATAGACCGGGTCGAGCACGCCCGCTCCGCCGCGCAGCGCTGCCGGGTTCGTGCACAGGACGCTCATGCCTTTGGCGGTGGTGCGCCCGAAGAGCGCGTCGGCCGGCACCGGCTGGTCGAAGGTCGAGAAGGCCACGACGCACCCGATCTGGTCGGCGGCGCGGCACGCCGGGATGTGCTGGAAGTCGCCGCCGACGTCCTCGCCGCGCTTGACGAGGACGTTGCCGCCGAGCAGCAGAGCGGAGACGAGCAGCCGCCGGGCCGCCGGCTTGGGATCGATCTCCTTGTCGATGACCTGGCGGAGCACGAGGGTGCCCTGCGAGTGGCCGATGAGGACGACGCCGCGGCCGTGGTTGTACTTGCGCAGGTACGTGTGCCACGCCTGGACGACGTCGGCATAGGCCGCAGGGTTGACGAAGCTGCGCTGGGGCGGGCCCGCCGGGCGCTGCGTGAGCGCCTGCAACGTGTACTGGCGGTACATCGGGGCGAAGACGCGGCACTGACGCGAGTAGCGCGCGGCCTGGTAGAGGGCGATCGAGCGCTCCTCGGGGTCGACGGTGCGCGTGGCCACGAGGCGCTTCTGGTCGCTCACGGTGGGATAGACGTAGAAGCAGTCGACCTTCGGATGGCTCGCCGGGCGCAGGGCGGCGACGCCGAGGCGCGCGCCGGCGGGACTGAAGCGCGTCGTCGACTGCCCTGGCGAGCACGGATCGTGGGCGAGGCCCGGGCGGCACAGCCAGATCGTCGCGGGCGCGCTCGCGGCGCCGGCGGGCGCGGCGAGCAGGCCGACGGCCAGGCCCGTGACAAGCAGGATGAGAGCGATCGGTCGCGTCATGTGGCTGACGCTATCCAAGGTGTCCGCCCCTGCGCGTAGCGTCCGAACGCGTGTTCGAAGCCGGCACCACCAGCTATCTCGACGCTCTCAATCCCGAGCAGCTCGCCGCGGCCACCCATCCGGGCGGCCCCCTGCTCGTGCTGGCCGGCGCGGGCACCGGCAAGACGACAACGCTGGCGGCGCGCGTCGCGTGGCTGATCGACCAGGGCGCGGCGCCCGAGCGCGTCCTGCTGGTGACCTTCACCCGCCGGGCGGCGCGCGAGATGCTCGGTCGCGCGCGCTCGTACCTGGGGCGCTCGCCGCACGGGCGGCACGCGGGGCGGGTGGTCGGCGGCACCTTCCACTCGGTCGCCCATCGCTTCGTGCGCCGCCACGCCGCCGTGCTCGGCCTTCCGGCCGGCTTCGGCGTCCTCGACGCCGGCGACGGCGCCGATCTGCTGGACCTCGTGCGCCAGGAGGCGGGCGTCGGGCAGACCGGCCGGCGCTTCCCACGCAAGTCGACGCTGCTGGACGTGTACTCGCGCACGGTCAACGCCCAGCGGCCGCTGCGCGAGCTGCTGGCCGAGGCCTTTCCATGGTGCGAGCGCCACGCCGACGACCTCGCGCGCCTGTTCGTCGACTACGGCGCCCGCAAGCGCGGGCTCGGGGTGATCGACCTCGACGACCTGCTGCTCTACTGGCGCGCGCTGGCCCAGGACGCGGTCGTCGGGGCGCAGATGAGCGCTGCCATCGACCATCTGCTGGTCGACGAGTACCAGGACGTCAACGGCCTGCAGGTCGACCTCGTCCGCGGCCTGCGCAGCGAGCGCGCCGACGTCACCGTCGTGGGCGACGACCTGCAGGCCGTCTACGGCTTCCGGTCGGCATCGCCCGAGCACATCCTCGCCTTCCCGCAGCACTTCCCCGGCGCAGCGGTCGTCACGTTGGAGCGCAACTACCGCGCGACGCAGCCCCTGCTCGACGTCGCCAACGCGGTGGCCGACCAGGCCGAGCGGACGTACCGCAAGGTCCTGCGCGCCGAGCGCCCGGGCGGCCGCGCGCCCGAGCTCGTGCTCTGCCTCGACGAAGCCGCCCAGGCCACCGAGGTCTGCGAGCGCGTGCTCGACGCGCGCGAGCGTGGCGCCGCGCTGCGCGAGCAGGCGGTGCTCATGCGCGCGTCGCACGATTCAGGCCTGCTCGAGCTCGAGCTCGCCCGTCGCGACATCCCCTACGTCAAGTACGGCGGGCTGCGCTATCTCGAGGCCGCGCACGTCAAGGACTTCCTGGCCCTCATGCGCCTCGCCGACAACCCCGCCGATCGGCTCGCCTGGTTTCGCTGGCTGCAGCTGCTCGACGGCGTCGGACCGGCGACCGCCGGGCGCGTGCTGGAGGCGCTCGAGCCCGACGCCGGGGGCCTGCTCGACGTGCTCGAACGCTGGCCCGGCGCGCAGGCCGGGCTCCCGCGCGAGGCGCGCGGGCCGGCGGACGCGGTCGTCGCGGCGCTGAGCGCCGCCGCCGGCACGCAGGCGGCCGGAGTGCGCGCCGAGGGGCTGCGCGACGCGCTGGCGCCGATCGTCGAGGCGCACTACCCCGACGGGGCCATTCGCCTGCTGGACCTCGACGCCCTGGTGGCGGCGGCCGGCCAGTCGCCCGACCTCGCCCGCTTCGTCGCCGACCTGGTCCTCGATCCGCCCGCCTCGAGCTCGGACCTGGCCGGGCCCGGGAGCCTCGACGAGGACTGGCTCGTGCTCAGCACGGTGCACTCGGCGAAGGGCCTGGAGTGGCGCTCGGTCCACGTGCTCGCGCTCTACGACGGCAACTTCCCCTCCGACCTGGCGGCGGGCGACCGCGAGGCGATCGAGGAGGAGCGCCGCCTGCTCTACGTCGCGCTCACGCGGGCCCAGCGCGACCTGCACCTCTACGTACCCCTGCGCTACTACCACCGCCCGCGGGGAGCCGACGACGGCCACGGCTACGGGAAGGCGTCGCGCTTTCTCACCGAGGAGGTGCAGGCGCTGTGCCGGCGCACCGACCGCACGGGCCTCGACATCGGCCTCGACGGCGAGGTCGCCGCGGCGCGGGCGGGGCCGCGCATCGAGGTGTCCGTCGACGCGCTTTTCCGCTGAGCCCCCCGCGTCTATGCTCGCGCCATGGCTGACGTCGCGCTCCCCGCTCCGGGCGCCGCCGCCGAGGCGCCGGCACGTGCAGACTTCGAGATCGTGCCGCTGCGCGGACTGCCCATCGTGGCCGCCGTGCTCGTCGCCCTGATCGCCGCGATCGCCGCCAACAAGCTGTGGGCGCTGGAGTTCTTCCATGTCGCCGCGGGCGCCGTGTGGACCTCGCTGGACCTGTTCATCGGCCTCGTGCTCGGGCCCATCCTCGGCCGCCTGACGATCCCTTCGCGCATCGAGCTCACGACGCGGCTGATGCCGAAGATCCTGCTCATCATGCCGACGGTCGTCACCGTGACGCTCGCCTCGGGCTGGCAGCTCGGCCGCTATCTCGGCACGATCAACAGCGACTATCGCCTCCACGGCTGGCTCGTCGCCTCCTACATCGTGGTCGGGGTCATGGCCGTGATCGCGCTCGGCCTGCTCGAGCCGGCCAACGTTGCGGTGCTCTTCGAGCTCAAGAAGCGCCGGCCGGACCCCGCGGTCATCCAGCGGCTGTTGAAGCGCTTCATCTACGCCTCCGGGATCATCGGCGCGATGCAGGTCGCGACGCTCGTGATCATGACCAAGGTGGCGACGGGGTGACCGCGCGCAAGCTGCCGCCGGTCACCGAGGTGGCGATCGCGTCGATGGCGCTGATCGTCATCGGCGGGATCTGGATCGCCTCGCACCTGCCCCACCACGTGCCGCTCGGCCCCGCGGTGGTGCTGCTGGCGGCGTCGGCGCTGCTGGTGCTCTTCAACGTCGTCGCGCTGCGCCGCGTGCCCGACTTCAACTGGGCCAGCTTCTTCGCAGTCGCGAAATGGGCGGGCCTCGCCTACGCCATCACCGCTGGGATGCTCCTGTACGTGTTCGTCAAGGACGGCACGAGCGGCGGCCAGCTCGTCGTGCTCACGCTGTCACTCGTGGTCTACGCGATCCACGTCCCGCTCCTGATCGGCTTCACCGTGGCGCGCTACGACCCGCTTCCCTCGTCGTAAGACACAGGGGCGCGGGCGCCCAGGGGTTGCGCGCCCCCCGTCGGGCGGGAACACTGCCGCAGAGCCATGGGCCAGGAAGTCGCCGCCAGGGTGTTCAGCCGTGCCGACCGTCAGCGCTACCGCGAGAAGGTGCGCACGTGCCTTGACGTCTTCGCGCGGATGCTCGCCGACGAGCGCTTCGAAGCGACGCGCGGCTCGTTCGGGCTGGAGGTCGAGCTCAACCTGACCGACGACGACGGCCGCCCGGCGCTGGCCAACGCGGCGGTGCTCGAGGCGATCGCCGACCCGGATTTCCAGACCGAGCTCGGGCAGTTCAACATCGAGATCAACGTCGCGCCGCGCCAGTTCGCCGAAACGGTCTTCGCCGAGCTCGAGGAGTCCTTGCGCGGGAGCCTCAACCACGCCGAGGAGCGGGCGCGGACCGTCGGCGCGCACATGGTGATGATCGGCATCCTGCCGACCATCGACGGGGCGCACCTCAACGCCGGTGCCTTCAGCGCCAACCCGCGCTACCAGCTGCTCAACGAGCAGATCTTCGCCGCCCGTGGCGAGGACCTCGAGATCGACATCCGCGGCGTCGAGCGCCTGTCGACCTACGCCGACACGATTGCCCCGGAGGCGGCGTGCACGAGCGTCCAGCTGCACCTCCAGGTCGAGCCCGACGCCTTCGCCGCGTACTGGAACGCCGCGCAGGCGATCGCCGGGGTGCAGGTCGCGGTGGCCGCCAACTCGCCGTTCTTCTTCGGCAAGGAGCTGTGGCGCGAGACGCGCATCGCGCTCTTCGAGCAGGCCACGGACACGCGCCCGGACGAGCTCAAGGCCCAGGGCGTGCGCCCGCGCGTGTGGTTCGGCGAGCGCTGGATCACCTCGATCTTCGACCTCTTCGAGGAGAACGTCCTCTACTTCCCGGCGCTGCTGCCGGTCTGCGAGGCGGAGGACCCCGTCGAGACGCTCACGCGCGGCGACATCCCCGAGCTCGGAGAGCTGCGCCTGCACAACGGAACGATCTACCGCTGGAACCGGCCGATCTACGACGTCGTGCGCGGCCGCCCGCACCTGCGCGTCGAGAACCGCATCCTGCCGGCCGGTGCGACGGTGGTCGACAACCTCGCCAACGCGGCCTTCTACTACGGGCTGGTGCGCGAGCTGATCGAGGACGACCGTCCGCTGTGGACGCAGATGTCGTTCTCGGCCGCCGAGGAGAACTTCCACGTCGGCGCGCGCGACGGCATCGACGCGCGCGTCTACTGGCCCGGGGTGGGGGAGGTGCCGGTCTCAGAGCTCGTGCTGCGCCGGCTGCTGCCCCGCGCGTACGACGGGCTCGATCGCCTCGGCGTCGGCGCCGCCGACCGCGACCGCCTGCTCGGCATCATCGAGCGCCGCTGCGTGACCCTGCGCAACGGCGCCTCATGGCAGAGCGCGGTGTTCCACCGTCTCTTCGATGACGAGGGCCTCGAGCGCGACGAGGCGCTGCGCCGGATGACCGTGCGCTACCGCGAGCTCATGCACGCCAACGCGCCGGTTCACGAATGGCCGCTCGACTAGGACGCGCTCGCCGCGTCGGCGATGCCCTCCAGCGCCGCCCGTAGCGCGCCGCCCTCCTGCACCGCGGGCTCGAAGTAGGTCGCGATCCCGCGGGCGTAGATCGGCCACATCCTGCGCAGGAGGTCGGTGCCCTCCTTGGTGATCACGGCATAGGCGCCGCGACGGTCGCCGGGCACGGCCTCGCGGCGGACCAGGCCCGCCGCCTCGAGGCGGTCGACGAAGCGCGTCATGCCCGTCGAGCTGAGCACCACGGCGTCGGCCAGCTCGCGGATGCGTAGGCGCCGGCCCTCGGCGCGGTACAGCGTCCACAGCACGTCGTACCAGGTGAGGTCCGGCAGCCCCGCCTGCGCGAGGTCGCGGCTGATGCGCTTGGTGGCGAGCGCGTGAGCGTTGAGGAAGGCGCGCCAGGCGCTCAGGGTGTCATCGGAGATGCGCATCGCGAGAGGGGAGTGTAGTAGGTGCACTTGCACCTACTGCTCATGCATGCAACACTGCCGCCGCAATCAATATAGGTGCAGATGCACTAATCCCATCTACACCGACCACAGAGGGAGAAGACAATGGAGATCGGCCTGCTCATCGTTCGCGTCGTCGTCGGCGTCCTGCTCGCCGGCCACGGCTCGCAGAAGCTCTTCGGCTGGTTCGGCGGCTATGGCCTGAAGGGCACGGGCGGCTACATGGAGTCCTTCGGCCTGCGCCCCGGGCCGCTCTTCGCCTTCGCGGCCGGCGCCGCCGAGCTCACCGGCGGTCTCGCCTTCGGCACGGGGCTGCTGACGCCCGTCGCGGCCGCGCTCGTCGCCTCCACGATGCTCGTCGCGTCGCGCACCGATCACGCCGGCAAGGGCCTGTGGATCTACAACGGCGGCTTCGAGTACGTCCTCACCAACGCCGCCGTCGTCATCGGCTTCGCGTTCGCGGGCGCGGGCGCCTGGTCGCTGGACCACGCGATCGGCTGGGACGTCGCGGGCACGTGGTGGGGCATCGCCGCGGCCTTTGCCGCAGTGATCGGCGGCGGCAGCGTGCTCGCCCTGCGCCACGTCGGCGTCGGCTCGCAGAGCACTGCGGTGGCGGCGTGATGATCGCCCCCATCGACCGCGAGGAGATCCAGGCCCGCCTCGACGCCGGCGAGCCGATCGTCCTCGTCGAGACCCTGCGCCCCGAGCACTTCGACCAAAGCCACCTGCCGGGTGCGATCCACCTGCACTACGAGGAGGTGCAGGAGCGAGCCGCTGCCCTGCTGCCCGACCGCGACGCCCTGATCGTCACCTACTGCTCCAACCGCGCGTGCGCGAACTCGCGCGTGGCGGCCGAGAAGCTGGCACGCCTCGGCTACACCGACGTCCGCCGCTACGAGGCCGGCAAGGACGATTGGGTTCAGGCCGGGCTGCCGGTCGAGACCGGGGCGGTGCCCGTCATCTGAGGCTGCGCGGCCTGCTCGGCGCCCGCAGGCGCCGAGCAGGCCGGCAGCGTCGCCTCGAAGCAGGCGCCGCCCTGCATCGCGGGCGCGTGCACGTCGCCCCCCATCTGCCGGGCCAGGCCGCGCGCGATGGCCAGGCCCAGGCCGAAGCCGGCGCCCGCCCGCGCGCCGCGCTCGAAGCGGCCGAAGATGCGCTCGCGCTCGGCCTCCGGCACCCCCGCGCCCTCGTCGATCACGCGCAGACGGGCGCGATCGTCCGTTGCGTCCACGGCGATCGTCACCACGCTGCCGGCCGGCGCGCCGTGGCGCAGGGCGTTCTCGAGCAGGGCCCGCAGGACGCGCGCGGTCGCCCGCGGGTCGCTCTCGGCCCACACCGTCGCGGGCGCGTCGAGCTCGATGCTCACCCCCTCGGCGTGGGCCGCCCCGGCGATCTCCGCCGCCAGGGTGCCGGCCAGCTCGCGCAGCTCGACCGGCTCGCGGGCCAGCACGGCGTTGCCGTCGAGGCGACCGAGATCGAGCAGGTCCTCGGCCAGGCTCGTCATCCGATCGGTCTGGCGGCGAGCTGCGGCGGCGCGCCGGCGAACCCTTCCGAGATCCGGGGCGCCGCCCGCGAGCTCCTCCTCCAGAAGCTCGACGGTGCCGCGCAGCGACGCCAGCGGCGTGCGCAGCTCGTGCGAGGCGGTGGCGAGGAAGGCCTGGCGGCCGCGTTCCTCGGCATGCAACCGCGACCGCATCGTCTCCAGGGCGAGGGCCACCTCGCCCACCTCGTCGCGGTAGGCGTCGAGCGCCAGCGGCTGCTCGATCCCCTCGTCGGCCAGCCGTCGCGCATCGCGGCGCAGGTGTTCCAGGCGGCGCAGGAGCCCGAACCCCAGCGCGATCCCGAGGCCCGCCGCGAGCAGGATGGCGACGCCGCCCGCCACCGGCACCGCCCCGCGCACGACCGCCACCGCGGCGCGGCTGTCGTTCAGCGACTTGCGCAGCACCAGCGTGCGCCGGCCCGCGCGCGTGCGCACCGGCGCGACGACGACGGCCTCGCCCTTGCGCACCTGGTCGCGCACGTCGCCGGCGCGCGCGAAGCCCGCGTCCACGAGCCGCTCGGGCGTGCCCGAGCGCGGCTCGCGGCGCTCGGGGTCGGTGTCGGCCAGCTCAATCCCGTGCGCGTCGAAGAGCGCCACGCGCCCGCCCATGCGGCGCGCGAGCTCGCGAACGACCGCGTCCTGGCGGGCCGAGCCCGCACGCAGGTCGCGGCGCGGCAGGCGCGCCAGCCCGAGGTCCGCGGTGCGCGCCAGCTCGCGCATGTCGTTCAACCGGTTGCTGTCCAACCGGTGCTCGAGCGGCGGCACGAGGGTGGCCAACGCGGCGACGAGGGTCACGGCGCTGGTGGCCAGCAGGGCCAGGACGAGCTGCGCCCGCAAGCCGGGCCGGTGCAACCGCATGGCGCTCAGGCCCTCAGTCGATAGCCGGCGCCACGCACGGTGACGATCTGCTCCGGGTCACCGCCGGCGGCCGCGAGCTTGTCGCGCAGGAAGTGGACGTGGACGTCGATGGCACGGGGGTCGCGGAACTCGTGGCCGCCGAAGATCGCGTCGAGCAGCTCCTGGCGTGAGAGCAGCCTGCCCCGCGCGCGCAGCAGCGCGTAGAGCACCTCGAACTCGGAGTAGGTGAGCGGCAGCTCGGTGCCGTCGTGCTCGGCACGGCGAGCGTCCGCGTCGACGCTCAGCGCGCCGTGGGAGACGACCGCCCGCGGGGCGCCGTTGAGGTGCACGCGACGCAGGACGGCGCGCACGCGGCTGCGCAGCTCGGCGATCCCGACGGGCTTGGCCACGTAGTCGTCGGCGCCTGCCTCCAGCGCGAGCACCGCGTCGGCCTCGCCGTCGCGGGCGGTGACGGCGACCACGTGAGCGGTCTCGCCCGCGCTGCGCAGGCGCCGGCAGACCTCGACGCCGTCCGGACCCGGCCCGAGGCCGACGTCGAGCAGCACGAGGTCGAAGGTCTGCGCGGCGAGCGCGTCGAGCGCCGCGCGGCCGTCGGCCGCCTCGACCACGACGTGGCCGTCGCCGGCGAGCGCCCCGGCCATCACCTCACGCAGGTCGGCGTCGTCCTCCACGACGAGCACGCGACCTCCCGGAGCGCCGTGGCCGTTCTCGCCGAACATCCCGCTCAATGTAGAGCGGCCGGCGCGCCGCGACGCGCAGCACAACATGATCCCAACATGCCGCGCAGGGCATGCGAATCGCCCCTTGCGAGGCGACTCAGGTCGGCCACCCATCCTCCTGGCCATGGCTCGCATCGCCGCCGTCGCCTCGCACACCGAACGACCTCACGTCGTCGGGCGCCTTCGCGGCCTCTCAGTGATCCTCCCCTGCCACGATGAGGCACAGAACGTCGAGCGCGCAATCGACGAAGCGACGGCGGCGGGCGAGCTTGTAGCGGACGCCCACGAGCTGCTGGTCGTCGACGACGGCAGCACCGACGCCACGCGCGAGCTGGCCCAGGCCCGCGCCGCGGCCGATCCGCGCGTACGCGTGCTCGTGCACGACGGCAACCGCGGCTACGGCGCCGCCGTGCGCACCGGGATCGACGCGTCACGGATGCCCTGGGTCCTGCTGACCGATGC
>Ga0307502_10000121_pt1 | contig 20549 bp, 18 predicted proteins | sample 16_S_MG_FD_201364 | JGI IMG/M metagenome (GOLD analysis project Ga0307502, IMG submission 201364) | Soil microbial communities from Populus trichocarpa stands in riparian zone in the Pacific Northwest, United States - 16_S | ecosystem: Environmental > Terrestrial > Soil > Riparian zone > Trees... | reverse complement strand
GACCGCGTCGCCGACGAGCTCAACGACCGACCCCGCAAACGCTTCGCCTTCGCCACGCCCAGCGAACAGATCTCAGAGCTCCTGTTGCAATAACCGCCAGCATCCGCCGATCCCCTTGCGAGACGGCCGGCCTCTCCCCCGGCCAGCCGACGCCCGCTCGAGGGAGCCGAGGGCGCCGCAGACCGTTCGTTACTCGGTCCAGCGAATCTCGCCGCTAGCGAGGACCTGCTCGCTGCGCTTGAGTCCCAGGTGGCGGGCCACACCCATCGAGGCCTGGTGGTCTGGATGGATCTCGGCGAAGAGGATCCGTGCGCCCTGTCGCGCAGCCACGCCACCATCGCATCGGCCGCTTCGCAGGCGCAGCCACGACCCTGCTGCCGCGACGCGACGATCCAAGCGATCTCGCCGATGACTGCGTCGCCGTCGACGGTGATCGTCGCCTGTGTTGTACCGATCGCTTGACCGCTGCTGCGGTCGAGCAAAATCCAGTTCAGCCACCGCTCGTGGCGATCGTGCGACCAACCGGTCACCTGCCGCTGATAGCGCTCTCGCAGCTCGTCAAGCGTGCAGGGCCCTCCACCGGTGAAGCCGAACAGCTGCGCGTCGTCGAGCAGTGGCGCCATCTCCTCGGCGTGATCGATTCTCAACGGCTCAAGTGACAACCGCGCCGTCTGGAGAATCGGCGCCAGCGGCCAGTCATCGAGCGCGTCCATCGTGGCAGCGTACGCTGCCGGCCAGGCATCCGCGAGCGAACGCTCCCCCGGAAACTGGGGCAGGCGGTCGTCGGCGTGCGTAGGCAGGTCCCGGCTGCGGTGGGCCTTCCGGAGCGGGTATTTGAGGACTCGAGCAAGTTTGTTGGGAGTCACCCACTTCCGTGCCTACCCGCCAACGACAACGGTCCCCACGTGCCGTATCCGATCAGCGAGCTGGCCACGGAGCGGTCCCGCTGGAGGACCACCCGATGGAGCGCCACCGACAGCGCAACCCGCGATCGGTTGCGCCGGACGCATGCCGGGCCAGCATCACTCGCTTCGCCGAGACCGATCAGCGTCGCGGTCGGGTGGCGGCGCAGCGGTCCGGCGAGGGACACGTGGCGCCAATGAATCCGCTACGAGGAATGAGACAAGTTAGCTAGGCCTGAAACCGCTGCGTCACCGCATAGCGCAGAGCCTCGACTGCGGTGGTGGCCTCAGAATTCGCTTCGACGGGTACCTCGACGACGTGCAGACTGAAAAGGCGTTCTGCGTCGGCGATGTCCAGACGGCTCGGTCGATCGCGCGCGCTCACCCGTTCGCCACGATCGTGACGGCGGACCTTCGGGCGACGCACATGCCGTGCCTGGTCGACGAGGATGCTGAGGGCCTCGTGATCCTCGGCCACGTCGCGCGCCTGGACCCCGCCCACGATGCACTGGACCGACCGGTCCTGCTCATCTTCCACGGACCGCACGGGTACGTTTCGGCGAGCTGGTACGAGCGCGACACCATTCCGACGTGGAATTACGTCACGCTCCACGTCAGGGGGACGCCTGACCTGCTCGACGACGCGATGCCCGTCCTGCGGCAGACCGTTGACCGGTTTGAGTCCGCCGTTGAGCACCCGTGGTCGCTGCAACGGATGGGGAAGACCGCGCGCGAGATGGCTGACAAGGTCGTCGCCTTCCGCGTGCGTGCAGAGTCTTGGTACGCAGAAGCAAAGCTCTCCCAGGACAAGCCTGAGGACGAGCGCGCGCGCGTGCTCGCGGGGCTTGAGGCACCGGGTCCCTATAGCAATCCGCCGCTAGCGACGGCTATGCGCGGGCTGGGCGCCTGAGCGCGCAGCGACCCCCATAGGCGGCCTAGCGCCCGCGCAGCGTGACGGTCGACGGGTTGCCGCTGCGCAGCCTGAAGCTCGCGCGGGTAGCGGCGAAGGCCGCCAGCGCGCGCCGGCCCGAAGCGCTCGATCGCAGCGACGACCAGGCGCGCGCGGCGTTGACCTCGCCGCGCAGGCGCCGAGTCGTGGTGCCGGCGCGCGCCTTGCCGGCGCGCGGCACGGTCGGGTCGTTGCGCGCCAGGCAACGCAGGGCGCCGGTCATCGTCACAACGCTCGAAGCGTCGGTGCCCCGACAGGCGCTGCGCTCAGCGGCCCGCTCGGCATTACGTGTCGCGACGGCGCGGTCGGCGAAGCCGCCGATCGCGGCAAGGTACCTCTCACGCCCGGCATCGGAGAGCGTCCCGTGCAGCCACCACGTCTCCGGCGTCGCCGTCAAGTTGGATTCGAGCTCGACGCTCTCCGTCGTCGGCCGCGCGGCGAGGAAGCGGTCGAGCTGCTCGCGCGGCATCAGGTGGTCGTCGGCCTCGCGCAGCATGAGCACATCGGAGGTGATCTTGCGCGAGAGCTTGACCGGCTCCCACGCCGCCGTGACGTCCTCCGTCGAGCCGAAGATCGTCTCCATCTGGTCGGCGATGATCGTTCGAGGCCCATCGCCGCTGGACTTCGCCTCGGCCATGTAGGCGTGGAAATCGGTCGGCGCACCGGCCGCGACGACGCAGTCGATCGCCTTCAGCCGCGACGCGACGACGAGCGCGATCTGCGCACCCGCGGACTCGCCGTAGAGGCACAGCAGGTTGCCCTCGGCGCGCTGCAGCTCCTGGCCGGCGGCGTTGAGGACATCCGTGATGCCGGCCGTGCCGGCGTCGTAATCCACTGAGACGACGCGCCAGCCACGCTGGACGAGCATGTCCCCTGGCTGCTCCATGAGGTACTTCTGCGATTTCTCGCCGGGGCCTTGCCATCCGCCGCCGTGAACCATGAGCATCGTGCCCTTCAGACCGCTCGCGGGCGAGCCGACGAGCGCCTCGGCAGGCTTGACCGGCTCGATCGGCGTCGTGGGTGGAGATTCGAAGCCAAGCAACCCGAGCAGGCCTGTGATGGCGATGGCGGCGATGGAAGCCATACGGGTCCTATCGGCAATCTAGGAACAATCAGTAGCGAAGGCACGTGCCACACGGGCCAGGAGCGGGGGTCAGATTTGTGACGGCGGTCCGGTGAGCGGCGCGTTTGGCGTCGCCATGATCCTCGCCATGGCAGATCGCACGTCGCTCCGACTCGAACTCAGGAGCCGTGCCCTCGGGAACCCGCGCCGTCCTCGCCGGCGCGTGTCACCGATCGGGCGCGGGTTCGAGTGTGCTCGCGTCCGCGAACTCATGCGTGGCCGGGGCCGATGAGGCCCCGGCGCACACGATCGAGCTTGCGGCGCGGGCCTCGGCGCGGCTGCATCCGACCGGTGACACGATCAGAACCGCGAGGCCCTGCTGCCGACCCGCCCCGATCCCCCCGGGACGACAAGCCGCAGAACCCTGGTTGACCGCCCTGGTGATCCGCCGCGCCGTCCGACGGCGCTGCGGTCGCAGATGGGGCTGCCTACGCGTCTGATTCCTGGCGCGTAAGCGCTACCCCACGACGTCCGCGGCGGGTCGTGCCGCTTGCCGCGAGCCCGGCGACGATGTCCCCAGCTCGATCAGCTCCGCCAGGTATTCCACGTCGCGCGCGATTCCGGAAAAGCGCCCCGACCCCCACGTGTACAGCCACGGCAGCCCGACGACGTAGAGGCCCGGCACGTCGGTCACGCCGCGGTCGTGACATGGCCGGCCGCGACCGTCGAAGATCGGCGCCTGTACCCAGCCGTAGTCGGGGCCGAAGCCCATGCACCACACAACGCTCGCGATGCCCGTCTCCTCGATGTCGAGCTCGGCCACCGGCTCGCCCGGCTGCCAGACCGGCGTATAGCGCTCCTCGGGCGGCGCGTCGATGCCGTTGCGCGCGATGTGCTCGTCGATCGTGTCCTTGATCGCCTCGGCCGAGGCGTCGGCAGCGTCGAGGTTGCTCTGGAGGTCCGCAGAGAACGTGAACGTGCCGTCACGCAGTCCGGTCAGTCGTCCGTACAGGCGCATGCCCTCAAGGGCGAAGCGGCGCAGGTCGATGTCGCGCCCGCCGTCCCGGCCGGTGACGTACTGGTTGGCCTTGGCGCGCACTCCTTCGCCGAGCTTGTGCTCGTGCACCGGCAGGTCGTAGTAGCCGAGGTCGTCGAGCCATGCGACGACGTCGCGGCCGCGATAGAAGCGCGCGGTGCGCGTCGCGCCGCCCACGCAGAGATGCACCCTGCGCCCCGCCAGGTGCAGATCCTCGGCGATCTGGCAGCCCGACTGGCCGGTGCCGACGACGAGCACGTCGCCGTCGGGCAGCGCGTCGGGGCTGCGGTACTGCGAAGAGCCGAGCTGGACGATGCCGGGCGCCAGGCGCTCGGCGAAGCGCGGAATTCGTGCGACGTGGTAGCCGCCGGTCGCGATCACGACCTGGTCGGCGCTGAGCGAGCCGGTGCTCGTCTCGAGCGCGAAGCCGCCGTCGGGATCGCGGCGCAGCTCGGTTACGGCCGCGCCCTCCAGCAATGGTGGCCCGAACGATGCGGCGTAGCCCTCGATGTAGGCGACGATCTCGTCGCGCCGCATGAAGCCGTCCGGGTCGTCGCCCGTGTACGGGAAACCCGGCAGTTGGCATTGCCAGTTGGGGGTGACGAGGCAGAACGAGTCCCAGCGCGCCTCCCGCCACTCGTGCGCGAGCCGCCGGCGCTCGAACACGAGGTGCTCGATGCCGCGCCGCTTCAGGCAATAGCTCATCGACAGCCCCGCCTGCCCGCCGCCGACGACGACAACCGGGCGCTTCATTCCTCGAACCCGATGACGGTCACGTGCGCGCCCGAGTGCCCCCGAAACGAGCGCGCCGAGCGTTCGATGGCGTCGAGCTGCGCGGCTGCATTCGAGCACGCGAAGCCGTGGCGCATGCGCACCCGGTCGCTGGCGAGCTGCAGCGCCCTGCGGCTGCGCCCGACGAAATCCGCCAGCGGATAGGTCTCGCCCTCGGCCAGGTAGTCCCTGACCGCCCGCGACGGCGAGTAGCAGCGGTCGATCGACCCGTCCGGCCAGCGCACGGTGAAGTGCAGCGCAGGCATCAGTGGTCCGTCCCGCCAGCCACTACGCCACCAGCGGCGCCGAGACGCGGTAGAGGTCAGGACGCAGATCGCGGATCGGCGACAGCGCGCGGCGGGCGCGTTCGAGCGTGGCCTCGACGTCGAAGCTCGCCAGCGCCAGGCCCGGTCGGGTGCCGGTCTCGTCGACGACGTCGCCGCCCGGATCGACGATCCGCGCGCCGCCGACGAAGCGCAGCGAACCGAACTCGCCGGTCTGATTGGCCGACGCGACGATGATCGAGTTCTCGGCCGCACGCGAGCGGTCCCACAGCTCTGCGCGTCGCCACTGGCGGTCCTCCTGAAGACGCGGCGCGGCGTTCGTGGCGCTGCACGGCCAAGCCGAGAGGAAGGCGAGCACCTGCGCGCCGTCGAGCGCGAGCGTGCGCGCAGCCTCGGGGAAGGCCTTGTCGTAACAGATCAACATCCCGATGCGGCCGACCGGGGTGTCGAAGGCCTCCAACCGATCGCCCGGCGTCGTAAAGCGATCCTCGCGCAACGGCAGGTGGATCTTGCGGTGCACGCCCAGCACCCCGTCGCCGGTCAGGCACGCCGCGGAGTTGTGGCGCCCGCCGTCGGCACTGATCTCGCAGAACCCGATACAGACCGTCAGGTCGCGCGCGAGCTCGCAGACCCTGCGCAGCTCCGGTCCCGCGGCATCGAGCGCCGGCGGCGGGTCGATGTCTTCTCCGTGCAGCGACTCGACGTAGCCGCCGAGCGCGGCCTCCGGCAGCACGACGAGCTTTGCGCCGCACACGCGCGCTTCGCCGAGCACCCGCTCGATCGTGCGAAAGCAGGCCTCCAAGTCGCGACCGAACGGCGCCGCGACAGCGGCGATGACGAGATCGCTCATCGCGACACCGCTCCTTCGGGCTCGACGTCGACGACGGTCGAGCACTGGCGCGCAGTCATGCTGCCTCCCTGTTTGCAGGACCAAGTCCGGTCACGGATCCATCAAGTGCCACGGTCACGTCGCCGTCTGGCCAGCGCAGGCGCACGCCGGGCCGCGCGTCGAGGCGGCCGATCGCGGCTGGCACGGCGGGGCCCGCGACCGGCGCCGGCGCACCCGCGCGATCCGCCGTGAGCATCGCGAAGCCTGGGAAGCACGTCAGCCAGTCGGCGGCGCAGACGTCGTGCGGTCGCGACACCGCCCCGACGTCGATCTCCGTCCCGCAGCCCGATGCCTCGGCGAGCATCCCGGCGGTGCCGACGATGCCGGCCATGCTGACGTCCTTGGCCGCGTGCGGCTGTGCCGCCGCCACCGCGCCGAGCATCGCCGCGAGCTCGTCGCGCGAGCGCCAGGACGTGGAGTCCCATTGGCGAGCCCGGTAGCCGGGACGCCAGCCGCCCTCGAGGTCTGCGGTGAGCGTCAGCACGTCGCCGCAGCGCCCGCCGCCGGCGGGCACCGGCCGCTCGGCGCGTCCGAAGCCGGTCACGCTCAGCGACCCGGGCACGCCGAGGGTCGTGTGACCGCCGAGGACGGGCAGGGCGAAGGCCTGTGAGCCGGCGCGCAGTCCGCGCACGACGCGCTCCGCGTGCGCGGCGTCGGCCGCGCCGATCGTGTCCATCGCCCCGACCGGGGCCGCCCCCATCGCGCTGAGGTCGTGCGCCGTGACGAGCATTCCGCACCAGCCCGCCCACTCCGGGTCGCGCTCCACGATCGCCGGCAGGATCGCGTCGGTCGCTGCGATCAACCCGCCCGGCCCGGGCACCGGGACGCCGTCGTCGCCGCACCAGCCGTCGATGCGGTGCAGAAGATCTGTGAGCAGCGGGCCGAGCGCCGTCTTCGTCGATCCCACGAGCGCCTCGAAGCGGTCGATCGGCCAGCGCATGAGCTCGTGCGCGACAGGACCCCCCACGAGTGGCCGCACTCGCTCCCAGCCAAGTCTCGAGAAGAACTGGGTGTGGTCGTGCTGCACGTGCGCGTCGAAGCGCAGCGCGCCCGCGTCGACCGCCGCGACGCACGCCGAGCCGACGAGCGCCGCGCCGACGCGCCCGCGCGCGCCGCCCGCGCACGCGCCCACGACGAGCCGGCTGCCGCGCCACCAGCCCAGGCCGGGATCGGCCGCCGTCTCGGGATGCAGCCGCACCCCGCCGAGCACCTCGCCATCGGCGGCGACCGCGACGAGCACGGCAGTGTGCACCGCACCGTCGTGCTCGTCGCCGTCGTCGTGAGCGAAGATGCGCTGCTGCTCGACGAACGCGCGCCGGCGCAGCGCGCGGTACGCGGTTAGCCGCGCCGGATCGTCCTCGGCACGGACGATGAGAAACGGCGGCGGCCCAGCCGGTCGGGGACCCGGCCCGCCGAGACGCTGGACGAGGTCGGTGACGCTGCTCATCCGCCCACCGCGCTCAGCGCCGAGCACGCGCCGCAGGCGGCGCAGCCGGCGCCCTGGTCGGCCCCGCGCATGCCCGCCGCGCGCAGCGCGCGGCCGACGCGGTCGGTGATGTCCGCGACGAGCTCGTAGCTCGGCGCCGGTACGCCGTCGGCCTGCGCGAGCGCGCCGACCAGCGGGCGGTAGGGCACGACGAACGGATAGACACCCAGCCCGATGAGCCGCGTCGCGCCGGCGACGAGCTCGTCCGGGCTCTCACCCAGCCCGATCAGCAGGTACGTGGAAACGCGGTTTCGTCCGAAGACGCGCACGGCTTCCTTCCAGGCCTCGTCGTAGCGCTCCAGCGGCACGGTCGCCTTGCCCGGCATCCAGCGCTCGCGGACCTCCTGATCCAGGCTTTCGACATGGATCCCGATCGCGGTCGTGCCCGCGTCGTGCAGGCGAGCGATCCAGTCGAGGTCGGCCGGCGGCTCGATCTGTACCTGGATCGGGAGGTCGGGCAGGACACCGTGCACCGCGGCGACGCAGCGCGCGAGGTGACGCGCGCCGCGGTCAGGCCCGTTGGACGTCCCGGTCGTCATGACCAGCTGGCGTACGCCGTCGAGCCGCACCGCCGCCTCGGCGACCTCGGCGAGCTGATCCGGACGCTTGACCCGGGTCGTCGCGCCGGAGCGCAGCGACTCCTCGATCGTGCAGAAGCGACAGCGCGTGTCCTCCTCGGTGTAGCGCACGCAGGTCTGCACGACCGTCGTGGCGAGAACGTGGCGACCGTGGAGTCGCGCGATCTGCTCGTAGGGAATGCCGTCGGCGGTCTTCAGGTCGTAGAAGCGCGGGCGCGCGACGGGCTCGAGGTCGGCGTCGACGATGATGCCGGCGCGCCTGAGTGTGCCGTCCTCGCCGCACTCCCATGGCGAGTCGGGCGCCATCGGCAGCGTCAGCGGCGTGCCGTCGAGCGTCCAGTGCCCGTCGTCGCTCGGGCCGGCGCCGGCCCGCCGGTGTAGCGGCGGGGCGGCGCGCAGGCCGAGGACGGCGAGCTCGGCGCGCAGCCCGAGCTGCACTAGAACATCCAGGTGGTGTTGATGAGCGCTCCCTTGCGCGCGTACTCGATCATCGCGTCCTGCATGTCGAGCGGGTGGCACGGGATGACGCCCTCCATCAGATCCTCCTCGCGCGCGCCGTGCAGCGACAGTCCGAGCCGGCAGGCGAAGACCTTGCCGCCCTCCTCGATGAACTTCGCTATCTGCGCGTTCTCGTTGCGCATGCCCGGGAAGATCTCGCTGCCGATGTCCGGGAAGCCGCGCGTCGCCAGGCAGTTCAGCGCACCGATCCCGAAGAAGTACAGGGCGGAATCAAATCCCTTGCGCTGAGCGCGGATTGCCAGCAGCACGGCCACGAAGCTGACCGACGATTCGTGGACGATGCCGTGCACCATGCCGAAATACGTCTCGCCGGGCTCGGCCTGGTAGTCGGGGAAGACCTTCGTCGTCCCGTAGATCGACTCACCCACTCCCTTGGTCGGGTGGGGAATCTCCAGCAGGCTCGTGATCTCCTGGTCGCTGAGCTTCGGCTCGACCGCCATGATCGGCTCCTCTCCGGTTAAATGGGGTTCGGACGGCACTGAGCCAGCCGCCGCGCCGATTCATGGTGCGCCGCGCCGGCCGCCGCCGGTATGGACCGGGGGACCAAAATGCGGGTGCGACGCTTCGACCGGTCGTCTATCTGCGTCGCGCCAGATTTAGCCGCCTGACCGAATCGGGCAGCCCTCGGCGCCGGTCGCCCGCACTCGCGACCAGACGTGGTTGGCGGCGCGTGCCAGGCAGCACCCGGCGATGGCCAGCAACGCCGCCGCGGCCATCGGCGCGACCACCGCCGCAGGCCAGTGCAACGCGGCGCCCGCGGTCAGGGCCGCAATTGCCGGAAGCGCGCCGATCGCGCCGATCGCGACCTTGAGGGCGCCTCGGCTCAGTGGCCAGTCGGCGACCGCGACCGCGAGCGCGCCGGCAGCCTCGACGAGTGCCACCAGGCACGGAATCAACAGGACTCCCGTGACCCAGGCGCCGGCCGTGACCCCGGGCGCGAACAGCACGACGAGCCACGCCAGTTCGATGCTCACGATGCGCTGGACGGCGGTGACGGCACCCAGACACAGCAGCGCGGGCAGCGGTCGCAGCGGCGCGATCCGCACGTGGTCAGGCGAAGCGCGAGCCCAGCCGCTGCGGCGACCAGCGCGATCTTCCACACCTCGTTCACCCGCCGGCCGAGCGACCAGCGCGCGATCGAGGCGCCGAGGTAGCCGATGGCGGCGTAGCCCAGCGGTCGCAGCAGCAGAGCCCGGGCGAACAGCGCGCGGCCCCCACCGGGAGCGGTGCGCACCCATGACACATCCGCGACCTGCAGCCGCAACGGCGTCGAGAAGGTGGAGAAAAACAACGCTGCCGCGAGCAGCAGCGGGGCGAATCGCAGCACGGGATCCAGCAACGACGGATCGAGCGCGTCCTGCTCGCCGACCCGGTCCAGCGCGAGCAACTGGAGTCCGACGAACAGCGCGAAGAGATCAGGCTGCTCGGGCATCAGCGACACGGCGCGCTGTGCGGCGGCGGAGCCCGCGGGGTGGCCGCGCACGCGGACCGTCCCCGCGTCCGGGACGAGCAGCCCGGACGCGGCGAGAAACAGCGTCGACTTGCCGGCGCCGTTGGGCCCGATCAGCGCCGTGATCGAGCCCGCCGAGCAGGTGAAGCTCACCCCCGCCAGGGCCGTCGTCGTCCCCAAGCGCTTGACGAGCGCGTCGTACTCGAGAACGACGTCCGAACGGGCCTCGTGCGGGGGTTGGCGGTCGGGCTTGGTCATGCGCTCAGTCTCGCGTCTCGGTCCGAGCCACCCGTTGCGATCTCAGCCGATCTTCTCGGCCGGGATCGTCTGGCCGTCCTGGTGCAGCACGGCTCCCGTCACCCGGCCCTTGGAGTCGATTTGGAAGCTGACCTGCGCATCGACGACCTTCAGGAAGAACTCCGTCTTGCTCTCGGCATACAGACGCGCGGTCCCCTGACCGGGAATCTCGGCGGTCAGCCCCTGCGGGGAGCGCGTGATCGTCACCTTCAGGCCCGCGAAGTCGTACACGCCGACGTACCGGTCCAGCACCTGCGCCGGCAGCTTGATCTCCTTGTGCTTCGACGGCGGCGTGAGCGCCAAGCGCTTGTCCAACAGGTGAAAGCCGATGTCGTCGATGCCCTCGGGTGTCGACGAGTTACTCAGCACCACGATCGCCGTCTCGCGCGCCTCGTCGAGGCCGATGAAGCTCGAGAAGCCGCCGGTCCCTCCGTCGTGCCACACGATCTCGTGATCGCCGCTGCGTTGGGTGATCCAGTTCAGCCCGATCTGCGTCTGGGCGTCGATCGTCTCACGCGGTGAGCGCGCGGTCGCCATCGCCTGCTGCAGCGGTCCACCGTCGTCGTCCAGGTTGGCGCGCGCGTAGGACAGCATGTCGGTGATCGACGAACGCAGCGCGCCCGCGCCGGCCAGCGTCGGCAGGTCCCAAGGCGGCACGATCCTGCCGCCCGCATCGTGGCCGGCGGCGAAGTTCCGCGCCATCTCCGGCGTGAGCGTGATCGCGCTGCTCGTCATGTGCAGCGGGGTGAGGATGCGCTCGCGCACGAGCTGCTCGTAGCTCTTGTGAGCCCGCAGAGCGACCGCGTGTCCCAGCAGCCCGACGCCGAGGTTCGAGTACTCGAACTGCGAGCCGGGGTCGCGGGTCAGCGTGTAGCCGTTGAGGAACTCGTAGAGCTGATCGACGGTGTAGTCGGCGTACGGGTTGCTGGGATCCGTGATCGCCAGGTTGGTCGGCAGCCGAGGCAGGCCGGAGGTCTGCGTGGCCAGGTCCTGCAGTGTGATCTGTCGCCCGCCGCGCGAGGGCACCGTCACGTCTGGGGGCAGCAGGCTTGCGACGGGATCGCTCAGCCGCATCTCGCCGCGCTGGGCCATGTCAGCGAGCAGCGTCGCGGTGAACGTCTTGGTGATCGAGCCGATCTCGAACACGCTGCGCTTGTCCAGGCGTCGTCCGCCACCAGCGTCGCCGTAGGCGACGACGCGCGTGCTCCCGTCCGGGAAGACCATCCCCGCCACGATGCCCGCGCTGCGCCCGCTGTCCACCCGGTCGTGCACGATGCGCTCGAGCTGCTGCATGGTCCGGTCGGGGGAGACGGCCTGTGCCGCCTGCGCCTCTGCACCGTATCCCGCCGCCGCTACGGCCGACAGCGCAAGCGCCGGTCCCAGGCGTAGGTTCTTCAGAAGGGCATGTCGTGCGGTCATCGCTGCTCCTAAGGTCGATGCAGGTGGTCGTCGCAAGCAGTCTGCGACGGCCGCCCGCGCCTGTCATCGCCCGCGGGGCCTGTGGGTGCTCGGTCGATCGAACGATCTTCGGCGCGGCAGCCTCCGTCGAACGACAGACGCCTACGCACCCGGCTTGACGAGCCCGCTCTCGTAGGCGACGACGACGGCCTGCACTCGATCGCGCAGCCCGAGCTTGGCCAGCAGGCTCGACACGTGGGTCTTGATCGTGCCCTCGGTGACGAACAGCTCGGCGGCCAGCTCGGCATTGCTCTTGCCGCGGGCGAGCATCGCCAGCACTTCGCGTTCGCGCTGCGTCAGCGACTGCAGCTGTTCGTCGAGCTCGGGCTTGATCGGTCGGCGAGCGAACTGCTCGATGATGCGCCGCGTGATCGACGGCGCCAGCAGGGCATCGCCGGCGGCCACGACGCGCACCGCGTGAACGAGCTGCTCGGGCGGAGCGTTCTTGAGCAAGAACCCGCTGGCGCCCGACTGCAACGCCTCGTAGACGTAGTCGTCGCGCTCGAACGTCGTCAGGATGACGACGCGGCTGGGCTGACCAGGGCGCTCGGTGATGCGCCGGGTCGCCCGCAGCCCGTCCTCGCCGGGCATCTGGATGTCCATCAGCACGACGTCGGGGCGCAGGCGCCGGGTCGCCTCGACGGCCTGCTCGCCGTCGGCGGCCTCGCCAACGACCACGATGTCAGGTTCGGACTCGACGATCATGCGAAAGCCGGCCCGCACCATCGCCTGATCGTCGGCCAGCAGCACCCTGATGCTCATAACGCACCGTCGGGCGTCGGCAGCTTGACCCGGACGGCGAACCCGCCGCCCGCCGCGGGACCGGCCGTAAGCTGCCCGCCGTGCAGCGACGCTCGCTCGCGCATGCCGATCAGGCCCAGGCCACCGAGCGTCGACGACGGATCGGCCACCCCATGACCGTCGGCGATGATCTCGAGCTCGAGCTCGCCGGGCCAGTAGCGCAGATGCACGTCGGCGCGCGATGCCCCGGCGTGCTTGAGCGTGTTGGTCAGGGCCTCCTGCACGATCCGGTAGGCCGAGACGTCGACCGTCGGCGCCAGCGGCCGCTGCTCACCCTCGACGCTGACCTCGACGGTGAGCTCGGAGTCGCTCATGTTGGCCGCGAGGCTGTGCACCTGACCGAGGCTCGGTTGGGGCGCCAGATCGTCGGGGTCGTCTTCCTGACGCAGGAAGCCGAGCAACTGGTGAAGCTCCAGCACCGCCTGGCGGCTGGAGGTCTCGATCCCGGCCAGCGCCTCGGTCGCCATGACAGGGTCGCGGCCCAGAACGACGCGGGCGGCGCCGGCCTGGATCCCCATCATGCTGACGTGATGGGCGACCACATCGTGCAGCTCGCGCGCGATCCGAACGCGCTCGTCGAACACGGCGCGGCGAGCGTTCTCCTCGCGCTCGTGCTCGAGCTCCACCGTTCGATGCAGCAACTCCTTGGCGCGGCGCCGGCCGGAGCCCAGCGCGGCTCCCAGGGCCCACATCGCGCCGAACAGCACGAGGTTGACCAGCAGCGCGAAGATCTGGTTCAGCAGCAGGTTGGGAAGATCGGGCGGGAAGATGACGATCGCCTCGCGCAAGACCTCGGCCATGACGGCGACAAGGCAGATCCCGCACACCCAGCTTCGCCACCGCGCGCGGCCGTGAGCGGCAGCGCTGTATACCGCCAGCGACATGACGATCGTCGTGATCGACGTCTCGACGGAGTCCAGCAGGATGCGCGACGTCAGGAAGGCGGCTGTACAGGCCAGCAGCACCGTCAGCGGAGCGCGGCGGCGCAGAGCCAGAGGAAGGACCATGACGGCAAGAATCGCCGCGATTGCGGTCGCGTCCGGCCGCCCATACGAGGGCTCACTCGCATAGATGTCCAACGTCACGTCCGACGAGACGAGGGTCGCGCCCAACAGGGCCACGGCCAGGGCAGAATCCGCCGCCACGGGATGGGACCGGATCCACGCCCTTACGCGACCTACTTTCCTCGACACCGCCACAACGTAACGCCCACCCGCTCGAGCCACATCGGTCTCAAGATGGATCTTCGGCAGGTACCGACGCGCCGCGTTGCGGGCAGGCTCGATCGGCGTGCGGCTCCAGCTGTCATGTCGCGGGCCGCGCGCCGATGGCGAAGTCCGGATCGACCCATGCCGCCTGACCCGCCTGGATCGTCGCCGCGACGAGCGGGACGCCGGGCCGGTACACGAGGTGCGCGTAGGAGGGCGCGGACAGGACGACCGCGTCGGCCCGCGCCCCCGGCGTCAGGCGCCCGACGTCGTCGCGCCGCAGGGCCCGCGCAGCGCCGAGCGTCGCCGCCGCCAGCGCCTCCTCGGCGGTCATGTGCAGCTCGCGCACGGCGAGCGCGATGCAGAACGCCATCGAGGTCGTGTAGCTCGAGCCGGGGTTGCAGTTCGTCGCCAGCGCAACGGTCGCGCCGGCGTCGATCACGCGACGCGCGTCCGGATAGGGCTCGCGCGTGCAGAAGTCCGTCGCGGGCAGGAACGTCGCGACCGTGTCGCCATCGGCCAGCGCCTCGACGTCCGCGTCATCCAGATACGTGCAGTGGTCGGCCGAGGCCGCGCCCATCTCCACGGCCAGCTGGACGCCAGGTCCGGGGCCGAGCTGGTTGGCGTGCACGCGCAGGCCGAGCCCGGCCGCCCGCCCGGCGTCGAGCACCGCGCGCCCCTGGCCGGCGTCGAACGCGCCGCGCTCGACGAACACGTCGATCCAGCGCGCATCCGGCGCGCATGCGGCGAGCATCTCGCCGCAGACCAGCTCGACGTATTCGTCCGCGCGACCGTCGTACTCCTGCGGCACCGCGTGCGCGCCGAGGAAGGTGACATCGTCGGTGAGCTGCGCCGCGACCTCACAGAGGCGCGACTCGGTCGCCACGTCAAGGCCGTAGCCGGACTTGATCTCCAGATGCGTGGTCCCTGCGCGCAGCGCCTCGCGGCGGCGGGCTCGGGCAAGCATGAGGAGCTCCTCGTTCGAAGCCGTTCGCGTCGCCGCCGTCGTGACGCGGATGCCGCCCGCCACGTACGGGGCGCCGGCCATCCGCGCCGCGAACTCCTCGCCGCGATCTCCGGCGAACACGATATGGGTGTGGCTGTCGACGAATCCCGGGATCACGGCGCGCCCGCCGGCGTCGATGCGCTCGTCGCCGACGGCCCCCGCGGGCTCGATCGCCGCCACGCGATCGTCGTCGAACACGATCGCCGCGTCGTGCACGATCCCGAGCCGACCGTGACCGAGCGCCGGGTCGTTCGTCACGAGCAGGCCGACGTTGTCGAGGACGAGCGCGCTCACGGGGCAAGCGCGCGAATCGCGGGCGCAAGCTCGGCCGCCACGTCGATCGTGACGTGGGCACCGTCGCGCACGATCCAGCGCCCGCCGACCATCACGCTGCGCACGTCGGGCGCGCTCGCGCAGAACACGGCCGCCGACAGCGCGTTGCGCGCGGTCGTTCCGACGAGCCGCACGCCGTCGAGGCCGACCGTCGTCAGGTCGGCCAGTGCGCCCGCATCGATCCGGCCGCCCTCGGGCCAGCCGAGGCTCTCGTAGCCGCTCGCGGTCGCGGCGCGCAGCAGGTCGCCCGGAGCGTGGTGACCGCGCACGCCGGTGTTCAGGCGCTCGTCGAGCTCGACCGCGCGCGCCTCCTCGAAGAGGTCGATCACGGCCTGCGAGTCGCTGCCGAGGACGACCAGCGAGCCCGACTCGCGCACGCGCCGCGCCGGGCCGATCCCGTCAGCGAGATCGCGCTCGGTCGTCGGGCACAGGCACGCGAAGCCGCCGGCCTCGCCGAGCAGCTCGAGGTCGTCGCGGTTGACGTGCGTCGCGTGCACGGCGGTGAAGCGCTCGCTGAGCACGCCGGCGTCCCACAGCAGCCCGGCCGGCGTGCGGCCGTAGGCCTCCAGGCAGGCCTCGTTCTCCGCCGGCTGCTCGGAGACGTGGGCATGCAGCGGCAGGCCGCGCGCGCCGGCCCATTCGGCGACGCGCCCCGCGCTTTGCGGATCGACGGCGCGCACGCTGTGGATCGCTGCGGCGATGCGGGCTTGCGGCCCGCCGTCGAGCCGCTCGACGCGCTCACACCAGGCCTCGGCGCTCGGGTCGCAGAAGCGCCGCTGGATCGCGTCGGGCTCGGTGTCGATCCCGCCGTGCAGGTAGCAGGTGTCCAGCAGCGTGGTGCGCAGCCCGGCCTCGGCGGCCGCCGCCAGAACGGCGGAGCCCATCGCGTTGGGGTCTTCGTACGGCGTCCCGCAGGGCCCGTGGTGCAGGTAGTGAAACTCTCCGACGAGCGTCACCCCGGCGAGCGCCATCTCGGCGAACGTCGCCCGCGCGAGCGCGTGCTGACTGTCGGGATCCAGCGCGCCGGCGAGTGCGTACATCTGCTCGCGCCAGCTCCAGAAGGTTCCGCGGCCGGCCTGGGTGCGCCCGCGCAGGGCGCGCTGGAATGCATGGGAGTGCGCGTTGGCCAGCCCGGGGAGCGTCAGCCCGGGTAGCCGTTCGGTGCCGGCCGGCGGCTCGGCGACGTCCGTCCGCACCGCCGCGATCCGATCGCCGTCGACCTCGATGAGCACGTTCTCGGCGGCGCGCTCGCTCCCAAGCCAAGCCAGCTCACACCAGAGGAAGCTCACGAGCTCAGGCTCACGACGATGTCCCGGCCACTCATTCAAGTCTCCCGCATCGGAATTCGCACGCCGCGCTGCTCGGCGACCTCGACCGCCCGTTCGTACCCGGCGTCGGCGTGGCGCATGACGCCTGTTCCAGGATCCGCCGTCAGCACGCGCTCGAGCTTCTGCGCGGCGAGCGCAGATCCATCGGCGACGCACACCATTCCCGCGTGGATCGAGCGACCGATGCCGACGCCGCCGCCGTGGTGGATGCTCACCCATGATGCTCCGGACGCCGTGTTCACGAGCGCGTTGAGCAGCGGCCAGTCGGCGATCGCGTCGGACTCGTCGGCCATCGCCTCGGTCTCGCGGTAGGGGGAAGCAACCGAGCCGGAGTCCAGGTGGTCGCGCCCGATGACGACCGGCGCGCGCAGCTCGCCGCTGCGGACCATCTCGTTGAAGCGCAGGCCCAGGCGCGCACGCTCGCCGTAGCCCAGCCAGCAGATCCGTGCCGGCAGTCCCTGGAAGGCGATCCGCTCGCGCGCGTGGACGATCCAGCGTGCGAGCGCCTCGTCCTCGGGGAACTCCTCGAGCGCTGCGTCGTCGGTCGCCGCGATGTCGGCCGGATCGCCCGAGAGCGCGACCCAGCGAAACGGCCCCTTGCCCTCGCAGAACAGCGGCCGCACGTACGCGGGGACGAAGCCGGGATAGTCGAACGCGCGCTCGAAGCCGCCCAGTCGCGCTTCGACGCGCAGGCTGTTGCCGTAGTCGAAGACCTCGGCGCCGGCGTCGAGGAACCCGACCATCGCTGCGCAGTGCGCAGCGATCGACGCGCGCGAGCGGCGGACGTACTCGGCGGGATCGGCGCTGCGCAGCTCGTCGGCATCGGCCAGGGACATGCGTCCCGGGACGTACCCGTTCAGCGGGTCGTGCGCGCTCGTCTGGTCGGTGACGATGTCGGCTTCGAAGCCCCGCTGCAGCAGCGCCGCAAACGCGTCGGCCGCGTTCGCGCAGAGCCCGATCGACACGGCACGGCGCTCGTCGCGAGCGCTGAGACAGCGCGCCACCGCAGCGTCGAGATCGACCGCCACCTCGTCGAGGTAGCGCGTCTGCAAGCGCCGCGCGATTCGCTCGGGATCGACCTCGACGCACAGCGCGACGCCGCCGTTCATCGTCACCGCCAGCGGCTGCGCGCCGCCCATCCCGCCGAGCCCCGCCGTCAGCGTGATCGTGCCGGCGAGCGTCCCGCCGTGGCGCCGCCGCGCGATCTCCGCGAAGCACTCGTAGGTGCCCTGCACGATCCCCTGGCTGCCGATGTAGATCCACGAGCCCGCCGTCATCTGACCGTACATCGTGAGGCCGAGCGCCTCGAGGCGCCGGAACTCGTCCCATGTGCCCCACTCCGGCACGAGGTTGGAGTTCGCCAGCAGCACCCGCGGCGCCCACTCGTGCGTGCGAAAGATGCCCACCGGCTTGCCGGACTGCACGAGCAGCGTCTCGTCGTCTCGTAGGCCGCGCAGGCTGCGAACGATCGCGTCGAACGCCTCCCACGAGCGTGCGGCGCGGCCCGTGCCGCCGTAGACGACGAGGTCGTCGGGGCGCTCGGCGACATCGGGATCGAGGTTGTTGCAGAGCATCCGCAGCGCCGCCTCCTGCGGCCAGCCTGCGCATGACAGCTCCGTCCCGCGCCGCGCGCGTACGACTCGCGCGCCTCTCATTTCAGCGCGCCGATCTGAGCCTCGACCGCGTCCAGCACGGCGCCGGCGACGACGAGTTGCTCCGCCGCCGCGAGCTCGGGCGACAGCCAGCGATCCGGCCCCGGTCCGCGGACGCGCGAGCGCACGCACGCGCGCGCCGCCGCCGTACCCGCCGCGGGCTTCAGCCGCTCGCCAGGCGTGGGATTCAGCCGCTCGCGCAGGTCCATGCCGCGCGCGGCGCAGACGAGCTCGACGGCGAGGATGCGGGCGAGGTTCGCCACGATCGTTCGCAGCTTGCGCGCCGCGGCCCAGCCCATCGAGACATGGTCCTCCTGCATCGCGCTCGTCGGCAGCGAACCGACGCTCGCGGGTGACGCCAGGCGCCGGTTCTCGGCGACCATCGCTGCCTGCGTGTACTGCGCGATCATGAGGCCCGAGTCGACGCCCGGATCGTCGGCCAGGAACGCCGGCAGGTCGCTGGAGCGCGTCGCGTCCAGCAGGCGATCAGTGCGCCGCTCGGCGATCGCGCCGACCTCGGCCGCGGCGATCGCGAGCGCGTCGCAGGCGAATGCCAGCGGCGCACCGTGGAAGTTGCCGCACGACTCGACGCGCCCGTCGGGCAGCACCATCGGGTTGTCGATCGCCGACCGCAGCTCCGCGGCAGCGACCGCGTCGGCGTGGGCGAGCGTGTCGCGCGCGGCACCCGTCACCTGCGGTGCGCAGCGCAGCGAGTAGGCGTCCTGGACGCGGTCGTGGCCGTCGCGATGGCTGGCGACGATCTCCGAGCCCGCGAGCAGCGCGCGCAGGTTCGCGGCGCTGAGCTGCTGGCCCGGTTGCGGGCGCAGCGCGACGAGGTCGGCGGCATAGCCGCGGTCGGTCCCGAGCAGCGCCTCGACCGACATCGCCGCCGTGATGTCGGCGATGCGCAGCAGCCGCCCGAGGTCGTGCGTCGCGAGCGCGAGCATGCCGAGCATGCCGTCGGTGCCGTTGATGAGCGCGAGACCCTCCTTGGCGACGAGCGTCAGCGGCTCGATGCCGTTGTCGCGCAGCGCCTCGGCGGCGGGTACGCGCTCGCTGTTCGCGCCCAGCTCGACCTCTCCCTCGCCAAGCAGCGCCAGCGCGCAATGCGCCAGCGGCGCGAGGTCGCCGCTCGCGCCCAGCGAGCCGTGCTCTGGGACCACCGGAGTCAGGCCGAGGTTCAGCAGCGCGATGATCCGGTCGACCACGACCGGCCGCGCTCCCGAGTACCCCATCGCGAGCGTCCGCGCCCGCAAGAGCATCATCGCCCGCACGACTTCGTGCTCGACCGGCGACCCCATCCCGGCCGCATGTGAGCGCAGGAGGGACCGCTGCAGCTCCTCGCGCTTGTCCGCCGCGATCGTGACGTTCGCCAGCGAGCCGAACCCGGTCGAGACGCCGTAGGCCGGATCCGCCGAGTGGACAAGCCGCGTGACGACGTCGGCACTCGCGGCCATCGCGCCGCGCGCCCGCGCGCCGAGCGACACCTGCGCGCCATAGCGCGCCACGGCGAGCACGTCGGGCACCGACAACCCGCCGCCGGTCAGCTGCACGGTGTTCATCGCGCTGGCGACGATAGCCCCCGTGGGCGTCGTAGGTCATCGGCCGGGTGTCGACCCCGTGGCGAGGCAGACATCGGGCCCGGGCGTAGCATGATCCGTGCTACGGTCGGGTTGTGGCCCGATCTCTGCACGTCCGCCTGGACGACAGCTCAGCAGCGGCGCTGGCCGTGGTTCGCGCCGAAGGCCTGACGGATTCCGAAGCCGTACGCACCGCACTTCGAGAGGCCGCCGCACGCCGACGGGCGCGCTCGACCATCCGCGAGGAAGTCAAGCGCCTAGCAGCCGACGATCACGACCGCGAGGAGATGCGAATCATCCGGGAGCAGATGGCCGACCTCGCGCCACCGGATCCCGACTGAGATGGTCCGCGGCGAGGTGTTCCGCCTTCCGCCGAGACGCGGAACCCGAGGCCGCGAGCAGCGCGGCGCCCGCTACGCCGTCGTCGTGCAAGCCGACGAGTTTCTCGACCTCAGCACGACCCTTGTCGCGCCGACCTCGACCAGCGCCCGTCCGGCCAGCTTTCGCCCGCCGATCAGTCTCGACGGCGTCGACACACGCGTCCTGGTCGAACAGACGACCGTCATCGACCCGCAACGGCTCGGGGTGTCGGTGGGGCGGTTGGAGGCAGGCGAATTACGGGCCGTCGACGAGGCGCTCGGGTTGATGCTCGGGCTCTGACGCGGGCCGGTTAGGATCGGGCCGGGGATCATCTCGCCTCGATGGTGTGGGTCGAAGCGACGTGCCGTCCTACGTCGCCGCCGGGCAACTTGACGCACCGCCGGGAGCCGATCTACGGTCGCCTGACTCGAGCAGGGATGCTTCACAACCGCGAAGTGGAGACGATGCAATGCCCGAAAAGTTCCAAGGTCTCGTCGAGTTTCAGACAGCCGCCGCGAAGACCACCGTCACCGCGGACGGCAGCAGTGGCGACGTGATCGTGGGAGGCGGCGGACAGAACGGCGTCGTGAGCGTCCGCG
>Ga0307502_10000120_pt1 | contig 20599 bp, 20 predicted proteins | sample 16_S_MG_FD_201364 | JGI IMG/M metagenome (GOLD analysis project Ga0307502, IMG submission 201364) | Soil microbial communities from Populus trichocarpa stands in riparian zone in the Pacific Northwest, United States - 16_S | ecosystem: Environmental > Terrestrial > Soil > Riparian zone > Trees... | reverse complement strand
ACATGCAGCGCCAGCTCGCGCAGCTGGAGACCTCGCGCCGGCGCTTTATCGCGACCGCGTCGCACGAGTTGCGCACGCCGATCTTCTCGATCGGCGGCTTTCTCGAGCTGCTCGAGGACGAGGAGCTCGACGAGGAGACCCGGCGCCAGTTCGTCGGCACCGTGCGCGAGCAGGTCGCGCGGCTGGGCAAGCTCGCGACGGACCTGCTCGACCTCTCGCGCCTGGAGGCCGGGTCGCTGGACCTGCGCCCGGAGCGGACCGACCTGGGCAGCCTCGCGCGCGCTGTGACCTCGGAGTTCGGACCTGCGCTGGACAAACACGGGTCGACGCTCCAGCTGCATCTGGACGGCGAGCGGATCGAGGCGGTCTGCGATCCCGAGCGCGTGGCCCAGGTTCTGCGAATCCTGATCGACAACGCCCTGACGCACACGCCTGCCGGCACCGGCGTGGTGGTGACGGCCGCGGGCTCCAATGGTTCGGCGCTGCTCGCTGTGAGCGACGACGGTCCGGGGATCAGCCCGGACGCGTCGCCGCGCGTGTTCGAACCGTTCTTCACCTCCGACGACGCGCAGGGCTCCGGTCTCGGCCTGGCGATCGCGCGCGAGCTGGCGGAGCGGATGCGCGGCTCGCTCGATGTCGACGCGACGCCGGGATGCACGACGTTCTCGTTGGAGCTGCCGGCTTGAGTGACTCGACGCGTGCCGTCGCCACGGGTGATGTCGAGCAACGGCGCGCAGTCGTAGACTGACCGCAGCTGATGGATGGGTCCAACGGGAAGACCGGCGATTCGGGTCGCAGACAGGCGCCGCTCGTTCTCGTCTCCAACCGCGGCCCGGTGACCTTCGACGTCGACGGGTCGTTCACCCGCGGCAGCGGCGGGCTCGTCACCGCGCTGACCGGGCTGGCATCGCACCGCGACGCCGTCTGGATCGCGTCGGCGATGACCGACGGCGACATCGCCAAGGCCAACGAGAGCGAAGGCCGCCCCTTCGAGGTGCGCACGCCCGACGGCGGCGAGTATCAGGTGCGGCTCGTCGCGTCCGATCCCGAGGCCTACGACCGCTTCTACAACGTCGTCGCCAACCCGATGCTGTGGTTTATCCAGCATTACCTCTGGGACCTCTCCAACGCGCCCGACATCCGCGAGAACGAGATCCAGGCCTTCGAGCAGGGCTACAAGGTCGTCAACGAGGACCTCGCGGCGGCTGTCATCGAGCAGATCGCCGGCGAGGAGGAGCCGGTCGTCATGGTCCACGACTACCACCTCTACACGCTGCCGGCGGTGGTCCGTGCGGCGCGTCCCGACGTCTTCCTGCACCACTTCATCCACATCCCTTGGACGCAACCCGACGCCTGGCGCGTGCTGCCGCGGGGCATGCGCGACGAGATCTTCAAGGGCGTGCTCGCCAACGACATCATCGGCTTCCACACGCGCTCATACCGCTGGAACTTCCTGCAGTGCTGCGCCGACCTGCTCGACCTCGACGTCGATTTCGCGCGCGGCATCGTGTTCTACGAGGACCGCGAGGTGTGGGTGCGCGCCTATCCATTGCCGATCGACTACGAGGCAACGCGCGCGGTGGCACGCAGCAAGCGCACGCGGGAGTTCGAGGCCGAGTTGCTACGCCGCCGGCGCGATTACATCATCCTGCGCGTCGATCGGGCGGACCTGTCCAAGAACGTCCTGCGCGGCTTCACCGCGTTCGATCAGTTCCTGGAAGAGCACCCGGAGTTCCAGGAGCGCGTGACGTTCATCGCTCAGCTCATGCCGTCGCGGATGGACGTGCCGGAGTATCAGGAGTACCTCGAGCGCATCGAGGCGCTCGTGGCGATCGTCAATCACCGCCATGGCACGCCGGACTGGATGCCGATCCAGCTTAAGCTCCGCGACGACCTCGAGGAGGCCGTCGCGGCGTACAAGCACTACGACGTGATGATCGTCAACGCGATGTTCGACGGCATGAACCTCGTGGCGAAGGAAGGTCCGCTGGTCAACGAGCGCAACGGTGTCTCGATACTGTCGGAGAACACGGGCGCCCATGAGGAGCTCGGCGAGTGGGCAATCAGCGTCAACCCGTTCGACATCAAGGACACGGCGGATTCGATCTACCAAGCGTTGACCATGAGCGAAGAGGAACGCGAGCGCCGCGCGAGTGGATTGAGGGCGGCGGTGACGGCTCGCGATCCGGGTGACTGGATCGACGAGCAGCTAGCGGACATCCGGGCCAAGGGCGCCGCGATGGCCGAGGAGGAGTTGCGGTAGGGAGCGCGGCGCACCGGGTCGCGGGCGGTCAGCCGCCTTCGAAGTCGAATTCGCCGGGGGGCTCCGGCGCTTGTGGCTTGACGGCGTGGGGCGGGCGCGGCGCGGTCGCAGGACGCGGCGCAGGCGCTGGACGCGGTGCGGGCACAGGACGCGGCACCGGCGCTTGACGCGGTGCGGGCACAGGATGCGGCGCTGGACGCGGTGCGGGCACAGGACGCGGCACCGGCGCTTGACGCGGTGCGGGCACAGGATGCGGCACCGGCGCAGGACGCGGTGCGGGCACAGGATGCGGCACCGGCGCAGGACGCGGGATAGGCGCACAACGTGGCGCTGGCGCTGGCGCGGGGCGTGCCCCGGGCGCAGGACGCACCACCGGCTCAGGACGCCGCGCAGGCGCGGGACGCGGCACAGGCGCAGGCGCAGCCCAGGGCCGCGGGCCGGACCGTGACCCCGGCGTAGGCGTACGTTGTGACCCGCGCCGGGCCGCGGGGGGTGGCGTGCGCACAGGCGCCATCCCCGTGCTCCCACGCGGGCGACCGGCCCTGCGCGAGCCCGTCGCGCGAGCACACCTGCGGGCGCGGCTGCGGGCGCGAGCGGCTTCGATGCCAGCGGCGCGAATGCGAGCGCAGCGTCGCACCTCCGTCTCAGCTATCGGTTCGCCGCTCGCAACCTCGGAAATACGAGGGGACGCGGCGGACGGCTCCCGTGCCGTCGCCGGGCGTTGGAGCACGACCGGAGCCGGCTCGACGGGCGGTAGTTGCGGCTCCGGCGGACTGAGCCGCGGCCAAGTCGCGACGACGACGACGAGCGCGACGAGCGCGCCCGCGCGGGCCACGTTGGCCCAGCGCACCCGTGCGTACAGCGGCGGCGAATGATCGGGGTCCATGCTCTCTGTAGGCGCGAGGGCTGCCCGTTTCGCCCCCCAGACGCGCAGACACCCCGACCGCACCCCCCGCAAGCGAGCCGCCCTGTCCGTCAGTACGCGTTGCTCGAACGCCACCCACGGCGAGCAACACGGCGAGTCCTCGCTATCATGCTCGGCCGCCCCCCGGGGCTCCTCTTCATGGCCGCACACGACCCCCTTTACGACCTCGTGCTAATGCTCGACAGCGCCGCTCCCGACGAGCAGCGCCAGAAGGTGCTGACCGGGGCCGAGCAGACGATCATCGCCGGCGGCGAGATCGTCAACGAGCAGGACTGGGGCGTCCGCCAGACCGCGTACGAGATCCGGCACAAGACCGACGCCGAGTATCACCTGCTGCAGTTCCACGGAACGCGCCAGGTACTCGAGACGCTGCAGCGCACGCTGCGCATCGCAGACGGCGTCGTACGCTTCCGGATCATCAAGCTCGCACCTGGCACCCCGGCCCCGCCGGCGAGCCGGCCCGAGCCGCGTCCGATGGGCATTGGCGAGCCCGTCGCGGTCGAGGCTGTCCCGGCGTACGTGCCGGCCGACGCCCTCGGGTAGCGAGCAACGCTGATCGCCGGCCCCGCCCGGGGGTGCGATCGACCAACCGCGCGAGTCGGCGAGGGCGAGCGGGTCAGCAGCACCGGTACGGTCGAACGACGGCGCCCAGCGACGAGGACAAGCGCTGTTCAGCGCCATCGGCGCACCACGGCGAGGAGTGCTCCGAGCAGGCCGACTCTGCATCAGATCAGCGACGTTCGCCGCGACTCTGTGACTTAACTGCGCAGAGAGCGGCGTTGCCTGAAGTGCCAGCCGATCGCGTCTCTAGACTCGATCTCAGATCGTTCGTCCCCGAAGGAGGAGTCCGTAGATGGCCGCTACAAACATCAACCGTGTGGTGCTCACCGGCAATCTCACGACCGACCCCGAGCTTCGTTCGCTGCCCAGTGGAACGTCCGTTTGCAAGCTACGAGTCGCCGTCAATACGCGCCGTAAGGGCGCAAGCGGCGAGTGGGAGGACAAGCCGAACTTCTTCGACGTGACGGTCTGGGGCGCGCAAGGAGAGAACTGCGCGAGGTATCTCGCCAAGGGCCGCCCCGTCGCCATCGACGGGCGCCTGGAGTGGCGCGAGTGGGAGACCGAGAACCAGGGCAAGCGCCAAGCGGTCGACATCGTCGCCGACTCGGTCCAGTTCCTCGGTGGCCGGGATGACAGCGGCGGCGGTTCCAGCGCCTCCAACGGCTTCACGCCGCGCTCCGATGTCCCGGCTAACACGGAAGACTTTCAGCCGGTGTCGACCGGCGGTGGCAGTAGCCACGCAGACGACGACATCCCGTTCTGATCGAACGACATCCCGCTCTGACGACCCGTGCGGCGACAGCGCGCGTCTGTAGCCGCACCGGTCCATCGTCCGACCTCGCGGGCTGAAGGTCGACGGCGCTGAGGACCTGGGTCTGCGGTGCACGAGCGCGAGGCCACACAGCGGGGTTTCACGCGCCGCGCATAGGCAACCGAGCAGCTGCGCCCAGCGTTTGCGGCCCTTGCACATAGGTGGCGCGCGGTCGTAACATCACCGCCCTGTGGCGGTGACCGATGTACCCCCTGCAGCCGGTACCGGGCAGCCGTGGCTCACGCCGGGCGTGCGCGGCATCGGAACCGCGAGCCTGCTGTCAGACGCCGGCCATGAGATCCCGACCTCGCTGCTGCCCTCACTGCTCACCGGCCTTGGCGCTTCACCGGCCGCGCTGGGCATCATCGAGGGCGTCGCCGACGGTGTCGCCGGAGCGGCACGTTTCGGCGGCGGAGCGCTCGCCGACGATCCTGGGCGCCGTCGCATCATCGCGATCGGCGGCTACGGGACGACGGCGGTGCTGTCGTCGCTGATCGGCGTCACAAACGCGATCTGGCAGGTTGCCGTGCTGCGATCGGCCGCATGGGCCGCGCGCGGGCTGCGCGTCCCGGCACGCAACGCGCTGCTCGCGGACGTCGTACCGGCCGAGGCCTACGGGCGGGCGTACGGCTTCGAGCGCGCCATGGACAACCTCGGCGCGATCATCGGCCCGTTGCTCGGCATCGCGCTCGTCGCCCTCGTCGGGGTGCGCAGCGCGATCTTGCTGTCGGTCATCCCAGGCCTGCTCGCGGTGGCCGCAATCGTGTACGCGATCCGTGCCGCGACGCCGCCGAAGGTTGCGCGACGCCAGCCGATCTGCTTCCAGGTGCGCCCGGTCCTGCGCGGCGAGCTCGGACGGCTCATCGCCGCGATCGCGGCGTTTGAGTTCGGAAACGTGGCCGCGACGATGCTGATCCTGCGCGCGATCGAGTTGCTCACCCCTGGCCACGGCAGGAACGCCGCCGCGCAGATCGCGCTGGCGCTGTACACCGCCTACAACGCGGCCGCCACGGCAATCAGCGTTCCCGCCGGTCGCTTCGGCGACCGCCGCGGACCGGTGCTCGTGCTCACTACCGGGACCGCCGCCTTCGGCCTCGGGTACCTGACGCTTGCCGTCACCGGTGCCGAGCTCGCCGTGCTCGCGCTCGCGTTCGTCGCCGCGGGAGTCGGCATCGGCTGCGTCGAGACCGCTGAGCACGCCGCCGTCGCGCGACTCGCGCCCGAGGCGCTGCGCGGCTCGGCGTTCGGCATGCTCGCTACGGTCCAGAGCGTCGGCAACCTCGCCGCAAGCGCCATCGGGGGGCTGCTGTGGACCCTGGTCTCGCCCGCCGCCGCGTTCGTCTACCTGGCCGCCTGGATGCTCGTCGCGCTCGTCGCCTTCGCGGCCACGCAGGGCGGTCGCGACTGATTTGCCACAATGACGGCCCGCGCGCGCCGCCGCGCGCGCATTCTTGCATCTCAACCGAGGGACCAGACTTCAGTGGCAAAGCAGCGCAACCGTGGCAAGCCCACGCGCAGACGTGACAAGAAGGGCGGCCCTGGCAGCGGCCGCCGTAAGCCCTGTCCGTACTGCAAGGAGAAGATCGAGCAGGTCGATTACAAGGACACCGCGGTCCTGCGCAAGTTCATCTCCGAGAAGGGCAAGATCCGCTCGCGGCGGATCACCGGGGCCTGCCGGCGCCACCAAAGCCAGATCGCGCGTGCGGTCAAGCGCGCCCGTGAGCTGGCGCTGCTGCCGTACGTCAACGAGGGCGGCCGCGACGACGCCGAGCGCGAAGGCCGCGGTGGCCGCCGCGGCCGCGACGACCGGTAGGAGCGCAACGTGCCAGCCGCGATCCTCCTGCAGGACGTCGAGCACCTCGGCGAGCGCGGGGCCGTCGTCGACGTCTCCAAGGGCTACCTGCGTAACTACCTCATGCCACGCAAGCTCGCGCAGCCCGCGACCCGCGGTGCGCTCGACGAGGCTCAGCGCCGCGCGCAAACCGCCGACCGCGCCGCCGCCTCCGCCGTGGCCAAGGCGAGAGAGGACGCCGAGGTCCTCGGTCGCACGGTGCTCACGATCAGCCAGCAGGCCGGCGACGACGGGCGCCTGTTCGGATCGGTCACAAACCAGGACATCGCCGAGGCGATCGAGGAAGCCCGCGGGGTCAAGGTCGACCGTCGCAAGATCCACCTCGACGAGCCGATCAAGAACGTCGGCACGTACGTCGTCGTCGTCGAGATCGCCGAGGGCGTGACCGCCTCGATCAAGACGATGGTCGTCGAGCGGAAGTAGCCCGGCTGCCGCTGCTCGCAACGCTCGCGGACACGATCTGGAGCGTCATCGGCGTCGTCGGCGGCGCTGCGTCGATCTTCGTTCTCGCCTGGTTCGCCGCTCGCGGGCACCGCGACCGCGACGAGGAGGATGCGGCGCGCGCGTACTACGACGTGCACGGGCGCTGGCCCGACGAGGAGGCGTGACGCACGCGGTCAGCTTGGACGCGACCCGCGCGCTGCGCATGCACGCGCAGGGACTCACCAGTCCGCGGGCGACGGACGTGCACGGCGTCGTGCGCTCGCTGGGTGGCGTGCAGGCGCAGGACTGGCGCTTCGCCCCGCTCGCGATCCGTCCGCGCAGCGCAGGGCTGCTCGCCGTCGACGTGGACCGGGCACGCGACGATCAGCGCTCGATCGTCTGGACGTGGGCGATGCGCGGCACGCTTCACCTGATCGCAGCTCAGGACGTGGGCTGGATGGTGGGGCTGCTGGGGCCGATCTTCGCGGCCGCCGGACGGCGCCGGCGGCTCGCACTGAGGCTGGACGACGAGCTGTGCGAGCGAGCGCTCGTGGCAATGCGCGCGCTGCTGGTCGAGCATGGACCGCTCACGCGGGCCGAGCTTGTGCGGCGGCTGGCAATGCGCGGGGTGCGGATCGATCCGAGCGGGCAGGCGCCCGCCCATCTCGTCGCGTTTGCCGCGATGCAGGGTCTGATCTGCCGTGGAACCCCGGTCGGCGCCGAACCGACCTACGTGCTGCTCGACGACTGGCTCGGCGCGCCGATTGACGCCGTCGAGCCCGACAGGGCGCTCTCCGAGCTCGCGCGGCGCTACGTCGGCGCCCACGGTCCCGCCGCGTCCGAGGACTTCGCCGCGTGGTCGGGGCTCGGATTGCGCCGCGCGCGTCGCGGCCTGGAGCTCATCGCCGGCGAGCTGCGCGGCGTCAGCACCGCGGATGGTCCGGCCTGGATGCTCGCCGACGCCGACGCCGACGCCGACGCGATCCCAGCCGCACACGTGGCGTTGCTTGGCCACTTCGACCCCTATCTGCTCGGCTACCGCAGCCGCGACCTGGTGCTCGATGCGCGCTTCGCGAAGCGCATTCAGACCGGCGGCGGCTTCATCAAGCCGGCCGTGCTGGCCGGCGGACGCGTGGTCGGGACCTGGCGTGGGCAGCGGCGCGACAGCACGATGACGATCGATGTCGAGCCTTTCACCCAGCTCGACGCGGATGCTCAGGCCGGGCTGGAGCGCGAGCGGACGGATCTTGCCCGCTTTCTGGCCGCCGAGCTGGCGTAGGCCTACAACCATCCGTCCGGGCCATAAGGGAACATACGTTCGTCCGTGGCACGCCGAAAAATCATCCGGTGCGAGCGGGAGTGATCATCTCCGGCCGCTGCCTGGCCACCTACTGTCAACCCGTCGTGAGCACCTACCCCGACACTTCACCGCCTCGCGCACCAGCCCAGATCGCCACCGGCGTCGCGCCGCCGCACTCGATCGAGGCTGAGCAGTCGGTGCTCGGCGGCATCCTGCTCTCGGACCGCGCGATGTACGCGCTCGTCATCGAGGAGGGGCTCAAGCCCGACGACTTCTACCGCGACCGCCACCGCCTCATCTACGAGTCGATGCTGGCGCTCTATCGCGAGACCGAGCCGATTGACGTCCTTACGGTCAGCGAGCACCTGCGCAGCACCGGCAAGCTCCAGGACGCCGGCGGCAAGGCGGCGATCGACGAGCTGACCGGCGGCGTGCCGGGCCTCGGCGGCATCCGCCGCTACGCGCAGATCGTGCGCGAGCACGCGCTCATGCGCCGCCTGCTGAGCACGACCTATGAGATCCAGGCCTCGGTCCTCAATCACCAGGCCCCGCCGCGCGAGCTCGTCGAGCAAGCCGAGCGCGCGATGCTCGAGGTCGCTCACGACGACCGCCGGAAGGACTTCCGCACGATCGAAGAGATCCTCGACGACGAGCTGAAGAAGATGGAGAAGCTCTCGCGTGAGGGCACGGCGCTCACGGGAACGCCGTCGGGCTTCCGCGACCTCGACGAGATCACGGGCGGATTTCAGCCCGGGAACCTTGTGATCATTGCCGCAAGACCGTCGATGGGAAAGTCGGCGCTCGTCACGAACATCGCCGAGAACGCTTCGATCGACCATGGCAAGCCCGTGGCGCTCTTCTCGCTCGAGATGTCTGAGACCGAGCTGGCGCAGCGCTTCGTCGCATCGCAGGGGCGGATCAAGGGCGACCTGCTGCGCAAGGGCCGCGTTGCCGACAACAAGTGGCCGGACATCCTCAAGGCGTCCGCACGGCTCGCGGCGGCACCGCTCTACGTCGATGACTCATCCGATGTCGGAATCCTCGAGATCCGGGCGAAGTCTCGACGGTTGCATCAGCAGCAGCCGCTCGGGCTGATCATCGTCGACTACCTCCAGCTCCTGCGGCCCGACGGGCGCGTCGAGTCACGGGTCGAGCAGGTCGGGCAGATGAGCCGGGGCCTGAAGATCCTCGCGCGCGAGCTGCACGTGCCGGTCATCGCACTGTCGCAGCTCAGCCGCGCGGTCGAGTCGCGGACCGACAAGCGCCCGATCCTGTCCGACCTGCGTGAAAGCGGTCAGATCGAGCAGGATGCCGACCTCGTCGCTTTCATCTACCGCGACGAGTACTACGACAAGGAATCCGAACGCACCGGGATCGCGGACATCATCATCGCCAAGCACCGTAACGGCGCGCTCGGCGACGTCGAGCTGACGTTCGCCAAGGAGTATCCGAAGTTCCTGAACTACACGTCGCCCGAGCGGTATGCGTAGCGAGTTGCCGATGTTCGGCGTTGAGATCTCCAACACCGCGCGAGGTTGTCTGATCGCGATACTCCGCGCCCGGTACGGCGGGTCGTGTACCAACGGCCCCGGCTTGAGGCCGCGTCTGTCCCGCGCGGTTCGCGTCGTAGTTGCGGCCGCGCAGCCGTTCGGCTGCGCGGCGTCTCGATAGACGACGGCAGACCGACTCAGGGCGCGTAGGTCCCGAAGCTCCAGATGTTGCCTTCGGGGTCGCGGGCCGAGAAGTCGCGTGACCCGTAGTCGGTGTCCGTGAGCTGCCTGACGATCTCCGCGCCGGCAGCGACCGCGCGGTCATACAGCGCGTCGGGATCCTCGGTGGAGAGGTAGAGCCAGCCCTGGCCGGCGTGCTTGCCCCACAGCGGATCGCCGTCCTCGGGCTCGGTGCCGAGCATGACGATCCCTCCGAAGCCGCTCAGTTCGGCGTGGCGAATCACGCCGCCGGCGTCGGCATGGACCTCCTTCTCGGTGAAGCCGAATGCCTCGGCGAGCCAGTCTATGGCGGCGCGAGCGTCGTGGTAGCGCAGTGATGGATAGATGCTCATGCGATCAACCTACGCCGCGTCGGCGAGTGCGTCTTGGACGTTTGGGAACTCGTTCCCGGCGACGCCGGCACCGCCTGGCAGCAGGCGCGCGGCGAAGTCCGTCGGCGTGGTACCCGCGAAGGCGCGGAAGTCGCGGTTGAGGTGCGCCTGGTCGGCGTAGCCGCAGGCGTAGGCGACCTCGGCCAGGCCGTTGGCGCCCGCGGTGCGCAACGTCCGCGTCACCCGCTCGAAGCGCAGGATCCGCGCGACGGCCTTCGGCGGCAGGCCGACCTCGGCTTGGAAGCGTGCCGCGAGATGTCGCCGGCTCCACCCCACCTCCTCGGCCAGCACCCCGATCATGACTGCGCCTTGGCTTGCCTGAAGCCGCGCCCAGGCATGCTCGATCCCAGCCGCGACGGGCGCGGCCTCATCCAGCCTCCGCAACAGCACGGCGTCGAGCAGCGCGAAGCGCGCCTCCCATCCCTGCGCGTCGTGCAACCGCTCGACGAGCTGCTCGGCTCGATCGCCCAGCACGTCCTGCAGCGCGACGACTCGCCGCGCGAGCTCCGCCATCGGCAGCCCGAGCAGGCGCCGCGCGCCGAGCGGCGAGAGATTGACCTGAATCCCGCACTGCTCTCCCGCGTACTCCGTCACTGTGACCGCGTCGTCGAGGCCGGCAACGAACGACTGATGGCGCACGCCGTCGACGAGCAACGACGGACCGAGGCTGAGGATCAGCGGGATTCCTGCGAACGGCACCTCCAGACGCCGCATCGGTGCGGCCGCGCGTTCGACGTAGCCGGTGTACGACAGGACGTTGTCGCGCAGGCGCGCATCCGGCGTGCGGCTAACCGCCTGCCATGTCTCAAGCGCGGACGTGTGGGACATGGGCGAAGGCTACTTGTCGTCAGGCGGGCTTTGCGACACCCGGCCACGCCGCTGCACGTCACCGAACAGCGCTTCCGCGTCGCGATGTGGCGTCGCGAGTCGCCGCGCCGAGCAGTCATATCCTCGCTGTGTGCGCCTCCCTCGAGGATGGTCAGACCCACAGCCGGGCGCTAAGCCCGCCGTGAGGTCCGGGGTGAAGGTCGAGTCGCGACGTGAGTTGGCGAGCAACCCACAGTCCGCCGCCCTCGACGGCCCCCTCGCGAGGTGGGCAGTAACCGGCGAGCGGGTCGTCAAACCCCGGCCCCTCGTCTGAGAGCTCGCAGACGAAATGACCATCGACGCGGCCGACGCGCATCCGCCGCAGGCCGGCTGCGTGGCGATGCGCGTTGGCAGCGACCTCGCCGGCGGCCAGCAGCATGTTGCGCGCCCGGTCGGCGGGCACCGCGTCGGCGTCCAGTTCGTTGGCGAGCCGCTCACGCAGGCTGCGGGCGCTCTCGCCGGGCGACACCTCACGCAGGCCCGGCAGCGGCTCGGGACCGGGCGTCAACGAGCGCACCACTTCGCTGGGATCGAAGTGCGGGCTTTCGTGCCAGTCGCCGCCGTCCCAGTCGCCGGTGTGAATGTGCGGGTGCGTGCACCGCGACTTCTGCAACACGGAGGCAGGCACCACGCGCTCGTCGTAGGTACACCCCACTCGCAGCGGTAAATGCGTGAAGGCATGGTTGAGGAGCGCCTCGTAGAGCATCCATGTATCCCACTGTTGCGCCGTCTCGCAGAGGGGCAACTCGCCGATGAAGCGGATCGACTGCGCGCCGTCGCGCAGGACCCGGCGCATCCTGGCGTCGTATCGCGACAGGACCGCCTCCGGCCGCGTGTAGACGTCGTTGGCGTCCGTGAAGTCGACTGCGTCCGACGTGGATCCAAGCGCATCGCGCAACAGCGATTGCTTGTCGGGAACGAACACCGCCATGAGCGCCTCGCCCTCGTCAAGTCCCTCTTCGAGGTACGGGGCGATCAGCCGCGAGTATGCCTCGTCGTCGTCGTAGACGAACATGTCGTGGCGCCATGCGAGCGCGCTCATGACGCACCGTCCGGCACGGAAAACATCGTGTTCAGCGTCACGTTCCCGTAACAATAGGCCGGCACTCACAGACCACAAGCAAAGCTACGCCGGCAATGAAGAAGGTCGGCCCCCGCCGCGCCGGCAGTCGAGCCGTGGGATGCCCGACTGACCGTCTGTCGCAGATTGGGCGCAACGCATCGTCGCGGCGTCCGTGGTCGCCGCCGCGTGTCCTAGGCTGGAGCGCACGCCGTTCGACCGCGGCGTCCTATCGCGTGACGAGCCATCCCACAACCTCAGGCCGGCCTCCCACCGCCAGCTGCCCCTTCGATCTCTGCGACGGCAGCGGCTTTCTCCATGACGCGGCCACGAACACCGCGAGCGACTGCCGCTGCAGGCCCCAGCGCGTCAGTCAGGCCAGGGCGCGATCGCTGAGCGGCGTCATCCCGCGCAAGTACCGCGGCGTCTCGTTCGACCGGCCGCCGGTGACGGAGATCGCACCGCCCGTCACCGCCGCCGTGCGCCGCTTTGCCAACCACATCGCCGAGCAGCTCGACGCCGGACGCGGGCTGTGGTTCTTCGGCTCCGTCGGGACCGGCAAGACGACGCTCGCGATGCTCGTCTCGCGCCACGCGCTGGAGGCCGGGCGCAGCGTAGCGATCTACTCCTTGCCGCGACTGCTGGCCGAGATCCGCACGACCTTCGACGACGACCGCGGGAACTCCTACACGGACCTGCTCGACCGCCTGACCGCGGTCGACCTCCTGCACGTCGACGACGTCGGTGCCGAGAAGACGAGCCCATGGGTGCTCGAGCAGCTCTATGCGATCGTCAACGCCCGCTACGAGGACGAGCGCTCGATCATGATCACGACGAACCTCGAGCGCGACGAGCTGGCCGAGCAGATCAACGAGCGCACGGTCTCGCGGCTGGAGGAGATGTGCGAGGTGCTGCCGCTGTGGGGCCCTGATGCGCGACAACAGCGCCACGACGTGCGGTCGGCGTAGGCTCCGCGCCGCCTAGACTTCACGCGGTCATGCCAGGCATCTGCATAGTCGGCGCCCAGTGGGGCGACGAGGGCAAGGGGAAGGTCGTCGACCTGATCGCCGAGCGCGCCGACGCGATCGTGCGCTTCCAGGGCGGTAACAACGCCGGCCACACGATCATCCGCGACGGCGAGGTGTTCAAGTTCCATCTCATCCCCAGCGGGATCCTGTATCCCGGCAAGCGCTGCATCATCGGCAACGGCGTCGTCATCGACCCCAGCGTGCTGACCGACGAACTTGACGCGCTCCGGACGCGCCGGATCGACACGAGCGGGTTGCGGATCAGTGCCAACGCACACGTCATCATGCCCTACCACCTGCTGCTCGACACGGCGGGCGAGACGAAGCTCGGCAAGCTGCAGATCGGCACGACGCGGCGCGGCATCGGCCCCGCATACGCCGACAAGGCTGCGCGCCTGGGGATCCGCATGCAGGACCTGCTCGACGAGAAGATCCTGAAGAAGAAGATCACCGCGGCGATCGACCCCAAGCGGCTGAGCCTACGCCCGTTCATCAAGGATCCCTCGCTTGACCTGCAATCGATGACCGAGGACTACCTCATCTACGGCCACCGCCTGGAGCGCCACATCGCCGACACGTCGCGGATCGTCTGGGACGCATTGGATGCCGGTCAGCTCGTCATCTTCGAGGGCGCGCAGGGCGCGCTGCTGGACATCGACCACGGCACCTATCCGTTCGTCACCTCCTCCAACCCGATCGCGGGCGCGGCATGCGTCGGCGCGGGCGTCGGGCCGAAGGACATCGACGAGGTCTGGGGGATCGCGAAGGCCTACGTCACGCGCGTCGGCTCGGGGCCCTTTCCGACCGAGCTCGACGACGAGGTCGGCGAGGAGATCCGCCGCCGCGGAGGCGAGTTCGGCACGACCACCGGGCGCGCCCGGCGAACGGGCTGGCTGGACCTCCCAGCGTTACGTTATGCCTCGCGGATCAACGGCCTGACGTCGCTGGCGATCACGAAGCTCGACGTGCTCTCGGGCTTCGAGAAGATCAAGGTCTGCACGTATTACAGCGGTCCCGAGGGCGCGGTGTTCAATGACTTCCCCTATCACCAGTCGGTCCTGCACCACGCGCGCGGCGAGTACATCGAGCTCGACGGCTGGACCGAGGACATCGGCGAGTGCCGTACGCCCGCCGAGCTGCCGCAGGCCGCGCGCGACTACCTCGACTTCATCGCCGAGCAGATCAAGGTGCCGGTCGTGCTCGTCGGCGTCGGGCCGGGCCGGGAGCAGGTCATCTGGATGCAGGACGGCCCGGCGCTCGCGGCCGCGGCGTAGGGCTCAGCTCAGCTCCAGTTTTCCAGCAGATCCTCGTCCGACACGTCGCGCACGACGCGCGCCGGCACACCCATGACGACCTTCCGCGGCGGTACCGTGGCGGTTACGACGGCTCCCGCGGCGACGAAGGCCTCCTCGCCGATCTCGACATTCGGAAGCAGCACCGCGGCGCCGCCGACGCGGCAGGCTCGGCGCAGGATCGCGCCCTGCAAGCGGATGCCCGTCGGGTGGCGGCCCATCGTGTGGTCGTTCGTGGTCATCGCGCAAGGGCCGATGAAGACGTCGTCCTCGATGACGCTGTAGCCGGTCACGTAGACGCTGGACTGGATCTTCACGCGCGCGCCGACGACGACATCGTTGTCGAGCAGGCTCGCGCGTCCGACGACGGTGTCGGGACCGACGGTACAGCGCTCGCGCACCATCGCCTGGTCGGCGACGACCGCGCCGGCACCGATGTGCGCTCCGGCAAAGACGATCGCCTGGGTCCCGATCACGACGCCGGCCTCGAGCACGAGCGGGTCCAACGGCTCGCGGGAGGCCGTCGAGCGCGCGCCGAGCGTCGGGGACTTGCCGAGCACCGCGCCGTCGCCGATCGTGCAGCCATCGCCGATCACGACGCCGTCGTGGACGACGACATGCGCCCCGAACGCGACGCCGGCGCCGAGCGACGCCGTCGGGCTGAGCACGAGTCCCGGAGCACCGGCGGCGTCGGTCATGCCGGCAGGAGCCTAGCCATCGCCGCGGCGACTCGTTCGCCAGCGTGACCGTCGCCGTAGAGCTCGGGTCGCGCCGCCGGCGCCGCACGTCGCACGGCCGCTCGAGCAGCGTCCGCATCGAGATCGACGAGCATGTTCCAGCCGGTCTCGACGGTTTCGACCCATTCCGTCGTGTCGCGCAGAGTGACGCACGGCACGCCCGCCAGGTAGGCCTCCTTCTGCACGCCACCGGAGTCCGTCACGACCGCGCGAGCGCGGATCAGCAGCGAGGTGAAGGCGACGTAACCCAGCGGCGGGCGGACGATGACACCGGCCTCCAAGCGCGTCATCAGCCCGGCGTCGTGCAGGCGCGTGCGCGTGCGCGGATGCAGCGGCAGCACGACCGGCGACCCGAGGCCGAGCAGCAGGTCGACCAAGTGCTCCAGCCGCGCGGGGTCGTCGACGGTGCCGGCGCGGTGTGCGGTCGCCAGCACGTACTCCCCCGCGCTCACCCCGGCGTCGATGAGCGGCGCCCCGTCGGCGCGCGCCCGCGGAGCGACCATCTGCGCGACGTCGACCATGACGTCGCCGACGACCTCCACGTCGCCCGCGACGCCTTCGCGCGCGAGGTTCGCCGCCGCGAGGTCGGACGGCGCGAGCAGCAGATCCGACGCATGGTCGGTGAGCACGCGGTTGAGCTCCTCGGGCATCGCGCGATCAAACGATCGCATCCCCGCCTCGACGTGCGCGAGCGGGACGCGCGCCTGTGCTGCCGCCAGAGCGCCCGCGAGCGTTGAGTTCGTGTCGCCGTATACGAGCACGGCATCGGGCCGCTCGTCGCGCAGCAGCTCGCCGATCGCGCCGAGCATCCGTGCCGTCTGGTCGGTGTTCGTTCCACCCCCGAGACCCAGTTCGAGGTCCGGTCGCGGAAGACCGAGCTGCTCGACGAAGATCGTCGACAGCTCGTCGTCGTAGTGCTGGCCGGTGTGGACGAGCAGCTCGTCGTGTGCCATTCGCAGCGGGCCGCAGACGGCCGCGGCCTTCACGAACTGCGGCCGGTTGCCGATGACCGTGACGACCTTCAACGACCGAGCGCGGCCTGGATGTGCTCACGCACGCGCACGGCGGCATCGGCCGAGATCGGGCCCGGCGCAGCGGCGACCGGCGCTCCGTCGATCGCGTGGACCGATTGCACCTCGCGCGCCGAGGACGCCAGGAACGCCTCGCTCACGCCCGCGAGGTCGTCGCGCGTCGTGATGCGCTCCTGCGCGTCGGTCACCGCCAGCAGCACCCGGCGGGTGATCGAGTCCAGGATCCGATCCTCCAGCGGGGGCGTGAACAGCTTGCCGTCCAAGACGTAGAAGAACGAGGTCACGGGGCCCTCGAGCACGCGTCCGTGCGGGGTGACGAGCAGCGCCTCGTCGGCACCCTGCTCGCGTGCCAGGCGGGTCGCGAGCATGTTCGCCGCGTAGGAGAGCGACTTGACGCCGTCAAGCAGGCGCGTCGGCGAGTACGTGATCGTCGCCAGCGCGATCGTGTCGGGCAGCTCTGGAAGCTGCTCGACGATGCCGATCCGCCGCCCGCCGCGCGTGGCGAGGAGTCGCAGCGCGCCGTCGGCGGGCTCGGTGGCCTCGAGCAGCGTCTCGACATCTGCCCGCACCACGTCGAGGTCGATCGGCAGGCGCAGCGCGTCGGCGCTGTGGCGCATCCGCTCGAGGTGCTCGTCCAGGGCGAACGGCTGCCCGTCGTAGAGGTGGATCACCTCGAAGACGCCGTCGCCGCGCAGCAGGCCGTCGTCGGTGACGGGAATCTGCGCTTCGGCCGTGTCCATCACTGCACCGTCAAGAATCGCGAGGCTCATGTCGCGCGAGGGTAGCCGTCTTGGCGGCTGGGCGTCCGTAGGCGACTGCCGGGTCGAGGAGCCTGCACGTCCGGAGGCGGGCGGTCAGCGTCGCCGGCCTCGCGGGCCGCGTGACCCCGCGGGCCGGGCCGGCGCGCGGCGTGCTTGCTCGTCCCAGCTCTGGGGCAGAGCAGCCAGAGCCGCAAGCTGATCCTCACGGGTGAACTGGTGTTCATCATGCATCGCCGTCCAGATCTGGGTGGAGGCGACGGACCCCAGCATGTGCAGCACCTCGTGGGGGTCGCGGCCCAGCGCCAGCAGACGCCGAGCCGTGTCGAAGACCTCCTGCGGATCGCCGTCGATGATCTGTGTCGCGACCATCTCGTGGATGACCAGATGCAACCGCGGGTTGATCGAAGTCCCGCCGGCGCGCAGCTCTTCGACCCCTTGTTCGATCGCCTCGTCCATGTCCGGATGTGCAAGCCTGATCAGCACGGCACGCTCGTCCGGATCCTCGGGGTCCAGCAATTCGGGATGCCAGTCCTCGGCGACCGCCCGTCGGCGGGCGCGGTCGTCCAGAGGCGGCAGCGCGACTTCGAGCCGCGTCTGAAGGCTCGGGTCCCCCGGTGACACGCTCAAACCGTACCGCGCGGCATGCTCGGCCGCGGGGCCTGTATCGATGCGGTTCGCGCGGCCGGGGCCGATCATCGGCGCTTGCCCGATTCGCGATGCCAGCGCTCAGGCCGCGACCGCGAAGCCACCGCTGCCTACGGAATTGATTAGCGTCTCCATGATCTCGATCGGGTCGTCGTGCGGACCGGCGATGTACAGCGGCCGGCCCTCGCAACCAAACGTGATCGCACACGACTCGCGCAGCTCGCCCAGGTGACCGCGCGCCGCCTCGAAGTCGGGGTGCGGCGCACATCCAAGACCAGCCGAAAAGGAGACCGCGCCGAGCACCAGATGCCGCGCCAGCTCGATCGGCGCCCGCAGCGCGGGCCAGGGAAAGACGGCGTAGTGCATGCGTACCAGGGCCGGCAGGTCGCGGTCGCGAAGCTCCAGCGGACCGGACACGTTCTTGACGCCGAGGCAGAAGGTGTCCACGAGGTAGATGCATGCCGTGACCCGGTCGTAGCGGCCCGCTCGCGCCACGAGTACCACCGCGACGCCTGCCGGGCCACCGGGGCCGACGTCGATGTCGTCCCAGCCCTCGCGGCGCTCGACGATCAGCTCGTTGCTCCAGCCCGGGCTCACCCAGCACCCGACGACCTGCGCCTCTCCGATCGCGGTCAGGGGCCGCTCAGCGGCGATCTCGCGAATGAGCGGGGCGACCGCGGCGGGACGGAGCCCGAGCGCGCGTGCGATGTCCTTCGGGGAGGCGCCCTGGCCGCGCAGGCGTCGCACCTCGTTGAGCAGCTCATGGTCCTCCATGCCCGATATTGCAGCGCGGCCACCGGACGGAATCGCGGGCGGGCTCGGCGGCAACACAGGCTCTGGCCGTGCCCGTCGCTTCGCGCCGGCGGTGCAGAAGCGGGTAGCCTGCTATCCGATGCGAGAGGGAGGGCCGACAGCGGCGACCGAGCTGCCGACGTGCATTGCGGCCTTTCTCTCTCCCGAGGAGTGCCGTGACGTGATCCGCGAGATCGACGCTTCGCATCAGCAGCAGGCGGAGATCTGGCTCGGCGACGATTTCGGCGTCCATCCCGACAGCCGCATGGGAAGAATCGCCGACCTTCCGATCGAGACGGAGATCCTCGTGCAGGATCGGCTGTGGGGCGTGATCGGAGATCTCGAGCAGCGCTACGGCTGCGAGATCTCCCACGTGAGCGCCGTTACCGCGCTGATCTACCGCAGGGGCGACCACTTCGCCGCACACGCCGACGGCGGCTTGGAGGACGACGGGCCGTCGGAGGTCCGCCGGCGACGGATCTCCTTGGTCGTCGCGCTCAACGACGGCGAGAGCGACTTCACCGGCGGCGAGCTGCACTTCCACCCGGGAGTTGCGCCCGGGACCGAACCTCGCCCCGAGCAGATCGTGAGCATCCGCAGCCGGCCCGGCCTGCTGATCGCGTTTGCGTCCACGATGACCCATCGGGTCGTTCCGGTCATCGATGACCGTCGCTACTCGCTTGCGCTGTGGGCGCTGGCGCCCGAGTAATCAGGCGCGAGAACGCCTGCCGCTACTGATGCCGGCTTGAATGATGGCTCCAAAGCAGCCGCGTTATTCAAGCGCTGGCGGCTAGATGAAAACAACGCTGCGATCGCAAGTCCGCTGATCGCACGCGCTGCCCTCATGCATACCGAGCCCTTACCAGACGCTCATGCGTCCGGTGCTCGGCCGGATGGCAGCGGGCGAGGAGCGCACCGTCGCGTCGCTTCGGGGCGCGATCATCGGCCAGTTCAAGCAAACGCCCGAGGACAGTGAAGAGCGGCTCCAGAGTGGTCGCGATAGCTGGGTTTGCTTCCGATACGCTGCATGCGCAGGTGTTTCTTCAGTGGGCTGTTCCGGCTATGATGCCCAACGACCTGCTCGCCCGTCGCTGCTGGCGATCGTAGCGGTCGCGAGCGGCGTCGTCGGACGGCTTGCCCAGCCTTTTCGACGGGTCTTCCTAACGCCCGCCGGCGCTAGCTAGCTAGTCGACGAATAGGACTCGTTCGCAAGGCCTATTTGCGGCGGAACAGCTCAGGGAACGGGACCGGTCTCGTCGGCTCCTGCCCACCTCAGGCGACGCTGGCGTCAAGATGTGCGCCTGGCCTGGAGACGGCGACGAGTGGCCTCATCCCGGTCGAGCAGCGATCCATCCGTACCACGGATCCCATTTGCGCTGAACCTGTTCTGTCAGCGGCGCCGCATGAGCGCGATTGATCGCCGGTTCGTGTTGTCGGCGCTGGACTCGCGGATCGGCGGCGCGCTGGACGAGCGCGTGGTAGGTGCGCGTTCCACGATTGAGCCGTTTTCGACTTGAGACGGGCGGGCCGCTGTCGAAGCGCAGCTACGAGAGCTGGCGTGTGAGTAGAGCGGATTCCCGGGCGTTGCCATCGGCGACGTTCATCGCGAACACATGGCCGGGCGCGTCGCGGTCGCGAGCGATGGACGAACTCGGGTTGCAGCCTGGCCCTGTTCACGCCGAGCGGCGGATGGCTATTGCGGGGCCGTACCGAAGCGACGAGGAACTGCTGGAGCACCGGCGCGAATGCGCGGCCGACCTGGGCCGCACACCGTGCGTGAGCGACTACGCCGCTTGGCGGCGCGAGAGGTCAGCGGGGGAAGCGGCCGGTATCTCAGCGTGCATACGTACCGCAATCGCTTCGGCGATCGGCCTCGTGCGTTGGTCGCGGCCGGCCTGCTCTACGACGGTCGACGGGAGCCGCGGACGACTCTGACGGAGTGGGAGTCCGGCCAGCCGTTCGAGCTTCTTTGTCAGGCAGCAGTAGATTTTGGTAGCGCTCGCCTGCGGCGCGCCCAATACGTGAGCTAGCCGCGTTTTCCGCAGTTCGCGGCTGGTGAGTGTCGCTTGTCGGCGTTCGCGTAGGCCGTTTGGCGGCTAGTTTGTTGGGCGGGCGTGGCCGGCGTCTGCTGGCCGGGACGGCGCGACGAC
>Ga0307502_10000119_pt1 | contig 20681 bp, 12 predicted proteins | sample 16_S_MG_FD_201364 | JGI IMG/M metagenome (GOLD analysis project Ga0307502, IMG submission 201364) | Soil microbial communities from Populus trichocarpa stands in riparian zone in the Pacific Northwest, United States - 16_S | ecosystem: Environmental > Terrestrial > Soil > Riparian zone > Trees... | reverse complement strand
CGTAACGCCAGCTCACCGGCCTGTCTGCCCTTGGCGACGAGGTCCTGGCGCACCGTTGTCAGCGGCGGGTCGCTCCAGCTGGCGGCCGGAGTGTCATCGAATCCCACGATGGACACCTCCGCCGGTACGGCCAGCCCCAGCTCGTTCGCCGCGCGGATGGCGCCCAGTGCCAGCTCGTCGGACATGCACAGCACCGCGGTCGGTCTCGGCTCGCGTCCGAGCAACCATCTGGCGCCCTCCCTGCCCAACTCCCGAACACTCCCCGGCGCCTCCCAGACCGGCACCCCGTCGGCGACGATACCGTGTTCCGCCAGGCCTTCCAGGTATCCGGCAATCCGGTCGAGGGACACCCGGAAGTGTGCGGTAGCAAGCCTTTGTGGTCCGATCGGCCCACGCGTGCCGTCCGCGCTCAGGCTGAACGCCAGGATGCCGACCCGCCGGTGCCCGAGTGACGCCACGTGCCGGCCCGCGAGCCGCGCGCCACCCACGTCGTCCACCCGCACCCGCGCCGACTCCGGCACGTCCGGCTGGTCCACCACGACGAGCGGCAGCCCGCGCTCTCGCACCGCGTCCAGTGCCGGCGCGTTGTCCGGCAGCGAGTAGGCGACCGCCACGTCCGTCTGGGCCCGCATCACGGCCTGCGCGCGCGGTCCGCTGTCGTTGGTGCCCGGCAGGAGCAGCAGCGAGCGCTCCTCGTTGTCCACTGTGGACGACAGGGCGTCGAGCATGATCGACAGCGCGGGATCGGAGAACGCCGACGACAGCCCGTCGCACAGCATGAACGCCACCGAGCCCGCCTGTTTCGTGGCCAGGCTGCGCGCCACCGGGTCCGGGCCGGCATAGCCGAGCTGCTTGGCGGTCGCGATGATTCGCTCCCGCAGCGCGGTCGACAGCTGGTCCGGCCGGTTGTACGCGTTGGACACCGTCGCCCGGGAGACGCCGACACGCTGGGCGATGGTGTCCAGCGTGGGGCGGCGCTCCCGGTCCTGGGTCACCGGCCAAGCCTACGACCAGGTGCGATGGCAAAGTCATGGCGTTCTCTGAAGCGCTTCAGTAGCCTGGGGGCATGACCAGGGGAGCACAGGTGCGCTCGGGGCGGCTTTCCGTGTTCGTCGTCTTCGCGCTCAACGGCATCGTCATCGGCTCGTGGGCGCCACGCATGCCCGCCCTCGCCGGGCAGATCGGGGCGAGTCCCGGCGTGCTCGGGTTGGCCCTGCTCGGCGGCAGTGTCGGCATGATCGCGACGGCCTCCGTGGCGGGCCGCCTGTGTGCCCGCTTCGGCGCGCCGGTGGTCGTGGCCACCTCGGCGCTCACCGCCGCCGCGGTGGTGGTCCTGCTGGCGATGGTCACCACACCGCTGCAGCTCGGCCTCGCGCTGGTGCTGCTCGGCGGGTCGGTCGGCCCACTGGACGTGGCGATGAACGTCGCCGCGGTCACCGTCATCCGCCGCACCGAGCGACCGCTCATGCCGGTCTTCCACGCCGGCTTCAGCTTCGGCGCGCTGGCCGGCTCGATGGGCGCCGCCTTCGCGGCGGGGCACGGGCTCGGCCTGGTCCCGCACTTCCTGCTCGTCGCCGGCGTGACCGTGCTCATCACCGCGGGTGTGATCCGCTTCGTGCCGCGTGAGGCACGCGTGACCAGCACGGACGCACACCACGGGCCCGACCGCCGCATGCTGCGCCGGCCCGTGCTGTGGCTGCTCGGCCTCATCGCGCTGTTCTCGGCGATCGTCGAGGGCGCGAGCGGCGACTGGTCGGCGCTGTTCTCGGTGCGCGAACGCGGCATGTCCGAGGCGGCCGGCGCCGTCACCTTCTCCGTGTTCTGCGTCGCCATGGGCCTCGTCCGCCTGTTCGGCGAGCAGATCGAGCGCTGGTTCGGCGCGGTGAAGGTCCTGGTCGGCGGCGCGCTGACCACCGGGTTCGGCCTGCTGATGACCGCGGTCGTGCCGGCGGGCTGGCTCACCTACGTCGGGTTCGGGCTGGCCGGCGCCGGGCTGGCGTTCGCGTTCCCGGTCGCGCTCGACCTCGCCGGCGCGGTCGGCCGCCGCGGCGACGGCACCGGCGGCGAGCGCGAGATCGGGTTCGTCACGACCATCGCCTACTCGGGCTTCCTGCTCGGCCCGCCCATGATCGGCGGCGTCGCCCAGCTGACCAACCTGGAGTTCGCGATCGGGTTCGCCGGAGCCGTCGCGGTACTCATCGCACCTGCGGCTTTGGGCGCCGCTACCGCGCGTAGGCGGGAGGACGAGAAAACCACCCGAGAGAGGCAGGAGACCGTCGCCGTTACGAGTTAACTACCCTCAGGGCGTGTCAGTAGACAGCCCGACGAGACGGAGTCCGAGCGTTCTCCCCCTCGTCGTCATCGCCACGCCGTTCGCGGCACTGGTCGCCGTCGTGCTGCTGAGTTACTCCACAGCGGACGCGACCCTGGACGTCAAGCTCGGCGCCGTGGTGCGGGTCTGCGCGGACGCGGGCGCAGTGCTGACCGTCGGCGCGCTGCTGTTCGCCGCGTTCCTGGTCGGCCCGCAGAAGTCGGGCACGCTCGCCGCAGGCGGCTACGGTGCGCTGCGGACCGCCGCCTGGTCGGCGCTGCTGTGGGCCGTGGCCGCGTTCGCCTCGGTGCCGTTCCTGACCGCCGACGCGACCGCGACGACGGCCGCGAAGATGATCGGCGACCCCGGCCAGATGTGGGAGGTCGTCGGCGTTCTCGAGCAGGCGAAGGCCTGGCTGATCACGGCGGGGATCGCGCTGTTCATCTCGGTGGCCGCGTTCGTCGTGCTGTCGTGGGGCTGGACGACCGTGCTGTTCGGGCTCGCGGTGTTCGCGGTCCTGCCGGTGCCGATGACCGGGCACTCCTCGGCGGGCGGCCAGCACGACCTGGCGAGCAACAGCCTGGTGTTCCACCTGGTCGGCGCGTCGCTGTGGGTGGGCGGGCTGGTCGCGCTGATGGTGTTCGCGAGCCGGGTCCCCCGTGGCGAGGCGCTGCGGGTCGCGGCGACCCGGTTCTCCGCGGTCGCGCTCGTATGCTGGATCGTCATGGCCGCGTCCGGCGTGCTCAACGCCTGGGTGCGGGTGCCGATCCGGACGCTGTTCGACTACTCCTACGGCCTGCTGGTGGTCGCCAAGGTCGTCGCGCTGCTGCTGCTCGGCCTGTTCGGCTACATCCACCGCAAGCGCAGCATCACGGCCATCCAGGACGGGCGGTCCGGCAACCTGCTGGTCCGGCTCGCCGCGGTCGAGGTGCTGGTCATGTTCGCGACCATCGGCATCGCGGTCGCGCTCGCCAGGACCCCACCGCCGCCGCTGCAGTACCTGCCCGGCCAGGTCGAGCTGGAGCTGGGCTACCCGATCGGCGAGCCGCCGACGCTGTTCAACCTCCTGACCGCGTGGCGGTTCGACCTGATCTTCGGCACGCTCGCGATCGTCCTGGCCATCATGTACCTGCTGGGTGTGCGCAAGCTCCTGGCCAGGGGCGACGAGTGGCCGATGGGCCGGGTCGTCGCGTGGCTCGCCGGCTGCGCGGTGATCCTGTTCGCGACGTCGTCGGGCATCGGCCGGTACGCGCCCGCCATGTTCAGCGTGCACATGGAGACGCACATGATGCTGTCCATGCTGGCGCCGGTGCTGCTGGTGCTGGGCGGGCCGGTCACGCTCGCGCTGCGTGCGCTGCCGGTGGCCGGCAAGGACGGGATCCCCGGGCCGCGTGAGTGGCTGCTGGCGCTGGTCCGCTCGCCGCTGTCGAAGTTCCTGACCAACCCGATCGTGGCGCTCGTGCTGTTCGTCGGGTCGTTCTACGTGCTGTACTTCTCCGGCCTGTTCGACTGGGCGCTGGACAAGCACTGGGCGCACCTGCTGATGAACGCGCACTTCCTGCTGGTCGGCTACATCTTCTACTGGCCGGTGATCGGCATCGACCCGTCGCCGCGCCGGATGCCCCACATCGCCCGGCTCGGCATGGTGTTCGCGTCGCTGCCGTTCCACGCGTTCTTCGGCGTGATCCTGATGAGCATGCAGACGGTCATCGGCGAGCGGTTCTACCAGCTGCTCGCGTTGCCGTGGAACGCCGATCTGCTGTCCGACCAGCGGCTCGGCGGCGGGATCGCGTGGGCCGCCGGTGAGCTGCCGCTCCTGATCGTGCTGGTCGCGCTGCTGGTCCAGTGGGCGCGGGCGGACGACCGCGAGGCCCGGCGGCAGGACCGCCGGGCCGACGCGGAGGGCGACACGGATCGTGAGGCGTACAACGAGATGCTGAAGAAGCTGTCCGACCGTTCCTAGCTGGCCAACGGCCGCTTGAACCCGCGGACCGCGGCCAAGACGCCCACCACCAGCAGCCCGATGCTGGCGGCGAGCGCGCCGACGACCCCGTTGCCGACCGGCATGCCCAGCGCGAGGTTGCGGGAGGCGTCGACCGCGTAGGTCAGCGGGTTGATCGTGGCGACCACTCGCAGCCAGACCGGCAGGCCGTCGACCGGCACGAACGCGCTGGAGGCGAACATCAGCGGGAACATCGCGAGGAAGCCCACGGTCTGCATGGACTCCGCGTTGCGCACCCACGCCCCGACCGCGAGGAACACCCACGACAGGGCCCAGCTCACGGACAGTGCCAGCAGGAAGGCCGGCACCACGCCGAGCACCCCGCCCGCGGGCGAGAAGTCGAACAGCACCGTCGCGGCGATCAGCAGGATGACCAGCTGGACCGCGGTGCGGACCAGGTCGGACAGGCTGCGGGCGACCAGCACGGAGACGTTGCTGACGGGCAGCGACCGCAGGCGGCCGAGCACGCCGTTCTTCATGTCCGTCACCAGCCCGATGCCGGACTGCAGTGCCGCGCCGACGCCGCTGGTGACGAGGATCGCCGGCATCAGGTAGTTGATGTAGGTGACGCCCGCGGGGAAGTTCGCCCCGCCGGCCATGCTGCCGAAGACCTGGCTGAACAGCAGCAGCATGATGAGTGGCTGTAAGAGGCTGAGGATCAGCAGCTTGGGATCGTTCACCAGGGCACGCAGCGAGCGGCCGGTGAGGATCGAGATCTGGTTGACGAGGCCGGTGCCCCGCCAGCGGGGGAGTGCCTGTACCTGTGCTGGTGCGATGGTCATCGTGGTCATGGCGGGCTCCTTCAGGCGGCCTTGTTCTTGGCGAGGGTGAGGTAGACGTCGTCGAGGCTTGGCTCGGTCAGTGCCAGCTCGGCCACCTCGACACGGGCCTCGTCGAGCGCCCGGACGACGAGCGCCAGGTCGGCGGAGGCGGCGACGGGGGTGCGCAGCTCGCCCTTCGGCTCGTCGAGCACCGGCGCGAGGCCGTGCCTCTCGAGGCTGACGATGGCGGCCGGGGCGTCCTGCGGCGTCGCGAGCGTGACGTGCACGGCCCGCTTGCCGACCTGGGACTTCAGCTCGGCGGCCGTGCCGGCGGCGACGACCTTGCCCGCGGACATCACGGTGATGCGGTCGGCGAGCCGGTCGGCCTCGTCCAGGTACTGGGTGGTGAGCAATACGGTCGTACCGTCACCGACCAGCCCCTCGACGACCTCCCACAGCCCGATCCGGCTGGCCGGGTCGAGCCCGGTGGTCGGCTCGTCGAGGAAGATCACGTCCGGGCGTCCGACGAGGCTCGCGGCCAGGTCGAGCCGCCTGCGCATGCCGCCGGAGTAGGTCTTGGCGGCGCGCTTTGCCGCGTCGGTGAGGTCGAAGAGGTCCAGCAGTTCGTCCGCCCTGGCCTTGGCCTCGCGCCGGCCGGCGCCGAGCAGGCGGGCGATGAGCACCAGGTTGTCGACCCCGGAGAGCTGCTCGTCGACGGAGGCGAACTGGCCGGTGAGGCCGATCCGCCCGCGCACCTCGTCACCCTGGCGGACGACGTCGAACCCGGCGACCTTGGCGGTGCCGCTGGTGGGCGGCAGCATGGTGGTCAGGACGTTGACCAGGGTGGTCTTGCCCGCGCCGTTGTGGCCGAGCAGGCCGAGGACGGTCCCCTGCGGCACCTCGATGCTCACGCCGTCCAGTGCGGTGACGTCGCCGAAGGTCCTGGTGACGTCGGTGGCCTCGATCATGATGTCAGTCATCTGTGGTTCCCCTTCTCTCTGTCTGTGACCCCGTGCAGGAACAGGTCGACGATCTCGGCGGGGTCCTCGATGGCCTCGCCGAACCCGGTGGCACGCAGGCGGTTGCTGAACACGAGGCTGAGCAACATCCGCACGGCCCGCTCCGCGTCGACGCGGAGGTTGTCGGTGGTCTCGTCGAACAGCCCCTTCATGGCCTCGGAGACCCGGATGAACTCGGGCGGCGGGCCTGGCTCGCGGGGTTTCTCGTCGTCCCCGTGCATGCGCTGCTGCATGGCGTCGGGCCCCAACCCGGCGGACCGCAGCGCCTGCCCGACACCCCAGACCCGGTCCAGGTAGCCGCTGACCGCGCGAACGCCGTCGGTGAGGCGTTCCTGGAGTGGCCCGTCGTGCCCGATCGCGGCGATCCTGGCGACCTCCTCCTCGGAGTTCATCCCGGCCTTCATGCAGGCGAGCAGGAGTTCCTGCTTGTCCTTGAAGGCGCGGAAGACCGTGCCCTCGGCGATGCCGGCGGCCGCCGCGATCTGGCTCGTTGAGACGGTGCCGCCGTGCTCGATCAGGAGGGGGAGCGTGCTGCGCACGATCGCCGCCCGCCGCTCCTCCTGGCTCATCGCCGGCGCTCGCCGCCGCTTCTCGTCCTCGACCATGCCGCAACTATATGAGTGAGTTCTCACTCACGTCAATGAGTGAGAACTCACTCATGCGTGTGTCGCGTACCACACCGCACCGACAACCGGCGCTCTCAACCCGCCATTCGCGCAGCTCTGTCCACAGCCCAGGTACTTGTCCACAACTTGTCAGTAGCTTCCGGCTCGCCTGCCGAATCCCCGGCATCGTGGACGCCAACAGAGCTTCACGACGAAAGGAACCGACCATGAGCGTCAACACGACTGTGATCACCGCCGTCGGCCGGGTGGTCTCCGAGGTCACCACGCGTGTCATCCCGACGGGCGCCAAGGTGGCCAACTTCCGCATCGCGTGCCAGGAACGTGTCTTCGACAAGGCGCAGGAGAAGTGGGTGGACGGCGACCGCATGTACATGCGGGTGGCGTGCTGGCGAAAACTGGCCGACAACGTCACCGACTCGCTGCGCCAGGGCGACCAGGTGATGGTCAAGGGTCGCCTGAGAATCCGCGACTACGAGCCCGAGGAGGGCGAACGGCGCACCGTCCCGGAGATCGACGCGTGGTCCGTCGGCCCCGACCTGGCATTCCACACGGTGGCGGTCAACCGCCCGGACTGGGCCGTGTCGCCGAACCAACAACGGTTGCTGGATCCACCCGTCCAGCTGGTCAAGGACGATCCCGCCGAAGCGAACCCGGCCGACGAGGAGGCCGTCCAGGCCGCCTGACGCCGAGTCGAACGCCGCCGCGGCGCGCCCGCCGTCCCCGCCGCGGCCGTCCCGCGGAGCTCCAACTTGCCTATCCCGCGCCGCCCGCCCCGGCCTTCTCCATCCGTGCCCTGCGGAAAGGAGTTGATCACCGAGATCCCTGTCGCTGTCCCGACCTGCGAGCCGGCTGGGCCCATGCCGGCGCGCCGTCGCCTGCCCGATCTCCATCAGTCCCGACCGTGGAAGGAGTTGATCACCCGGGCAGCCGCCAACCGACTCACCCGCCCGGAGGATGCCGCCTGACTTGACAGGGTTCGCGGGGCGTGTTCAGCCACACCGCGGTCATGCCCAAGCACGGACCGCTCTACGATCGCGGCCATGGCCGAGTTCATCTACACCATGAAGAAGGTGCGCAAGGCGCACGGTGACAAGGTCATCCTTGATGACGTCACCCTCGCCTTCTACCCCGGGGCGAAGATCGGGGTGGTGGGTCCCAACGGCGCCGGCAAGTCGAGCGTGCTCAAGATCATGGCGGGCTTGGACCAGCCGAACAACGGCGACGCGTTCCTGTCACCCGGGTTCACCGTCGGCATCCTGCAGCAGGAGCCGGCGCTGAACGAGGACAAGACCGTCCTCGGCAACGTCCAGGAGGGCGTCGGCGGGATCTACGAGAAGCTCACGCGCTACAACGAGATCACCGAGAAGATGGCGACGGACTACTCCGACGAGCTCATGGAGGAGATGGGCTCGTTGGGGGAGGAACTCGACCACGCCGACGCCTGGGACCTGGACTCGCAGCTGGAGCAGGCCATGGACGCCCTGCGCTGCCCGCCGGGCGACGCCGACGTCAAGGTCCTCTCCGGTGGTGAGCGTCGCCGTGTGGCGCTGTGCAAGCTGCTGCTGTCCAAGCCCGACCTGCTGCTGCTCGACGAGCCCACGAACCATCTGGACGCGGAGAGCGTCCTGTGGCTGGAACAACACCTGGCGCAGTACCCGGGTGCGGTCCTGGCGGTCACACACGACCGGTACTTCCTGGACAACCTGTCGCAGTGGATCCTCGAGCTCGACCGCGGGCGGGCGCACGCGTACGAGGGCAACTACTCCACCTACCTGGAGAAGAAGGCGGAGCGGCTGGCGGTCCAGGGCAAGAAGGACCAGAAGCTGCAGAAGCGGCTGAAGGACGAGCTCGCCTGGGTGCGGTCGAACGCGAAGGCGCGGCAGACCAAGTCCAGGTCACGTCTCGACCGCTACGAGGAGATGGCGGCGGAGGCCGAGCGCACCCGCAAGCTCGACTTCGAGGAGATCCAGATCCCGCCGGGGCCCCGGCTGGGCAGCATTGTCGTCAGGACGGACCACCTGAAGAAGGGGTTCGGCGAGCGGGTGCTGATCGACGACCTGTCGTTCGACCTGCCGCGCAACGGCATCATCGGCGTGATCGGCCCGAACGGCGTCGGCAAGACGACGCTGTTCAAGACGATCGTGGGCCTCGAGAAGGCGGACAGCGGCGAGGTCAAGGTCGGCGAGACCGTTGAGCTGTCCTATGTGGACCAGAGTCGGGAAGGTATCGACCCGAAGAAGAACGTGTGGGAGGTGGTGTCGGAAGGGCTGGACTACATCCACGTCGGCCAGGTCGAGATGCCGTCTCGCGCGTACGTCAGCGCGTTCGGCTTCAAGGGCGCCGACCAGCAGAAGCCGGCCGGCGTGCTGTCCGGCGGCGAGCGCAACCGGCTCAACCTGGCGCTCACCCTCAAGCAGGGCGGCAACCTGATCCTGCTGGACGAGCCGACGAACGACCTCGACGTGGAGACCCTCGGCTCGCTGGAGAACGCGCTAGAGCAGTTCCCCGGCTGCGCCGTGGTGATCTCCCACGACAGGTGGTTCCTCGACCGCGTCGCGACGCATATCCTCGCGTGGGAGGGCAGCGACGAGAACCCCGCCAAGTGGTTCTGGTTCGAGGGCAACTTCGAGGGCTACGAGACGAACAAGATCGAACGCCTCGGCGAGGAAGCCGCCCGTCCGCATCGGGTCACCTATCGCAAGTTGACCCGGGACTAGGTTGGGGGTGCGGTGGCGGCGGCCTGGAACGATGCGCCATCCGGTGGGCTGAGTGAGTGCGCTGCACTCGTTCGCTCAGCGGAGGCGCTTCGTACGAGCGCGCCGGAGCTATGCGTCCAACTTGCGCGTCGAGCGCTGCTCATCGGCGCCACTGACGTGTCAGCGGCCATGACGAGTACGGGTGAGGCCAGAACCCTGTCGATGCGGGCGCAGGCGGTGCTCGCATCGGGGCTGGTGCGGATCAGCCAGCATGTCGGCGCGGTCGAACCCGGGTTCGCGGCGCTGGCACTGGCCGAGTCCGGCGGTGCCCTGGTGTTGGCCGCGGAGCTTCGGCTGGACCTCGCGGAATGCGCGCAGGAGCTGGGCGAACCGATGCTCGGCGGTGCGCTGCTGCGCCCGGTGCTGGAGGCGACGCACGCGCCGCCGTCGGTGCGGGCCGCCGCGCTGGGCCGGCTCGTCGGCTGCCTCGCGCACGTGGCCCGCCGCGACGACATCGAGGACGCGCTGGCGGAGGCCGACCGCCTGCTGGCGGCCGACGACGGCCTGGACTCCGACGCCCGCCGGATGGAACGGGCGAGGCTGGCGGTCCGCTCGTCCGCCTACCACCGCTGGTATGGCGACAACGAGGACGCGGTCAACGCCGCCCGCGACGGCCTGAGCGTGCTGAAGCGGCTGCACCGCGAGCTGCGCCCGGAGGCCGACCGCCTGCGCGCGCGGCTGGTGCTGGAGCTGGTGTGCGCGCTACTGGACGAGGGCGAGCTGTACGAGGCGGAGGAGGCCGCCAAGCCGACGGTCGACGAGCCGGTACGCGCGACGTCCGCGGAGTCGGTCGGCCAGGTCATGCTGGCGCTGGCGACTCGCGTGCACCTGCCGTCAGGCGAGGTCGACCGCGGCCGAGGCCTGGTGGACCAGGCGGCGCGGCTGGCGGAACGCCACAACCTGGACTCGTTGCTGGCCGACGCGCTGACCGAGCTGTCACGCCTGGACGAACAGGCCGGCCGCGCAAAGGAAGCACTGGAGTCGATGCGTTCGGCCAGGGCGGCCGAGCAGCGGCGCATGCGTGCCGTCGCCCGCGCGGCAAGGCACCTGCTGCTGCAGGTGGGCGCCGGGCAGGGGATACGGGACGTGTCGCAGCAGTCGGTGGCCGGACTGCTTCGTCAGCTGGCGCACCCGGCAGGCGTACCGGTGGCGGTGGCCCCGTCGCCGGCCGCCCAGTCGACACTGCCGCCGCCGAGAACGTCGACAGAACCACACGCGCAACAGTCCCCGATCGAGGTACCGGACTCGGTGGACGAGCGAACAGGCCTGCTGAACCGAGAGGGCCTGGTAAAGCGACTGCGGTCGGTCCGCAAGGGCGAACGCCCGGTGGCGCTGACGCTGGTCCGCTTCGAACCGCTCAACGACAACAAGGAAAACCGAGGCCCGGACACCGGCATCATGGTCGGCCTGGCCGACAAGGTCCGCGGCATAGCCCCGGAGAACGCCGAACTGGCAAGGTCGGACGGCGGCGAGCTGGCGGTGTTCCTACCCCACACCACCCGAGACCAGGCGGAGGAGTTCGCGGCCTCGATCCGCGAAACGGCGACGAAGTCGGACATGAGCATCAGCACAAGCGTGGTGCAGTCCGACTCACCAACGCCCGACACGGAAACCCAGGACGCGGCCGGCATGCTGACCGCGGCAAGGGATGCGCTGACTCCAACGAAACAACCGCCGCCACAGACCCCCCAGGACTCCCAACCGCGGCCGAGTCTCCAGAACTTCCAAACAGGTCAGGACTTCCTGGCGGACACGAAGGCGGCACTGTCGTCCCTGGCACAACAGCCGTCGGCCCTGACGCAAACACCATCGGTGTTGTCGCAACCGCCGTCGGCGCAGGCGCAACCCCCGTCAGCGCTGTCCGAACCGGCATCGACGCAGTCCCGGCCGTCCCCGCAAAGGCCCGCCGCGCAGCCTTCAACGCAGTCGGACATCGCGCAGTCGGACACCGAGCCGAGCCACTCACACCAGGCACCCGCCAGCGCACTGACGGACGAGCCACCAACGAAGCCACTCAACGTGGCCTCCCCAACGGACTCGTCCACGGGCGGCCGCTCAATCCTGAACTCCCTGAGCATCCCCTCCGGCAGCGGCGGCCGCCGCCGAGCCGGCGGCGAACCACCTCCGGGAGAAAAGCCCCAGAGGCCGACGGAGGCATCGGAAGGTCCACGCCTCACCCGCGCTGAGCGCCGGGCACAAGAACAAGCGGGCGCGGAGGACGCGAGCACACCCAGCCAGTCGGGCTGGCCAGCGGAGCCGGACATCTCCCAAGTCCTCCACCGCACACCAGTGGCCACCCAACGCCCAACGAACCCAACCCCCGAGGCAGGCGTCACCGCCCCCGCCATGGGATCCGACCTGGCAAGCGAATCCGACCTGGCAAGCGAACCCGTCCCCACGACGACGGCAAGCCTCGATGCAGAACGGCACCAGGCAACAGAGACTCCGGCCGCGGAAGCAGAACCCCCCGCAGCCACCTACTTGCAGGACCCAAAGGCCTCCAGCTACGAGGAAACCCGAGCCGAACTGGCCCGAATGATGTCGACCCTCAACGCGAAGGCCTTCCGCGCGCGCAACAAAGCAGAGGCCAAACCCGAAGACGCGCCCAACCGCGACCTGACCCCCGCAGAACCCGCGACGCCCACCTCAACGAACCACCACACCCCGGCCGCCCCAAACGACCTACCCACTTTCACCGACTCCGGCCACAACGCCTCCACACCCCGGCGAGAGGACCCGGCCGCCTTCAGCGACACCGCCGCCTTCAGCGACACCGCCGCCTTCAGCGACACCGCCGCCTTCAGCGACACCGCTGGTCCAAGCGAGGTCGCGAACCTCGGCGATCTGCCGGCTTCCAGCGACTTCGCCCATGGCGCCTCGGCATCTCGGCGAGAGGGCGCGGCCGGTTTCAGCGACTCAGCCATCTTTGGTGGCGCCGCTGGTCTCAATGGAGTCGGCGGCCTCGGCGATCAGCCCTCCTCCACCGACGGCCTCAACTTCTCGGCCCAACTCGAGACCCGTCAGCCCGCATGGCTGGACTTCGCCGAAGGGCTTGCCACGGGTGGGCACATCGAGGCCGGCACGGTCGCCAACCGGTTCGAGGTGGGGCAGACCATCCCTTCGCCGCCTGAGCCGGACGACCTTCCCGAGCCGCCCAGCCGGCCCGACATCCCGGAGCCGCCCCAGCGGCCCGACATTCCCGAGCCGTTCGAGCCCGAGCCTGCTCCGCCCGCGAACCCGCCCACCACCGCCCCACCCGACACGACCCCGCCCAGCGCCAACGCCACGTCAGCCACAACCCCGACAGCCACACCCCTTTCCAGCACTAACCTGTCCGGCCCGGCGGCCACGACTCGGGCCGCGACAACCCCGCCGGCCACAAGCTCGTCCAGTACCAACGCCACACCGGCCGCGACCCAACCCGCCGCGACCCCGCCAGCCACCCCGGACGACCTCCCACACGAGGTCCCACACGACGCCCCCTACGGCCGCTCCCGGCTCATGGCCGCCTTCGACGCGCTCACTGGCCCGGTCCTCTCCTCCGCCGACGAGGAGGAGGAGAAGTTCACCCTCCAGGCCGACACCGCGCCCGCCCTCCCGGCTCGCAAGCCGCTGACATCCTGGGCCGCCATCGAGACCGCCTCCGTCGTCGAGTCCCCGGCTGACGGCCTCTTCGGGACCGAACCGAGGACCGGGCCGACGACCGGGCCGACGACCGGGCCGACGACCGGGCCGACGACCGGGCCGGCCACCGAACCGGGCGCCGTATCTGCCGGCGACGCGACCAGGACTCCGTCCAAGCTCGGGGAGGCCTTCGCAGACTTCTCGGTGAACCGAAAAGAGTCGTCGGCCACTTTCGGTAAGTGGTCGGCATCCAACACCGAGCCGAGTACGCCGGAACCGTCCGGCGCGCGGCAGGCGCCTCCCGGCGCATCCGCGAAAGCGACCACCGAGCCCACCACTGAGCCCACCACCAAGCCCACCTACGACGAGCCGATCGGACCCCAGCGCCGGCCCGAAGGACTGCCCCGGCGGGGGGAGCGGTCGGCCACGACCATTGCGAGCCTGCTCACAGAGGCTCTCGCCGCCTACCAGGCAACTACCGACACCGCCGACGAACAGGACGAAACCCCGCGGTTTGCCGAGGACAGCGGACGGCACCGGTCGCCCGAATGAGGTTCGGCGGCCCGTCGTACCGTTGCCCAGTCGCCTAATCTGTGTGCCTCATGTGTGGCACACCGTCGTGCCCCAGATCGTGTGGAGTCGCTCGAAGATGACCTCAACCCGGACCCGGATCCGCAGCGCTGAAACCCCAGGCAGCAGAGCGGAGGAGGAAAGCCCCGAGCAGCGCCGGGACGAGCTCATCGAACAAGCCGCCTCGGCCGCGCCGGACATGGCCGACCTCATCCGCCTCTACTACCGCTACATCCCGCCGGAGGAGATCACCGACACCGACCCGGTCGACCTCGTCGGGAGCGTCCGCAGCCACCTGAAGCTGGCCGGTTCCCGCGTGCCGGGCCGCCCCGCGGTCCGCGTCTTCACGCCGGACCCGGAGGCCGACGGGTGGCGCACGGCGGGCACGGTCGTCCAGCTCGTCACCGACGACATGCCGTACCTGGTCGAGTCCGTCACGGCCGCCCTGACCAGGACCGGGCTGCAGGTCCACCGCATCGTCCACCCCATCGTCGTGGTCAGCCGGGACGTGGTCGCCGGCGAGCTGCGCGACATCCTCACCAGTGCCGAGGCCGACGACCCGCCCGCCGACGCGCTGGCCGAGTCGTGGATGGCCATCGAGGTGGACCTGATCACCGACGCGGACCGCAAGAAGGAGATCACCAACAGCCTCAAGACCGTCCTCAACGACGTCCGCGAGGTCGTCGAGGACACCGACCGCATGGCCGGCACCGCCCGCGCGCTCGCCGACCAGCTCGAGTCCGCCCCACCCGTCGACGAGTCCCAGGCACTCGAGGGCGCCGCCCTGCTCCGCTGGCTCGCCGACGGCCACTTCACGTTCCTCGGCTACCGCCACTACGAGCTCGTCCGCGACGGCGGCCAGCGCGCGCTCAAGGCCGTCCTGGCCAGCGGGCTCGGCGTGCTCCGCCAGGACAGCATCTCGGCACGCAACCTCACCGCCGGCCCGGACGCCGATGCCGACGCGACCTCGTCCGACCTGCTGATCCTCACCGAGGCCAGCGCCCCGTCGAACGTCTACCGGTCGACCTTCCCGTACTACGTGGGCGTCAAGACCTTCGCCCAGGACGGTTCGGTCACCGGCGAGCACAGGTTCCTCGGCGTCTTCACCATCAACGCCCTGCACGAGGACGTGCTGGACATCCCGGTCGTCGGTCGCCGGGTCCGCGAGGTCATCCACCGCGCCGGGTTCCCCCTGGAGTCCTACACCGGCCAGAAGATGCTGGAGGTCATCCAGAACTGGCCGCGCTCGGAGCTGTTCTCCACCAACTCCGACACGCTGTACCAGACGACCACCGGTGTCATCGCGATCGCCGACCGCCGCAGGCTGCGCCTGTTCCTGCGCCGCGACCCGTACCGCCGGTTCTTCTCCTGCCTCGTGTTCACCCCGCGCGACCGGTACACCACGACCTCGCGCATCGCCATGGCGAACGTCCTCATCGAGGAGCTGGGCGGCACCGGCGTCGAGTTCTCCGTCCGTCTCGGCGAGACCGCGTTCGCGCAGGTCTACTTCACCGTCCACACCGATCCCGACGCGGACACGGACGTGGACGTCGACCGCATCCAGGAGCGGCTGACCGAGGCCGTCCGCACCTGGAACGACCGGCTCGTCGAGGCCGTGTTCGCCGAGCAGCGGCAGCGGATCGACGCCGAGCTGCCCCGCTCCCGCGACCAGCTCGTCGCGATCGGCGCCGAGTCGGCCACCGAGCAGGGCCAGCGGTTCGCGAGCGTGTTCCCCGAGGCCTACAAGGAGGACTTCCCGGCCGCCGACGCGCTCACCGACCTGCGCCGCTTCGAGGAGCTGCGCACCGAGGGCGACCTGGACGTGTCCTTCTACCGCCGGGATGACGAGCAGCCGGGGGAGCGCCGTTTCAAGCTCTACCTGGCCGGTGAGGGCGTCACGCTCTCCCAGATGCTGCCGGTGCTGCAGAACATGGGCGTCCAGGTCGTCGACGAGCGCCCGTACGAGCTGCGCCGCGAGGACGGCACGCCCTGGTGGATCTACGACTTCGGCCTGAGGGTCGAACCGGAGCGCGTCGAGGGGAAGACCCCGGAACAGCAGCAGCGCCAGCGAACCCTGTTCCAGGAGGCGTTCCGCGCGATCTGGCGCGGCGACGCCGAGTCCGACCGGTTCAACACGCTCGTGCTGACCGGCGGCCTGAGCTGGCGGCAGGCGGCACTGCTGCGTGCGTACTCCCGCTACCTGCGCCAGGCCGGCGTCCCGTTCGACCAGGGCGACGTCGAGTCCGCGCTGCTCGACCACACCGACGTCGCGACCGCGCTGGTCCGGCTGTTCGAGACCCGCTTCGACCTCGGCAAGCCCGACGAGGTGCGTGATCGCGCGGTCGAGAGCCAGGTCGCCGAGATCACCACGATGATCGACGACGTCACGAGCCTCGACGCCGACCGGATCCTGCGCAGCCTGCTCGCGCTCATCCGGGCCACCCTGCGCACCAACTACAACGTCCGCGACGAGAAGGGCGAGCCGCGGCCCTACCTGGCGCTCAAGCTCGACCCGGCCCAGGTCCTCGACCTGCCCGACCCGCGGCCGAAGTTCGAGATCTTCGTGTACTCGCCGCGGGTCGAGGGCGTGCACCTGCGCTTCGGTCCGGTCGCGCGCGGCGGCCTGCGCTGGTCCGACCGGCGTTCGGACTTCCGCACCGAGGTCCTCGGCCTGGTCAAGGCGCAGGCGGTCAAGAACGCGGTCATCGTGCCGGTCGGCGCGAAGGGCGGCTTCGTCGTCAAGCGCCCGCCCGCGCCGACGGGCGACGCCGGCAAGGACCGCGAGGCGTTCCAGACCGAGGGCATCGCCTGCTACCGCATGTTCATCTCGGGCCTGCTGGACCTGACGGACAACCTGCGTGCCGGCGAGGTCATCCCGGCCCGCGACGTGGTCCGCTACGACGAGGACGACACGTACCTGGTCGTCGCGGCCGACAAGGGCACCGCCACCTTCAGCGACATCGCCAACGAGGTCGCGGCCGAGTACGACTTCTGGCTGGGTGACGGGTTCGCCTCCGGCGGCTCGGTCGGCTACGACCACAAGGCCATGGGCATCACCGCACGCGGCGCGTGGGAGAGCGTCAAGCGGCACTTCCGCGAGCTGGGCATGGACACCCAGACCGAGGACTTCACGGTCGTCGGCGTCGGTGACATGGCCGGCGACGTCTTCGGCAACGGCATGCTCCTCTCCGAGCACATCCGTCTCGTCGCGGCGTTCAACCACATGCACGTGTTCATCGACCCCGACCCGGTCGCGGCCACGTCATACGCGGAGCGCAGGCGCCTGTTCGAGCTGCCCCGCTCCAGCTGGGACGACTACGACCGGTCGCTGATCAGTGAGGGCGGCGGCGTGTGGCCACGCAGCCTCAAGTCCATCCCGATCAGCGAGCAGGCCCGTGTCGCGCTGGACCTGCCGGAAGGCGTCACGAAGATGTCGCCGCCGGAGCTGATGCACGCGATCCTGCTGGCCCAGGTCGACCTGCTGTGGAACGGCGGCATCGGCACGTACGTGAAGGCCACGGGTGAGACGCACGCGGACGTCGGCGACAAGGCCAACGACGCGCTCCGGGTCGACGGCGGCGACCTGCGGGTGAAGGTCGTCGGCGAGGGCGGCAACCTCGGCCTGACCCAGCGCGGCCGCATCGAGTTCGCGAAGGCCGGCGGCAAGGTCAACACCGACGCGCTCGACAACAGCGCCGGCGTGGACTGCTCCGACCACGAGGTCAACATCAAGATCCTTCTCGACCACCTGGTCACCACCGGCGTGCTCGCGAAGGAGCAGCGCAACGAGCTGCTCGCCGAGATGACCGACGAGGTCGCGCATCTCGTGCTGGCCGACAACTACTCGCAGAACGCCGTGCTCGGCGTGTCCCGGGCACACGCCAAGCAGATGCTGACCGTGTTGGCCCGTCTGGTCACCGACCTGGAGGAGCACTCCGGCCTGGACCGCAGGCTGGAGGCGCTGCCGTCGAAGACCCAGTTCCGGGACATGGACAAGCACCGCGAGGGCCTCACCTCGCCGGAGCTGGCTACGCTGCTCGCGCACGTCAAGCTGCAGCTCAAGCACGAGGTGCTGGCGTCGGAGCTGCCCGACGGCGACGTGTTCACCCGCCGGCTGCCGGAGTACTTCCCGACCCAGCTGCAGGAGCGCTTCGGCGACGCCATCCCCCAGCACCCGCTGAGCCGCCAGATCACCACGACGCTGCTGGTCAACGAGGTCGTCGACGGCGGCGGCGTGTCGTTCGCGTTCCGGCTCGCCGAGGAGATGAACGCGTCCGCGACCGACGCCGTGCGCGCGTTCACCGTCGCGACGACGGTGTTCGACCTGAAGGACGTGTGGCGGCGGATCCAGACGCTGGACAACGTGGTGCCGACCGAGACGGCCGACGACATGACCCTGGAGTCCCGCCGGCTGCTCGACCGCGCGTCGCGCTGGCTGCTGTCCAACCGGCCGCAGCCGCTCGCGGTCGGCGCGGAGATCAACCGGTTCGGCTCGGTCATCGCGGAACTCATACCCGAGGTTCCCGGGTTCCTGCGGGGCAGTAGCCGGGAGAAGATCGCGAAGGAGGCCGACGAACTGGTGGCCGCCGGCGTGCCGGTCGAGCTGGCCCGCCGGATCGCGTCGCTCCTGGACTGCTACCCGCTGCTGGACGTCATCGAGGTGGCCGAGCTGGCCGACCGCGACTCGCTGGACACCGAGCGCAGCCCGCGGGAGACCGCGGAGCTGTACTACGCGCTGGTCGACCATCTCAACATCGACTCGATGCTGACCTCGATCAGCGGGCTGGAGCGCGGCAACCGCTGGCACGCCCTCGCGCGGCTCGCGCTGCGGGACGACCTGTACAGCTCGGTGCGGGCGATCGTGCTCGATGTGCTGCGGCAGAGCGACCCCGGCACCACGGCCGACGAGAAGATCGCGAACTGGGAGCGGAGCAACGCCCGGCGCATCGGCCGGTCGCGGGAGTCGCTCGAGGAGATCCGCCGTGTCGGGCGTCTCGACCTGGCGACACTCTCGGTCGCCACCCGGCAGGTGCGCAGTATGGTTCGTTAGTGGGAGTCTTCATCGCCGATGTCCGGCCGCGCTGGTCGGACATGGACGCGTTCGGTCACGTCAACCACGCCAACACGGTGACGCTGCTGGAGGAGGCCCGCGTCGACCTCCTGTTCAAGGAGGCGGTGCGGCAGGGTGCCGGCGGCATGACCCAGGGCGTGGTCGTCGCGCGGCTCGTCGTCGACTACCACGCCCCGCTGGTGGCCGACGGCGGCACCGTCCGCGTCGCGCTTCGGGTGCGGGAGATGCGCCCGGCGTCGTTCACCCTGGACTACGAGGTCCACAGTGGACCGTCGGCCGACGACCCCGTGGCCGCGACGGCCGAGACCCTGCTCGTGCCGTACAACACGGAGAGCGGGCGCCCGCGCCGGCTGACCGAACAGGAGCGGGACTTCCTTGCCGCCTACAGGAGTAACGGTGCCTGAGCTTTCGTTCGCAGAGCAGCCCGAGCGGGACGACCTCGGCGCGTTCGTGGCGCGTGCGGTCCGTCTCGACGGCCAGACCGTGGTCCGCCTGCGCAACCGCGACGGCGGCCGGGTGGACGCGTGGGTGGCGACGCCGTTCGACGTGCTCGCCACCAGGACCGTGCGTGGCGCGGTGGAGCCGGGTGATGTGACCGTGTCCGGCAACGAGCTGCTGGCCGCCCTGGCGGTGTCCCGTGCGGACCGGGTCGACCCCGGCCGCGCGGTGGACATGCAGTGGCGGTCCGCGCTGCCGCCGCAGGCGCACTGGCAGGTCGTGGAGGACCAGCTCCCGGCGAAGGTCGTGACCGACCTCACCGACCGCGGCCTGGAGGTGGCGCGCGAGAACGTGGGGCCGCACGGCACACCACCCGCGTCGCTGCTGGACCAGACGGTACTGACGGTGACCGGCGACCGCCTGGAGGTGAAGATCCCCATGCGCTGCCTGTTCGCCATGTCCGGCATGGGTTTCCTCGGCTCCGGCGACGACGAGCACGTCCGGATCACCGCCACCGACGCGTGGCTGCGCATCGACGCCCGCTTCGGCGCGGTGGTGCGCCGCAGGCACGCCTTGCTGCCCCTGCTCGTCTAGGGTTCGATGGCCTGGTGAGCGACGAGGACCCCGCACGTCGGTTCCTGGACCAGACGGTGCCCAAGCACGACGAGTGGGACGGCCGGGAGCCGGAGGACGGTCCGGCGCGGCCAAGGCACGTCAAGCACCCGAGCGAGCCGGTGGAGCCGCTGTCCGCCAAGGAACGCCGCGCCAACGCCATCCGCGGCGCGGCGTGGGGCGTCGGCGGCACCGCCGCGTTCATCGCGGGCGCCGCACTGTCCGACGACGACCCGCACGCCGAGATAACCCACGACGAGCCCGCCGACCTGAGCTTCGACGACGGCAGCGGTGGCGGCTTCGGCGAGATCGGCAGCGGTCTCTAGCCCGCCACCAGCCAGGCGGCCGTGTTCGGGGGCAGGTGCCGGTCGTTGAGCGGACCGCTCGCCAACAGGATCTCCCCGGCCGGCAACGGAACCGCGGTCTCACAACCGTTCAGCACGCAGATCAGCCCGCCACCCTTGCGCCGGTACGCGAAGCACCCGGCAGGCGCCCCGTACCACTCCAGCTCGTCACCCGAGAACGCCCGGTGCGTCTTCCGCAGGTCGACCGCCTGCCGGTACAGCGACAGCGTCGAGTCCGCGTCCTCCAGCTGCCGTTCCACGGTCAGCTTCGCCCACTCCGGCGGCATCGGCAGCCACGCCGACGTCCCCGGCGAGAACCCGAACGGCGGCTCCGCACCCTGCCATGGCAGCGGGACGCGGCTCCCCACAGACGAATCCGGCAGCGGCACTGTCGGCAGCCCCAGCTCCTCGCCGTTGTACAGGAACACGACCCCGGGCAGCCCCAGCTCAACCAGCGCCATCGCCCGCGCCCGCTGCGTGCCGAGCGGTCCGTCGCCGTAGCGGGTCGCCTCGCGCGGCGAGTCGTGGTTCGACAGCGTCCACGTCG
>Ga0307502_10000118_pt1 | contig 20683 bp, 29 predicted proteins | sample 16_S_MG_FD_201364 | JGI IMG/M metagenome (GOLD analysis project Ga0307502, IMG submission 201364) | Soil microbial communities from Populus trichocarpa stands in riparian zone in the Pacific Northwest, United States - 16_S | ecosystem: Environmental > Terrestrial > Soil > Riparian zone > Trees... | reverse complement strand
TGGCGGCGAAGATATGCGGAAGCACCTTCCTGGACGGCCTTGGAGATCTCCACCATGCGCTCGTTGCCCGGGGAGAGCGCCAGCAGCGAGCGAGTTGTCAGCGCGCCGTACAGCACCGCCAGGCCGGCGCAGATCAGCGCGACGACGACCCCGTGGTCCATCAGGAATTCACTCAAAGGAAACGGCCTCCAGAAGTCTTTGTTGGCAGGGAGCTACGGCCTAACCGCGGGGCAAAGGCGAGAGCGGCTCCCAGCCGCGAGAAACGCGCGCGCAGTCTACCCGCAGTGCCGGTTGCGACGCGTCCAGGTCACTTGTGACACCGGCGGCTGACCGTTACTGCCCAGGCACCCAGAGCCGCCCGCTCTGCTGCGCGGGCCCCGTCTCTCCCGGCTTGGCCGGGGGCGCCTTGGCAGCCGGCGGCGCCGGTGCCGGCGGGGTCGCCCCGGACCGCGCGTAGGCGATCTGCAGCTGTGCGAGCGCGTCGCGCACCTGCTTGGCCTCGGCTCCGAGCAAGGGCTCGACGAGCGGTAGCAGCGCGCGCGTGGCGTCGATCGCCTGGCGCACCTGATCGAAGTCGGGCTCCTCCTCGGCGCCCGCGAGGCCCGCCTTGCGCGCACCGAGGTTCAACAGCGAGATGACGGTCTGGACGATCACGTCCTCGACGCGGATGCGCTGCAGCTCGGCCTCGTAGGCGGCCCGCAGCTCGTCCTCGCTGAGATCGCCGAGGTCGAGGTCTTCTTCGGACCGGGGGTCGGTGTCGCCCGGTGGCGGGGCGCCGGGATCGGTGCTCATCGCGAGCACCAGCCTCTTGGCTCGAAGCCGGCCTCGGGCGAGCAATGACGCGCTGTCATGCTGGAACCTCCTGTGCGTACGTGGTCATGGTCTCGCGCACGGTGTCAGCGTAGACATCGCGCAGGTCGCCTCCCTGCAGCAGCGCGGCGCGCTGGCGCTGCGCGCCGTTGGGCCCGTCCAGCACGGAATCGATCCGCTGCTCGTCGCGCACGGGCGCAGTCCACGTGTAGAGATCCTCGAGCGCCTCCGCGGCGTCGATCTCGACACCGCGCCCGAGGTCGATCATCTTGCCGTCCATCCCGTGACGGATCGCGCGCCACACGTTCTCCTCGATAAGCCGATGCGCCGGATCGTCAAACGCCACCCCCTCGTCGATGTCGCGCAGCGCCTGCCCGACGCAGGCCACGATCAGACCGGCCAGCGCCTCGGACTCCGCCGCGGTGACCTGGGCGTCGCAGATGCGAACCTCGACCGTCCCGAACGTCGCGTGCGGCCTGATCGACCACCAGACCTGCGTGTACTCGACGATCGAGCTCGTGGCGATCAGCAGCTCGAGGTAGTCGCGAAACGCACGCCAGTTGCCGAACGCGTCGGGCACGCCGCAGCGCGGAAAGGACTTCGTGAAAATCTGGCTGCGGGCGGAGTGCAGCAGCGTGTCCTGGCCGTCGAGGAACGGCGAGCTCGAGCTGGCCGCGAGCAGCACCGGCAGGACCGGGCGCAGGCGGTCGCACACGCGCACGGCCCGGTCGACGCCGTTGACGCCGACGTGGACGTGCAGCGAGAACGTGTTGTTGCGCCGGGCGACGTAGCCGAGGCCCTCCACCACGCGCCGGTAGTGCTCGGTGTCGATGTTGGGCTGCTCGCGGTAATCCGCCCACGGGTGGGTGCCGGTCGACCCCAGCGCGATGCCCCGCTCCGCGCTGAGCGCGAACAGCCGCCGGCGGTGATCGCGCTGGTGCGCGACGGCGTCGTGCAGATCCTCCCCACGGCCCGACACGATCTCGATCTCGGAGGAGATCAGCTCCCCGGTGATCGCCTCGAACAGCACCGGGTCGAACCGCGCCGCGCCATCGCGCAATTCCTCGAAGCGCGGCGCAAGGTCCAGCGTCTGCGCGTCGAGCACGGCGAACTCCTCCTCGAGGCCGACCGTGAGGTCCTTGGACGCCGCGAAGATCTCCTCCGTGTTGTCGAGGTCGATGGGCATAGCCTGCTGTGAAGCGTGAACTACGTTAGATAGAAGTACAGCGCGTAGAGCAGGTCGACCGCGGGCGAGGACGTGTGCACGGTCACCTCCGGCGGCACTGCAAGCAGTGCCTCGGAGTAGTTGAAGATGATCTTCACGCCCGCTTCCACGAGGTCGTCGGCGATCGCCTGGGCTGCCGCGGTGGGCACCGCGAGCACGCCGACGACGATGTCCTCCTCCTCGACGACAGAGCGCAGATCGGTGCTGTGGCGCACGATCGTGGGTCCCACGGTCTGGCCGATCTTGCGCTTGTCGGTGTCGAAGATCGCGACGACGCGGAAGCCGTGGTCGGCGAAGATGTCCGACGAGGCGATCGCCTGACCGAGGTGGCCGGCGCCGAACAGCGCGATGTTGTGCTGGCCGGAGGTGCGCAGGATCTTGCGGATCTGCGAAACCAGGGCGTCGACGTTGTAGCCCACGCCGCGCTTGCCGAACTTGCCAAAGCCGGAGAAGTCGCGCCGGATCTGCGTCGGGTTGACGTGCGTGTAATCGCTGAGCTCGCGCGAGGAGATCGTCTCCTTGCCCATCTTCTTGGCCTGCGTGAGCACCTGGAGGTAGCGAGACAGGCGTGCGGCAACGCCCAGCGATAGGCGCTCGCCACCGTCGCGCGCCACCGCCGAGTCCACCTGGGGAGGAACGCGCTCGCCGGCAGTCATCGACGGCCCACTCTATCCAGGTACCCCCGAAGCGCGGGCTCATCTACGAAGTACTCGAACAGCTCCGCGCCGTCGAGGCTGACGACGGGGATCCGCTCAAGGTAGGCGGCGTGCAACGCGTCGTCGGTCGTGATGTCGATCTCGCTGAACGGCTCGCCGATGCGCTCGAGCACGGCTCGCGCGTCGTCGCACAGGTGGCAGCCGGGCCGGCTGTACATGACGAGCCTCACGCCAGCGCGCGCTCGCCCGATGCGTAGGCGTCGAGCGCGAGATAGTCCGGGAACGGCTGCGCCTGCACGTAGCGCGCCGCCGAGGCGATCATCGCCGCGTTGTCGGTGCACAGCTCGCGCGGCGGGATCCCGAGTGTGACGCCGAGCGCAGCCAGACGCTCGCGCAGCGGTCCGTTGGCTGCGACCCCGCCGCCCGCGGCGAGCCGATCGAGGCCCGTGTCGGCCAGCGCGCGCTCGCAGCGCATCGCGAGCGCCTCGACGATCGCGTGCTGGTAGCTCGCGGCGAGATCGGCCGCGCGAGCGCGCGTCTGTGCCTCGCCGAGGTCGCGGACGCGGTACAGCAGCGACGTCTTCACGCCGGCAAACGAGAAGTCCAGCCCGGGCACGTTGCGCGCCACCGGGAACGCGAACGCTCGCGAATCGCCGTCCCTCGCCAGCCGCTCGATCGCCGGCCCGCCGGGAAACGGCAGCCCGAGCAGCCGCGCGCCCTTGTCGAACGCCTCGCCCGCCGCATCGTCGAGCGTGCGCCCGAGGACCGCGAAACGCTCGTGATCGTCCACGCGCGCGAGCAGCGTGTGGCCGCCGCTGGCGATCAGGCAGAGAAACGGCGGCTCGAGCACGGCTTCCGCACCCGAGTCCACGCGCAGGAAGTTGGCGGCGACGTGGCCCTGGAGATGGTCGACCGCCGCCAGCGGCAGCCGGCGAACGGCCGCGATGCCCTTCGCCGTCGCCACGCCGACAAGCAGCGCGCCGACGAGCCCGGGACCCTGCGTGACTGCGACGAGGTCGATGTCGGCGAGCGTCGCGCCCGCCCGGCGCAGCGCATCGTCGACGGCTGCGTTTGCGAGCTCGAGGTGGTGGCGCGAGGCGATCTCCGGCACGACACCGCCGTATGCGTCGTGGATTCCCTGCGCGGAGATGACGTTCGAGCGAATCTCGCCGTCGCCGGTCACGACGGCCGCGCAGGTGTCATCGCAGCTCGTCTCGAGCGCCAGGATGAGATCGGATGGGGTCATCAGGCCGGCGAGGCGTTGGGCACGTCGTCCAGGTGTCCGGCGAGCGTCGAACACGTGCGCCACATGACGACCGCGTCCTCGCCGTTGTCCTGGTAGTAGCGCCGCCGGTGGCCGGCGGCGCGAAAGCCGAAGCGCTCGTACAGCGCGATCGCGACGTGGTTGGACTCGCGCACCTCGAGCGTGAAGCGCACGCCGTGACCGTCGATGCGCCGCAATAGGTCGGCGAGCAACGCTGTCGCGACGCCGGCGCGACGCTTGTCGGGGTCGACCGCCACGTTCATGATGTGCCAGACGGTGTCGTAGCGCGAGCACACGAGATAGCCGAGCATCTCCGAGCCGCGTAGCGCGGTCAGGCAGACGCCCGCGGGCTTGGACAGCTCCAGCACGAACATCGCCAGCGACCACGGCGTCGGAAACGCCCGCCGCTCGATCGCGATGATCTGCGGCAGATCGGCGTAGGTGAGGCGGCGGATGTCGAGTTGCGCGTCGTTCACGGGATGGTTGGCTTCGGGACGGCGTCGGGACGGCGCAGATAGTCGGGAACGATCTGGTCGCGCGGGGTCCCCTGGGAAGCTCTGAGCGCCAATCGGCAGATCGCTCGAGCGCGGACGCCGTGCCGCCCTGTTCCATTTGCCGCAACCATGCATCCCGCGCCTTCCAGATCCGCCCGAAATCGTAGCGCGCCGTCTCCCACCGCCAGCCACGGGTATTGGCACCGGCCGATCAGGTCGGCAAGCGCCGCCGGGGGGAGCGCGACGGGCCCCAGCACGGGTTCGCCGTCGCGCCAGCCGGCCGCGAAGACCTCTCCGCGGCGCGCGTCGACGACGGCCAGGACGCCGCAGCCGCCGGGCGCGTGCGGCTGGGCCTCCAGCGCGAGCGCCTCGAGCGTCGAGACGCCCACGAGCTCGGCGCCGGAGGCCTGCGCCAGCGCGCGCGCCGTCGACACGCCGATCCGCAGCCCGGTGAACGTCCCCGGGCCGAGGCCGACGGCGATCCGGTCGATGTCGGCGAACGCCAGCCCCGCCTCGTCGAGCAGCGCGTGGGCAAGCCCGAGCAGCTGCGTGACGTGGCCGGGGCGCTCGCCCTCGCCGGGCTCGTGGCGGCGTTCGGATTCGTTGCCCGCTGCGTCGATCAGGCCGACCGCCGTCGCGGGCGTCGCCGTGTCGAAGCCGAGGACGATCACGGGTCGACGACGACGAGCCGGCGATCGCCGCCGCGGTGCTCCAGGCGCACCCGCGCCGCGATCCGCTCGGCGTCCAGGCCGACCGGTGTGCCGACCTCGGGCCACTCGACGAACGCGATGCGGTCGCCGGCGAGCTCGTCGGCCAGCAGCGCGGGATCCTCGGCGTCGAGGTCGCCGAGGCGGTAGAGATCCAGGTGGGAGATCGGGACAGTTGCCTCGTAACGCCGGGCGATCGTGAAGCTCGGGCTCGTCACCGCGGCGGTGACGCCGAGCGCGCGGCAGGCGCCGCGCACGAACGTCGTCTTGCCGGCGCCCAGATCTCCCGAGACGAGCACGATGTCGCCTGGCCGCAGACGCTGCGCGAGTTGCGCCGCAACTGCCTCGGTTTCGTCGGGGGCCGCCGTTTCGGTCTGGATCCGGCGATGATCGTCGATGGCTTCCGGCCGCGCGATGCCGGGAGATGCGGCGGAACCGGACCCCGCGCGCTCAGTAGAGGTCGGCATCGGCGGTGCGGAGCCGCAGCCCCACGCCGAGCAGCGTCAACGCGACGCCCGCGAGGAACAGCAGGCGCGGGTCCGTCCCCGTGTTCGGAAGATCGCCGGAGGAGTTCTCGGGGCCGTCGGAGAGCTGCACCGGCGGCTGCTGTGAGAGGTTCGAGCCATCCTCGGGGATGGTCGTCATCTGCGCGGCGGCAGCGGCCGGACCGCACAGCAAGACGACCACGAAAAGAGCAGCGATGAGTCGACGGGCCCGCACGGATCGGCACTCTAGTCGACCACCGGACCAACGCGCGGGCCAATGTTATGACCCCCTGCTGCGCTACCGTCGCCGGGTGCTGACCGATGCCCAGGCAGAGCGGCTGGCAGCCTGCGCGCGCGTCCTGGACCCGCCCGCGCGGATCGTCATGACCGGCCATGTCGCGGCGGGAGCGCTCGCGGCGGTGACCGGCGCCGCCCGGCCCGGCGTCGAGGTGCTCGCGCTCGGCGCGGGCGAGGTCGCGCGTGTGGACGGGTCCATCGACATGCTCTTCATCGGCCCCGCGGTGCGCTACAGCGCGGCCGTCGAGACCTTCCAGCGATGGCCGGGTCGCGTCGTCCCCGGCGGAACGCTGTTCGTGCACGGCGCGTTCGCCACCCCGCCGCTGACTGCGGCGCTGGTGCGCACCGTCGGCTCGTCGCGCGCCTGGCGCTACTTCGGGCGCGACGGAGCGCTGGCGGAATACGTGCGCGCCGATCTCACGATCGGCGAGCGCGTGCTCGACGTGATCGCCCAGCTGGCGCAGATGCCGTCCTTCGTGCGCAGGTTGGCGCGCCAGGCGCGACGGACGTGAGATTCGCGTAAGCGCCGGCCACTACATTGGCTACATGGACCAGATCGAGACTCCCATCGACAAGACCGACGACGAGTGGCGGGCCCAGCTCACGCCCGAGCAGTACGAGATCCTGCGCCGCGCCGGCACTGAGCGCGCATTCACCGGTCAGTACGTCAACGAGAAGGCGAACGGCATGTACGTCTGCGCCGGCTGCGGCGCCGACCTGTTCGCCTCTGACACGAAGTTCGACTCCGGCACCGGCTGGCCGAGCTTCACCGACCCGGCGATCGCCGAGGCGGTGCAGCTGCGCCAGGATCGCGGCCACTTCATGGTCCGCACGGAGGTCGTCTGCGCGCGCTGCGGCGGCCACCTCGGCCACGTCTTCCCAGACGGCCCGGGCGAGAGCGGGCAGCGCTACTGCATCAACTCGTGCGCGCTGGATCTGAAGGCGCAGGAGGGCTCGTAGCGCGCGCAAGCGATCTCCGGCGCCCGCGCCAGGTCCGATCGCTCGCGAAACGGCAGCATCCCGAGATGGAGGATCAAGCGCCGCGTGTCGTGATGTGATCCCACATGCTGATGGGACGGTTGATCGCGCCGGCTCGCGCGAACTGGTGGTGTGTGTACGGCTACGTCCCCTCGATTTCGCCGTCTGCCGCGTATTCGACCCCGCTACGCTGCATGCCGCGCCCATACGGGGGTAAGTCAGCAGGCGTCCCCCCTCCTGAAAGGAGCGCCTATGCAATATTGGTTTGCCACCTCGACGGAGGAGTCCACGCCGTCGGAGATGCTCGAGCAGGCCAGGGCCGCCGATCGGGCGGGCTTTGATGCCCTCGGCACATCCGACCATTTCGCGCCGTGGTTCGCAGATGGGGAGGCCGCGATGGCGTGGGTTCACCTCGGCGCGCTCGGCCAGGTGACCGCCAAGCCGATCGGCACCGCCGTCACGCCGATCGTCCATCACTACCACCCCGGCGTCGTGGCGCAGGCCTTCATGTCGCTGGAGGAGCTTTATCCCGGCCGCGTGTTCCTCGGTGCCGGTTCGGGTGAGGCGGTCAACGAGACGCCGCTGGGCCTGGATTGGCCGTCCTACGACGAGCAGCGCCGGCGCCTGGAGACGGGCCTCGACGCGATCACCCGGCTGTGGAACGGCGAGACGGTGACGATCGACGAGGGCTGGTTCAAGCTCAAGGAGGCGAAGCTCTGGACGCGCGCCAAGACGCGCCCGAAGCTCTACGTCTCGGCCTTCGGATCACAGTCGGCCGAGGTCGCCGCCCGCTTCGGCGACGGGCTCTGGACGCTTGGCGATCCGGAGAAGGCGCCGGAGATCATCGATGCCTACCGCGAGGGGTGCGACAAGCACGGGCGCGAGCCCGGGGAGATCATCTTCCAGGCCGGCTTCGCCTGGGCCGACGACGAGCGGGCGGCGATCGAGGGCGCGCGCCACTGGAAGCCGACGCAGCTGCCCGAGATCTACCTCGACGACATCGCCGACCAGCAGGACATGCAGCGCCGCGCCGACGAGCAGATGAGCGACGAGCAGTTCGCCAAGAAGGGCTTCCTGATCGCCGCTGACCCGGCCGAGCACGTCGATCGCATCCGCGAGATGGAGCGTGCCGGCGCGACCGTCATCTGCCTGCAACTCATCGGCCGCGCCGACCCGCTCGGCTCGATCCGGACCTATGGCGAGCAGGTGCTGCCGGTCCTGCGGGGGGCTATCATCGGGTCGCGGTAGCGAGGACAGGGCGGCGGTTCTTGCCGCGTAGGACCGCCGAGCAACGGCGCGCCGATCAGAACAGCCCCATCTGCTCCTCCCCTGACTCCGGAGGCTCCCCCTGCGCCTCAGGCTCGACGACCGCCTGCGGCTCGGCCTCCACGGGCGCTGACTCGGCGCGCTCGGGCTGCTCGGGCTGCTCGGGCAACGGCAGCGCCAGCAGCTCCGGCAGCCGCGCGAAGTCGGCCCGCAGGGTGTCGAGCAGTGAGCGCGTGTAGAGCGCTGCCGCGGGGTGAAACAGCGGGTACAGCCGAACGGCCCGCGCGCCGATCACGCGGATCTCCGCCTGACCGTGCAGCCGCGAGATACCGGTCGCGTCTGCCCGCAACAGCTTCGTCGCGAAGTTCCCGAGCGTGCAGATCACGCGGGGCGCGATCAGCTCGACGGTGCGCAGGAGGTACTCCGAGCAGTTCTCGATCTCGACGGGCAGCGGGTCGCGGTTGCCCGGCGGGCGGCAGCGCAGGACGTTGCCGATGAACACGTCCGCGCGCGCGAGCCCGACCTCCGCGAGGAGCTCGTCGAGGAGCTTTCCCGCGGCCCCGACGAACGGGATGCCCTGCTCGTCCTCGCGCGCGCCCGGCGCCTCCCCGACGAACATGAGGTCGGCGTCCGCGTTTCCGGCGCCGAAGACGACCTGCGTACGCGTGCGCGCCAGCTCCGGACAGCGCTGGCAGGCGCGCGCCTGCGCGTAGACGGCTTTGAGCTCCTCCCGCCGCTCTTCCTTGATGGCCATACGTTGGATCGCGATAGTAGACGCCGCTCGCGATCAGCTATCGTCCAAAGGGCAGATGGCGTCAGCCGTCTTGCATCCATGACACGCGACCGGTACCTCGCCTGCGAGGACTGGACCGACAGATGGACTCGATCACAGCCCTCACGGTGCCCGCTGAGGCCCGCTTTCCGTTCCGCATAGCCGTCGTCGGCGCCGGCCGGCTGGGGACGGCGCTGTCCGCAGCGTTCAAAGGCGCAGGCGTCGACGTCGAGGGTCCGATCACGCGCGACGAGGCCCCGTCCCCGTGCGCGAGCGCCGTGCTGCTGCGCGTTCCCGACGCCCAGATCCAGGCCGCCGCGACAGCGCTGCGGCCCGGCCCGCTCGTCGGCCACTGCTCGGCCGCCACCACGCTCGCGCCGCTCGCCGGGCACGAGGCGTTCTCCCTGCACCCGCTCATGACCGTGACGCCGGAAGGCGCAAGCTTCGAAGGTGCGACGGCGGCGATCGCGGGCGCCTCGGCCCGCGCGCTCGACGCCGCGCGCCAGCTCGCGCTCGTGCTCGGCATGCGCCCCGTCGAAGTCGCCGACGCGGACCGCGCCGCCTACCACGCCGCCGCGTCGATCGCATCGAACTTCCTGATCACAATCGAGGATTTCGCCGAGCGACTCGCCGGATCGGCCGGTCTCGGCCGCGAGCCGCTGCTCGCGCTCGTGCGGGCGAGCGTCGAGAACTGGGCGGCGCACGGCGCCGCCAAGGCCCTGACGGGCCCGATCGCGCGCGGCGACGAGGAGACCGTCGCCCGCCAGCGCGATGCCGTCGCCGAACGAGCGCCCGCGCAGCTCGAGCTCTTCGACGTGCTCGCCGGCGCAACCCGCCGCCTCGCGCGCCGCCCCGACGACGACGACGATGCACTCGCCCACCAGAGGGTGGCGGTCGCGTGAAGACGATCCGCGCCGTCGCCGAGCTGCGCGACGCTCTGAGCGGCCCGCGCCGCGCCGGGCGGAGCATCGCCCTCGTCCCGACGATGGGCGCGCTCCACGAGGGCCACCTGTCGCTCATCCGCCGCGCCCGCGCAACCTGCGACGAGGTCGTCGTGACGCTGTTCGTGAACCCGGCGCAGTTCGAGGACTCCCAGGATCTCGACGCCTACCCGCGCGACGAGCGCGCGGACGCCGCGATGGCCGACCGGGCCGGCGCCGATCTGCTGTTCGCCCCGCCGCCCGCCGAGGTGTACCCGCCGGGCTTCGCCACGACCGTCTGCGTCGCCGGCATCACCGCTGCGCTGGAGGGCGAGCAGCGCGGCTCCGCGCACTTCAGCGGCGTCGCGACGGTCGTCTGCAAGCTCCTGAACATGGCGCAGCCCGACGTGGCGTTCTTCGGCCAGAAGGACGCCCAGCAGGTCGCCGTCATCCGCCGCCTCGTCCGCGATCTCGACATCCCGGTTCGGATCGAGGTCGGCGACACGATCCGCGAGCCCGACGGCCTCGCGCTCTCGAGCCGCAACGTCCGCTTGAGCGGGCGCGAGCGCGAGCGCGCGCTCGCCCTGCCGCGGGCGCTGGATGCCGTCCGCGCCGCCGCCCGCGCCGGCGAGCGCGACGCCACGGCGATCGCCGCCGCCGGCCGCGCGGCGATGACCGAATACGACGTCGAGCCCGAGTACCTCGCGCTCGTCTCACCCGACAGCTTCGCCCCGGTCGCGCAGCTCAACGGCGAGCAGGTGCTGGTCGCCGTCGCCGCCCGGGTCGGAGACGTCCGCCTGATCGACAACGACATCATCGACGGAGGTTCCTAAGCGATGCAGCGCACGATGCTCAAGTCCAAGATCCACCGCGCGACCGTCACCGATTGTGACCTGCACTACGTCGGCTCGATCACGATCGACCGTGACCTGCTCGAAGCGGCGGACATCCTCGAGCACGAGCAGGTCCATGTCGTCGACGTCGACAACGGCGCGCGCTTCGAGACCTACACGATCGCCGGGGAGCCTGGCACGGGCACGATGCAGGTCAACGGCGCCGCCGCCCGCCTCGTACACGCCGGCGACACGATCATCGTCATCTCCTACGCCACGTACGACGAGGCCGAGATCGAGCGCCACGAGCCGCGCGTCGTCCATGTGCGGGCTCACACCAACCAGATCGTCGACGTCGACGACGCGGTCGCCACCCTGCTGACCTCCGAGGAGGATCGCTGATGTCCACGCATCCAAGCCAGATCGCCGCGGGGGTTGGTGCGATCGACTCCGAGCGCCTCCCCGTCACCCTCCCCCGCCTCGCGGAGATGAAGCGCCTCGGCGAGCCGATCGTCATGGTGACCGCCTACGACTTCCCGTCAGCCCGCGCCGCGGAGACGGCGGGCGTCGACATGGTGCTGGTGGGCGACAGCGGCGCGATGACGGTCCTCGGCTACCCGTCGACCGTCGCCGTCGAGCTCGACGAGCTGCTCGTGCTGGCCAAGGCCGTCCGTCGCGGGCTGCGCACGCCGTTCCTCGTCGGCGACATGACGTTCGGCTCCTACGAGATCTCCGACGAGCAGGCGATCCGCAACGCGCTGCGCTTCGTCAAGGAGGCCGGCTGTGACGCCGTCAAGCTCGAGGGCGGCGGCCCGAGCTCCGTCTCGCGGGCACGAGCGATCGTCGGCGCGGGCATCCCCGTCATGGGACACGTCGGGCTGACGCCGCAGACGGCGACCGCGCTGGGCGGCTACCGCGCCCAGGGTCGCAGCGCCGAGGCTGCCGCGCGTGTCGCCGCCGGCGCGCTCGCGCTTCAGGACGCGGGCTGCTTCTCGATCGTCTTCGAGGCGATCCCGTCGAAGGTCGCCGCGGAGCTTATGACGCTCATCGAGGTGCCGGTGATCGGCATCGGCGCGGGCCCCGCGACCGACGGCCAGGTGCTCGTCTTCCACGACCTGCTCGGCATCCGCGAGGGGCTCGGCGCGCGTTTCGTCAAGCGCTATGCAAGCCTGCAGGACGAGATGGTCACCGGCGTCGCGGCGTTCGCTGACGACGTGCGCACGGGGCGCTATCCCGAGCCGCGCCACGGCTATGCCATAGACCAGGCTGAGCTATCGGCTTTCCGGGATCGCCTGACGTAGAGTGCCGTGCCATGGGCCGGTTCTCCCAAGTCTTCTCCCCCAAGGACGGGGTCTTCTTCGATCTCTTCGAGGAATCGGCCAACAATGTGCTGCGCGCGGCGGACCTGCTCGACGAGATGCTGCGCTCATATCCGGAGCACAACGACCTCGCGCGGGCCATCCTCCTCTGCGAGCAAGAGGGCGACCGGATCACGTACGACATCATCCAGCGCCTCAACGCGACCTTCGTCACGCCGATCGACCGGGAGGACATCCTCGAGCTCGCGTCCGGCCTGGACGACATCGTCGACCTCACTGAGGAGGTCGCCGACTACCTCGGGCTGTACAAGATCGAGGCGCCGATGGAGCAGGCCCAGCGGCTGGCGCACATCCTCATGGAGGCCTGCCGGCACATCGCCGCAGCAGTCCCGCGGATGCGCGGCTTCAAGGACGTCGCGCACTACACCGGCGAGATCCACCGGCTGGAGACCGACGGCGACCGAGTGACCCGCGAGGCGGTCGCGTCGCTGTTCGACAACGGGATCGACCCGATGGTCGTCATCCGCTGGAAGGACATCTTCGAACGTCTGGAGGAGGCGATCGACGCCACCGAGCAGATCGCCAACGTCATCTCGAACATCGTGGTCAAGAACTCGTAGCCACGGACGGCTCCTCTGTGGACAGCGACATCATCCTGGTCATCGTCGTCGCGACGGCGCTGGCATTCGACTTCACCAATGGTTTCCATGACACCGCCAACGCCGTGGCGACGTCGATCTCGACGCGGGCGCTGGCGCCGAAAGTGGCCGTCGGGCTCGCGGCGACCCTGAACTTCGCCGGCGCCTTCATCTCGCTGAAGGTCGCAGCGACGATCGCGGGCGGGATCGTCATGGCCGACGTCATCAACGAGACGGTGATCTTCGCGGGGCTGATCGGGGCGATCGTGTGGAACCTCGTCACCTGGTATTACGGCCTGCCGTCGAGCTCGTCGCACGCGCTCATCGGCGGCGTCGTCGGCGCCGCCTTCGTAGCCGCGGGCTCGCATGCCATCCAGACCGGCGGGCTGCTGGAGAAGGTCATCGTGCCGGCGCTCGTCGCGCCGATCGTCGCGTTCGCCGCCGCGGGCCTGGCGATCCTCATCACCTACCGGATGGTGGGACGGTTGCATCCAGGGATCGTCAACCGCGGCTACCGGCTGGGACAGATCGGCAGCGCGAGCCTGCTCGCACTCTCGCACGGGACCAACGATGCGCAGAAGACGATGGGCATCATCGTGCTCGCGCTCGTCGCCCACGGCGACCTCAGCGGCGCGAGCCCCGAGCCGCCGACCTGGGTCATCATCTCCGCGGCGACCGCGATCGCGCTCGGCACCTACTCCGGCGGCTGGCGGATCATCCGCACGATGGGCAGCCGGATCTACAAGATGGATCCGGCTCAGGGCTTCGCGGCCCAGGGCGGCGGCGCGGCGGTGCTGCTGACCGCCTCGCATCTGGGCTTCCCGCTGTCGACGACGCACTCGATCACAGGGGCGGTGCTCGGCGCCGGAGCGGCCAAGCGGCTGTCGGCCGTGCGCTGGGGCCTGGCCGGCAACATCGCGATCGCATGGATCCTGACGCTGCCGGCGGCGGCGGCCGTCGGCGCGGTCACGTACGGGTTGAGCCGCATCTTCGGCGAGGGCGCGCTCGGGCCGGTGCTCATCTTCGCGTCCCTGCTCCTGCTGATGGCGGCCATCTTCGGCAAGCGCCTGCACCACGGCCCCGCGATGACGGCCGCCCCAGCGGAATCGTGATCGGCGCAGTCGACTCGGAGGCGCTGCTCGAGCTCATGTGGGCCGCGCCGCTCGCCGCTCTGACCGTCACGGTCGCCTGGGGCCTGGTCATCCACGGCAGCGCCCGCGCGGTCGAGGCCCAGCGCGACGGGCGCACGATGCTCGCGGTTCTTCACGCGATCACCGCGATCGCCGGCGCGGCGCTGTTCATGGCCGCGGTCGTCTTCGGCTTGATCGTCATGACCTCCAAGGATTAGCACCGGCCAGGTTCGGTCCAACGGTCTGCAGCGGCCGTTGCAGGGTGACGTAACCATGCGCGCGAACGTGCGCGCAGCGCTGCGAGCGGGGATCTTGGTGGCTCCCCAAGGAAGAGGAGCCATGCGTCCCCTGCGAATCAGCGTGCTCGCGGCGCTCGCCGCGATGTCTGCGGCGCCCCCTGCGAGCGCCCATGTTCTTCACACCGTCCAGCCTGGCGAGACCCTGTGGTGGATCGCAGCTCAGCGCAACCTGACGACCCGTACCGTGGCGACCTACAACGGGATCTCCGAGAATGCCAACGTCATCCTCGGTACGCAGATCAAGGTGCCGACGGTGGCCGAGGGCGCCGCCGCGCTCGCCGCCGCCGGCAGCGGTGCGACCGTCCCGGTCCTGCGGTCCTCCAGGATGATCGTCGCGACCACCTCGCCGGGAGCTCCGCGGCCGCAGGGCGCCTACGTCGTACGGCCCGGAGACACGCTGACCGGCCTCGCCGCGCAGTCCGGCGTGCCCGTCGCGCAGATGGCGTACATGAACGGCCTGAAGCCGACCGCGCGGCTGCTCATCGGCACGGTCATCAAGCTGCCCAGCGGCGCCCCGGCGCCGGCGCACGCGTCCGCTCCGCTGCCCGCGACGCGCGTCGTCCCGAACGCCAGCCCGATCCCCACGGCCGCCCGCCTGAGCGCCGACCGCGTCAGGCAGCTGGCAGCCCAGCACGGGGCCCCGGCGTCGCTTGCGGCCGCGATCGCCTGGCAGGAGAGCGGTTTCAACAACGCCATGGTCTCCTCCGCCAATGCTCGCGGAATCATGCAGGTGATGCCCGGCACGTGGGACTGGGTCCAGCGCAATCTCGCCTCCGCCCGGCTGGACCCGCGCTCGCCCGAGGACAACGTGCGCGCCGGCTCGCTGTATCTCGCGCGGCTGATGCGGGAGACGGGCGGCGACCCCCGGCTGGCCGCCGCGGGCTACTACCAAGGGCTTTCGTCGGTGCGCGAGCGCGGCATGTTCGACGACACGAAGCGCTACGTCGACAACGTGTTGGCGCTGCGGGGACGCTTCGGGGGCTGAAGCCCGGACCTACGCGGGCTGTTCCGCGTCGTCGTAGGTGACGGCACGTAGCACCCTGGCCGGCGCCCCCGCCGCGATCGAGAACGACGGGATGTCCTCGGTCACGACGCTGTTGGCGCCGATCACGCAGCGGTCGCCGATCGTCACTCCGCTGGTGACGACCACGTTGGCGCCGAGCCACACGTTGTCGCCGATCCGCGTCGGCCCCTTGCTGGTGAAGCCCTGCCAGGTGATCGGCTTGTGTGGGTCGTCGAAGCGGTGGTTGGCGTCGGTCACGAAGCAGTGGTTGGCGAGCATGCAGTGCGCGCCGATCTCGACGAGCTCCTGCGCCGCGACCATCACGCCGAGGTTCAGGAAGGTGCCCTCGCCGATGCGCACGCAGGCGTCGCCAGGAGCGGTGATCCACACGTCGGGCTCGAACAGCGCGTTGGGCCCGACCTGCAGCCGTCCTTCCTCGAAGGCCTCGAGCACGTTGCCATGCAGCGGCCAGCGGGCGAACGCCTCGCGACGCATGAGCTGCCAATGGATCCGCGCGCGGTTCCATGGCAGTTCGTTGCGCTGATACCAGCGCCATTTCTGGGCCCACAGCTTGGCCTGCCGGGGAAGGTCGGACATCGACGCGACAGGCTAGTGGTCCTCTCTGGGTGGATCGCGGTTCGCGATACCCCTACGGGGTATGATTCGGGGCCGTGCTTTCGCTTCCGATGCCGTACGCAGGGAGACCTCGATGTCAGCTCACGCACACGGCGGCCATGGCGCCGGCCAATCGCTGAACTCGCTCGCGTTCAGCGCCACCGTCCACTGCCTGACCGGCTGCGCGATCGGCGAGGTTCTCGGGATGGTGATCGGGACCGCACTCGGCTGGAGCGCAGCGGCGACGATCGTGCTGTCGGTCGCGCTGGCGTTCCTGTTCGGCTACAGCCTGACGAGCTTGCCGTTGCTGCGCTCGGGCATGACGCTCGCGGCGGTGGCCCCGCTGGCGTTCGCGTCGGACACGATCTCGATCACGATCATGGAGATCGTCGACAACACGATCATGGTCGCGATCCCGGGCGTAATGGACGCATCGCTGACCGACCTCGCCTTCTGGGCCGCGCTCGCCGCCGCCCTGCTGATTGCCGGCGCCGCCGCGTATCCGGCCAACCGCTGGCTGCTCGCGCGCGGCAAGGGTCATGCCGTCGTGCATGCCCACCACGGCGGGGCGCAGGCCCGCTGAGCCGCGGTATTCGCGGGAGGCAGTCACGTAGCCGTCGGGCGGGCAGGGGGCGCGAGGACGTTGGCCATGCTTGGCCAACCCAGATAGCATCGACTGCGTGCGAGTAAACGTCGGCCAGGCGAAGACGGACCTGTCAAAGCTGCTGGCCCGTGTCGAGGCCGGCGAGGACGTCGAGATCGCGCGCGATGGCGTTCCCGTCGCGCGCTTGGTACGGATCGATCCGTCTCCGGGGCCCGGGTCCCGATTCCTCGCAGCACGTGGATCGCTCGCCGGGCAAATCCGGATCGGGGCCGACTTCGAGTTCACCGAGCAGGAGATCGACGACATGCTTGACGAGTCCGCGTGAGGCTGTTGCTCGATACGCACGTCGTAGTCTGGGAACTGGAGGGCACGCGGACGGTCGGACCCAGAGCGCAGGAAGCAATCGAGCGCGCGACCGAGTTGGCGTTCAGCGTCGTGTCGTTCGCCGAGATCGGCGTCAAAGCGGCGATCGGCAAGCTCGTGGTACCTAACGACCTCCACCAGCACGTCTTGCGAAGCGGCTTGCGGATTCTCGGCCTGGCTCCCGATCACGGCCTCGGCGTCGCCGACCTTCCGATGCACCATGGCGACCCGTTCGACCGGCTGCTCATTTCACAAGCCCGCTGTGAAGGACTCACGGTCCTGACCGCCGATGCGCGCATCGCCGCGTACGACGTTCCGCTTATCGACGCTGCTGCGTGACCCCGCGGTCCGTGCTCTGGCCACAGCCCGCCAGGGGTCTGTGAGATGACGCTCTCGACGTGCGGCGGTGGACGAGCCGTGGCTTGGTCGCGCGAGATCGGCGCACGCAACTTCCCTTGGACCGCGCGCGTTGTAGGGCCATGACGTGTACTCGAATCCTCCTGCTCGCAACCGTTGCCGTTCTCTGCGTCGGCGGACAGGGGCAGGCCTACGGTGCCTCCTTCGGCGCGGCGCAGGCGCTTGACCTGCGGGTGACGGGGCCGCTGGCAGCAGCGGTCGGTTCGGGCGGCGAGGCCGTTGTCGCCGGCGTGCGCCGCGGCCCCGGCAAGGACCAGGTCGCAGTCGCGACGCGCGCTCGTCCGGGCGGACCATGGAACAACCGGGTCCTCGGTCCGGTCGTGACGCAGGCCCGCGACGTCCAGGCTCTGATCACGCGCGACCGGGCCGTCGTCGCGTGGGCTGAGGCTCGTCGCCACAGACAGTCGGTCGTCGTCGCGACCGGGCGAGCCGGCGGCGCGCTGACGCTGCTGCGGCGCGTGCCGGTCGCCGACGCGTTCGCGGCGTCGCCGCGTCTGGCGCGCTTGCGCAGCGGCGCCGTCGTGCTCGCCTGGCGCGACGGAACGTTCCGCGCGCGTTCGCGCGTGCGAGTCGCCACCCTGGCGGGGACCGCTTCACGGCCGCGCCGCGCACCGTCGGCACAGATGCCGCGCTGGTCGTGCTGGCGGCGCGCGCATCCGGGGCGGCGGTCGGATGGATCAGCGCCTACCGCGTGCGCCCCGGCACCAACCGGCCACGGAGCCTGCTGCCCCGGACGCTGACTGTCGTCGCGCTCGACGCACGAGGCGCGCCGGCCGGGCGCCAGATGACGGTGGGGCGCGATGTCGGTTCGTCGGCGCGCCTTGCGGGCGCACCAGACGGGCGGCTGGTCGCTTCATGGGTGCGTCCGCAGCAGATCCGTCCCTATCCCGGCGAGGATCGCGGCGATGCTCCGCCTGCAGACGCGTACGTTGCGCCGCTCGCGTTCACCCGCCAAGTCTTTCCGCGTCTGCGGCCCGCGCGACCGGTGGGTGGCCCGAGCAACATCGGCGCCGGTGCGCCATCCGTGACGTTCCAAGAAGGCGACCGGGCCGTCATGGCGGTCCGCGCGTCGATGCCCGGCGTCGGCCCGGCGTACGACGTGGTCGCCGCCGGCTCCGGCGCCGCCGGCCCATGGTCAGCGCTGCGCCTGGTGGCACACCTGGGCTTCAGCCGCATGGACCCCGTCGCCGTCGCGCCCGCCGAGGGCGATGTCGTCATCGTCTACACGACGCTTACCGCCTCCGTTGGCACGCCAGCCAGCTGGACCGTCGCGGCGAGCACCTCGACGGGCACCGTGCCGCTTGGCGCCACCATGGCATCAGACGGACGTGGCGTTGCCGTCGCGAGTGCCCGCGGACGCGTCCTCGTGGCGTGGCCCGCGGGCGACGGCGTGCAGATCGCCGAGCGCGGCTGATCACGCACGCCGCTGTTGGGCCGGCGCTAACGTCCGGCTCATGGATCAACGAACGCTTGCCCGAACGGGCGTGCACGTCAGCCCACTGTGCCTGGGCGCCATGATGTTCGGCGCTTGGGGAGAGACCGACCACGACGCGTGCGTGAAGATCGTGCATCGCGCGCTCGATGCGGGGATCAACTTCATCGACACCGCAGATGTCTACTCGCGCGGTGAGTCGGAGGAGATCGTCGGCAAGGCCCTCGGCGGCGGGCGGCGCGACAACGTCGTGCTCGCAACGAAGTTCCACGGCACGATGGGCGAGGACCCCAATGAGACGGGCAACTCGCGGCGCTGGATCTTTCGCGAGGTCGAGGCGTCGCTCAAGCGCCTGAACACCGACTGGATCGACCTCTACCAGGTGCATCGCTGGGATCCCTGGACCGACCACGAGGAGACGCTCGGCGCGCTCTCAGACCTCGTGGCGCAGGGCAAGGTGCGGTACATCGGCTCCTCGACATATCCGGCGGCCCAGATCGTCAAGGCCCAGTGGGTCGCGCGTGACCGCGGCACCCAGCGCTACGTCTGCGAGCAGCCGCCGTACTCGATCCTTGCCCGCGGGATCGAGGCCGACGTGCTGCCGGCCTGTCAGGAGTTCGCGATGGGCGTCATCGCGTGGAGCCCGCTGGCGGGCGGCTGGCTGTCGGGCCGCTGGCGCAAGGGCGCCGATGACCTGACATCTCGGCGGTCGGCGATGATTCCACAGCGCTATGACCTCTCGATCCCGGCCAACCAGGCCAAGCTCGAGGCGGCCGACGCGCTCGGCCAGCTGGCGGACGAGGCGGGCATATCGCTGATCCACATGGCGCTCGCGTTCGTCATCCGCCATCCAGCGGTCACGGCCGCGATCATCGGCCCGCGGACGATGGAGCAGCTCGAATCTCAGCTCGGCGCCGCGGACGTGCTGCTCGACAGCGCCCTGCTGGACCGCATCGACGAGATCGTCGCGCCGGGCACGACCATCAACCCGACGGACGCAGGCTGGACGAACCCCGCGCTGGCGCCCGCGGCGCGCCGCAGGTAACCGCGCCGAACGCCACTCCATGCCCGATTCCGGCGGGGAGCTCCGGCCGAGCCCACGTCCGTACAGAGCGTGAGCGATGTGGGCGTCTACGCGACTTGGCGTCGCCGCGGCTGCTCCGGCACGCGACGGGCGAACAAGCGGCGGCGGTGCGGCGCGTCGGGCGCTGTCAGCGCCTTCTCCATGTCAGCGAGAATCGCCTTCTCTGAGCGGGAGGCGACGAGCGGGTCAAGCAGGCCCTCGGTGTGCACGTAGGTGCGTCGACGGTCGCCACGGTCGCCTTCTTCGATCGGGACGAGCGCAACGATCTCGTCGGCACGGACGAACTTCCCGTAGCCGAGCGGCACCATGCCCGTGGTGGTAAGCGTCATGGTCCAATTCTAGCCTCGGCGGATCAGAAAGTTGTCCGCTTGACAGGTGACCAAATGGTCACGTATTGTAGGGTCGCGTGGACGCGGTTTTCAAAGCCCTCGCCGCGCCGACTCGTCCACGATCGCTGGGCGAGCAAATACGCACAGCCCTGGGCCGCGACGCTCAGCGGGCTCAAGCGCAGACTCGAGGAGACCTGATGGAAAAAGTATTCGAGATCTACATCAAGACGACCGCAGAGCGCCTGTGGGAGGCGATCACCGACACGCCGCCTGGTCCAGACCTTCACCGCCCTGTGGAGCGACGACGTGCAACGCGAGGGAACCTCGAGGGTCATCTGGGACATCGAGCCGGTCGGCGATTCCTGCCGGCTGACAGTCACCCACGACCAGCTGCGCGAGGACGCCAACAACGAGATCTACGGCGGCTGGCCGCAGATCCTCTCCGGCCTGAAGACCCTGCTGGAGACCGGCGAAACGCTCACCACGCCTGGCTCGCTGCTGTATTCCCAAACCCCCGCACCAGCTGCGTGAGGCCCTGACGGAACTGATCGAGGCGCCGCCGCATCTCAGCGGCGCCTCGGTCGCTACCAGGTCGGGGTGAAGCCGGTGGTGAGCTCGGGCCGCGGATGGCGCCACTCGGGCTCTTTGTCGCCAACGTTCTTGATCGACTGGGTGCGGAAGTAGCGCAGCAGCGGACCGTAGGTGAACTTGGCTGCCGTCGATGACAGCTTCGCCTTGGGGTC
>Ga0307502_10000117_pt1 | contig 20704 bp, 22 predicted proteins | sample 16_S_MG_FD_201364 | JGI IMG/M metagenome (GOLD analysis project Ga0307502, IMG submission 201364) | Soil microbial communities from Populus trichocarpa stands in riparian zone in the Pacific Northwest, United States - 16_S | ecosystem: Environmental > Terrestrial > Soil > Riparian zone > Trees... | reverse complement strand
GTTCATCGCGGCCGTTCAGCGTGGCCGCGAGCGCCTGCAGGGCAAGGACGAGCCGGCCGAGGTTCGCTGAGGCGCAGCCTCAGCGCAGCGCCTGCGACCGAGCCGTCACGACGCCGGCGTGCAGGGGATCGTGGTCGAGTCGTAGACGTTGCCGTCCGCGTCGACCTGGCTGACATCGGCCGCACCGGCGCGCAGGACGAGCCGCGTCGCCGTGGCGACCATGGTCGTGGAGGCCGCGACCGCATGTTGCTGGGTCCCGAGCGGCCGCAGGACGTGACCGCCGGCCCCGGAGACGATGACGGTCACGCCGTTGATCGGCTCCAGCCGCCCGTAGAGATGGTTGTGACCGACGAGGTTGATCGCCGTCTTGTCGATGATCGATGACCACACCGGCTCCTGGTCGGCGTTGTCGCCGTGGTCCTTGTCGGCGACGACGTAGCGCCCCTTGTGCCCCATGGCGATCCGGCACGTTCCTGGATGCTTGGCGACCTCGCCGGCGATCCATGCGCCCTCGGCGGCTAGGTTGTCCTCCGAGGAATAGGCGATGACCTGCCAGCCCGACGTCGTGTCGACGTAGGAGCGGTGCTCGGCCTCCGCCTGCGTCCAGCCGCGCTTGCCGATCCAGTAGGGGTAGTAGCCGGTGCTGCGCTTGCGAAACTCGTGGTTGCCGATGACCGGATCGGTCTTCGCGGCCATCGCGCCGTACAGCGGGTCGTAGCTGTTGGCGAAATCCGCCGCGGTGCCGGTCTCATAGACATCGCCGACATAGAAGAACCGATCGGGGTTCTGGGCCGCGACGTAGTTTGCGAGCGCCGTCGAGATCAGGCTTCCGTTGGCGCCGTCGCCGATCGCGTAGACCACTGTCTGCGGCGGGGGCGGAGGAGGCTCGACCGGCGCAGGTGGCGCGGGGAGCGGAGACGGCGACGGCGGCGGCGACGCAGACGGCTCTGGGGACGTCAGCGCCGTCAGCCCAGGCGCCGGTGGCCGAACCCCTGAAAGCGTAGGCGCCGGCGCCTCGGAGCCCGTGACGACGAGCCGAATGCTGGAGCTCGCGACAACCCTGCCCGCCCCCCGCGCGCGCACGCGTAGGCGCACAGCCCCGGCCCGTGAGGGCCGCAACCGCAGGCTGTAGATGCCGCTGGGCGCCCTCGCGGTGGTTGACGCACCGGCAGATGTCCAAGCCCCGCGCACTCGAACGTCGAGCGATACCTGCGGGCGCGCGCCCAAGCCCCGCACACGGCCGCTGACGCGGAAGGCGGCGGGTATCTTCACCGTCGTCGGGGTCACCGCGGCGGTCACACTCGGTCTGACCTTTGGAGAATTTGCGCTGCTCTGGCTGAGGCCGAACCCGCAGACGCAGGCCATCATCAGCGCAACAACCGCCCTCGCAGACCGTCCGCCTCTGTTCACGTCCTGTCCTCGTCCCTGAGCGAAGCGTCTCTTGACGGCAATGCCGTGACTGGAATGCGAGCCTACGCGTGCGCGCGCCCAGCGCACCTATGCGAAAGGCTGGCTGCCGAGTCCTGCGGTTGCGCTACCGGATGCCGAACCCGTGCCGCCCATCGGGCTCGACGTCGCTCACGTGCACGTCGTAGACCGTCGCGTAACGCGGTCCGGAGCGGCACCAGCGGATGAGCTCGGCGACCGCGTCCGGCGGTCCCTCGAACAGCGCCTCGACCGTCCCGTCCGCGCAGTTGCGTACCCAGCCCACGACACCCAACCGGTTGGCCTCGCGGCGCGTGCAGTCGCGGAAGAACACGCCCTGGACATGGCCTACGACGACGACGCGGCGCGCCACCACGGGTGATGTCATCGCGCCAGCAGGTCCGGCAACTCGGCCATGTCGGTGAACGTCTCGCCACCGGCAGCGGCCAGCAGATGGGCGCTCGTGCCGCGCGCGAACGCCAGCGCTCGCATGCCCGCGGCGCGCGCGGCCTCGACCCCGGGAACGCTGTCCTCGACGACCGCCGTGCTGACCGGATCGAAGCCCATCTGGCGGGCGGCGTGCAGAAACAGATCGGGAGCGGGCTTGCCGGCCGCAACCTCGCTGGCGCTGAAGATCCGTCCGTCGAAGCGCTCCCACAGGCCGGTCGTGCGCAGCGTCACGGCCATCTTGTGGTGCGGACCGCTGGAGGCGACGCACGAGGGCAGCGTGATCCGATCGAGCGCCTCGACGACGCCCGGCACGGGCTGCAGCTCGCGTGCGAACACCGCCTCGACCTCCGCGTAGTAGCGATCGGCGATGTCGGACGGCAGCGGCGCTCCGTAGCGCTCGCTGGCGAGGGCGAGGACCGATTTCATCGCGCGGCCCTTGTAGTCGCGCATCGAGTCCTCGGTCGTCGTCGGCAATCCCGCCTCGGTGAGCAGGCCGGCGAGCACCCGGTTGGCAATCGGCTCCGTGTCGACGAGCACGCCGTCGCAGTCGAAGATGACCGAGTGGATCATGGTCTGTCGGAGGCTAGTGCTCCGTGAGCGCTGCTATCGTCGGTGTGTGTCCAACCTCGACGAGGGCAACCTGCATGACCACCAAGCGCGCTGACAAGTTTCGCGACGGCGATGCGACAGCGCAACTGACCGACGGGCCGCTGGCGGATTCAGCTCGCATGATCGCAGCCCTGACCGGAGGCGCGACCGCAGGCACAATCGCAGGCGGTCCCGCGGGCGCCATCATCGGCGGCACGATCGGGGCCGTCGTCGGTTTCTGGCTGGCCACACACCACTAGCGCCTGCAAGACCTCCGTAGGAACGTTTTCTCCCCACGATGGACCAGCATGTGCGCTGGGCGTTGTTGGCAGGTTTCGCCTTCGCGGGCGTCTACCTGCTCTCGCGGACGATCAAGCATCGCGGGCTTCACTGGCCGGCGACCGACCTCCTCGAAGCCATCGTCCTGATCTTCGCCCCGTTTCCGGTGCCCGGAGCGACGGAGATGGTGATCAAGGGACTCGGCAGCGAGCAGCTTCCGATCTTCAACCGCGGCGAGGATCGCGTGGCGCTGGTCCTCGGCGGGGCAGCGCTCATCATCGCTCTTGCCTACGCGATCGTCGCCACGCTGGTGAAAGGGTTTCGGAGCTGAAGCTTGGCCACCGCAGATCAGCCCTCAGGCACCGCCGCGACGGCGAGCAGCCCCTCGATCGTCGCCAGGTGCGCACGTACGCCACCCGCCATGACGTCGAGGATCTTGCGCGCCTCGTCGATGCCGCCGGTGGCGTTCGTGAGCTGCGTCTTGATGCGGCGCACGTCCTCCATCGCGAGCACCGCGCGCTCGACCTCGGCACGGACCGCCGCCGGGTCGATGGCATCGCTGCCGCCACGATGCATCAGCACACGCGCGCGTGCCAGCGCATAGGCGACCTCGAGCGCGAGCCGCTCGTCGGCCTCCGGGTCGTAGACGACGAACATCTTGTCGCCGTTGAACTCACGCAGCGGGCGCGTGCGCGCCGGCAGCTTGTCCTCGGACGGAACGACGAACAGGGCGAAGTCGGCGCCGCGGGTCTCCATCGCCTCGTCGAGCTCCGCCAGCGCCTTGTTTCGCGACAGCTGGGAGTTCTTCGCCTCGAAGACGATCCGCCCGCGCGCCGGGCCCGAGCAGGCGTCGATCGCGACGACGACATCGCCCTTGCGCCCGCCTTCGCCACGCAGGTCACCGACCGCTTCGCAGTCATCGCCCTGGACGACGGCGATCGCGTCAAGGGCCAGCGCGACCGCCTCCTCATAGGTGCGGCCCTTGGCCGTGCCCTTCTCCTGCACCGCCGCGATCTCGGTGAGCTTGCGCTTCTCGTTGCGCAGCTCGGCGATCTCGAGCTTCATCGACTCCAGGCGGCCGTTCATCGCGAGCAGATGGGCGGAGTGCTCGCCGGCGATCTGCTTCGCAGCCGCGAGATGTGCGCGCTGGAAGACGGCCAGCGGATTGCTGTCGGCGTCGGCGGAGAACTGCCGGCGCAGGTCCTCGCGCATCTGTCCCGAGACCTCGGTCAGCACTGCGCGGATACGGTGCTGCACCGCGACCGACGACTCGTCGCCGAAGTGCCGTGCCAGCGCCTGCGTCACGTGTCCGTGCTCGGGCCCGAAGACCTCGTCGACCTTCTGGTCCAGGCGCTGGGCGACCACCCGCGCTCGCTCGACGAACTCGGCATCCAGGGCACGTGCCGTCTTCTCGAACTCCGCACGCACGAACTCGGCGTTGGCGCCCGTCTGCTCGCGGTCGAGCACACGTGCGCCGATCTCCAGCGCCTCGGTGACGAAGCGCACGGGATCGTCGCGCTCGGAGGCGAGGCGGACGGTCGTCTCGTCGTCGACGACGAGGTACTCGACCGACATCCGGCCGTGCGCGATGTGGACCTGTCCGAAGGGAAGGGGAGGGGCAGCTTTCATGAGTGGTGCAACCGCACGCTACGGACCGCACCTGACGGAACGGATCACCCGTTGCGCTTGGCCCACCAGCGAAAGAGGTCCTTGCGCTGGTGGGCAAGCGGGTTTGCCGTCGGCTTGCGCTCGCGGATGAGCTCGAGCGCCTCGGGCGGCTCGACACCCTCGCGCAGCGCGACGACCGCCGCCGCGACCGCTGCCGATCGCTGCCAGCCTGCCCGGCAGTGGACGTAGACGCGCTCGCCCTGATCCAGCCACGCCAGCGCCGTCTGCGCCGCAAGCTCGATCTGGCCGGGCAGCAGGCTGCCGTAGTCGATCAGCTCGACGCGGTGCTCTTCGATACCGGCGTCGTCCAGCGCCGTGACGCAGGCATCGCGCGCGCCCGGTCCGTACTCGACATCCTGCACGAGGTTGAAGATTCGCGTGACGCCCGCGTCACTCAGTGCGGCGACGTCGTCAGCGTCCTGCGGGTAGGCGCCCACGACCAGGTTGTCGGCGACCTCCGCGAAGCCGAAGTGCTCAAACCAGTCGGACACACCGCCGGACCCTAATAGAGGTCGCGACGCAACTACCCTCGGACACCCACGATGAACGCGCTCGCCTCAGCCCTCGAGGACGCCGGCGGCGCCGCCGCCCCGCGCGAGCGCGCCGGGCAGCTGCGCGGGTTGCTGCGCGAGGAGCTGGCGCGTTCCGAACGCGAGCTCAGCCTTCCGCGCTCGGGACGCGGGGAGCCGGTGATCGTCGTGTTCGCCGCCGCGCCCGACGGGCTGCTCGCGGTCCTGCCCGTTCGCGCAGCGGTACGCGCCGACCCCGAAGCCGTCCCAGAGCGCGGCTGGCTCGTCGCCGCGGCGGCGATCGGTGCGCTCGTCGAGATCGCGCAGCTGCCCGCGCCGTCCGGGCCGGATGATCTGCGCCTGGAGGCCGGAGCCTTTGACGAGCACCTCGCGCTCAGGCTGCTGACGCCGACGGCCCCGCAGGACGAGGACGCCGAGCTCGCCGTAGTCGCCTTCGAAGAGCAGGTAAACCCGGTCGCGCGCCTGCGCGCCCACGCGCTCGCGCTGCCCGCTCACGTGCTCGCAGACGCCACCGACTGGCGCCAGCCGATCGCCGCCGCCCTGCGCAGCGCCGAAGCCGTCGCGCGACTCGGCGGCTCGCCCGCCGATCCGGACTCCGTCGCTGAGCTCGACGACGCGGTGCTCGCGATGCTCCAGGTGCCCGACGCCGGCGCCGAACGACCGCACGACGACCCGCAGCCCGCCCGCCGCATCGCGCGCCGGATCCTCCAGCGCCTCAACGGCATGGGCAAGTGGGGCGCCTACCACACCGACGTTCGCCACCTGTCGCGCGGCTTTGCGGGCAACGAGCGAGCGCTCGCCGGCGAGGTCGGCGAGGCCCTGATCACAGCCGGCCTGCTGAGCGAGAAGCCGAGCGTCGGCCAGCGCCACGTGTTCCTCAACCCGCGCCGGGCCGCGGACATCCACGGGCTGATCGAGCGGGGAAGCGTGCCGCCTGACCTGCGGCTTCCGTAGATTCCTGCGCATGTCCCGCCTTGACAGCCTGTCGATGAAGGCCTTCACGATCCGCCAGCTGCTCGAGTCGGGGATGTTCGCGCCGACGCGCCCGGACAAGCTCGTACGCACGATCAAGGCGATCAGCGACTGGGGTCCGACGACGGCCGCGGGCTACACGGCGTCGGCGATCCGCTATCCGAACGAGACCGCGCTGATCGACGAGCTCGGGTCGTTGACGTTCGCCGAGGTGCACCGGCGCACGAACGCGCTCGCGCACGCGTGGAGCGATGCGGGTCTCGTCGAGGGCGACGGCGTCGCGATCCTGTGCCGCAACCACCGCGGCTTCGTCGAGGCGGTCGTCGCCTGTTCGAAGCTCGGTACGCACGCGCTGTTTCTCAACACGGCATTCGCCGGGCCGCAGCTCGAGGAGGTCTGCGAGCGCGAGCAGCCGCGCGCGATCGTCTACGACGAGGAGTTCGCGGAGCTTGTGGCCGGCGCGGCGACCGGACGCGAGCGCTACCTGGCATGGGCTGACGGCGACCGTCCGGACGCGCCGCTGCTCGAGGACCTGATCGCCAAGGGCGACCCGAGCGACGTCGTCCCGCCGGCCTCGAAGGGTCGCATCGTCATCCTCACGAGCGGCACGACCGGCACGCCGAAGGGCGCGAACCGCAAGCAGCCCGAGTCGCTGGCGCCCGTGGCCGCCCTGCTGTCGAAGATCCCGATTCGCGCCCGCGGGCGGACGATGATCGCCGCGCCGCTGTTTCACTCCTGGGGGCTCGCGCACTTCATCCTCGGCACTGGACTGAGCTCGACGCTGCTCCTGCGCCGGCGCTTCGATCCGGAGGACACGCTGCGCGCGATCGACGAGCACGGGGCGACCGGGCTGGTCGTCGTGCCGGTCATGCTGCAGCGCATCCTCGATCTCGGGCCGAAGGTCATCGGCCGGTACGACACCGCGTCGCTGCGTGTCATCGCCGCCAGCGGCTCGGCGCTGGCGGGCGAGCTGGCCACGCGCGTCATGGACGAGTTCGGCGACGTCCTCTACAACTTCTACGGCTCGACCGAGGTCGCCTGGGCGACGATCGCGACGCCGGAGGACCTGCGCGCGGCGCCCGGAACCGCCGGCCGCCCGCCGCGCGGCACGGTCCTACGCCTGTACGACGCCGACGGCAAAGAGGTCGGATCCGGGGAGACCGGCCGCATCTTCGTCGGCAACGAGATGGTCTTCGACGGCTACACCGGCGGCGGCGCCAAGTCCCTCATCGACGGGCTCACGTCCTCCGGCGACGTCGGGCACTTCGACGAGGACGGGCGCCTGTTCGTCGACGGGCGCGACGACGAGATGATCGTCTCCGGCGGCGAGAACGTCTTCCCGCGAGAGGTCGAGGATCTCGTTGCGGGCCTGGACGGTGTCGAGGAGGTCGCGATGATCGGCGTCGAGGACGCGGACTTCGGCCAGCGCCTGAAGGCGTTCGTCGTCCTGTCCGAGGGCGCCTCGATATCCGAGGACGAGGTGAAGGCGCATGTCAAGGCGCACCTCGCGCGCTTCAAGGTCCCGCGCGAGGTCGTGTTCCTGGACGAGCTGCCCCGCAACGCGACGGGGAAGGTGCTCAAGCGGGAGCTGGTCGGGCTGTAGCTGCAGCTGACCGGTGCGGCGATCACCCCTCGCGCTGACGCGAACGCGGCACCTATCGAACCCGCTCGGCGCGCTGCTCAGCATCGCGACCGCGCTCCGCTCGGCCCGCCCCAGCCGCTCGCTAGCCTTCAAATCACCATGCCGACCCGTACCGACAGCTTCGATCTCGGGCGCCTGCGGCTCACCTCCGGCGAGGCTCGGCGTCTCAAGCTCGACGTCGCGCTCGACCCGCTGCAGTTCGGCGGGGAGACCTACACCGTCACGCCACAGGTCGCGCCTGCGACGCTTGACATCTCCTGCATGACGCACAACGGCTACGCGCTGCGGCTGCGCTTCGACGCGACGCTCGGGGGACCCTGCATGCGCTGCCTGGCGCCTGCCACGCCGGCGATCTCCGTCGACGCGCGCGAGGTCGATCAGCCGGGCGACATCGAGGAGCTGTCCAGCCCCTATGTCGACGGCGAGGAGCTTGATCTTCGCGCGTGGGCGCGCGACGCGCTCGCGCTCGCGCTGCCCGTGCAGCTGTTGTGTCGCGTGGACTGCGCGGGGCTCTGCCCGGACTGCGGGATCGACCTCAACGAAGCTGGACCCGAGCATGCGCACGAGCGAGCGCCCGACCCTCGCTGGGCAAAGCTCCTCGAGCTGAAGCTCGATCAGTAGCCGGTCGTGCGGCTCGTACGCCTGGCCCGGATCTGCTGCTCGGGCCATTGACCTTCCGGCGGGAGCGCCGCCGGCGGTTGCGCGTACGGAATGGCCGGCGCCGTGCCGCGGCCGACGCGCTCGAGATCTTCGGGCGAGGCGACGAGCGGCGTGATTCCGGGCGCAAGCTCGATCTGCGACGCGTCGTCGAACAGGTCCTGGTATCCGCGCGTGCCTGCCGGCTCGAAGTTGACATCGACGTCGGCGCCCGAGGTCATGAACGAGCACGGCGCGAGGTCGCGCAGGTCGGTGCGCCGCCAGTCCACGGCGTCGTTGGCCGGTGTCCCGGCGATGCCCAACTCGCCGTCGAGCCCTTGCAACGCGGCGATCAGGCGCTCGACGTTGCGGCCGTAGGACGCGGGCACGATGGCGATGCCAGAGACGAAGCCGCCACGGTTGTAGATCGCCTCGGCGACATCGCCGACGAGGACGAACTGGACATCGTGGCGCTGCAGCGTCGCCAGGGTCGTGAGGAGGAGAGGATCGAGCTCGAGCTCGGTCATGCCCGCCGAGTTCGCCGTCAACGCGCCCACTCCTTCCTCGGCGTCGGGATCCGCCGGATTTCGCCGCGCGGCGCCGCCGCAGCCGTTTACCCGACCATGCTGACTTGACTGGAGACGCCGAGCCATGCACGATCCCCGGCGGATGCAGGAGACCTCTGTGAAGCTGCGTGGTGGGCGCAGCCGGGAGATGTCGGGAACTGTGCACGGTCGCCGCAGGCACGTGCTCGCCAAGTTGGCGGCCGTGGCCGTATCGGCGGGCGCCGTGGCGCCCGCTTGCGCCCTCGCCGCGCCACCGCCCGTTCCTGTCGAGGCATACAGGACCGCAGGCACCCGCGCCGAGTGGTACGAGCTGCGCCTGCCGGCCACGGCGCCTCAGGGAATCGTGCTCGCGTTCCACGGCGGCGGTTGGGAGTCGGTCGGTCCCGGGCTCGTGCGCGGGCTCTCGGGCTATCGCGGCGGCGAGCTCGAGCGCAAATGGCGCGCTCGTGGCTTCATCACCGTGAACTCGAGCTACCGCGCCCACGCCCCCGGCTTCACCGACGTGGTCGCCGTCTACGACCAGCTGCACGCGCGCTACCCGCAACTACCGATCGGTGCCTACGGGCAATCCGCCGGCGCGCATCTCGCGCTGCTGCTCGGCGCGGCGCGCGAGCTGGCGTTCGTCGTCTCGGATGCCGGTCCGACGGATTGGGCGACCTGGAAGTCGACCTACCCCTGCTTTCACAAGAACTGCGCCGAAATCGCGAAGGTCAACGGGCAGGGCGTGGCCAGCCTGGGTGCATGGTGGGTCGACGAAAAGGTGGTGAAGGCCTTTGGCGCGGCGAGCGATCCCGCACCGAACCTCGACGACTACAACGTGGCGCCCAACTACGACGCAACGCACGGACCCGATCCGTTCCTGATCTACGGCCGCCGCGCGCTCCCGTCCGATCCCAGCCACACCCAGATCGCGGACGAGACGCCCCTCGACGGGCCGTTCGGCAACGCGTACATCGACAGCGACAGCGATGGCGCCACCACCGCCGATCAGCTCGAGTCCGACATGCACACCACGCAGCAGCAGGGCGTGCTGCTGAAGAACCGGGTCGGCGCGCGCGCGATCCTGCGCACGCTTCCCAAGGGATCGGTGCCATGGGTCCACGGCCCCGTCGACGGCGCCGCGGCCGCGGCCGCATACGACGAGATGATCGCTTGGACTGTCACTCACGCCGCAGCGGCGGCGCCCGCAGCCGCCGTACCCGAACAGCCGAACCTCGGCCTGGAGAACCTCCCGGACCAGCCGGTCGGCACGTACGTCGTGCGGGGTTGCAACGCCGCCCCGGGCGGCAGCGGCGTGTTCGCGACGGGACAGTGGAAACCGTCGGTGAGCGACGTAGCCGGGATCGACGCCGTCGACTCGGGCTGCTCGACCGGGCAGTCCGCCGATACCGCAGGCGAGGGGATGCAGATGCGCACGGAGCCGTCGTCCACGGCCACCATCCCCCGCGACGCAGCGGCCGCGATGACGATCAGCGCGCCGGCGGGCACGACGATCTCGAGCTACGGCGTGATCTATCACGGCTCGCGTTCGTCCAACGTGTGGGAGATGAGCCTCGTCGCGCGCGACGCCGCGGGCGCTACGACGTCGCTTGCACGCTGCGCCGCGGCTGCACCGTGCGCTTCGACGCTGTCCAACGACCTCGTCACGCCAGGCACGACGAGCGCTACGAACGGGCCCTACCCGCCGCAGACCTTCACCGTTCCCGCGGGCACAGTGGCGCTGACGTGGCAGCTGGCCTGTCGCGCGGCCGGCTGTCCCGGCGGAAGCTCGGGCAACCCGACGAACCTCAACCAGCAGGCCTTCCTGAACGTCTATACGTCGGCGGTCTACATCAACGACCCGGCCGCCCCACCGGCGCCGGCGCTGACCGGCGACTTCGGCGACGGGCGCCCGCACAAGGGTCCGCTGACCGGGGCGGTCGAGGCCGGCGACCCCGGCGCCGGCGTGCGGCGCATCGAGGCAACGTTCGCCGGCAAGACGCAGACGACGACGCTGGACTGCGACTACAGCCGTGCCCAGCCCTGTCCGGCTACGGCGAGCCTCGCGCTCAGCGGCGATACCACCGGCTTGCCGGAGGGCTCGCAGCCGGTCGCGGTCACCGTAACCGACGGCTCGGGGCGCGTGACGTCGAGTGCAGGCGCGGTGACGATCCAGAACATCACGCCCGTCGTGTTCGTCAAGGCGGCAAGCGTGGGCAGGCGTAATCCGTTCGCCTCCGGCACCGGACGCGAGCAGCTTGCATCGTGCTCGACGGGACCGTCGGTCATTGCCGCCGCCCTGAGCGGCCGGCGGCTGAAGCTCACCGCGGTGGCCGCGGCGCGCTTGGAGGGCAAGCGGGCGACGCTGAACATCGGCGGCCGGACACTCGCCACGGCCACGATCGGGGCTGGCGGCGTCGTGCGCGTCCAACGCCGGCTCAGGCCTCGTGAGCTCGCGGGCGCGTATACCGTCAGCGCCGGCGGGCGCTCGGGCCCGCGGCTTGCGGTGCGCGCCCCTGTCACCCTGTCGGCGCGCAGGGCGGGCAAGCGCATCAGGCTCAGCGGCACCGTCCGGCGCGGCGGGCGCCGGGTCGAGATCCAGCGGCTCGTCGCGTGCGGTCGATGGCGCACGGTCGCAACCGTAAACACGTCCAAATCCAGGGCCTTTCGCTCTCAGGTGGGCACCGGGGCAGCTCCCGGCGGGGCCTATCGCGCGCGCGTCGTCGCGCCGCGTTCACTCGCCCGCTTGGTCGGGTTGCGTGCTATCAGCGTCGTTGCGGTCACCTGATCCAGGCTGAGCGCCGATCCACCCGATCTCGTGACATCTGCGCACGTTCTATGGCGGCGCCAGACGTACCAGCCGCGCCGACTGCTGTACCCTGCGCAGCCATGGCCGTCCCGAAGCAGAAGCAATCGCACAGCCGGACCACGAAGCGCCGCGCGCAGCACAAGATGGCCGCTCCGGTCTACAACGCCTGCCCGAAGTGCCACAGCCCGCGCCGGCCGCACCGCGTCTGTCCGGTCTGCGGCACATATGCGGGCCGCGAGGTCGTCGCGCCGCACGCCCACGCGCACGACCACGACCACTGACGGAGGCCGGCGCATGCCGGCTCTGAGGATCCGAGCGTTCGCGGCCCGTTTCAACGGGAACGCCGAGTCGACGGAACCGCGCGGCACCCCGGTCGTCGTCGCCGTCGACGTCAACGGCGCCGACCTCGGCCCGGCGGAGGTCGTCGAGGGCGCGAACCTCGCAGCGCAGGAGGGCGTCCGGGTCCTGCTCTTCGGTCCCGCCGGGCAGATGGGCGGCGCCGGGCCGGGCATCTCGGTCATCGACGCGCCGCTGTCGATCGCCAAAGAGAGAAATCCGGCCGCCGCGGTGCGGGCGCATCCTGAGGCCTCGATCGTCTGCGCCGCCGAGGCGGTCGCCACCGGCGAGGCCGACGCGCTCGTCTCCGCCGGCGCCACCGGAGCCGCCCTTGCTGCGGCGCTGTTCAACATCAAGCGCGATCGCGGCATCCTGCGCCCGGCGCTGGCAGCGTTGGTCCCCGTGCCCGGCGCGCCGGTCACGCTCCTCGACGTCGGTGCCAACACCGAGGTGCGCGCCGAGCACCTCGTCCAGTTCGCCTTCATGGGCGCGGCGCTCGCGCAGGTCGTGCACGGAATCGCACAGCCGCGCGTGGCACTGCTGTCGATCGGCGAGGAGAGCACGCGCGGAACGCCGCTCGTGGTCGACGTCAATCAGCGCCTGCGCGCCGCGACGGGCATGAACTTCATCGGCAACGTCGAAGGCCACGCGCTCGTCGAGGGGAAGGCCGACGTCGTCGTCACCGACGGCTTCACGGGTAACGTGACGCTCAAGGTCATGGAGGGCGTGTCGGACAAGATGATCTCCCTGCTGCGCGAGAGCGCCACCTCGACCCAGCGCGCGAAGGCGGGGGGGGCACTGATGCGCCCGGCGCTGCGCGCGATGGGCGACGAACTGCACCCGGAGATTGCCGGCGGCGGCTACCTGCTGGGTCTGCGCAAGGTCGTCGTGCTCGGGCACGGGCGCTTCACGAGCCGCGGCTTCGCTCAGGCGATCTTGCTCGCCGCGCGCGGCGTCTCCGGCGATGTCGTGGGGCGCACGCACGATGCGCTCGAGCACGCCGGCGCACTGCGCAAGGGCGGCGCGGCGCTGTCCGAGAACCCCTCTAGCGTGTCTGCCCGATGACCAGAGAAGAAGTCTTCGCCATGGTCCAGGCCCACCTCGTGGACGAGCTCGAGGTCGATCCCGCGCGGATCGACGACGGCACGAACTTCCGCGTGGACCTGGAGGCCGACTCGCTGGATCTCTACACGCTCGTGCAGGAGCTCGAGGACTCCTACGGCGTGAAGATGTCCGACGAGCAGGCGGCGAAGATCGTCACCGTCGGCCAGGCGGTTGACTTCGTCCTGGCCCACGCCGTCGCCCGCGAACCATCTGAACCCTGAAGCTCCTCACCGATCTCCTCCAAGAGCTGCCCGAGTACCTGTACCGCCAGGTCTTCACGCACGCGTCGTGGACCGAGCGCCGCAGCGACTCCTACTCGCGGCTGGCGTTTCTCGGCGACTCCGTGCTCGGCCTCGCGGTGACATCGCACCTGTACCCGCGCCTGGAGGCCGAGCGCTTTGGCGCGGGACGGTTGACGAAGATCCGCGCGCAGAGCGTCTCCGGGGTCTCGTGCCGGGCGGTCGCCGAGCGGCTCGGTGTGCCCGACAAGCTGCTCGCGTCGGCGCCTGCCGGGGTCGGGCAGAGCGCGGAGTCCCTGGTCGAGACCGAGCGCGTGCTGGCATCCGTCATCGAGGCGGTCATCGGGGCCTGCTATCTGCACGCCGGATACGAGCGCACGGCGGCAGCGGTCGTCGAGGCCTTCCAGCCGGAGATCACCAATGCGCTGAGCAACCCCGTCGACTTCAAGTCCGCGCTGCAGGAGCGGTTGGCGCGCCGCGCGGAGACCGTCGAGTACACGATCGCGGCCGAGGACGGTCCGCCGCACGACCGGACCTTCGACGTTGTCGCGTCGGTTGGCGGCGCGCCGATCGGACGCGGCGCGGGACGCTCCAAGAAGCATGCCGAGCAGGAGGCGGCGCGGATCGCGCTGGAGGGGCTGAACCCCGACGAGCTGAAGGCGCTCGTGCTCGACGAGGAGGCGTGAGGTGCACCTGAGCTCGCTCACGCTGAAGGGCTTCAAGTCCTTCCCCGACCGCACGACGCTCGAGTTCGGCTCCGGCGTGTCGGTCGTCGTCGGCCCCAACGGCTCGGGCAAGTCGAACATCACCGACGCCGTGCTGTGGGCGATGGGCGAGCAGTCGCCGCTCGCCGTGCGCGGCCAATCGATGCGCGACGTGATCTTCGGAGGCGGTCGTGGGGTGCAGGCGCGCGCAGCGGCCGAAGTCGAGATCGTGATCGACAACTCCGACGGCGCGGTCGACGTGCCGATGGGCGAGATCTCGATCCTGCGCCGCCTGGAGCGCTCCGGCGAGGGCGAGTACCGCCTCAACGGCGCGCGCTGTCGCCTGGTGGACATCCTGGAGGTGCTCTCCGATACGGGTCTGGGCAAGGAGATGCACTCGGTCGTCTCGCAGGGCCGGATCGAGGCGATCGTCACTTCCAAGCCGGGCGAGCGGCGCCTGCTGATCGAGGAGGCCGCGGGCCTCGGCAAGCACCGCAAGCGCCGGCGCCGGGCGCAGCTCAAGCTCGAGCGCACCCAGGACAACCTCGATCGCGCGCTGGACGTCGAGCGCGAGGCCCGCTCGCGGTTGCGGCCTCTCAAGCGCCAGGCCGAGGCGGCCGAGCTGCACGAGCGCCTGGAGCGCCAGACGATCGAGGCGCGCTGGGAGCTCGTGCGCGATCTCTCTCGCGCCCGCCGCGCGGAGCTCGGACAAGCCGAGCGCACGGCGACCGCCGCCCGCGCCGCGCGCGACGAGGCCCAGGCCCAGCTGACCGAAGTCGCCGCCCGCCGCCAGCAGGCCGAGGAGGCGATGGCGGCGCGGACCGAGCAACGCGAGGCCTTCGCTCAGCGCGTCTTTCGTGCCCGCTCGGCCGCCGAGCGCGTCGAGTTGCGCCTGGAGCGCACGCGCTCCACCGCCGAGCATCTGCGTGAGCGCGCTACGCGCCGCGAGCACGAGCTCAGCGTGCTGGAGTCGCTGCACGGATCGCAGGCGCCTCGCAGCGGCGGCGGCGAGCGCATCGCCGAACTCGAAGCCGAGCTCGCGCAGCTCGCCGCCGACCACGAGGCTGAGCTCGAGCGTGAGCTCGTCGCCCTGGCCGAGGCGCGAGCGCAAGCCGCTGCCGCGGTCGACGAGCAGCGCCGCGAGGTCGAGGCTCGGCGCACGGATCGCGCTGGCGCCGCGGCGGTCTGCGAGACGGTGCGCGGCGAGCGTGCCGAGGCTGAGCGAGCCCTGGAAGCCGCGCGCCGCGGGGCCGCACGTGTCGGCGCCGAGCTCGCCGGCTGCAACCAGTTCCTGCGCACGCGCGCGGCGCAGGCATCCGCTGCGAGCGGCGCGCCGTCGCTTGCCGATGCGATGGAGGTCCAGCCCGGCTACGAACGCGCCGTCGCCGCCGCGCTCGGCGGGCTGCTGCGCGCCTCGCTGGTGCAGCGCGTGCGCGAGGGGACCGAACTGCTCGACGGCGCCGGCTCGGAGGGCGGCCGCGTGCTGATCACCGGCGACCTCGCCCCCGGCGCGGCCCGAGCTGCGCAGCCGCCGGCCCCGGGGGCGCGCCACCTCGCAGACTTCATCTCCGGCGACGACTACACCGTTGCGGTGGCGCAGCGGCTGCTGTGGGACGCGTGGGTCGTCGAGGACCTGCCCAACCTGTCGCCCGGCTTCACCGGCGTCGCGGTCACGCGCGCCGGCCGCGTCTGGCACGGGCGCCATCGCGAGCTGCGCCAGGCGCCGGAGGGCGGCGAGGAGCGCGTGCTCGCCGAGCGCAACCGCCGCGAGCAGCTGATCGCCGCCAGCGAGGCCGCGGTCCAGGCCGAGCAGGCGGCCCGCGCCGGCTGCGATCGCGCCGAGCAGGCCGTCGCCGACGCCGACGCCGAGCGCGAGCTGGCCGACCGCGCGCTGCGCGAGACATCGCACGCGCTGACGGCGGCCGAAGAGGAGGCGCGCCGCGCCACATGGCTCGTGCAGCGGCGCCGTGCCGCTCCGCTGGAGGGCGCGTCGGCCGTGCGCCGGGCACAGATCGACGGCGAGCTGGCAGCCGAGCGCCGCGCGGTCGAGCGGGCCGAGCGAGAGAGCGCCGAGCGCGCGCGGCGGATCGCCGGCCTGCGCGGCCACGTCGCTGCCGACCGCGCGCTCGCGCCCGACGCCGACCGCCTCGCAGCCGCGCTGGAGGCGGCCGCTGCCGCGATCGGCGAGCGCGTGCAGGCACTCGAGGCCGAGCTCGTCGCGGGCCGCGCCGCCGGCGAGAGTCTCGCCGTCGAGCTGCGCGCCTGCGCCGCCGAGGAGGCCCAGATCTACGCGCGCTTGCGTGAGCGCGGCGAGGCGGTCACGGCGGCCGAGGTTCGAGCGCAGCAGGCGCGCGACCAGGCCGCGGATGCCGACCACGAGCTCGTCCTGCTCGCGCAGCGTCTCGGCCTGCCGGCACAGCCCGCCGAGGAGCCGCTCGAGGAGGAGCAGGCGCAGGCGCTGCGCGGTCGCATCGAGCGCCTGCAGCGCCGGCGCGAGCAGCTCGGCCCGGTCAATCCGCTGGCCAAGGACGAGTACGAGCAGGCGCTCGCGCACGTCACCGAGCTCGAGCAGCAGCGCAACGACCTCGAGACGGCGCTGCGCGAGCTGCGCACGCTCATACGCGACACGGACCGCCAGATCCACGAGACCTTCGAGGAGACCTTCGACGCGGCGGCGCGCAACTTCGAAGAGCTCGCGTCGCAGCTGTTCCCGGGCGGGCGCGGACGGCTGCGGCTCGTGCGCGAGGAGCGGGGGATCACCGGCTTTGCGGGCAGCTCGCCGGCCAGGCCCGCGGCGGATGAGATCGCTCCCGAGGAGGCGGCCGACGCCGCCGCCGAGGCCGAGCTCGCCGCGGGCGAGCAGGAGGAGCTGCTCGGCGTCGAGATCGAGATCACGCCGGCGGGCAAGTCGATGAAGCGCCTCAGCCTGCTGTCGGGTGGCGAGAAGTCGATGACCGCGATCGCCTTCTTGTTCAGCGTCTTCCTTGCGCGCCCGTGCCCGTTCTACATCCTCGACGAGGTCGAGGCGGCGCTCGACGACCCGAACATCACCCGCTTCCTGGGCCTCCTGCGCCGCTACGCAAGCCGCGCGCAGTTCATCGTCGTCACCCACCAGAAGCGCACGATGGAGGCCGCCGACACGCTCTACGGCGTCTCGATGGGCGATGACGGCGTGTCGAAGGTCATCTCCCGGCGCCTGCCACGCGAGGCCGAGCCGGCGGCCGGCGCGGCCTGAGCCCCGGCGCCGGCGCCGCCGTGGACGTCCGTCCAGTAGCTGCCGGCGAGCTGCCCGCGCTGCTGGCGCTGATCGCCGCCTACCAGCGCTTCTACGACGTGGCCGAGCCCGACGACGAGCGCAACGCGGCGTTCTTCGCCCGCTTCGTGGCGCCGAGCGAGGCCGGCATGCTGCTCGGCGCGTTCGGCGACGAGCGGTCGCCGGTGCCGCAGGGCTTCGCCTGCCTGTACTGGACCTTCTCGTCCGTGTCGGCGACCGACGTCGTGCTGCTCAACGATCTGTACGTGCGTCCCGAGTGCCGCGGCAGCGGGGTGGGCGAGGCGCTGATCGCGGCGGCGATGGCGGTCGCGCGCGACCGTGGAGCCGCATATGTGCGCTGGTACACGGCGCCCGACAACAGCCAGGCCCAGCGGCTGTATGAGCGCGTCGGGGCGCAGCGCTCGGCGTGGTTTGAGTACGAGCTGGAGGTCGGGAGCTGAGCTACAGCGCCTTCTCCGCCCAGTAATCCGCGATGTGGTTGGCGTTGTAGGGAGCGATCTCCACGTAGCCGGTCGACGCGAACAGCACCTTGCTATGCGTCTGTTCGGGTCCCGCGTCGAGCCGCACGCGCTCGTAGCCGAGCTCGCGGGCGGCGTCCTCCAGTGCTTCCAGCAGCGCGCGGCCGCCGCCGCGCGAGCGCGCGTCGGGGACGACGTACATGCGCTTGATCTCGCAGGCTCCCTCCGTCAGCGGGCGGACGCCACCGATCGCGACCGGGCGCTCGTCGACGTAGCCGACTAGGAACACGCCGTGCGGCGCCACCATCTCGTCGGGCGTCGTGACCGATCCGGGCCGTCCGGCGCGGCCCGGATAGATCTCGTCGAGGTGGTCGATGAGCTCGCCCAGCAGTTCGCAGCCGGGAGGCTCGTCCGAGCGCCCGCGGCGAAACTGGTACATCGGCGCATCATCGCGCAGCTCAGCGACGGATGCGCCCGCGGACGAGCTCGGGGCTGTCGGCCACCGCGAGCATCGAGCCGGACTGCGCGTCGATCAGCTCGACGCGCAGGAACTCCGGCGTCGGCTCGGCGCGTAGATCGGGAAGGAAGAGCAGTTGCACCGAACGGCGATTCGGCGAGTCGATCCTGGCGCCGCTCGTTTCCCTGTAGGGGGCCGCGAACGGCGTCGGCGCGCGGCGCTGGCTGCGCGCTACGTAGAGGCGCACTCGGATCGCGATCGCGCGGTGCTTGTAGCCGTCGACCTCGGTGCGCACGTACACGACGGTGCCCGTGAGCGTGAGCGTGAGCTCGTTCGGTTCCGGCGTACGCGTGCCGAGCACGCGCTCCGTCGCTGCGTCGACATCCTCCGGGAATGCGTCCTGCAGCCATTGGCCGAGCTGCACCGCGGGTTCGACCGCGAAGATCTCGACTGCCGCGCCGACGCGCTCGCGCGGGTCGGGCTTCAGCGCTGGGACAAGCTGATACAGCAGCGCGATCGCCGCCGTGACGAGCGCGATCATCGCTGTGAGGAACGTCCGGCCCTCGCCGGCAAGGCGGCGCCAACCGCGCGGCGCGGGCTTGCTCACCTTCTCACGCGCAGCTTGCGCGCGTCGCAGCGCCGGAGGCGGTCCGTATGGCTCGTCGCCTGCAGTTCGAGCCGGTAGGAGCCGGGCATGAGCTTGCCCTTGAGCGCGAGCGACCGCAATCCGCCGGCGTTGACCTCCGCCTTGCGCGAGCGCACGATGCTGCCCGCGCGAGTCACGATCGTGACGAGCGTGACGTCGCGGTTGACTGCGAACTGGACCCTGAGCCTCGGGCCCGTCTTGAGCACCCTTGCGGAGAACGGGAGGATGTGCAGGTCGCTGAAGCGTCATGGGTCGGGGTCGCCCGGCTGCGCGCAGTAGCCGCTCGGCGCCCGCTCGAACGCACCATGGGCGCCGCCACTGTTGCAGCCGCCCACCAGCCGTGCGAGCGCATGCCCGGCGCCACCCACCAACCGCGCGAACGCACCCTCGCTGCCGCCGCGACCACTGGTGCGCGCCGGCGACGGCTTGGGCCGTGCCGTCACGATCAGCGCGTCCGCGTCGGGTGCATCGGGCGGCTTCAGCGTGGCGCCGAGGGCAGGCTCAGGCGTACCGGGCGGGCCCGGCACACCACGGCCCGCGACAGTCAGCAGCGTCGACCTGGCGAGGTCCAGGAGCCGCACCCGGTCGTTGAGCGTGTCGGCGACGAGCGCGCGCCCGTCGGTCAGCGCGGCGATCGCCGTGGGGTAGGCGAGCGCGACCGCGTTCGCGGGCGCGCGCCCGACGTTGAAACCGGCCTTGCCGGTCCCGCCGACCGTGGCGATCGTCCCATCGGGTCCGATCCTGCGAATCCTGGCTGCCTCCGCGACGAGGAAGCCGCCGTCCGGCATCGCAGCGACGCCGGTCGGGAGCACCAGCTCGGCGGCCAGCGCCGGGGTCGGGCCGGCGCCGCCGCCGGCGACCGTCGAGATCGTGCCGTCAGGCCCGATCCGTCTGATCCGCCCGTTGCCGCGGTCGGCCACGAGGAGCGCGCCGTCGGTCGCGACCGCAAGCGCCGTTGGCTGGCTCAGCAGCGCTGCGGCAGCCGGACCGCCGTCGCCGGAGAACCCGGAGACGCCGGTCCCTGCAAGCGTTTGGATGGTGCCATCGGGGAGCACGCGGCGGACTCGATTGTCGTCGGCGTCGGCGATCGCGTAGCCGTCGCCGTGCAGGACCGCGAGATCGCGCGGCGACCGCAGCCGCGCGCGGGAGGCCGGCCCGCCGTCCCCGTTCGTGAAACCAACGTTCTGGCCGGCCGCAGCTAAAAGACGGCCGTCTGCCGTGACGCGCAGCACCTCCCCGAGCGCCGAGTCGGCGATCATGTAGCCGCCGTCGGGCAGCGGCGCGACGCCCGTGGGGGTGCCGAGAAAGCTGGCGCTGGCGCGCCTGCCGTATACCGGATGGCCCGCGGTCCCGTCCCGGCGATCGTCGTGATCGCTCCGCGCGCGTCGACCCGCCGGATCACGTGATTCGCGGAGTCGGCGATGAGGAAGCCACCGCCCGGAAGTGGGGGGATGTCGCGCGGCACGGCGAGCTTCGCGCGCGTGGCAGGAAATCCGTCGCCACACCAGCCGTTGGAGCCGGTCGCCGCAAGGCACACGCCCGGGCTCGTCGACGCGGCCGAGGCGCCGGCCGCGACCAGCACAAGCGCACGCGACGCCGAGCGCGATCCCCAACCTACGAATGTCCATCAGCGCGCGACGCTACGCGATCGCAATGGACCTAACAAGCACGAGCTTGTCGCTATCGTCGCGCATCGCCATGGCCCGCGATTGGACCGACCTCTTCATCACCGACGGCGCCCGGCCGGCGGCTACGCTCGCTGACGCCGAGCCCGGCCGCAAGCGTGGCTTCTTCAAGCGCCTGCGCACCAATCTCTCCAAGACGCGCGAGGCGCTCGGGGCCGAGATCCAGGCCACGCTGCTGCAGGGCGACCTCGACGAGGAGACGTGGGAGCGCCTGGAGGAGGCGCTGATCATGGCCGACGTCGGCGCGGCGACGACCG
>Ga0307502_10000116_pt1 | contig 20714 bp, 16 predicted proteins | sample 16_S_MG_FD_201364 | JGI IMG/M metagenome (GOLD analysis project Ga0307502, IMG submission 201364) | Soil microbial communities from Populus trichocarpa stands in riparian zone in the Pacific Northwest, United States - 16_S | ecosystem: Environmental > Terrestrial > Soil > Riparian zone > Trees... | reverse complement strand
GCGGCATCGTCCCGGACAATGACGCCGCGCGGCGCCTATCCTTGTTTCCCCGCATCGATCCCAGTCGCGGTCCACGCTCGCGCTCGCTCGCGCTGGTCGCGCAGGTCCGCAGCGTCGATCCCCGTGGCCGCCGGATCGGGGTCAGCGTCCTGCCGGCGGAGTCGATGATCGATGGCCTCGTCACCCGAAACGGTCGCGACTTCGCGCTGCTGGCTGGACTCACGCTGATCAGGGACACCCGGCCGGCGTCGTTCACGTCACACGTACTTGCTCCGACGGCGCGGATCACGGCCGGGTCCGAACGCATCACAGCTCGCCGGCTCGCCGCGCTCGCCGGCAGGCGAAGCGACGCGTTGGTCATCCTGAGCTGGCGCCATGCGGGCAGGCTTTCGCTGGCCCGGCTGCTCGCGCGGCCCGTCGACGGGATCGAGCTGATCGGCGTCCAGTGACCCGATCGGTGCGTCGTTGCACCTCTCTAGGCTTACCTCAGCCATGGCTCATCAGTTCATCTGCCCCAGTTGCGGGTACCGCAGCTCCGAGACTGACCGCACTGCCGGCTTCTCGCGCCAGCCGAAGGGCTGCTCGAAGTGCGGCGGCGGCTTTCTGTTCGAGCTCCTCGACGATTACTACCCCGCGCCCAACGCCGCCTTCTTCGTCTGCGACGGGCAGGGGCGTGTCATCGGCTGCGGCCGCGGCTCCTTCGAGCTGACCGGACTGGACGACGAGCGCGTGATCGGCCGCGACGTCAACGACGTCCTCGGCCTGCGCTTCAAGAGCGGCGACGACCATGTCAAGACCGTCCTGGAGTGGGGTGTTCGCGCACTGGGCAAGCCGGTGCAGGTCAACGCCGAGGGCGATCTGCCCGCATCCGCGACAGCGGACCTGTTCCCGGGTTATGACGACGATGGCGGCCTGCTCCTTGTCCTGACGCCCGCGAAGTAACCTCTTGAACAGACCCCCGTGAGTGAACGACGCCGCAACCTCTTCGTCCTGCTGCTGGTCCTCGGATTGCTGATCGCGTCCGCCGTCGTCGTCCAGACGACGAAGACGAAGCTCGGATTGGACCTGAAGGGCGGCGTCGAGCTCGTCTACGAGGCCAAGCCGACGCGTGCGATGCCCGTCCCGACCGACGAGGCGATCGCGCGGGCGATCGACGTCATGCGCGAGCGCACCAACTCGATCGGCGTCGCGGAAACGGAGATCCAGCGCTCCGGCGCCCGCCAGATCAATGTCGCGCTCCCGAGCGTCACCGATCTCAAGAAGGCGATCGACACCGTCGGCACGACGGCCCAGCTGGCGTTCTATGACTGGGAGGTCAACGTCATCGGTCCGAGCGGCAAGCCGGAGCCTGAGAACACCGCCGTCACCGGCGGCCGCTATGCAGGCTCGGTCGGCGCGCTGTCGCTCTACGACGCGATCCTCCGCGCGAAGGATCGCCCGGCCAAGGTCGAGGCCAACAACTCGCGCGACGACCCGATCTACTACGCCGTCGACACGAAGTTGAAGACGGTCTACGGCGGCGGCACCGACAAGACCATTGCCTCGGCCTCCGAAGCCGAGGCGCTGACACACGTCCCGAAGCCCAAACAGGGCAGCAAGGACGTCAAGGTCTACGCGATCCAGCCCAACACCGTCATCGTGCGCGCCGAGCAGGACGACAAGGCCACGAACAAGACCGACCAGTGGTACGTCCTCCAAGACGACGTCGCGCTGCAGGGCAAGGAGATCAAGAGCCCCGAGCAGGACTTCGACCGTAGCTCGGGCGCCGCCGGCGAGCCGGTCGTGAGCTTCAAGTTCACGGACAAGGGCCGCAAGATCTGGGAGGACGTCACGCGCCAGATCGCCGAGCGCGGGAGCCGCAGCGTCGGCATCCTGTCGGGCGGCGCCAACGCCAACCAGCACTTCGCGATCGTGCTCGACAACGAGCTCGTCTCCTCGCCGTCGATCGACTTCCAGAAGTATCCCGATGGCATCCCCAGCGGGAACGGGTCGCAGATCACCGGCGGCTTCACGATCCAGACCGCGCAGTCGCTGGCCAACATCCTGAAGACCGGCGCGCTGCCGTTGAAACTCGAGCTGATCTCAAACTCGCTGGTCTCCGCGACGCTCGGCCAGCAGGCGCTCGACCAGGGTCTGCTTGCCGGCATCGCCGGCTTCGTCATCGTGGCGCTGTTCCTGCTCGTCTTCTACCGCGTGCTCGGCGTCGTCGCGGTCGTCGCCCTGGCGATCTACGGGGTCTACTTCTTCGCGCTGATCAAGCTCATCCCCGTCACGCTCACGCTGCCGGGCATCGCCGGCCTGATCCTCACGTTGGGGGTGGCCGCTGACGCGAACATCGTCATCTTCGAGCGCGTCAAGGAGGAGATCCGCGGCGGGCGGTCGATCATGGCCGGCATCGCGACGGGCTACAAGAAGGGGCTCACTGCGATCATCGACGCGAACGTCGTCACGATCATGGTCGCGTTCATCCTGTTCGTCCTGGCGACCGCGGGCGTCAAGGGCTTCGCGCTGACCCTGGGCCTGGGCGTCATCGTCTCGCTCTTCACCGCGGTGGTCGCGACGCAGGCGATCCTCGGCACGATGGGCAAGTCGCGCGTGCTCAACTCGCCGTCCGCGCTCGGGGCCGGCGGGGAGAAGAGCGGCCGCTTCCGCCTGGACTACATGGGCTACTCGAAGTGGTTCTTCAGCGCATCCGGAGTGATCCTCCTCGTCTGCGCGCTGGCGCTCGGCGCGAAGGGCATCAACTTCGGGATCGACTTCGAGTCTGGTACGCGCATCAACATCGCGCTCAAGCAGAACGTCGACGAAGGCGCCGTCCGCAAGGTCCTCGCGCAGCAGGGTCTCGGCGCGGCGAAGATCCAGAAGGTCCAGGACAACAAGCGGCCAGGCGCGTCGAAGTTCCAGATCTCGACGGACAACCTCAGGCCGAACAAGGTGGCCGACGTCACCGAGTCGCTGAAGAAGCAGTTTCCCTTCGCCGACAATCCGAGCTCGACGTCGATCGGGCCGACGTTCGGCAAGACCGTCGCCAATTCGGCCGTCATCGCGATCATCGCGTCGCTCTTCGTGATCTCGGCGTACATCGCGCTGCGCTTCGAGCCGAAGTACGCGGTGCCCGTGCTGATCGCCGTGATGCACGACATCCTCATCACCGCGGGCGTCTACGCCCTTGTCGGAGCGGAGGTCTCGACCGCGACGGTCGCCGCCTTGCTCACGATCTTAGGTTTCTCCCTCTACGACACGATCATCGTGTTCGACCGCATTCGCGAGAACGTGCCGCGCATGCCGCGGGCGGCGTTCTCGCAGATCGTCAACCGCTCGATGTCCGATGTCATCGTGCGCTCGTTGGCGACGAGCTTCTGCTCCGCGCTGCCGGTTCTCGCGCTGCTGCTGTTCGGCGGCGAGACGCTGCGCGCGTTCGCATTCGCCCTGCTCGTCGGCACGATCTCCGGCACGTACTCGTCGGTCTTCATCGCCGGTCCGGTGCTCACGCACTGGAAGGAGCGCGAGCCGCTGTACCGCCGTCGCCGCGCGAGCATCGCCGCCGAGAACAACGGCCTCGTGCCGGCGTTCGCCACCGGCTCGGCGAGCGAGCAGGTGGATGTCGGTCCAGGCCGGCGCCTGCGTGGTGGCGAGCGTCTGACGGCTCCGGATGCTCCCGAGCTGGGCGTGTCGCGCCGGGAGTTCGACGACATGGTCCGAGACTTGCATGTCGAGCCGGGTTCGCCGCGGCGTGCCGCGGTTGCGGAGCCGGCCGCGCCGAAGGTCTCCAAGCCTGAGCTCGATCCGACCGCAGACGCGCTGCCGGAGGACGTGGTGATGGACGATCGTCGCGAGCCGGGCACGAACGCCAAGAAGCGCCCGTCGTCGGCCGCCAAACGCAAGCATCGCCGTCACGGCAGGAGCCGCTAGGCATGGGCGCTCTCGCGTGGACGATGATGGGCCTGGCCCTCTGGCACTTCACGATCTTCATCCCGGACCACTTCTGGGGCGGGATCGTCGGCGCGTTCCTCGGCTCGGTATTCGGCGCGATCCTCTTCGGCCTCGTGATCAACGGCTTTTCCGTGCCCGGCCAGAACGACACGACGATCCTCACCTCGACGGAGGCGATCCCGGGCTCGATCCTCGGCGTCGCGTTCATCTACTGGCTCGGCCTGCGCAAGGAGACCGAGGAGGACGCGGTCGGAGGGTTGACGGCCGGATAGCGTGCCGGCGCAGGGATTTGCGTTCGCCGCACGTATCACTGAGGCATGGCTGCAAAAGGACACGGAACATCGCGCATCGTCCTCGTCCAGAGGCCGCGCGAAATGCACCCGCCGCAGATGACCGCACGACAGACTGACGAGACGCCGCCGCCGCGTGTTGCCGCCGGCCGCACGGGCTGGACGCTTCACCGCCTCATGGTCGGCGCGTCCCTCGGAGGCGTCGCGACGCTCCTCGGCGGCATCCTCTTCAAGCAGAACTTCACGCTGCTGACCGGCAGCCGCGGCCCGATTCTTGCGATCGCCTTCGGACTGTTCGTCATCGGGCTCATCGTCTTCTTCGGATGCCTGATCGGACTTGCCGCGGCCGGTATCCGTACTGTCGCAACCGGTCACGGCTGGGTCGTCACATCGCTTGGCCTGCTCGCGCCGGCGTGCCTCGTGTTCGCGCTCTGGGGCGCCGGCGCCTACGGCTTCATGTACCCGGCGCTGTTCACGCTGCTCGTGACGGGCGGGATCTTGATCGCCATCACCAGGTAGCGCTCGCTCCCGCTGCGGCTTTGGTCATCACGACGAAGTCGGTGAGTGCCGGTGAGGAGCGGTCGCCGCCAGCGGATGCGCCTGTGCGATTGACGTCGCAATGAGCGGGTAGGCCATCAGAGAAGTCCCTACATGAGGAGAGCCTCTACATGGCAACGCAGCTGAAAGAGTCGTTCACGGTTTCCAACCCCGACCAGGCATGGGACGTCATCTCCGACGTCAACAAGCTGATTCCGTGCGTGCCCGGTGCCAAGGTCATCTCCGCCGACAGCCCCACGAAGGGTAAAGCCGAGATCGATGTCCAGATGGGGTCGATGGGCATGAAGTTCAGCGGTCCGGTCGAGATCGTGGAGCAGGATGCCGGATCCCGCCGCGCGGTGATCAAGGCCAACGCCAAGGAGGCCGGCGGCCAGAGCAACGCCGACGGCACAGTGACGATCACGATCGCCGGGGACGGCGGAACGGTCGACGCGACCGCGAACGTCAGCGGCAAGGCGGCATCGATGGGCGAGGGCACTGTCCAGGCAGTCCTCCAGCAGCTGATCAAGCAGTTCACTGGGAACCTCGCGAAGGCGTAGCTCTTACTTGGGAGCGCGCGTCGGCTTGCGTCGCAAGCTGCGCTCGGACGGCGCCTGGATGATCCAGGCGCCGTCGTCACGTCTGGCCGCGACGTGCTCGATTGGGCTGCCCGGCGCGCGGTTGTCGTTGTTGTCAGGGCAGCGCGGAACGTATGCACGCAGCGATGGCGTCCGGCTCGTCGGCCGACACGAGCGGTCGCTGAAATGGCGTGCCGCGCAGCCGCACGATCAGGCCCGGCTTGCCGCGGTAGATCGCGACGAAGTCCTTGCCGCCTCGATAGCGCCAGGTGCCGAGGGCGATGTGCCCTGGGAGCCCGGTGCCTGGGGCGCGGATCCCGCGTAGCTCGCGAAACGGGTTTTGGACGGCGTCGATGGCTTGAACCGCGCTGAGCGCGACGCGGACATCGCCGTGGAGCGCGCCGAGCTTCTCGAGCGTCGAGAGCCGCAGCAGGAGGCTGTCGTCGTCTGGCGTGAGCGTCGCCATGCCGACACGATGGCAGAGCGCACTCATAGTCGCTCCTGGAACTCAGGAGCCCATCTGCGAACGGGTGTGTCGGTCTGGTGTCCGTGTAGGCGTCCAGAACGACACACCCCCGGCCGCGCACAGTGCCGGCGCGCGTGCCTGGGCGGACGAGGTTTCGGCGCACCCCGTTCCTGCTCGTCGTTGACGACCGCTCACGCTCCGTGCCGGCGTGCTCGTACATCGGCGTCCCGGCGGCCGCGACGGTTCCGTCCAGCGCCATCCGTAGCGTCCGACGCGTGCAGCAGCAGATCCCGCGCCTTCAGATCGAGCCGTGCGCCGTCGCCGCGATTCTCGCGCTCGAGCGCGAGCTCAAGATCAGCCACGCGTTCGCGCAGGTGCTCGTGCGCCGCGGGCTGGGCAATCCCGACGCGGCGCGTGCCTTCCTCGAAGCGGGCGAACGTCACGACCCGTCTGACTTCGCCGGGATCCACAACGCGTGCGCGCTCATGCTCCGCCACGCCGAGGCGGGAACGCGGATCACCGTGCACGGCGACTACGACGTCGACGGCGTCAGCGCGACCGCGATCCTCGTTGGGGTCCTGCGCACACTCGGTGCCGGCGTGGACTGGTTTCTGCCCAGCCGCAGCGAGGATGGCTACGGCCTCTCGGCCGCGACCGTCGCGCGCTTGGTACAGCGCGGCACGGGGTTGTTGATCACGGCCGACTGCGCGATCACCGCTGTGGACGAGGTGGCCGCCGCGCGCGTCGCCGGCCTCGACGTCGTGGTCACCGACCACCACAGCCCGCGCGCCGACGGCCGGTTGCCAGACGCGCACATCGTCCACCCGGCCGTGTGCGGCTATCCCTGCCCCGACCTGTGCGCCGCCGGAGTCGCGTACAAGCTCGCGGCCGCCCTGCTCGCGGCGTCCGGCCGCGATCCTGCCGACGCCGATGCGGATCTCGATCTCGTCGCGCTGGCCACCGTCGCCGATTGTGTGCCGCTGCGCGGAGAAAATCGCCGGCTTGTCCGCGCGGGCCTGCGCGCGCTCGCCACCACCACGCGCCCCGGCCTGCGCGCGCTGATGCGGGTCGCGCGCGCCGACCCGTCGCGGATCGATGCGCGCGCCGTCGGGTTCCGTCTGGCTCCACGGATCAATGCCGCCGGCCGGCTGGAGCGCGCCGACGCGGGGCTCGAACTGCTGCTGACCACGGACGAGGGGCGCGCCAAGCAGATCGCCGGCGAGCTCGACCGCCTCAACGCCGAGCGCCGCCATACCGAGACACGGATCCTCTTCGAGGCCGAGGCGCACGTCGCCCAAGCCGGCGATCGCCCGGCGTATGTGCTCGCGGGAGCCGAGTGGCACAAGGGTGTGATCGGGATCGTCGCCTCTCGGATCGCCGAGCGACATCACCGCCCGACGGTGCTCATCGCGCTCGACGGCGATCGCGGGACCGGTTCCGGCCGATCGATTCCCGCCTACGACCTGCTCGCAGGCTTGGACGCCGCCTCGGCGCACCTGCTGCGCCACGGCGGCCATCGTGCCGCGGCGGGCTGTGAGGTGCAGGTGGACCAGATCGACGCATTCCGCGCCGCGTTCGAGGCCCATGCCGCCGCAACGCTAGGTCCCGAGGACCTGACGCCGGTGCGGCGAGTCGACGCGGTCGTGGCAGGCGACGAACTTGGCGTGGGTCTCGCCGAGGAGCTCGAACGGCTGGCGCCGTTCGGGATTGCCAACCCCGAGGTGTCGCTGCTCGTACCCGCCGCGCGCCTCAGCGACCCGCGCACGATGGGGGAGGGCAAGCACGTGCGCTTCACCGTCGGGTCGGGCGGCGTACGGGCCCGAGCCGTCGCTTTCGGAATGTCGAAGGTCGACTGCGAGCAACCGGTGGATGCGACCTTCTCGCTCGAGCTCAACGAGTACCACGGCAGTGTCGAGCCGCGCCTCGTGTTACGCGACGCGCGGCCGTGCCACCCGCCGCCGATCAAGGTCGTGGGAGAGCCCGAGAACTACCTCGACGCGGTTCTCGAGGAGGTTGCAGGCCCACTCGATGAAGTCATCCGCGCTCGCGAGGACGGTCCACGCGCCGTCGATGAGGTTCCACCCGCCCGCGATGAGGTTTCATCCGGCCTCGATGAGGTCGCGCGCCCCCTCGACGACGTGACCAATGTTCGCGACGAGGTCGCGCGGGCTTCGTCCCTCGCGCCGGTCCGGCCGGCCATCCGCGAGCGCCGCGGCGGCGGCATCGCAGGCACCATCGCCGCGCTCGTCGCCACGGGTGAAACGGTGCTCGTCGTCGGCGCCGATGCCGCGTTGCGCGCGCGCCACCTCGCCCCGATCCTCGGCGGCTTTCAGCTGTGCTCGCACGACGCGCTCGAGCGCGATCCGTCGCTCGCGCGGCCGGACGCCCATGTCGTCCTGCTCGACCCGCCGGCCGGACCTGTGCGTGCTTACGGGCGCGTGACCCATCTCGCCTGGGGACCGGACGAGCTGCGCCTCGCCGAACAGATCCACGAGCGCGACTACGCGCTGCGTGGCGCGTTGACGGTGACCTACCGCGCGTTGCGGGCAGCCGGCGGCGCCACGGGCAGCGAGCTCGAGGAGCTGCTGCGCGGCGACGCGCCCACACCGCGCCCGGCACGCCTGGCCGCGCGCGTGCTGCGCGTCCTCGCCGAGCTGGATCTCGTACGCCTCGATGCCGGCGCCCGCAGCGTCATCGTTCCGCCCGCCGAGCGCACCGCGCTCGAACGGTCGGCCGCGTTTCGCCACTACGCATGCAAGCACGAGGAAGGGCGCCCGTACTTCACGGACGCCGCGGCGCGCGCGGCGTAGCCGGACGGCCAAACCTGACCAGCGACCGACGGGGCTGAGGTACCCTTGGTCGCCCAGATCGGGCGACCAGAGGACGGACCAGATTCCTGACCGTAGTGACAGTAAAGGCGGCGTGAGGGCGCCCGCACGGCAGCGTCCGGGTACGCGCCGCGCGCCGGTCGACGAGGTCAGCTCCAACCGCCATCCTGCCGTCGATCGGGCGGATCTCACCGAGCTCGAGCGCAGCCTCCTGTCGGACATCTTCGCGATCGTCGAGGAGCACGCCGACGCGTCGGCCGTCCAGGTCGACCGACACAAGGTGGAAGCCGCGTTCGTCTTCGCCTGCGAGCACCACGCCGACCAGCGCCGCCTGTCCGGCGAGGACTTCATCGTCCATCCCGTCGGCGTCGCCAAGATCTGCGCGGGCATGCGGCTTGACACCGAGACGCTGTGCGCCGCGCTGCTGCACGACACCGTCGAGGACACGTCGGCGTCGCTGGCGGAGGTCCGGGTCAGCTTCGGCGACGAGATCGCCAACCTCGTCGACGGCGTCACCAAGCTCACGGGAATCGTCTTTCAGTCGCGCGACGAGGCGCAGGCCGAGAACTACCGCAAGATGATGGTCGCGATGGCCAACGACGTGCGGGTCATCCTCATCAAGCTGGCCGATCGCCTGCACAACATGCGCACGATCGGCGCGATGCCCAAGCAGAAGCAGATCGACAAGGCGAAGGAGACGCTGGAGATCTACGCGCCGATCGCGCACCGCCTCGGCATCCACGCGATCAAGTGGGAGCTCGAGGATCTCGCCTTCGCCGCGCTGCACCCCCGCAAGTACCAGGAGATCAAGGGCCTGGTCAACCAGCAGCGCGAGGAGCGCGAGCGGTACGTCGAGAAGGCCGGCGCGTACCTGCAGCGCGAGCTGCAGGCGCTCGGCATCGAGGCGAACATCTCCGGCCGTGCCAAGCACTTCTATTCGATCTATTCGAAGATGACGAAGAAGGGGCGCGAGTTCAACGAGATCTACGACCTCACCGCGATGCGCGTGATCGTCGATTCGGTGAAGGACTGCTACGGCGCCGTCGGCGTCGTGCACTCGCTGTGGAAGCCCCTGCCGGGACGCTTCAAGGACTTCATCGCGATGCCGAAGTTCAACATGTACCAGTCGCTGCACACGACGGTGATCGGGCCCGAGGGGCTTCCGCTGGAGATCCAGATCCGCACGAAGCAGATGCAGGACATGGCCGAGTTCGGCGTCGCCGCGCACTGGATCTACAAGGTCGACGGCGACGGCAAGGCGGGCCCCGCCGCCGACGGGGACGCGAAGCTCAAGTGGCTGCGCTCGATGCTGGAATGGCAGCAGGAGACGTCCGATCCCAAGGAGTTCATGGACGCCCTGCGGATCGATCTGATCGAGGACGAGGTCTACGTCTTCACGCCCAAGGGCGAGGTCAAGAACCTCGCGGCCGGAGCGACGCCGCTGGACTTCGCCTACGAGGTCCACACCGATGTCGGCCACCGCTGTGTCGGCGCGAAGGTGAACGGCAAGATGGTGCCGCTGCACTACGAGCTGAACTCCGGCGACATCGTCGAGGTCATGACCTCCAACCGCGACCGCGGCCCGTCGCGCGACTGGCTGGCGGTCGTGCGCACGACGCGGGCGCGCAACAAGATCAAGCAGTGGTTCAAGGCCGAGTCGCGCGACGACACCGAGCATGCCGGGCGCGACATCCTCCAGGAGCAGCTCAAGAAGCACGGCCTGCCGGCGCAGAAGATCGTCTCCTCGCCGCTGCTGGCAGACGTCATCCGCGAGATGGGCTTCAAGAAGGCCGACGACTTCTACATTGCCCTTGGCGGAGCGAAGATCTCCGCCAAGGTCGTCGTCAACAAGATCATGCAGCGTCTCAAGCAGGGCGAGGCGGCCGAGCGCGAGACGCGCACGATGGCCGACGACCTCCTGTCGACGCGACGCCAGCGCCGCCAGCCGACGAGCACGTCGACGCAGTACGGCATCTCCGTCGAGGGCGTCGACGATGTCATGCTGCGCCTGGCCAAGTGCTGCCGGCCGGTGCCCGGCGACCCGATCGTCGGCTACATCTCGCTTGGCCGTGGCATCACGATCCACCGCGAGGATTGCCCCAACGCCGTCCAGCTGCGCAAGGACCCCGACCGCTTCACGCCCGTGCACTGGGAAGGCGGCCACGAGACGTCCTTCAAGGTCGAGCTGCAGGTCGATGCCTGGGACCGCCACCGCCTGCTGGAGGATCTCTCGCGCACGTTCGCAGAGGCGGGCATCAACATCGTCGAGGCCCGTTGCGTCGTCTCGCACCCGATGGTCCAGAACTGGTTCGTCGTCGAGGTCGCTGACCTGCAGGTGCTCAAGCACGCGATCAACCGGCTGCGCAACATCGACTCGGTCTTCGACGCCTACCGCGTCACGCCGGGCAGCGGCTGACGCCGGGCTTGGCTCGACCCGCTACGCCACGACCCCGAGCGCGCCCGCCCGGATCCCGTATACGACCTCGGTGACGTCTCCGATGTGGTCGCCGTCGACGTGCAACGGGATCGGGCGGCCATCGGCGGAGACGCAGCGCAGTTCCGTCACGTCGCGGAAGTCGAAGATCTTGCGGTGGCCGACGACCGAGCGCTTGGAGGAGAGCAGTCGCAGCGCGACTGTGGGGATATCCGGTGGACTGACCCCGCGCAGCGCGACGCCGGCGAGCGTCCCGCTGTCAAGCGTCGCACCCTCGGCGACGTGGAGCGGCTTGTCGTCGAGGTAGGTGTACGGGTCGCCGTTCTGGACGAGCGTCGTGATCGCGCGAGCCGTCTCGGCGCCGACGTGCACGTCCATCCGCGGCGGATCGCGCACGTAGTGGCGCAGGACGGTCTCGACCGCCGCGTAGACGAAGAAGTACTCGCGCAACCGGTGGCGCTTGAGCTTCGGGCTCTCGTCGATGCGCTTGACGACCCCAGCGTCCAACCCGTAGCCGCTCGAGTACGTGAACGCGCGCCCGTTCGCGATCCCGAGGTCGATCCGGCGCGGGCGCCAGTCGTCGGCCATCGCCAGCAGGTGCTCGGTCGCGTCGACGATGTCGCCGGGAATGCCGAGCATCTTGCACAGGACATTCGTGGCTCCCCCGGGCAGGCATGTCAGCGGCGTGTCGCAGCCGGCGAGCCCGTTGGCAACCTCGTTGACCGTGCCGTCGCCGCCGAAGGACACCACGACGTCGTAGCCCTCCCGTGCGGCCTCGCGGCACAGCTCGGTGGCGTGGTTGGGGCTGCGGGTGTCGACCGCCTCGACCTCATACCGGCCGTGCAGGGCGGCGATGACGAGGTTGCGCAGGCGCGCCGAGACGGTCGTCGCGTGTGGGTTGACGATCACCAGCATGCGCTTGCGCCGCGCGGGCGCGCCGACCGCGACGGCTTCGGCCAGCCGTTCGAGCGTCTCCAGTCCCATGGCGTCAGAGCCAGCCGCGGCGGCGGAAGAACCAGAGCATCCCGACGAGCAGCACGAACATCGAGCCGACCACGATCCAGAACGCGTGGATCGAGCCCTCGCCGGGGACGCCGACGTTCATGCCCCAGATGCTCGCGACGAGCGTCAGCGGCAAGACGACGACGCTGATCGCCGTCAGCGCCTTGAGGATGTCGTTGACGCGGTGCGAGAGGACCGACTCGTTCGTGGACTCGAGACCCTCGACGACCTCCTTGAAGTTCTCGAGCATGTCCCAGATTCGCTCGGACGCGTCGTTGATGTCGTCGAAGTAGATGTCCAGGCCCTCGGGGATGTAGCGCTTCGTGCGCTCGAGATCCTGCAGCGCAGCGCGCTGCGGACGGACGATCTTGCGGAAGTTGATGATCTCCTGCTTGACGTTCGAGATGTCGCGCACGATCTCGGCCGAGCGGCCTTCGAAGATCTCGTCTTCGAGCACCTCCAGCTTGTTGCCCATCTTCGCGAGCATCGGAAACGACGCGTCGACGCAGTCGTCGACGATCTTGTAAAGCAGGTAGCCGGGGCCCTTCGCGAACAGCGCCTCGCGGATGTCCTCACGCGTGCGGCAGCGCTCGAAGAGGTACTCCAGCGGCTGGATCGGCTCGTTGGGCAGCGTGATCACGAAGTCGGGCCCGACGAAGATGTCGAGCTCGGCGGCGTTCAGACGCCCGACGGACTTGTCGAAGCGCGGGAAGTGCAGGACGACGAACAGGTAGTCGTCGTACTCGTCGACCTTCGGTCGCTGGTTGCGCGAGTAGACGTCCTCGTAGTCCAGCGGGTGGAAGGCGAAATGCTCCTCCAGCCACGTGCGGTCGGCCGGACGGGGACGCTCGATGTGGATCCAGCGCAGCCCCTCGGTCTCGACGATCTCGATGTTCGGGGTCTCGGTTTCGACCTCGGGTGCGCCAACCCGGCGCCCGCGGCCACGCACCGGGCGTCCGAATCGTGGCTTTGGGAGGTTGGGCATGCTGATATTGTGCCGTTCCGAAGCTGAACACATCCAGAGGGGTGGAGGGACAGGCCCTGTGAAGCCCCGGCAACCAACCCGCTATTCGCGGGAAACGGTGCCAATTCCTGTCAGATGTGGCATGGGCCGCAGCGCCTTCGCCACAAGATCCAACGGCGGAGGGTCATATGGCGGCAACGCGTCTCAAGTGCAGAGAGTGTGCGACGGAGTACCCATTGGAAGCACGATACGTGTGCTCGCAGTGCTTCGGCCCGCTGGAGGTCGGCTACGAGCACGAGCGTTACACCGACGTCGGCGCATTGCGCCGGCGCATCCAAGGTGGTCCACAGAACATCTGGCGCTACCACGACTTCCTGCCGCTGGAGGGTCCGCAGCCGCGCACGCGTACCGGGCTGCCCGCCGGCTGCACGCCCCTGATCCGCGCCGACCGGCTCGCCGAGCGCCTGGGGCTGGGGGAGGTGTGGGTCAAGAACGACGCCGCCAACCCGACGCATTCGTTCAAGGACCGAGTCGTCTCGGTCGCCGCCACGCGCGCCCGGGAACTCGGCTTCGACACGCTCGCCTGTGCCTCGACGGGCAACCTCGCAAACTCCGTCGCCGCCCACGGCGCCGCCCTGGGCATGGCTTCGTACGTGCTGATTCCAGCGGACCTCGAGGAGCAGAAAATCCTCGCGACCGGGGTGTACGGCACGAACCTCGTCAAGGTCCGCGGCAACTACGACGACGTCAACCGCCTGTGCACGGAGCTGTCGGGCGATCGCGAGAACTGGGCGTTCGTGAACATCAACATGCGTCCCTACTACGCCGAGGGCTCGAAAACCCTTGCCTTCGAGATCGCCGAGCAGCTCGGATGGGAGCTGCCCGACCGCTGCGTCGTGCCGATCGCCTCCGGCTCGCTGTTCACGAAGATCGCGAAGGGCTTTGGCGAGTTCATCGACATCGGCCTGATCGACGGCGAGCTGCCGACGATGAACGGTGCCCAGGCCACCGGCTGCTCGCCGGTCGCGACGGCCTTCGCCGCGGGGCACGACTTCTGCCGTCCGGTCAAGCCCCGGACGATCGCCAAGTCGCTGGCGATCGGCAACCCGGCCGACGGGCCCTACGCGCTGGACCTCGCGCGCGCCACCGGTGGCTCGATCGACGCGGTCTCAGACCAGCAGATTCGAGACGGCATCCGGCTGCTCGCGGAGACGACGGGCGTCTTCACGGAGACCGCCGGGGGCGTGACGAGCGCCGTGCTGCAACAGCTCGCCGAGCGCGGCGACATCGGACCCGACGAGCGCGTCGTGCTCGTCATCACGGGCGAGGGGCTGAAGACGCTCGACGCGGTCCGCAACTCGTTCGAGGACTACGAGGTCGACCCGACGATCGAGTCGTTCGAGGAAGCCTTCGCGGAGTCCGTGCACGTCTGATGGCGATCACAGTCAAGCTCCCAACGCAGTTGCGAGACGCCGCCGGCGGAGTCACCTCGGTGCAGGCCGAGGGGACCACGGTGGGCGAGGCCCTGGAATCGGTGTTCGCCCAGCACAGCGGGCTGCGAGATCGCCTGTACCAGGACGGCGGCCTGCGTCGCTTCGTCAACGTGTACCTCGGTGGCGAGGACATCCGCTTCCTCGACGGGCTCGACACGGCGGTTCCTGCCGGAGGAGAGCTGACGATCCTGCCTGCCGTCGCCGGCGGCTGAGGCGTGCAGGCACCAGCGCTGAGGTAGCTGGGGCTGCATGGACGCGACCGGTCAGACGCGACCACCCCGGCCGCGCTCGACCGTGTTCGGCTTGGATGCCTGGCAGGCATGTCTTCTTCCCGTGGTAGTGAGCGCCGCGGTGCGCCTCGCGAAGGATGGAGTGCACGACGCATGGGACTGGTTCGTCGCGGTCGCGTTTGTCGGCTACGTGGTGGCGGCGATTGCGACCGTGCTGCTGGGACGACGTCAGCAGCAGGCACCACGTGACGCCCAGACCACGCGTCAGGATTGGCTGCTGACGTCGCTGCTGGTCTCACTGACGGCGATCCTCCTTGTGCCGGACGGCACACGCGACGGAACGCTTTGGCCGTGGGTTCTCCTCGCGGCGGTGCTCGTCAGCGGACTGGCGCTCGGTCTGCGCGAGTGGCGCCGGCGGTAGAGACCGTCAGACTCTGGCTGTGGCTCACACCGCCGACCAGCTCAACGAGTACCGCCGAAAGCGCGACCCGGCGAATACGCCCGAGCCCACGGGCGACACGGGGGGCGGCGAGGGTGCCCACGAGGGCGAGGCCAATCGCTTCGTCGTCCAGGAGCACCACGCCACGCGCCTGCACTGGGATCTGCGCCTGGAACACGACGGCGTCGCTGCCTCGTGGGCGATCCCCAACGGCATCCCGGAGGACCCCAAGGAGAACCGCCTCGCTGTGCGCACCGAGGACCACCCGCTCGAGTACCTCGAGTTCGAGGGCGACATCCCCAAGGGCGAGTACGGCGCGGGCAAGATGCGCATCTGGGACCGCGGCACCTACGAGCCGCACAAGTTCGACGACGAGAAGGTCGAGGTGACCTTCCACGGCGAGCGCCTGCGCGGCCGCTACGGGCTGTTTCCGCTTAAGCGCCGCAAGGGCGAACCGCCCGGCAAGGACTGGATGATCCATCGGATGGATCCTCCCGAGGACCCGGGCCGCGAGCCGATGCCCGAGCGGATCGCGCCGATGCTCGCCAAGCCGAGCAAGGACCTGCCGCCCGACGACAAGCGCTGGGCCTACGAGATCAAGTGGGACGGCGTGCGCGCGATCGCCTACTCAGAGCCCGGGCGGATGCGCTTCGAGAGCCGCAACCGCAACGACATCAGCGCCTCGTATCCTGAGCTGCGCGCGCTCAACCGGGCTCTGAGCTCGCACCGCGCGATCCTCGACGGCGAGATCGTCGCCTTCGACGAGGACGGGCGACCGAGCTTCGGGCGCCTGCAAAGCCGCATGCACGTCAGCTCCGAGACCGCCGCGCGCCGGCGCGCCAAGGAGTGCCCGGTCGCGTACATCGTCTTCGACCTATTGTGGCTCGACGGCCACTCGCTGATGGAGCTCGAGTACGCCGAGCGACGCGAGCGCCTCAAAGAGCTTGAATTGCAGGGTCCGCACTGGCAGACACCGGACCACGTCGTCGGTGACGGTGCGGCGGTGCTCGAGGCCAGCCGCGCCAGCGGCTTGGAAGGCGTCGTCGCCAAGCGGCTGGACAGTCCGTACCTGCCCGGCCGGCGCTCACCGTGCTGGCTGAAGGTCAAGAACGTGCGGCGCGAGGACGTCGTCGTCGGCGGCTGGCTGCCGGGCGAGGGCAAGCGCCGCGATCGGATTGGAGCGCTGCTCGTCGGCGTGCCGGAGGACGGGCGCCTTCGCTACGGCGGGCGCGTCGGCACGGGGTTCTCCGACGCCGAGCTCGATCGGCTTGCGGCGACGCTCGAAGAGCGCCCGGACTCGCCGTTCGGCGGTGAGCCGCAGCCGCCGCGCGGCGCGGTCTTCGTGCAACCCACCCGCGTCGCAGAGGTCGAGTTCACGGAATGGACATCGGACGGCATGCTGCGCCACCCGTCGTACAAGGGGCTGCGCGAGGAGGCGCCGACGTCGGCGTTCCTCGATGCCGGCAAGCCGGTGCGCGACGGAATCGAGGTGCGCGTCGGCGGCCGCACGCTCAAGCTGACGAACCTCGACAAGGTCCTCTATCCGAAGGTCGGCTTCACCAAGCGCGACGTCATCGAGTACTACGTCGGGGTGGCCGCGGCGATCCTGCCGCACCTCGAGGGCCGGCCGCTGACCCGCGTGCGGTTCCCCGACGGCGTCGAGGGCAAGAGCTTCTTCGAGAAGCAGTGCCCGAGCCACCGGCCCGACTGGGTCGCCACTGCGCCGGTGCCGTTATCGAAGAAGATCGTCGAGTTCTGCGTCGCCAACGACCTGCCCACGCTCGTCTGGCTCGGCAATCTCGCCGCGCTGGAGCTGCACACGTCGATGCACCGCGCCGAGGCGCTCGATCGCCCGACGATGATGGTCTTCGACCTCGATCCTGGGCCACCGGCGACGATCGTCGAGTGCTGCCGCGTCGGGCTGTGGCTCCAGGGGATGTTCGAGAACCTCGGAATCCAGGCGTTCCCGAAGACGTCGGGCTCCAAGGGGCTGCAGGTCTACGTCCCGCTGAACGTGCCCGACGCGACGTACGCGCAGACGAAGGGCTTCAGCAAGGCCGTGGCGGAGCTGCTCGAGTCCTCCGAGCCCGATCTCGTCGTCTCGCGGATGACGAAGTCGGCTCGCACGGGAAAGGTCTTCGTGGACTGGAGCCAGAACGACGAGCACAAGACGACCGTCTGCGTCTACTCGCTGCGCGCACGAGAGCGACCGACGGTCTCGACCCCGCTGACGTGGGACGACGTGCGCGCCTGCCGGGACAGCGGCGATGCGCGGCAGCTCGTCTTCGACGCGGCACAGGTGCTCGCGCGCGTCGCCGAGCACGGCGATCCGTTCGCGCCGGTGCTATCGCTCGTGCAGGACATGCCCGCACTCGGTTAGATTCGTCGCGTGTGCCACGCCGAGCGCCAGGAGCATCCATGGACACCGACCAGCTAAAGGACATTCCCGTCTTCGCCTCGCTGGACGACGAGACGCTGAATGCAGTCGCTGCGTTCGCGACCGAGACATCCGTGCGCGCAGGCAAGCACCTGGTCAAGGAGGGCGACTACGCCTACGAGTTCATGGCGATCGTCGACGGCGAGGCGGACGTGATCCGCGGCGGCGAGTACGTCGCGACCCTCGGTGCGGGCGAGTTCTTCGGCGAGATGGCCCTACTCGAGAAGACGCTGCGCACGGCGTCGGTCGTGGCCAAGACGCCGATGCGGCTCGTGACGCTGTCGCACTGGGACCTCAAGCGCGTCGGCAGCGCGATGAGCCAGATCCGCGAAACGCTCGACGAGCGAAAGCGCAGCAACCAGCAGGTCCCGCGCCGGTAGCCAACGGCCTTCACTGCGCGACTTCCGCGCCTCGCGCACCGCTGCCAGAAGGCGAATGTTGCGCGGAGCCGCATGAAGCGTCGTCAGAGCGCGCAAATTGGCCAGCCTGGGACGTTACTACGACTAGGATGGACACTATGGGCGATCATCTTCGACCGCAGCCGGTCATGCGGAGCGCGAGCTTCTCATTCCCGGACACGGTCGCTGTCGGATCGCCGGATCGACAGGTGGCCGGGACGCTATGACAAGCAAGGATCGCGCAAGTATCGGAATCGTGGTGACCGTTGCCGCGCTGGCGGTGACCGTCCCGCTCGTGGCAAAGGAGCCCGCGTCGCAGCCGGGTCCGACGCAGGCGTCCGTCACGGTCACGACGCCCGTCAAAGTCGTCGCGCCGCCGCCGAAGCCTGCGGTCGCGCCCCAGCCTTCCAAGTCCATCCAATCTCGTGCGAGCGCCGGCGCTAAGGCCCGCGCCCGCCGGGCTTCCCGTGCGAAGCGAGCGAAGGCTACCCGCGCAGCTCAAGCGAGGCAGCGGGCGAATGCCGCCCGGGCACAATCCCGCGCGCGCCGCGCGCGTGCCCGGCGCGTGATCGTGCGGCCTGCACCCGCGCCGGTCTACCGCCGTCCGGTGACGCAGCCGCCGCCGCCCCCGCCCCCGCCCCCGGTGTACCGCCCGCGACCGGTGACGCCACGTCCGCCACCGCCGCCTCCTCCGCCCGCGCCGCCGCCCAGCCAGGCCTTCGACGACTCCGGCTGAGTCGCGTGGCTGCCGGGCCGCGGTCTTAGGAGGTGGCGATGATGGTGATGAGGGTCGCGATCAGGCTAAGGCCGTAGAGCAGGAGGATCGAGGGGCTGGTTAGGGCGCGGGCGATGTCGCGTGGTCGTGGTTTGTTGGCGCGCAGGTGCCATTCGGTGTCGGGCTGGGTAGTGGCGTCGTCGTAGAGGGTGCGGTAGGCGCGTTCGGTGGCGAGGTAATAGGCGTCGAGAGTTGCCATCGCGGCGAGGACGTAGATCGCGATCAGGGCGACGGTGATGTCGTGGCGGGTCGCGGTGAGGCTGAGCAGCGCGCCGGTGAGGGTGACGGCCCAGCCTTTGAGCGCGAAGGAGTTGCGGGCCATCCGCTCGATGATGGCTTGGATGAGCTTGAGGCGTTCGATGTTGGGCACGAGCTGGTTGCGTAGTTGAGGGGGCGTCGTGCTCGGGGGTGTTGGATAGCACACAGTGATGCGGGCGGGTCCGTTAGCGTCGCGGCTGTGGGAGAACAGCGCTGGGATGCGTTCATCTCATACGGCCATCAGGACGCCGACTGGGTCGGCGCGCTCGCCGGCAATCTGCATCGCGACGGCTTTGACGTGTTCTTGGATGTGTGGGAGCTGGTTGGTGGCGACCGCGTGACGGGTCGGCTGGAGGACGCGATCCGGGTCACGAGGAACGGTGTGTTGGTGGTCAGCCCGCACGCGTTGTCGCGGCGTTGGGTGCGAGAGGAGTACGAGGCGCTGCTGCGTCAGGCGGTTGAGAATCCCGATCAGCGGCGGTTAATTCCGGTGCTGTATTTGGATACTGAGCTGCCAGCGTTCATGGCGAACAGGCTGTGGGTGGACTTTCGCGGCGCCTCGAACACTGGTCCCGCGTACGACGCAAAGCTTGAAGAGCTCGAGCGCGCGCTGCGCGGGCTGGCGGTGCGTGATCGGCCGGCGCGTGGCGGCGCGCGCGCGTGGCCGGTAGATGCAACCGGCCAGACGGTTCGCCCCGCGGGTGCGATGCAGTTGTCGCTGGTCGTCGAGAGCGATCGGATCACTCTGCGCGATGACGGCGCCGCCGAGCTTGCGGGCGGCCACGTGCGATGGCGTCCGGCCACCGAGGAGGCGATCAAACAACTTCGTTGGCTGTGGCGCCGCGGCAGCGCGGCGAGCAAGGGCGCAGCCGCCGTGGGTGGTTTGGATGCGGCACTGGCTGCCGCGGGGCGCCAGCTGAGCGAAGACGTTTTGGCGGGCGATGTCGGCGCTGCGTTGGCGAGCGCCGTGGCCAAGGCGACCAGTCTCAACGCGGTGCTCGAGCTCGGCGTGCAGTCGGGCGAGCTGGCCGAGCTGCCATGGGAGACGCTGTTGTTACCGGAGCCCGACGGCACGATCCCGGCCGTTGGGGGGACGCCGCTTGCGGTGCATCGCAACGTCGCCCTGTTTCGTGAAGTCGCCGGCCGTGGCCCGGTACCGGCGCACAAGATCCGCGGGCCGCTGCGGATCCTTGTCGCGATTGCCAGCCCGGAGTCTCAGAACGCCAACGGCGAGCTCTTGAGCTATGAGGCCGAGCTGGCGCGGATCTTGAAGTCCGTCGACACGGCGCGGCGGAGCGGCGACGCGCACATCAGGGTGCTCACCGAGGGCAGCCTGAAGGCGATCAGCGACGCGCTGACCGACGAGCCCGAGGGCTTTCACGTCTTGCACCTGTCCTGCCACGCGCGACCCGGCGAGCTCATCCTCGAGACCGCGGACGGCGCCGAGGACGCGGTCAGCGCCGCACGTCTGCTCAACGAGGGGCTCCCTGCGGGAGCGAGCGTGCCGATGGTCGTTCTGTCGGGCTGCTCGACTGGGCTTGGCGCGCGCCGGCAGCGTTCCGGCGACGGCAGCGACAGCGACAGCGCCGATGGCGACGCTCATGCGCAGGGCGAGGCCGCGCTGAGCAGCGTCGCGTCCGAGCTGCTGGACG
>Ga0307502_10000115_pt1 | contig 20839 bp, 19 predicted proteins | sample 16_S_MG_FD_201364 | JGI IMG/M metagenome (GOLD analysis project Ga0307502, IMG submission 201364) | Soil microbial communities from Populus trichocarpa stands in riparian zone in the Pacific Northwest, United States - 16_S | ecosystem: Environmental > Terrestrial > Soil > Riparian zone > Trees... | reverse complement strand
GCCGCAGCTCGTCGTCGACCGCCAGCCCGAGCGCCACCGCGTGCGAGCCCTCGCGCTCGAGCTGGTAGCCCTCGAGCGGCGCCATGGCCAGGACGAGGTCGTCGGCGGCCAGCGCGTGCTCGTGGCCGTCGACGGCGATGCCGATCGGGCGCCCCGCGCGCAGGGCCTCGCTCACGTGCGCAGGGTCGAGCGCGGCGACCGCAGCGGCCACCAGCGGCATCGCCTTGCCGAAGCGCGGCCCGAGCGTGCGGTAGTTGGGCTTGACCTCGGAGGAGCCGAGCTCGTCGGCGGCCTCGACGAAGCGAAGCGCCTTGACGTTGAGCTGCTCGCGCACGACCGCCGCCAGCCGCTCGATGCCCTCACGCTCGCGCCCGACGGCCACGACGACCGCCTCGCTCAACGGCTGGCGCAGCTTGACCTTGGCCGCCGCGCGCGCGGACAGCCCGAGGCGCACGGTCTCGCGCGCGACCTCCATGGCGTCCTCGAGGTCGACGTCGCGCTGGCCGGGCACCGGCCAGTCGGTGAGGTGGACCGACGGCTCGCTGCCGTCGAGGTTGTCGTAGAGCTCGTCGGCGACGAAGGGCGTGAACGGGGCCAGCAGCTTGGCCACCGTCACGAGCGCCGTCTGCAGGGTGGCGAAGGCCGCGCCGTCGCCCTCCCAGAAGCGCCGGCGCGAGCCGCGCACGTACCAGTTGGAGAGGTCGTCGACGAAGTCGGCGATCGCCCGCCCCGCGACGGTCGCGTCGAACGCGTCCATGCGCTCGGTGACCTGCTCGACCGTCGCGCTCAGCCGCGACAGGATCCAGCGGTCGAGCTCCGTCTGCTCGCCCTCGTGCTCGGGCTCATAGGTCGTCAGGAAGGCGTAGGTGTTCCACAGCTGGCGCAGGAAGAGGCGGATCGACTCGCCGATGGTGTCGACGTTGAAGCGGTAGCCGTCCCACGGCTGCTTGGAGGTGAAGAAGTACCAGCGGAACGCATCGGCGCCGAAGCGGTCGATGACGTCCCAGGGCACGACGATGTTGCCCTTGGACTTCGACATCTTCTGGCTGTCGGCGTCGAGGATCAGCCCGAGGCAGACGACGGTCTCATACGGCGAGCGATCGAAGAGCAGCACGCTGATGGCCAGCAGCGAGTAGAACCAGCCGCGCGTCTGGTCGAGCGCCTCGCAGACGAAGTTCGCCGGGTAGCGCGCCTGGAAGCGCTCCTCGTTCTCGAACGGCGCATGGTGTTGGGCGAAGGGCATGGCGCCCGAGTCGAACCACACGTCGATGACCTCCGGCACCCGCTCCATGCGCGCCCCGCAGTGCGGGCACGGGAAGCCGACCTCGTCGACGAAGGGCCGGTGCGGGTCCTCCAGGCGCACGCCCGAGAGCTCCTCGAGCTCGTCGAAGGAGCCGATGACGTGGACGTGCTCGCGGTCGCTCGTGCAGCGCCACACGGGCAGCGGCGTGCCCCAGTAGCGCTCGCGCGACAGGGCCCAGTCGACGTTGCCGCGCAGCCAGTCGCCCATCCGGCCCTCGCGAATGTGCTCCGGGTGCCAGTCGACCTCCTCGTTGGCCTCGAGCAGGCGCTCGCGCAGCTTGGAGGTGGCGATGTACCACGAGCGCGTGGCGTAGTAGATCAGCGGGTCGCCCGAGCGCCAGCAGTGCGGATAGGAGTGCTCGTAGGTCTCGGCGCGCAGCAGCCGTCCGCGCGAGCGCAGGTCCTCGATGAGGTCGGGATCGGCCTCCTTGAGGTGGCGCCCGGCGTACGGCCCGATGCGCTCGTCGTAGGTCCCGTCCGGGAGCACGGGGTTGACGACGTTCAGGCCGTACTGCGCGCCCAGGCGGAAGTCGTCCTCGCCGAAGGCGATCGCGGTGTGCACGAGGCCGGTGCCGTCGTCGGCCGTGACGAAGTCGGCGAGCAGGACGGTGTGGCCGCGCTCGCCGTAGGCGTCGGCCTTCAGGAAGCCGAAGGGCGGCTCGTAGCGCACGCCGTCGAGCGCCGCGCCGGGGAAGCGCTCCAGGATCTGCACGCCTTCGGAGGGGTGGGTGGGGGCGAATATCCGTTCCACCAGCGCCTCGGCGAGCACGACCGGCGCCTCCAGCGGCCCGGCCTTCGCGCGCACGTAGGTGAGCTCGGGATCGACCGCCACCGCGGCGTTGGAGACCAGCGTCCAGGGCGTCGTCGTCCACACCAGCAGCTCGTCGCCGGCCTGCAGGGGACCGCCGTCCTCCACGACGGGCAGGCGGACGTAGACGCTCGGGTCGACCACCGTCTCGTAGCCCTGCGCCACCTCGTGGCTGGACAGCGCCGTGCCGCACCCCGTGCAGTAGGGCACGACCTTGTAGCCCTCGTAGAGCAGGCCCTTGTCGCGCAGCTGGCGCAGCGCCCACCACACGGACTGGACGTACGTGGCGTCGAGCGTGCGGTAAGCGTCGTCGAGGTCGATCCAGAACCCGATCCGCTCGGTCAGCGCATTCCAGTCCTCCAGGAACTCGAAGACCGACTCGCGGCAGCGCTGGTTGAACTCGGCGATCCCGTAGGTCTCGATCTCGTGCTTGTTCTCGATCCCCAGCTGCTGCTGGACGGCGATCTCGACCGCGAGGCCGTGGCAGTCCCAGCCGCCCTTGCGCTCGACGTAGTAGCCGCGCATGGTCTTGTAGCGCGGGTAGATGTCCTTGAACACGCGCGCGAGGACGTGGTGTGAGCCCGGGCGGCCGTTGGCCGTCGGCGGGCCCTCCCAGAAGATCCACGGCTCGGCGCCCTCGCGCCGGCGGATCGACTCGCGAAAGACGTCGCGCTCGCGCCAGCGCTCGAGCACCTCGTGCTCGAGCGCGGGGAACGACTGCTGCGGATCGACGGTACGGCGCGCCATGTGGAAGGCGGATTGTAGGAGCGCGGCGGCCGGCGCCGCGCGGGACGCGGTCAGGCCGCGAGCTTGCGGCAGATCTCCGCCAGCGAGCGCTTCTCGGCCTCGTCGAGGACCGCGAAGGCGCGCTGGACGCGCGCGGTGTGCTCGGGGAAGAGGCGGTCGACGAGCTCCTGGCCGAGCGGCGTCATCGCCACCGCGGCCGCGCGGCGGTCGTGGGCCAGGCGGCTGCGGACGACCATCCCGCGATGCTCGAGCGTCGTGACGACCTCGGTCGCGTTGGCCTTGGAGGTCTGCAGGCGCCGGCGCAGCGTGCGCAGCTCGAGCTGGCCGCCGGCGGTGGTGAGCACGACGAGCACGCTGAACCCCGAAGCGCTCAATCCCTCGCGCTCCAGATCGGCCGAAAGACGGCGGCGCACGCTTGCCTCGGCACGCAGCAACGAGTCCAGCGCACGGTGGGCGAGCGGGTCACCGGGCACGAGCGTCATCGAGCGCAGATCATGGCGCTCGCGGCGGACGGGTCCGACGAGCGTCCAGATCCTGACATTCGTCCTCAATCTCTGGCGACAAGGGCCGATTGCGGGTCCGATGAGTGTCGCCGCCTACTTCGTCGGACTGGCCTGTGGTCTGGTCTTCCTGCTGCCCACCATTCGCCGCATGCGCACCGCGCGCGCTGCGACGGAGGCCGCCCGCGCCCTCGAGCGCTCCACGCAGGTGGAGCTGTGCGTCGCGCGTGAGCGCAACGCCAACGAGGTCGCCGGCCTGCGCCGCGGGCACGACGACGAGCTCAACGCCCTGCGCGGGCGCTTCGGGCTCGAGGTCCGCATGCTGCGTGAGGCCGTGTCCAGCGCCCGCATGGAGCTGGACCGCAACGACGGCATCGAGCGCCTGGTCACCCAGGTGGCCGAGACGGTCGATCGTGTCGAGCGCGAGCTGCGCCGCATCGATCGCCGCCCGCGCGTCATCCGGCGCTAGTCCTGCCGCTGCCTCGCCGCCATGGGCTGCAGACCCTTGGGCTGTTCGCCTTCGGGCTGGCGCTGCTGCTGCCGCCCTCCTCGCCCTTCGCTGCAGCCGCGCTACCCGCACTGCTCGGCGAGTGGCTCGCCCGCCGTCGCCCACGCCTCGGCGTGCTCGCCGGGGCGGTGGTGGCCTGGGCGTACGTCACGGTCCTGGCGCTGCTCGTGCCGCTCTGCGGCCTCTCCGATAGTGCCGGCCGCGGCTGCGACCGCGCGAGCGACGCGGCCACGTCGGTGACGTGGTCCGTCGGAGCGATCACCGTGGCGCTGACCGCGCTGGCGATCGCCTGGCCGCGCCGTCGCGCGCTGCGCTACGCGTTGTGGTCGACGCCGGCGCTGATGGTCGTGACCTTCGCCGTCATCGCCATCGCCTAGCTGCGCTCGGCGTAATCGACAGCGGCGAACGGCCAGGCGTCCGCCAGCCAGCCGCTGACCGCCGCGTACAGCTCGCCGTCGAGCTCCGCCAGGTCGGCGCGCACCCATGAGCGCACGTCGGCGTCGTGGCGCTCGTCGCGCGAGGGGTAGATGTAGACGCACCCGAGCACGTCGCCGCCGCGGGGCGCCAGGACGGTGTAGGTGAAGCCGACGCGCCGGGCGAAGTCCAGCGCGTGGCGCTCGAGGTCGGCGAGGTTCTCCTCCAGCGCCATGCCCTCGGTGGGCGGCCAGTCATTGCCGCGGAAGCCCGGAGTGGCCTGGATGTGGTCGATGCTCGCGGTCCAGGCGGCGTGATCGGCCACGTTGTGCTCGGGGCCGAGCGCCACGAGGCGGAACGCGGGCGTGGCCAGGCCCTGCGGAACGGCGAAGCTCGCGGGGACGAAGGGCAGCGTCAGCCCCCGTCGCCGACCGCGAGCAGGGTGCGCGCGGGTTCGGCGGACGGGCGCGCGCGGCAGCCCTCGACGAGGAGGTCGACCGCGGCCAGCGCGCTGTCACCCAGGCGCGGCACCGTTGTCGGGCCTGTCGACGGCAGCGCGCCGCGGAAGTCGTAGACGGTGACCTCGTCGCCGCCGATGCGCCGTGCGGCGTAGACCAGGCGCCCGAGCGCGTCCAGCGAGGCTCGGTGCCCTGTCAGCACCACGGCGCGCGGCTCGAGCGCGTGCAGCGCGCGGCTGAGGCGGCTGGGGTCCAGCGCCACCGTGAGGGTCAGGGTGCGCAGGCCGCGACGGCGCAGGCACAGCTCGAGCGCCTGGGCGTGCAGCGCGTCCATGTCGCACGGCGCGCTGGCATCGAAGACGAGCACCCCGTCCTCCCGGGTGGCCGGTGGCGCCACGCGAGTGGCGGCGGCCAGCCAGCCGGTCGCCCAGCGCCACGCGAAGCCGTACTCGGGGCTGGCGCCCTCCCCGTCGGGGTCGAGGCTCTCGACGCCGGGCAGGAGCACCTCCTCCACGGTGCGCTCGACCGAGCGCACGGCGAGGCTCTCCTCGAGGACGCGGTCGGCGTCGACCTCGTCGAAGCGGGCGAACGCGCTGCGCAGGCGTGACGGCGTGGCCGGCCCGGCGCCGCGCTCGCGCGCCAGGGCGACGGCGGAGGAGATGTTGTGGGTCTCCTCGAAGGCCGAGCGCAGCGCCTCGATCTCGTTGAGGTCGAACTGCCGGTGGCCACCGGCCGTGCGGCGCGGCTCGGGGTAGCCGAAGCGCCGCTCCCATGAGCGCAGCGTGTTGGGGCTGACGCCGAGCATGGCCGCAGCGGCGTTGGTGCGGATCGCGCCCATGCACGATGTATCGAGTGTTGGTGAGGTTTGCGCAACGATGGCAAGCGAAGCTGCAGCTTGGGCGCTTCGTTGCAGGCGCAGGGACGCGCGGCCCCGCGTCGAGGCGAACGGCTGTTGCGCAGTCGCTCTAGCGACCGTCGGCGAGCACGACGAGCGCGGCGCGCGGCGGGCCACACGGGGCGATGCGCGCCCAGAAGCGGATCCCGAACTCCTTGGCCGGCCGCAGCACGACGTGGTGCGTCTCTCCGGGCCCACGGGCCGCATGCATGATGCGATTGACGAGCGCCTCGGGGCCGCCGATCTCGACGTCGGCCGGCACGAGCAGGTCGCCGATGTGGGAGTTGACCACGTCGGTCTCCGACGTCAGGAGCAGCTGTTCGGCCAGGCGGCTGACCGCGCAGATCGAGAGCTGGCCGTCGACGAGCAGGAACGGGTCCTGCGGGGTCGGCGCGGCGTCGGGCGGCGCCGAGACCAGCAGGCCCAGTCCGCAGCGCGTGCACACGCGTGACGCAGGCTGGATGTCGGCCTGCAGCGGCGCACGGCCGCAGTGGCCGCAGAAGTGGACGTCTGGACGGGAGCGGTCTCCATGGCCCGGAAGGGCAACGAGACGTGGGCGTTCGATCACGAGGCTTTCACCTGACGGCGGTCATCCGGCTGTGCGATGTCGTCTTCAGCCGGAGCGGCCACCCCCCGCGGCCGGCCATCAAGGATGTCTAGCACGAGGCGATGCGCTTCGCCAGGAGAATCCGGCAAAATCCGCGCCGTCGTACGCGCCGCTTCGGCGCGTCCGCCGCGACGGTAGAGCGCCATCGGCAGTGCTCCACTGGCCGCACGGACCCGGTAGGCCCAGCGGGCGACGTCGTCGTCGGAAGCGTGCGTGCCCGCGATGACCACAGCCTGCGGCGCGAACGCGCCGAGCACCTCGGTCAGCCCGGCGACCCCGGTGATCGGCAGCACGAGCACGCGAGCGCCGGAGCGCACCGAGAAGAGCTGCAGGGCCTTCAGCGCCAGGGCGTCGGGATCGAGGTCGTCGCGAGTGGCATCGCCGACGAGGACGGCGGCCGGACGCATCGGCGGCGGCGCCATCCGCTGCGCGCGCTGCAGCCAGTCGGTTGCCCAGCGCGCGGCGAAGGCCCAGGGCGCCGAGTCGAAGCCGTGACGCTCGCCGATCTCGCGGATCGAGGGCAGCAGGACCTCCTCGACGCTGCGCTCCACTGAGCGCAGGGCCAGGGCGGCCTCCATGGCGGCGTCGGCGCGATCGAGCTCGAAGGCCTGGAGCGCGCCGATGAGGGTGCTGGTGTCGGAGCTCAGGGACTCGCGCGCGCGTGAGATCGCCGACGAGATCGACAGCCCCTCCTGGAGCGCGTCGCGCAGAGCTGCGACCTCGCCGTGCGTGTAGAGGCGATGCTTGCCGGCGGTCCGCTGAGGCTTGGGGTAGCCGAAGCGACGCTCCCAGGCACGGAGCGTATTCGGGCTCACATTGAGCACCGCGGCAGCCTCGGATGTCTTCAGCGTGCGCACAAGCTCTTGCATGGGACCAGTCTGACGCATCAGTGTCTGCGCGCGCACACATCTTGCACGGGTTTCGCAGGAAAACCCGTGCAATTCAATGTGGACGTGTGTACATTTCAACACGTCCGATCCAGCGAACCCCCACGAGGGGAGGCTCACATGTATATGGGCGGCCGCTAAGCTACTCCTGTTCTAATCGCGCTCACTTCCTCCGAAGGAAGGCTGTAGCGTCCCGTCTATGACGGATGCCCAGCTCCGGGCACGTCCCAATCTCGCGACGGCACTCGCGGGCACGATCGTGTGTGTCGGGGTGGTCGGGCTCACGATGTCCTCTTGGGCGCCCGTCGTCAAGCCCTTGACGATGGTCCTGACGCTCTGTGCCCTGGTCGCAGAGCTCCTCGCGCCGAAGATCTCGGCCAGGCTGACCTTCTCCGCGGCCTTCGCCGGAGGCATGCTGGCCGTGGGTTTCCTGGGGCCCGCGCCCGCGTTCGTGATCCCGGCGGTGGCCAACCTCGCCGTGTGGTTCGTCGAGCGCTACCGCTGGCGCGCGCTGGTCGTCAACGTAGCAGCGTCGGCGACGCCGACGCTGCTGGCAGCCGTATGCCTCAACGCGATCGACCCCGTGCGCAGCGGGGCCGCGTTTGTCGCCCTGCTCGCAGCGGCCTCCGCGATCACGATGGCCACGAACGTCGCCGTCGTCTCGACGCTGATGGCGCTCCTCGACGGCGTCGCCATCAGGCGCAACCTGCAAGCCGCCTGGCAGGTGCTCCCCGCCGTGGCGCTCAACATCGCGCTCGTCGCGACGATCGCCGAGATCTACGCGGAGTTCGGTCTGACGGCGCTCGTCTTCGTGCTGCTGAACGTGATCGCGTTCACGTACATGGCGCGGCTTGTCGTCACGGCGCGCGAGCGCACGCGCCAATACGCCAATCTCTCGTGGGGCGTCCTCTCCGGGCTGATCCGCACCCTCGACGAGCGAGACTCGCGGGCCGCGCGCCATTGTGCAGCGGTGGCCGCATTCTCGCGCGACATGGCACGCCATGTCGGGATGTCCAAGCGCGATCAGGAGTTCGCCCACACCGCCGGGCTGCTGCACGACATCGGCAAGTTCGTGCTCTCCGATCGCGTGATGGAGCGTGGCGGCCAACTCGAGGAGTCCGACTGGCGCGGCATCCGCCGCCACCCCGACATCGGCGCAGAGCTGCTGCGTGACATCGGCGTCTACGGCCCGGTCGCTGAGATCGTCCGCGCCCACCACGAGCGCATCGACGGTCGCGGCTACCCGCGCGGCCTGCGCGGCGACCAGATCCCGGCCGTCGCGCGCATCGTCGCCGTCGCCGAGGTCTACGACACGCTCACCGCCCCGGACACCTATCGCACACCGATGAACTCCTTCGAGGCGCTCAACGAGCTGCGGCGCGTCGCGGGCTCCCAGCTCGACGCTGCCTACGTAGAGGTGCTCGCGGACCTCCTGTCGGGTCGCGGCACCGACTACCGCCACGCCGACGAGGCCGACTTCGACCGCGAGCTCGACATCGAGCGGCGGATGAACGAGGCGGTCGCGCCGTCGACGTGACCGGCGTCAGCCGCCGCGCGGGCGCAGCGAGTCCAGGAACTCGTCGAGCTGCGCAGCGCTGAAGCGGCGCTGGCCGCCAGGGGTGCGGTAGCCCTTGAGGTGGCCGGCATCCGACCAGCGGCGCACGGTGGAGATCGAGACGCCGAGGTGGCGCGCAGCCTCCGACGCGGTGAGGCCCAGGCGCGATGCCGGGCGGGCGGTACGGCTCATGGTCTGCAAGTACGGCACCCCACGGGGCGCCCCGCAGCCAGCGTGCAGCTTTGCGCAGGTTTGGCGGCCGGAGCCTGCGGCTGGGAGGATGAAGCGATGGGGCGCCTGGACGACGTCGACCTCTCGCTGAGGCTCTCGCGCGAGGAGCAGGACCGCCTGCTGGCGATGCACGGCACGCGTTTGGCGCAGCTGCGCCTGACGCTCGGCGGGCTCATCGGCTCCGGCCGCCTGGGGCCGCCGCTGTGTGTCCTCTTCGAGGGCTGGGACGCCAGCGGCAAGGGGGGCGCCATCAAGCGCCTGATCGCACCGCTCGACGCGCGCCACGTGCGCATCAAGCAGTTCGCCGCCCCGACGCCCGACGAGAAGCGCCACCACTACCTGCACCGCTTCGTGCCCGCACTGCCGGGCTGGGGTGGGATGGCCGTGCTCGATCGCACCTGGTACGGGCGCGTGCTCGTCGAGCGCGTCGAGGGCTTCGCCACCAAGAAGCAGTGGCGGCGCGCCTACCGCGAGATCGACGACTTCGAGCGCATGCTCGCCGACGACGGCATGATCATCGTCAAGCTCTTCCTGCACATCTCCAACGGCGAGCAGCTCAAGCGCTTCGAGGACCGCCAGAAGGATCCCCTGAAGACGTGGAAGCTGACCGACGAGGACTGGCGCAACCGCGCCAAGCGCCCGGAGTACGAGGCAGCCATCGAGAAGATGTTCGAGCGCACCGACACCGAGCGCGCGCCGTGGCGGATCGTGCCGGCCGACTCCAAGCGCTACGCCCGCGTGCAGGTCATGCGCGAGGTCATCGCCGCGATCGAGGAGGGCTGCGCGCACCACGACTTCGCGCTGCCGGCGCCGCTGGAGCCGGCGATCGGTTAGATGGTTGATTCCGTGGCCGCCGTGCCCGCATGTGCGCGGGCCGTGGATGCCGGGCGCCGCGGCCCGAAGGGGAACAGTGCTGGGTGCCCGGGCCCCTTCAGGCCGTGGCGATCCGGCGCCGCGGAGCGCGTGCAGGCGGGTGCGGGGGTCGCGGAATCAGCCATCTAAGCGTGCGCGCCGACGAGCGCCCAGCGCCGGCGCGCGAAGCGCCCGCCCAGCGTCGCCAGGCGCGCGAGCATGAGCACGTCGAGCGCCACCCAAACCGCGGCCACCGTGTCGGCCGTCAAGACGAGCGGCAGGAAGACGACGAAGGCGACGACCATCGCGGCAGCCAGGTAGCGCGTGTCGCCGGCGCCGATGAGGATCCCGTCGAGCGCGAAGACGACGGCTGCCACCGGCCACATCGCGCAGAAGAACGGCCACAGGTCGTGGGCCTGGTCGATGACGTCGGGGTCGGAGGTGAAGGCGCGCGGCACCACGTCGACGAGGGCGAGGAAGACGCCGCCGATCACCAGCCCCGCCGCCAGCGACAGCTCGAGCATCCGCCGCGCGGCGGCGAAGGCCTCGTCGGCGTCGCCGGCCCCCAGCGCGCGTCCGACGATGACCTGGCCGGCGATGGCGATCGCATCGAGCACGAGGGCCAGGAAGCCGAAGAGCTGGAAGGCGATCTGATGGGCGGCGACCGTGGCCGCGCCGATGCGGGCGCACACGGCGGTGGCGAGCACGAAGCACCCCAGCAGCGCCGCGGTGCGCACGACGAGCTGGGCCCCGATCGACACGAGCGACCGGATGCGGGCGAGATCGGGCGGCGCGAAGGCGCGCAGCAGCACGCTCGCGAACGCGACGCCCATCCCGAGCTGCGCGAGCACCGTTCCCCAGGCCGACCCGTCGAGGCCCCAATCGAAGCCGTAGACGAACAGCAGCTCGAGCACGACGTTGGCCACGTTGGCCGCCGCCACGATGACGAGGGGCGTGCGCAGGTCGCTCATCCCGCGCAGCCAGCCCTGGCCGGCCAGCGCGACGAGCGCCATCGGCACGCCGAGCGAGGCGATGCGCAGGTAGCGCGCCGACATGTCGGCGACATGGCCTTCGCCGCCGAGCGCGTGCACGAGCGGCCCGGCCAGCGCCGCGACGACGGCGGCGACGACGGCCCCCGCCGCCAGCGCGAGCCAGAACGCCTGCGGGCCGAGCGCCGCGGCGTCCGCGTCCTGTCCGGCGCCGTGCAGCCGGGTCACGCGCGCCGTCGTCCCGTAGGTCAGGAAGATGCACAGCGCCACGAGGTTCGAGAGCACTGTCGCCGCGAGCGCGAGGGCCGCCAGCTGCGGCGTGCCGAGGTGCCCGACGATCGCGGTGTCGACCAGCAGGTAGAGCGGCTCGGCGGCCAGCGCGCCGAGGGCGGGCAGCGCCAGGCGCACGATCTCTCCGTCGTAGGGGGAGCGGCGCACGCCGGCCACTCTACGATCCGCCCATGGTCCGGGCCCTTGCGCTGTTCGCCGCCGTCTCGCTGGCGGCCTGCGGTGCGTCGAGCGCTCCGCTCGACGGTGCCTGCATGGGTTCGGCGGGCGCCATCGAGCGCGCCCTGGCCCGCGCGCCACGGCCCGTGACCCTGCCCTCCGGGACGCGGCTGTCGCAGTGCGTGGCCAACGCGCGCAGCGACGCCGACCTGCAGAGCGCGGGCACCGTGCTCACCCGCGCGGCCGACCACCTGTCCGCGGCGGCCAGGGCCGGCGACACCGGCGCCGCGCTGCGCCTGGGCTATCTCGTCGGCGCGGCACGGCGCGGCGCGCGGCGCACGGCGGGCATCCACGCCGAGCTGCAGCGCCACATCGAGCGCGCGGCCGCCGTGCTCGACGACGCCGGCGCCGGCGTGGCCGGCGCGCTGGCCCACGGGCAGCGCGCGGGGGAGGCGACGGGATGAAGCTGCGCCTCTACCACCACCCCGACGGGGCGCGCGTCGCCTACCGCGAGACGGGCAGCGGGCCGGGCCTCGTGCTGCTGCACTCCGCGCTGCTCAGCCACCGCGAGTTCGAGCCGATCGTCGAGCACCTGGCCGACCGCTACCGGCTGATCCTCCCCGACCTGCCGCTGCACGGCGACTCCGAGGATCGCCCGCGCCATCCCTACACGCCCGACTGGCTCGCCGAGGTCGTGGCCGGCTTCTGCCGCGAGGTCTGCGGCCCGCGTCCCCTGGTCGGCGGCCACGACGTCGGCGCGCTGCTGCTCCTGCGCGCCGTGCTGACGCGCCAGCTGACACCGGGGCGGCTCGTGCTGATGCCGAGCGCGATGCACCGTCCGGCTCCGCGCGAGAAGTGGCGCACGGTGGCCCGGCTGGGCGTCGTGCCGGGCGTCAACCGCATGCTGACCCACGTCGCCCGCGCCGCGTTCAGGCCCGAGCGCGGCGTGAAGCTCTCGGCCAGCGCCGACCCGGCCGCGCGCGACCTCGTGCGCCACGCCTTCGCCGACGTCGGCGGCAACGTCAACCTCGCGCGCTCGTGGGCGCGGTTCGCCAAGCGCTGGCCGAGCGGCCCGCGCCGCGAGCTGCTCGACCTCTACCCGCGCCTGGACTTCCCGGTCCTGCTGCTGTGGGGCGACGCCGATCGCCGCCATCCCATGCAGGCCGCCGAGGAGGCGCTCGACCTGCTGCCCGACGCACAGCTGCGAATCCTCAGCGGCACTGGCTTCCTCATGGCCTACGACGATCCGATCGGGGTCGCGAGGGAGCTTGCGGCGTTCTGTGGCTAGGGTCTCGGACATGGCTCCGCGAAAGACGCTCTACGGCGGCGAGACGAAGAAGGCCGTCGAGAACTTCCCCATCTCCGGCGAGACGGTCCCCGCCTCGGTCATCCACTGGCTCGGGCGCATCAAGGGCGCCTCGGCCCGGGCGAACGCCGATCTGGGCAAGCTCGACCCCAAGCTCGCCGACGCGATCGCGCGCGCGGGCGACGAGGTGGCCGCCGGCGACCACGACGCCCAGTTCCCGATCGACGTCTTCCAGACCGGCTCGGGGACGTCGTCGAACATGAACGCCAACGAGGTCATGGCCGCGCTGGCCGGCGATGGCGTCCACGCCAACGACCACGTCAACATGGGCCAGTCCTCCAACGACGTGTTCCCCAGCGCCGTGCACCTCGCGGCGCTCGATCGCGCGACCAACCAGCTGCTGCCCGCGCTCAAGCAGCTCGAGCGCTCCCTGGCGCGCAAGGCCAAGCGCTTCCAGAACGTGGTCAAGTCGGGCCGCACGCACCTCATGGACGCCGTCCCGGTGACCCTGGGCCAGGAGTTCGGCGGCTACGCGGCGCAGGTCCGTCTCGGACAGGAGCGCATCGAGGCCGCGCTCGTGCACGTGCGCCAGATCCCGCTCGGCGGCACCGCCACCGGCACGGGCCTCAACACGCATCCCAAGTTCGCCGAGCGCGTGCGGCGCGAGCTCACGCGCCAGACCAAGCTCAAGATCGACCCGCCCGCGGACCCCTTCGAGGCGCAGGCCAACCGCGACGCGCTGGTCGAGCTGTCGGGCGCCCTGAAGGTCGTCGCCGTGTCGCTGACCAAGATCGCGCAGGACATCGCGCTCATGGGCTCGGGCCCGCGCGCCGGCATCGGCGAGATCTTCCTGCCCGAGCTGCAGAAGGGCTCGTCGATCATGCCGGGCAAGGTCAACCCGGTGATGCCCGAGGTCGTGCTCCAGGTCGCCGCGCAGGTCATCGGCAACGACACCGCGATCACCGTCGGCGGCCTGCAGGGCCAGTTCGAGCTCAACGTCCGCATCCCGCTCATCGCGCGCAACCTCCTGCAGTCGATCCACCTGCTCTCGACCGCGTCGGCGGCCTTCGCCGAGAAGTGCGTCGACGGCATCGAGGTCAACAAGGAGGGCACCAAGCGCTCCGCCGAATCGACGCTCGCGGTCGCCACCGCGCTCAACGAGCACATCGGCTACGACAAGGGAGCGGCGATCGTCAAGAAGGCGTCGGAGTCGGGGCGCACGCTGCGCGACGTCGCGATCGAGGAGGGCGTCGAGCCCGCCCTCTACGACCGCATCATCGACTTACGCAAGATCGCGGCGGGGAATCAGGCTTGAGCTAGTGGTAGTCGGGCCGTCCGCGTGGCGCGGGCGGTCCTGCTTGCGCTTACAGCCGCATCGAGGGAAGGAGGCCCCCCGCGGCGCCCGGCCGGGCCGCCCCGGCGGTAAGCGTGCTGGATTGCTGTTGCAGGACAACACTTATCCAGCATCCTTCGTGTAAGCGTGGCGAGAGCTCGCCCGCGGCGGAGGACGACCACGAACGGTCGCGCCGCCCCAGGGCCGCTTCCCCTCGGTGATGCTTTTAAGCGCCGCAAGCGAAGGCGGAAGACGCGCGACTAGCCCCCGAACGCCCGCCGCACCGCCGCCACCGCCGGCTTCGGCTCCCCGCCGTACGTGAACAGGCCCTTCTGGTTGATGCCGCGCACGAGGTTGATGTTGGGCACCTGGCGGCGGATCGAGCCGCCGGCGAACGAGGGCGCGAGCGCGAAGTCCTGCAGGTTCCAGACCAGCTCGCCGTCGAGCCACGAGGCCGCCTCGTAGGCGCGGATGTGGCGCGTGAGGAGATTCGCCTGGAAGCTCTCCGAGCCGGGGGCGCCGGGCGCGTTGAGGCGGTTGGCCTCGGCGCCGAACTCGCTGACGACCAGCACCTTGCCCGGGAACGTCGCGCGCAGCCGCGCCAGCCAGGCGTCGATGCCGGCCTGGACCGTGGCCGCCGGGGCGAGCGTGTCCTCGTACCAGCCCTCGTAGTTGGTGGCGCCGACCGCGTCGATGTGGCGGTACATGAAGCCGGCACGGTCGGGCATGTGCGTGCCCCACACGTCGACCGCGGTCGGGCGCCCGGGGTCGAGGCGGTGCACGAGCCGGGCGGCCGCGTCGACGTACTCGGGCTGGCCTCCGTAGTGCCCGTTGCCCGCAACCTCGTTGGCGAGGTTCCAGGCCACGACGCTGGGGTGCAGGCGCGCCTGCAGGACGTTCAGGCGCACGCGGCGGATCGCGCGGCGCTGCTGCACGGGCGTGCGCGACGTCCACGCGCCCGGCGCGTCGACCGGGCCGACGCCCTGCCAGACCAGGATCCCCGCGGCGTCGAGGCGGTCGAGCAACGCGTCGCTCAGCGGGTGCTGCGTGCGCGTGGCGTTGGCGCCGATGGCCTTCAGCCGCGCGACGATCGCGTCGGCGTCCGCAGGGGTGAGCGCGTCGCCGCGGCCCGGCGCGTCCTCCTGCAGCGAGGCGCCCTGCAGCTTCAGCGGCTCGCCGTTGAGCTGCAGACGGCCGCCCGCCCAGCGCAGCTCGCGCAGGCCGACGCTCGCCGTGAAGACGGCTTCGCCGGGAACCTCGAGGCGCAGCTGCTCGAGCGTCGGGTGGCCGGGCTCCCACAGGTCGGGGCGCGCGATGCGCACCCGGGCGCGGACGGTGGCGCTGGCGCCCCTGCCCAGCGACACGGGGGCGAAGCGCAGCGTCGCGCCGGCGAGCTTCCCGCGCACCGCGATCGTCCGCGCGCCCGCGCGGTTGGTCACGCCCACGGCGACGTCGACCACCGCGTCGTTCCCGCGCAGGCGGGTGACGATCGAGGGCGACGCGAGCTCGCTCGGCCCCAGCGCGCGGATCGAGACCGGCCCGTTGACGCCGCCGAAGTTGAACCACGTCCGGTGCCAGGCATCGGCCTTCATCGCCGCGGGGTCGCGCCAGTCGGCGCGCACGACGAGCTCGTGCGCGCCGGCGGCGAGGCGCGCGTGGGCCTCGAAGGGCAGGTAGGTGCCGGTGTGGCGCGTGACGAGGCGCCCGTCGACCCACACCGCGGCGCGATGGTTGACCGACTCGAAGCGCAGCGCGTACACGCCCGCGCGCGGCAGCGTGACCGTCGTGCGATACCAGGCCACCGAGCCGGCGAACGAGCGCTCGCCGGCCACGCCGCGCACGTGGCGCGCGTTCGGCGAGAAGGGCACCCTCACCGTGCGCCCGGCGAAGTGGCCCTTGCGCCAGCCCAGCGCCACGCCACGCCACGCGTGATCGCCGCGCACGATCCACGGCCCGTCGAGCGGCCGCACGCCGGCCGGCCCGGAGGCCGCCGGCAGCGCCGGCGCGGGGCGCTGCTGCTCGCCGGTGGCGCCCGCCACCAGAGCGAGGACCGCCACCGCGGCCGCCAGGCAGGCGGCCAAGACCCCCCATCGCGCAGCACCCATCAGCCGTCGAGGATCGCGGCGACGTGGGCCGGTCGGGCGCGGCCGATCGCGGTGCACGTGGAAGGGCTGCTCACAACACTGCTAACGGCGATCCGCGCCCGCAGGTTGCGCTGGCGCGAGGAGGCGGCATGTCCGGGAAGGACGATAGCTCAGTCGTCGAGGATGGCCACCACGCGCGCAGGCGCCGCGCTCGCGCCGACGATGCGCAGGGGGAAGCAGCTCACCCGGAAGCCCGTGGCCGGCAGCGCGCCGAGGTTGGTGAGGCGCTCGATCTGCGAGTAGGCCAGGTCCGCCTGGTGGGCGGCCCAGAAGATCCCGGGCTCGCCGCGCTCGAGCGCCTCCTGGGCCTGCAGGTGCAGCGGACGATCCCAACCCCAGGCGTCGATGCCCATCACGCGCACGCCCTGCTCGTAGAGCCAGCGCGTCGCCTCGGCCGTCACGCCGGGGCCGCGGGCCATGTAATCGAGCTCGGCGTAGAACGCGTCGCGCCCCGTGCGCACGAGCACGATGTCCAGCGGCGCGAGCGCGTGGCCGATGCGCCCGAGCTCGGCCTGCACGTCGGGCGCGTCGATCGCGTCGCCGTCCTCGCGCGCGCTGAAGTCGAGTACGACGCCCGGCGCGTGGAACCACTCCAGCGGCAGCTCGTCGATCGTCTGCGCACGCTCGCCGGCGACGGTCGAGTTGTAGTGCCATGGCGCGTCGACATGGGTGGAGTTGTGCGTGCCGAAGCGCAGGAAGGTCTCCACCGCCCAGCCCTCGCCGTCGCGCAGCAGCGCGGGCGGTACGCCGAGCATCGCCTCGATCGTCTTCGCGCCCTCGGCGTGGCCGGAGTACTCGATGTCGGTGCGCAGCAGGTCGGGCAGCTCGGGCGGCGTCGCCGTGATGGGCGCCGACAGGTCGACGAAGCGCGGCACGGTGTCGAGCGTAGCGAGGTCATGTTGCATCGTTTTGCTCGAATACCTCACGCGGTTGCACATCGTCGCGGTCATCGAGCCGCGCGAAGGAGTAGACCCTCGACGTCAACTCGGCCGAGGGGGGCTCCTCGTGCGGGCAAGGTTCAGCATGGTCGCGGTCGCACTGCTCGCCACGGTGGTGGCGCTCGTCGCGACGCCAGCCGGCGCGCAGGACAGCGACGCTGGAGCGTCGCCCGCTTCCGCGAGGCCGCTCACCCCGGATCGTTCCGCGCACGATGTCCTGGACTCGCCCGCCGACCTCGACGTGTTTCGCGTCGACGTGGCCGCCGAGCTCAGCGTCATCCAAGCCACGATCACGCGGACCGGCAACCGCTGCGAGGTGTGGGCACGCCTGCTCGACGTGGACGGCATCGAGCTGGGACGTGTCTTCGTGGACGGCTCGCGGACGGAGGTGCTGAGCGCGCTCGCGCCGACGGCGGGGCCCTACTTCGTCGCCGTCGACAACGGGCCGTATGCGCGCTGTTCGGGCGCGGGGTATCGGATCGACCTCGCGCTCGTGAGCCTGCCGAGCGCCAACGCCGGCCAGCCGCCGGCGGGGCCCGGACAGCAAGGACGGGCGGCGCAGTCCTCCTCCGACGTCGCGACCGTCCTGCTCTGCGACGCCTACTCCAAGCGCGTCGACCGGCTGACCACCGTGGTCCGGCGGGATCGACACGAGCTCGCCGGCGCCTCCGGATCGCGCCGCGCACGCCTGACACACAAGCTCAAGCGCGACCGCGGCAGCCTGCGGGGAGCCAGGGCCAAGGCGACGCGGTACTGCGCGAGCAGCGCATAGCCATGGCCGGCGGTGATCGCAGCATCGCGATGCTCAGCGCGGGGGCGGCGCTTCTGGGGACGCTCGTGGGCGGCCTGCTGACCTATGAGACCCAGCAGCGCCTGCAGGACCGTCAGCTCGCCCGCCAGGATCGCCGCGACGCCGTGGTGGCCCGCGCGGCGGCGCGCCTCGAGCGCGACCGGCTGGAGATCGTGGCCGGACAGGTCGACGCGATGTTGCGGGACGGGCACTACGTGGTGATTCGCGGCCCCCTCCAGAGCGAGCTCAGCGTCGACGATCGCAAGCTCATCGCCGGTCGGGTGGACGCCAAGGCGTGGCAGATAGTGAGCGAGGCGGATCTCTTCCTGAAACTGGTCGCCGAGCGCCTGCAAGACGTGCCCGACGGCCACTCGATCAGCGCCGCGACGCAGCATTTCCTCACCCAGGCGAGCGCCCGCGTCCACCGGGCCGATGCGACATTGAAGACGTTAGCCGACAGCCGCTGACGGCTACGGGACGTTCATCGCCACGTACTTGGTCTCGAGGTACTCGTGGATCCCCTCCGGGCCGCCCTCGCGGCCGAAGCCCGACTGCTTGACGCCCCCGAACGGGGCGCCGGCGTTGGAGACCATCCCCTGGTTGAGGCCGATCATCCCGGTGTCGAGGCCCTCGATGACCTTGAAGGCGCGGTTGATGTCCTGCGTGTAGACGTAGGCGACGAGGCCGTACTCGGTGTCGTTGGCGGCGGCGATCGCCTCGTCGTCGGAGGAGAAGCCCCTGACCGGCGCGACGGGCCCGAAGATCTCCTCGCCGAGCAGGCGCGCGTCGTCGGGCACGTCGGCGAGCACGGTCGGCTCGTAGAAGTAGCCCGCGCCGTCGACGCGCGAGCCTCCGACGAGGACCTTCGCGCCGCGCTCGCGCGCGTCGTCGACGAGCTCGGCGACCTTGCCGCGCTGGGTGTCGTCGATGAGCGGGCCGACCTTGACGTCGGGCTCGGTGCCGCGGCCGACCTTCATCTCGCCCATCTTGGCCGCCAGCTTCTCCGCGAACTCCTTCGCCACCGCGTTGGCCACGTAGAAGCGGTTGGCCGACGTGCACGCCTCGCCGCCGTTGCGCATCTTGGCGATCAACGCACCCTCGACCGCGGCGTCGACGTCGGCGTCGTCGAAGACCAGGAAGGGCGCGTTGCCGCCCAGCTCCATCGACACGCGCAGGATCTGGTCGGCCGACTGCTGGATGAGCGTGCGCCCGACCTCGGTCGAGCCCGTGAAGGACAGCTTGCGCGTGCGCGGGTCCTTGATGAGCGGCTCCATCACCGAGCCCGACGACTGCGCGGTGATGACGTTGACCACGCCGCCCGGGAGCCCGGCCTCCTCGAGGACCTGGGCCAGCATGAGCATCGACAGCGGCGTCTGCTTGGCGGGCTTGACGACCATCGTGCAGCCGGCCGCGATGGCGGGGCCGATCTTGCGCGTGCCCATGGCCAGAGGGAAGTTCCACGGCGTGATGAACACGCACGGCCCGACCGGCTGCGCGAGCGTGAGCACGCGCCCGGCACCGGCCTCGTTGACCGTGAAGCGGCCGTTGATGCGCACGGCCTCCTCGGAGTACCAGCGGAAGAAGTTCGCCGCGTAGGCGATCTCCGCCCTGGACTCGGCGACCGGCTTGCCCATCTCCAGGGTCATGAGCAGCGCCAGCTCGTCGGCGCGCTCGGTGATGAGGTCGAACGCGCGGCGCAGGATGTCGCCGCGCTCGCGCGGCGCGGTCTCGCGCCACTCGGGGAAGGTCTCGTGCGCGGCGCCCAGCGCGGCCTTGGCGTCGTCGACGGTGGCGTCGGCGACCTCGATGAGCGTCTCGCCCGTGGCGGGGTCCTCGACCGCGAGAGTGCCGCCGTCGCCGCCGTCGCGCCACTCGCCCCCGATGTAGAGCTGCGGCTTGACCGCGTCGAGGATCGTCTGCTCTGCCGTTGCCGTGCTCATGGCTCGACTCTACCCCGAGCCCGGGGCCGGCCTCACGTCGAGACGGTCTCCGTCCCCAGCTCGCTGATGGCGACGTCGATCGAGTAGTCGATCGGCATCACGATCAGCGACGGCAGGTCGAGGGTGAGGGCGTGGCGCAGCTGGCGCCCGAGGTCCTCGACGCCCTCGCAGCGCCACGCCGGCATGCCGAAGGACTCGGCCAGGCGCACGAAGTCGGGGTTGGTGAAGTCGACCCCGAAGTGCTCGCCGAACTTGTTGTCCTGCTTCCAGACGATCGAGCCGAACTGGCGGTTCTCCCAGACGATGTTGACGAAGGGCGTCTTCAGGCGCATCGCCGTCTCGAGCTCCTGGCAGTTCATGAGGAAGCCGCCGTCGCCGTTGACGGTGACCACCTTGCGCTCGGGATGCACGAGCTTGGCGGCCACCGCGCAGGGCAGCGCGAAGCCCATGCCTGCAAGGCCGTTTGCAATCAGGACGGTATTCGGCTCATGGGCCGGGAACATGCGGCCGATCCAGAGCTTGTGCAGCCCCACGTCAGAGATGAGGATGTCCTCGCGCCCGAGCGCCTGACGGATCTCCCACAGCGCCCGCGGGGGCTGCATCGGGAAGGCGTCGTCGTCCTTGGCCTGCTCGAGGCGCCCGAGCACGACGTCGCGCAGGCGCTGCGACCCGCCGGAGTGCGGAACGTCGCGGCACTCCTCAGCCAGCCGCGTGAGTACGTGGTAGATGTCGCCGATCAGCTCGACCTCGGGCGTGAAGTACTCGTCGATCTCGGCCGCCTGGGAGTCGATGACGACGATCTTCTTGTCGCGCCGCGGGTTCCAATGCGAGGGAGCGTGCTCGACGAGGTCGTAGCCGATGGCGATGACCACGTCGGCGTCCTCGAAGCCGGCCATGGCGTAGTCGCGCGAGTGCAGCCCGACGGTCCCCAGCGCCTTCGGGTCGGTGTAGTCGAGCAGCCCCTTGCCCATGAAGGTCTCCGCCACCGCGATCCCGGTGGCGCGGCAGAACTCGCGCAGGGCGGGCGCGCCGCGGGCGCGCACGACGCCGTTGCCGGCCAGGGCGACGGGGTTGATGGCGTTGCGGATGAGGTCGACGGCCTTGAGCAGCTCGCGGGCCGCGGGCTCGGGCTCGACCGGCCGGCGGCGGGGCAGCGGCGCGGCGTCGACCTCGGCCGCCATGACGTCC
>Ga0307502_10000114_pt1 | contig 20967 bp, 20 predicted proteins | sample 16_S_MG_FD_201364 | JGI IMG/M metagenome (GOLD analysis project Ga0307502, IMG submission 201364) | Soil microbial communities from Populus trichocarpa stands in riparian zone in the Pacific Northwest, United States - 16_S | ecosystem: Environmental > Terrestrial > Soil > Riparian zone > Trees... | reverse complement strand
TCGATGGCGTCGGCGATGACGTCGCCGATCTCGTCGTCGCCGGCCGAGATCGTCGCCACGCGGGCGATCTGGTCCTTGCCGGAGATCTCCTTGGCCTGCTTGGCGATGTTGGCGACCACCTGATCGACGGCCAGCTCAATACCGCGCTTGAGACCGAGCGGGTTGGCGCCGGCCGCGACGTTCTTCAGGCCGGTGCGCACGATCGCCTGGGCGAGCACCGTGGCGGTCGTGGTGCCGTCGCCGGCCACGTCGTTGGTCGCCGTGGCGACCTCGCGCACGAGCTGGGCGCCCTGGTTCTCGAAGACGTCCTCGACCTCGATCTCACGAGCGATGGTCACGCCGTCGTTCGTGATGGTCGGGGCGCCGAACTTCTTGTCGAGGACCACGTAGCGGCCCCTCGGGCCGAGCGTGACCTTGACGGCGTTGGCGACTGCGTCGACGCCGGCCTCGAGGGCCTTGCGCGCAGCGCTGTCGTACTTCAGTTCCTTGTGAGCCATAAGTTTCTGGTTCTCCTCGTGTCCTAGGACTCGACCTTGGCGAGAACGTCGCTCTCGCGGAGGACCAGGAGGTCCTCGCCGTCGACCTTGATCTCGGTTCCGCCGTACTTGCTGTAGAGGACTTCGTCGCCCTCAGCGACGTCGAGCGGAATGCGCTTGTCGCCGTCCTCGTCGTAGCGGCCGTCGCCTACGGCGATGACCTTGCCCTTCTGGGGCTTCTCCTTGGCCGTATCCGGGAGGACGATGCCACTGGCAGTGGTCTCCTCCTCCTCGATCGCCCGCACGATCAGTCGATCGCCCAGGGGCTTGAGCTTCATGTCATTGACCTCCATACAAGAGGGGCTGAGTGGGTTTCCTTGCGCTGGCACTCTACAGAGGAGAGTGCCAACGACTGGTCCCCACTGTAGGACATCGCCTGGGGGTAGGCAAGACACGTTGGCACTCCGGTAACAGGAGTGCCAGGGTTTGGGAGCGATAGGGTCAAGAAGTGAGCACCACCGCCCTGCCGCCGGGACCGAGCGCTCCGCGCTGGCTGCAGACGATGCGCTGGTGGACGCGGCCGGTGCCGTTCTTCGAGCGCTGCCGCGCGCGCCATGGCCAGCGGTTCACCATCCACCTGCTCGCCACCCCGCCGTTCGTGATGCTCGCCGACCCGGGCGAGGTCAAGGAGGTCTTCACGGCCCCCGCGGAGGTCCTGCACCCGGGCAGCGGCGCGCGCATCCTCGAGCCCGTCATCGGCCGCAACTCGGTGATCCTGCTCGACGAGGACGCCCACCTGGCCCAGCGCCGGCTCATGCTGCCGGCCTTCCATGGCGAGCAGGTCGCACGGCTGGCGCAGGTGATGACCGAGGTCGCGGCGACGGAGGTGGAGCGCTGGCCGCGCGACGAGCCGGTGGCGCTGCATCCGCGGCTGCAGGCGCTGACCCTCGAGGTCATCCTGCGCACCGTCTTCGGCCTGGAGGAGGGCGCGCGGCTCGAGCGCCTGCGCGAGCACCTGACCAACGTCCTCGCCGTGGGCGCCAGCCCGGTGAGCATGCTCCCGGCGCTGCAGCGCGACCTCGGCCCCGGCTCGCCCTGGCGACGGTTCCTGCGCATGCGCGCGGCGGTCGACGCCGAGCTCTTCGCGCTCATCGACGAACGCCGAGCGCAGGCCGGCGAGCGCGACGACGTCCTCTCGCTGCTGCTCGGCGCGCGCCACGAGGACGGCTCGCCCATGAGCGCGCAGGAGCTGCGCGACGAGCTGATGACCCTGCTCGTCGCCGGCCACGAGACGACCGCGTCGCAGCTCGCCTTCGCCTTCGAGCGCCTGGTGCGCACGCCGGAGGCGCTCGCCCGGCTGGCCGAGGAGGTCGCCGGCGGCGACGGCGACGCCTACCTCACCGCGACGGTGCAGGAGACCCTGCGCCGGCGTCCGGTGCTGGTCAACGCCGCGCCGCGGCTCGTCATGGAGGAGATCGAGGTCGGCGGGTGGCGTTATCCCGCCGGGATCTGCCTGGTCCCCAACGCCTACCTCGTGCACCACGACCCGGCGATCTATCCCGAGCCCTACGCCTTCCGCCCGGAGCGCTTCCTCGAGCAGGCGCCGGGCACCTACACGTGGATCCCCTTCGGCGGCGGTCGCCGGCGCTGCCTCGGCGCGGCGTTCGCCACCGTGGAGATGAAGGTCGTCCTGCGCACGGTCCTCGAGCGCACCCACCCGCGCGTGGCGGGCGACGGCCGACTCGAGGTCAGCCGTCGCCGCAGCATCACGCTGAGCCCGCGCGGGGGCGCGGAGGTCGTGTTGGCCTAGGCCGTGTTAGGCCGTGTGGATGCGGACCTTGCGCCCGGCCCCGGGAGCGAAGGTGCCTCCGCTGGCGCCCGCGTAGACGCGGTAGCTGCCGCCGCGCCTGATGCGCACGGTCTTGCCGTAGACGCCGCCGTTGCGGGTGATCGTCCCCGAGATCGTCACCCAGTGGTTCTGGGCGTTGAGCTTCTGGATCGCGACCGGGACGTTGGCCACGTTCGGCTTGATCGTGCCGGAGAAGTGCACGTGCCCGCCGCGGTGGACGTGGGTCCGCGTCGTCTTGGTGCCGACGACGACCGTGACGTTGACCGTGAGGATCGGGCTGACGACCGACGTCTGGTCGGTCACGAGCACGCGGTACTGCGTGGTCAGCGGAATCGCGAGCAGTGCGAAGGAGAAGCCGCCCTGGGCGTTCGTGAGCTGCGCGTTGCCGACGTTGGCGAACGGGGTCGTGAACGGGAAGGGCTTCTGCTGCAGCCGGATCGGGCGCCCGCCGTTGCCGGTTCCCGACAGCGTGCCTGCGAGCGTCGAGGGAGCACCGAAGGCGACCGGGTTGGGCGTGGCGCTCAGGGCGAGGCCGAGTGGCTGCTTGGGTGTCGTGAAGGCGCGATCGCCGCCGATCGTGGTGCCCACGCTGTTGCGGGCGACGAGCCGGTAGTGGTACTTCGTGTTGGGCCCCAGGCCGGCGATCGCCGCGGTCGCTCCCACGGCCGCGGTCCCGGTCGCGACGCCGGCGTCCGGTGTGCGCGAGCCGTATGCCGTCGTGGTGCCGTACTGGAAGTAGTAGGTCGTCGGCGCCCCATGGGGGTTGACCTTGCCGGTGAGCGTCGCGGTGGTGATCGTCACCTTCGACGCGCCGAGGGTCGAGACTCCGGGCTTGGTGGCCGCGAGGGCGACCGCGGGAACGGCGAGGGCGAGGGCGGCCAGCGCTACGGCGGGCGCGCCTCGTCGGGTGCGTGACATCGGGTGCTCCTCCATGGTTGATCCCCCGCTTGTCAACCCGCGCAGCCCCGGTGGGTTGCGGTGCGTGCCCGGCGCGTGTTCGCGCTGGTGAGCTAGTTCTGGGCGCCGCCGATGCCCAGCCGGGCATCGGTGACGTGCGGGGGGCGCTCGACGATCTGCGAGAAGCGCACGACGGTGACCGTGTCGTCCATCGAGACCGGCTTGCCGTAGATCTGCTCGAGGAAGTGGATCATCTCGTCGTGGCGGCGGAACTCGGGGTTGTCGTGCTCGATGTCGCGCGGCGTGAGCTCCTTGACGCGCTTGACCTCGACCTGGTCGATGACCGCGTCGAAGATCTTCTCGCGCGGCGAGTGCTGGTAGCCGATGGTCACCATCACCGCCTGGTTCTTGCGGTACTTGTGCGACTTGTCGCCCAGCCGGATGGTCGCGGTCTTGCGCCCGCGCTTGAGCTGGTCGCCGAAGAGCGTCGAGTAGAAGTTGAGGACCTGCATCTCGCGGCCTGCACCCTACTAAGCGGTGCGCGTGCGCGACAGGGCGCGCACGGCCATCTCGCGCTCGCCCGCGTAGCTCAGCTCGCGCGCCGCGTCCTCCAGGGCCATCCAGCGCGCGTGCTCGACCTCGAAGTCGTGGTCCTCGACCTCGCCGCTGACGTACTCCAGCAGGAAGAAGCTCACGATCTTGGCGATGCGGCGTCCGTCGCGGGTGTACCAGTAGCGCACGTCGCCGAGCGGCTCGATCAGCCGCGCGTCGACGCCCGCCTCCTCGCGGACCTCGCGCAGCGCGGCGTCGACGGGGGACTCGCCCTCCTCCGGATGCCCCTTGGGCAGCGCCAGCACCTTCGAGCCGTCCGCCGCCGGGCGCGTGGGGACGATGACCACGCACGCTCCGTCGCGCACGACGACACCGCCCGCGGAGAACTCAGTAGACGTAGTTGGCAAGCGCGTCGGGGTCGTGGACCGTGATGCGCCCCCGGCCCTGCGTGATCACGCCGGCACGCTCGAGCACCGCGATGAAACGGCTGGCCGATTCGCGTGACGATCCGGCGAGCTGGGCGATGTCGGCCTGCGTGATGGTGACCAGCACGTCGCTGGCCGCGGCACCCTCGCTCTGCGCCTGGCGCACGAGCCCGTCGAGCACCACGGCGACGCGGCTCTGGACGGTCTGGAAGGACTGGCGGGCGAGGCGCTCGTTGGCCTCGCGCAGGCGCCGGCCCAGCGCGATGACCAGCTTGACGGCGATGTCGGGATGCTGGCGCAGCAGACGTCGCATGTCCGAGCCGAGCACGGCGATGGCCTGGACCTCGTCGAGCGTCTCGACGGTCGCCGAGCGCAGCTCGTCGTCGAACATGGCGAGCTCGCCGAAGATGTCGCCGGGGCCGAAGTGCGCGAGCGCGATCATGCGCCCGTCGGGATGCTCGCGGATCGCACGCGCGTGTCCGGAGCGCACGACGTAGCACGTGTCGCTGGCGTCGCCCTCGCGGAAGATGACGTGATGGCCGGGGAACGAGCGCGGCACCGCGACCTCCACGACGCGCTGTAGGTCATCCGGTGCCAGCGTCTCGAAGACGGGCACCTGTCCCAGCAGTTCGACGCTCTCCTCGGCGGTGGCCACGGCGGGAGACTAGTGGAGCACCCACTCAACGGGCTCGGCGCGGTGGGTCTGTCCCGAGCGCAGCGCGGCGTCGAAGAGGCGGTGCGCGTCGAGCGCCTCGCGCGGCGTGGCGCAGCCGAAGCGCGGCCCCAGCTCGCCCGCGCGCTCGGCCAGGTAGGCGGCCCACATCTGCAGGATCGCGTCGGCGAAGCCGAACTCGAAGATCGGTCCGGTGACCGTGGCGAAGGTCGACTGGCTGCCGACCTCGAAGCGCTCCCACACCTGGCGCCCGTCGCGCAGCGCGAAGCGGTGTACGGTCTTGGGCTGCGCGGTCGAGAAGCTCACGCCGCCGTCCATGCCGGTCGCCGTGATACGCCACGTGTTCATGTGCCCGGGGGCGATCCGGTGGGTGCGCAGGGTCAGCGGGAAGCCGGCGTCGCACTGCAGCGTCGCGTTGTCGATCGTGTCGCACGGGACGAGCTCGCCGGTGTTCGGGTCGGGGCGCTCGGTGACGAGGTCGCTCAGTTGCGCGAACACGCTGGCCGGCCGCCACCCCAGCCGCAGCGGCAAATGGGCGACGTGCATCCCGAGGTCGCCCATGACGCCGATCGCGCCGCAGTAGCGCGCCTGGCGCTTCCAGTTGATCGGCTTGGAGCGGTCGAGGTCGCTGGAGTGCAGGAAGTCGTGCCGGACCTCGATGACGTCGCCGAGCGCGCCCGCGGCAATGGTCTCGTAGGCGAGCTGCGCGCCGGGGAAGAACGGCATCTCGCTGGAGCAGCGCACGAAGACGCCGGCGCCCTCGATCGCCGCGATGATCCGCTGGGCGGCGGCGAGGTCGATGCCGAAGGGCTTCTCGCCCAGGAAGTCCTTGCCGGCGGCCACCGCCTCGAGGTAGAGCTCCTCGTGGAGATGGTGCGGAACCGCGAGGTACAGGACGTCGATCGTGTCGTCGTCGAGCAGATGGCGGCGGTCGGTCGTCTTGTGGGTGACCGAGGCGATGCGGTCGAACCAGCGCAGCGCCTCGGGGCGCGTGTCGCAGACCCCGACGAGCTCCGGTACGACCGGGTGCTCCTCCAGCGCGCTCCAGCGGCCGATGGCCGCCGCCAGCTCGCGCCCCATGAGGCCCGCGCCGACGATGCCGACGCGGATGCGCTGTGCCGTCACCCCTCGTCTCCGTGGACGCAGGCCCGCAGCGCGCGCACCATGGCGCCCGGGTCGGGGTGCTGGATGACGTTGCGCCCGTAGACGACGCCGCGCGCGCCCTGGTCCAGGACGGCGCGCGTGCGCGCGAGCAGCTCCTCGTCGGAGACGCGCCCGCCGCCGCGCACGAGCAGCGGGACGCGGGCCGCGGTGACGACGCGGTGGTAGGCACCGAGGTCGTCGGTGGGGTCGGCCTTGATGACGTCGGCGCCGAGCTCGGCGGCCTGGCGGACGAGCGCGACGATGCGGTCGGTGTCGCCGTCGACGGTGTAGCCGCCGACGCCGGCGGCCATGACGAGCGGCTCGACCATGACCGCCATCCCGGCGCGGTCGGCCGCGGTGCGCAGCGTGGTGATGTTCTCGATGCACTGGCGGCGCAGGGCGTCGGCGCCCGGGATGTCGAAGAGGTTCACGCACACGCACGCGGCGTCGAGGCGCACGGCGTGGCCGATGGCGTCGTCGACGACGTGGCTGAAGGCCTCACGCGGCGGCTGCTCGCCGTAGACGTTGGCGACGTCGACGCGCAGCACGAGCGCGGGCTTCTCGCGGCCGGGCAGCGCCTGCAGCAGCGGCGCCGCGCCGGGCGAGAGCTGGATCGCGTCGGGGCCGGCCGCCACGAGGATGTCGATCGCCCGCGCGATGTCCTCGATCCCGGCCAGGAAGTGCGACTCGCCGAAGAAGCCGTGGTCGACGGCGACGTCGATGCAGCGGCCCGAGGTGGCGTGGAAGAGGCGGTTCAGGCGGTAGGCGGCGGACAGCGGGCGGGCCCTTTCCCAGCTCGAGGACGGTCGCCGATCATAGGCGTGGAAGGATCTCGCGGCCGTGGTCATCGCCGGCCCCAACCTCACGATCGATCGCACCCTGTCGATCGACGAGCTGCGCCCGGGCGAGGTGCTGCGCTTCGACCGCGCGGTGGTGTCGCCGGGCGGCAAGGGCGTCAACGTCGCGCGCGTGGCGCGCGAGCTCGGCGCGGGTGCCGTGCTCGTCGGCTTCGTGCCGGGGCGGACCGGAGCGGCGGGCGCGGCGCTCCTGGCTGACGAGGGGCTGTCGCTGCGCGGCGTCGAGGTCGGCGGCGAGCTGCGCTCGACCGCCGTCGTGCTCGAGCGCTCGGGGCGGGTGACCGTGTTCAACGAGCCGGGACCGCCGCTGGCGCCCGGCGACTGGGAGCGCTACGAGGCGGCGGTCGGGGATGCGCTGGCGGGCGAGGGCGTGCTGGCATGCAGTGGATCGCTGCCGCCGGGCGCGCCGGACGATGCCTATGCGCGTTTGGTGGCGCTCGCGCGGGAGGTTGGTGCGCTTGCGGTCGTCGATGTCGGGGGCTCGCAGTTGGGGGCGGCGCTGGCCGCGGGGGCCGACGTGGTGACGCCGAACCTCGCCGAGGCCGAAGGGCTGCTGCACGGCCGCGCCGACGAGACGGTGGAGACCGGCGATCCCGCGGTCGTGCGCGAGCGCGCGCTGGCGGCTGCGTTCGCGCTGGTTGGACGCGGCGCGCGGCGGGCCGTGGTGACCGCGGCGGCGGCGGGCGCGGCGGTGGCGGACGGCGGGCAGGCGTGGTGGCTGGCGGGGTTGTCCGTGGCTGCTGTGCGCAACCCGATCGGCGCGGGCGATGCTTTGGTTGGTGGTTTGGCGCTGGCGCTGGAGCGCGGCGAGCCGTTCGCTGTTGCGGTGGCCGCCGGGATGGCCTGTGGGGCCGCGAGCGTGGAGACGGATGTCGCGGGCGTGGTGGTGCCGGCGCGGGTCGCGGGGTTGCTTTCGTCGGTCTGACCGCGTGGCGTTGGCGGCGCTGCTTGCGCTTACAGCATCACCGAGGGGAAGCGGAGCTGAGGCGGCGCGACCGCGGGCGTCCGTCCTGGGCGGGGCGAGTTATCCGAACGATGCTGGATGAGTGTTGTCCTGCAACACCAATCGAGCACGCTACCCGGAGGGATGCGGGATTGTTGGGCTCCTGGCCCTAACAGTGACCAAGGATGGTCGATAACTGTTCTCCTGCAACAGCAATCGACCACGCTAGCGCCGGATCGGCCCGGCCGGGCGCGGCGGGGGCCTCTTTCCCTCGGCGATGCTGTAAGCGCAAGCAGCACCGCCAACGCGACGCGGTCAGACCGCCGCGCCTCAAGCTGGGCGCACGCGCACCTCTTGACAGCGTTGTCATGCCGAGGCTAGGGTGCCGCCAACTCCGCATGACAACGTTGTCAGCGGGGTCTGTCTGGGTCGGAGGAGAGCGAGCGAGGAGACGTGGCGAGGCCCACGATGCGCGACGTCGCGAGCACCGCAGGCGTGAGCCTGAAGACGGTCTCGCGGGTCGTCAACAGCGAGGATGGCGTGCGGCCGGCCACGGCGGCGCGGGTCGAGGCGGCCATCGCGCGGCTCGGCTTCGCTCGCAACGACGTCGCGCGCTCGCTGCGCCACGGGCGCGCCAACGCGCTCGGGCTCGTGATCGAGGACGTCGCCAACCCGTTCTACTCGGCCATCGCGCGCACGGTCGAGGACGTCGCCCACGCGCACAATCACATCCTCATCACCGGCTCGTGCGAGGAGGACGCCGAGCGCGAGCGCGAGCTCGTCCTGCGGCTGCTGCGGCGGTCGGTCGACGCGCTGCTCATCGTCCCCGCCGGCGACGACCACCGCTACCTGCTGCCCGAGATCGGTGCCGGGACCCCGATCGTCTTCCTCGATCGCCCCCCGCGCGGCGTCGAGGCCGACACGGTGCTGCTCGACAACGTCGGCGGAGCGCGCGCAGCGGTCGAGCACCTCCTGGGCCACGGGCACGAGCGGATCGCCTACGTCGGCGACAAGCCGCCGCTGTACACCGCATCCGAGCGCCTGGCCGGCTACCGCGCCGCCCTGCGCGACGCCGGCCTGCGCCCCGACGAGGGCCTGGTGAGCGCCGGCTCGCACGACGCCGCGTCCGCCGAGCAGGCCGCGCGCGCGCTGCTCGCCCTCCCCGCCGACCGCCGGCCCACGGCGCTGTTCACCGCCAACAACCGCAACACGGTGGGCGCGCTGCGCGCACTGCGCGACGGCGACGGGACGATCGCGCTCGTCGGCTTCGACGACTTCGAGCTCGCCGACATGCTCCCCGTGCCCGTCACCGTCGTCGGCCACGATCCCGCGCAGATGGGTCGCATCGGCGCCGAGATGGCCTACGAGCGGCTCGACGGCGAGGACGGCCTGCCGCAGCGGCGCACCCTCGACTGCGCGGTCGTGGCCCGTGGCTCCGGGGAGCTGCCCGCGCCGTGACGCCCGCCGCCACCAAGCTCCCGCCCAACCCGATCCGCCACTTCTACCGTGGCGGCCCGGCGATCGCCGAGCTGCGCGGCATCGACGTAGGCGGCGACCACTCGCCGGAGGAGTGGATCGGCTCGGCGTCGACGCTCTTCGGCGAAGCCGAGCGCGGACTCAGCCGCCTGCCGGACGGCTCGCTCGTCCGCGACGTCCTCGCCGCCGATCCCGAGGGGTGGCTGGGCGCCGCCCATGCCGCGCGCTTCGGCGCGAGCCCGGCGCTGCTCGTCAAGCTCCTCGACGCCGGCGAGCGCCTGCCCGTCCACCACCACCCCGACGGGCCCTTCGCACGCGAGCACCTCGGCCTGGCCTTCGGCAAGACCGAGGCGTGGCTCGTCGTCGCGGCGCGCGCCGGCGCGCAGGTGGCCGTCGGCTGGCGCGAGGACGTCGCGCAGGACACGCTGCGCGCCTGGGTGCGCGACCAGGACCACGACGCCCTGCTCGGCGCGCTGAGCCCCGTCGAGGTCACCGCGGGTGACGCCATCTTCGTCCCCGCCGGCGTGCCCCACGCGATCGGCGAGGGCATCCTGATCGTCGAGCTGCAGGAGCCCACCGACCTCTCGATCCTGCTCGAGTGGGAGGGCTTCGGCATCGACGACGAGCAGGCCGCCACGCTGGGCCTCGGCTGGGACGTCGCGCTCGCCAGCGTCGAGCGCGCCGCGCGCGACGCCGAGGCCCTGCGCGGGGCGCGCACGGACGGCGCCGTGTCCGAGCTGCTGCCCGCCGCGGCCGGGCCCTTCTTCAGCGCCCAGCGGATCGCGCCGGGCGGCGGCTCCGCGCAGCTGCCCGCCGGCTTCGCGGTCGTCATCGTCATCGAAGGCGCCGGCACGCTCGCCGGCCTCGAGGTGACCCGCGGCGATGCGCTGCTCGTGCCTCATGCCGCGGGGCCCGTCAGCGCCGACGGCGACCTCGTGGCCATCGCCTGTCGCCCCCCAAAGGTGCCGGCGTCATGACCGAGCTCCTCCTCGGGATCGACGTCGGCACCTCGGCCTGCAAGGCCACCCTCGTCGACACCGACGGGATCGAGGTCGCGCACGGCCAGGCGCCCACGCCGTGGGAGCCGGTGCCCACCGGCGCCGAGCTCGATCCCGACGCGCTGCTCGCGGCGGTCGCGAGCGCGGCGGCCGAGGCGATGGCGCACGCGCCCGAGGGCCGCGTGGCCGGCATCGGCGTCGCCAGCGTGGCCGAGACGGGGATGCTCATGGACGCCACCGGGCGCGTCCTGCACCCGCCCATCGCCTGGCATGACGCCCGCGGCGCGGCCGAGGCGCGCGCGCTGGAACGCGACCTGCCGGACTTCAGCGCGCGCACCGGCCTGCCCGCCGGCGCGCTGTGCTCCCTGGCCAAGCTCAAGCACCTCGCCGTCCCGGGCGCGGCGCGCTGGCTCAACGTCGGCGAGTGGATCGTCCACCGCCTCGGCGGGCGGCAGGTCTCAGAGCTCTCGCTCTCCTCGCGCACCGGCCTGCTCGACCTCGATCTCCGCGCGCCCTACGCCGACGCCCTCGCCTGGGCTGACCTGCCGGACGACCTGCTCGCCGAGGTGGTCCTCGCCGGCGCCGACGCCGGGCGCAGCGACGGCGTCGCCCTGCCCGGCACCGAGGCCGCGGTGCTCACCGTGGCCGGCCACGACCACGTCGTCGCCGGTCTGGGGGTCGGTGTGATCGCGCCCGGCGACATGCTCGACTCGTGCGGCACCGCCGAGGCGATCGTGCGCGTGGCCCCGCCGCTCGACGCCGCGGCGCGCCGGCGCAGCGTCGCGGGCGGCGTGACGGTCGGCTGGCACGTGGCCGAGGGACGCCAGGCACTGCTGGCGGGACTGTGGTCGGGCCTCGCCCTGCGCGAGGTGCTCGACGATCTCGGGACCGGCGAGTCCGGTCGTGTAGAGCTCAGCGCGGGCGCGCTCGCCATCGCTCCCGGCGACGCGCCCGTGCTCGAGCTGGAGCTGCATTCGCTCGAGCGCTCGCGCGTGCGCCTGCCCGGCGCGGCGCCGGCCGCCGTGTGGCGCGCGGCGATCGACGCGGTCGCGCGCGAGGTCGAGGCGCTGATCGCGCACGTCGACGCCGTCGCCGGGCCGCACTCGAGGCTCGTGGTCACCGGCGGCTGGTCGCGTGACGCAGCCGTGTTCGACGCCAAGCGCCGCCTCGGCGCCATCGAGGCGCCGCCCGTCGTGGAGGCCGGCTGCCGCGGGGCGGCCTTGCTGTCCGGCGTGGCCGCTGGGCTCTACGCCAGCGCCGACGACCTGCCGGCCGTGTCTGTCATCGCAAAGGAGCCCGCCTGATGCCCGAGCCCCTGCTGGAAGCCAAGGGGATCGTCAAGAGCTTCGGCCGCGTGCGCGCGCTGCGCGGCGCGAACTTCGCCGTCTACCCCAACGAGGTCGTCGCGCTCGTCGGCGACAACGGCGCCGGCAAGTCGACCCTGGTCAAGACGCTGGCCGGCGTGCACCAGCCCGACGCCGGCGAGATCCTCTTCGAGGGCCAGCCGGTCGAGCTCCACACGCCGCTCGACGCGCGCCGCCTGGGCATCGAGACCGTCTACCAGGACCTCGCGCTCGCGGCCGAGCTCGATGCCGGCGCCAACATGTTCCTCGGCCGCGAGGTGATGCGCCCCGGCGTGCTCGGCAAGCTCGGCTTCATCGACAAGCAGGCGATGCGCGCCCAGAGCCGTGACGCCTTCAAGAACCTCGGCGTTGCGTTGCAGGACATCGCGGCGCCGGTGGCGACGATGTCCGGCGGCCAGCGCCAGGGCATCGCGGTCTCGCGCGCGGTGACCTGGGCCTCGAAGGTCGTCTTCATGGACGAGCCGACGGCCGCGCTCGGCGTGGTTCAGACGCGCAACGTGCTCGACCTCATCGGGCGAGTGCGCGAGCAGGGCCTGTCGGTCGTCCTCATCAGCCACAACATGCCCGAGGTCTTCGAGGTGGCCGACCGCATCGAGGTCCTGCGCCTGGGCACGCGCGTCGCGCGCTTCAGGCGCGGCGACGTGACCATGGAGGACGTCGTCGGCGCCATGACCGGGGCCATTACGAACGACGGCGAGGAGGCGGCATGACCGACGTGACCACCGCGCCCGCCGACGAGCCGGAGCTCGACGACGACGTCGAGGGCCGCCCGGCGCCCTTCTGGCAGCGCCTCGTCGCGGGATCGAGCACGTGGATCGGCCTGATCCTCCTCGCGCTGATCGTCGTGTTCAGCCTGCTCGAGTACGACTCGTTCGTCAGCACGGCGAACGCGCGCAACATCGCCACGGATGCGGCCGTGCTGCTCGTGCTCGCCACCGGGATGACCTACGTGATCATCACGGCGGGCATCGACCTGTCGGTGGGCGGTGTCCTCGTGTTCGCCGGCGTCGTCTCGGCCAAGGCGATGAACGCCGCCGGCGGCGACAACTGGGGCGTCATCTTCCTCGGCCTCGCCGTCGGGCTCTTGGGCGGCCTGGCGTGGGGGCTGATCAACGGCTTCCTGGTGGCCAAGGCCAAGATCCCCGCCTTCATCGTCACCCTCGGCACGCTGGGCATGAGCCTCGGCGCGGCGCTCGTCATCTCCGGCGGTGTCGACGAGCGCGAGGTGCCGTTCAAGCTCATCACGACGATCGGGACCGGGCGGGCGTTCGACCAGGTTCCCTATCTGGTGCTCATCGCCTTCGCGGTGGCGATCGTCTTCGGGGTGATCCTGGCCGCCACCCGCTTCGGCCGCTACACCTACGCGGTCGGCTCCAACGAGGAGGCGGCGCGCCGTGCGGGCATCCCGGTCGACCGCCACCTGATCAAGATCTACGCGCTTGCCGGCACGCTGGCCGGCCTGGCCGGCTTCCTGTCGCTGGCGCGCTTCTCGACGACGACGCTCGGCGGCCACGACACCGACAACCTGCAGGCGATCGCCGCGGTCGTCATCGGCGGAACCAGCCTGTTCGGCGGCATCGGGACGATGCTCGGCACGGTCTTCGGCGTCTTCATCCCGGCCGTCCTGCAGAACGGCTTCGTGATCATCGGCGTGAACCCGTTCTGGCAGAGCATCGCCGTCGGCGCGGTCCTCATTGCCGCCGTCTACCTCGACCAATTGCGCCGCCGGTCCCAGTACCAGCGGTAACCAGTTCCAACCAGCAGGAGGAGGTCCATTCCCACCATGGCACGCAAGACCTGGATCGGTGCAGCCTGTGCCGCGATCCTCGCTCTCGGCGTCGCGGCCTGTGGCAGCGACGACAACAGCAGCACCTCGAGCAGCTCAGGCAGCTCGACGAGCGCCGCCAAGAAGAACTACAAGATGACGCTCATCGCGGGCGTCAAGGGCGACGAGTTCTACATCACGATGCACTGCGGAGCCCAGGCCAAGGCCAAGGAGCTTGGGGTGACGCTCGACTTCCAAGGCCCGGACAAGTTCGACGCCGGGCTGCAGACGCCGGTCGTCAACGCGGTGGCCGCCAAGAAGCCCGACGCCGTGCTGGTCGCCCCGACCGACACCAAGGCGATGTACGCGCCGATCAAGCAGCTGGCCGACGGCGGCGCCAAGATCGCGCTCGTCGACACCACGCTCGAGCAGGCCGACTTCGCCGTCTCGCAGATCGCCTCCGACAACGAGGGCGGCGGCAAGGAGGCGGCCAAGACGCTCGGCGAGCTCATCGGCGGCAAGGGCAAGGTGTTCGTCGTGAACGTCAAGCCCGGGATCTCCACCACCGATGCCCGCGGCAAGGGCTTCGAGGAGGGCGCCAAGGAGGCCGGCCTGACCTACGTCGGTCAGCAGTACGACGACGACGACCCGGCCAAGGCGGCCTCGATCGTCAAGGCCGTGCTGGCCAAGAACCCCGACCTCAAGGGCATCTTCGCCACCAACCTGTTCTCCGCCGAAGGGGCTGCCAGCGGCGTCCGTGAGGCGGGCAAGCTGGGCCAGGTGAAGATCGTCGGCTTCGACGCCGGCCCCAAGCAGGTCGACGACCTCAAGAAGGGCACGGTGCAGGCGCTCATCGCCCAGAAGCCGGCCGAGATCGGCGCCGACGGCGTCGAGCAGGCCTACAACGCGCTGACGGGCAAGGCGACCGAGAAGGAGATCGGCACGGGCTTCACGTCGCTCACCAAGGACAACCTCGCCGAGAACCCGGACGCGGTCTACAAGGCGAGCTGCTGACCTGACACAGCGGCGCGGCGCGGCCACATGGCCGCGCCGCACCTGCTGGTCGGGTCGGCGTGGCGCTACGCCGCGTGGGCCTCGGCCGAGCCTTCGTCGCCCGGGTCGTCCTCGGGGGGCGAGCCGCCCTCGGGCGCGGCGAGGGCCTGCGGGGCAGCCGCCGCCGGCGCAGGCGCCCGCGCGGGGTCGCGCCAGACGAACCCGATGTCGCGCGCACACTGCCCCTTGTGCTTGGCGCTGCACTGCACGACGGTCAGGTCGTAGGGCTGCGGCGTGGCCGTGCACACCAGGCCGCGGATGGTGGTGCGCTGCGTGCCGGCGTCGGCGGCCTCGCTCCAGCGCCGCGCGATGCGACGCGCCCTGTGGCACGCGACGCCCATCGCGAGCACGCTCGACGCGCCGCCGGACGCGAGCGAGACGTCGCCGCAGGCGCGGTGGCCGCCGCCGTCGAAGGGTAGGCCCTGCCAGTCGGGCGACTCGTCGCGCGCCGGGTTGTCGGTCAGTCGGCGCGGGTCGGAGCCGTCCGCGTTCATCACGTAGAGCTCCTGCTGGCCGTCGCGATCGCTGGAAAAGGCGATCTTGGTTCCGTCGGGCGACCACACGGGTCCTTCGTCGAGCCCGGGGGAGTCGGTCAGCCGGCGCACGTGCGTGCCGTCGGCACGCATCACGTAGATGTCCTTCTCCTCGGCCTCCTTGCCCGGCTCGGCCGGCACGCCGGGCACGAAGGTGCCCGCCGCCGCCTTCTCGAAGGCGATCTTCGTGCCGTCGGGCGACCACGAGGGCGCCGAGTCGAAGTCGGCGTTGCTCGTGAGCTGGCGGACGTCGGTGCCGTCGGCATTCATGACGTAGATCTCCTCGTCGCCCGAGGGCTCCGCGAGATCGAGATCGCCGCGGAAGGCGATCTGCGTCCCGTCCGGCGAGTAGGACGGGTAGCGCTCGTCGCCGGTGCGCAGCAGGACGGCCTGGGTGACCGGCTGCGTCGGGTCCTTGGCGCTGCCCTCGACGTCGAGCACCCAGGTGTCGGCGTTCTGGACTAGCGGGTTCTCCGGGGCGCGCCGGTAGAGCAGCTTCGTCGCGTCGGGCGACCAGGCCGGCTGGCCCTCGCTGAAGCGGAACGTCCGGGTCAGCAGCGTCTCGCCGGTGCCGTCGGCGCTGATGACCGCGAGCTGGTTGCTGCCGAACTGCGTTGTCTTGAAAGCCAGGCGCCGGCCGTCGGGCGACCACGCCGGCTGGCCGTCGTCGGCGCGACGGAAGGTGAGCTGGATGGGCGTCTCGACGTCGAGCGGCGAGACGTAGATGTCGTCGCTGAACTGCGAGCCCGTGCGGTTGGACCCGTAGGCCATGTAGCCGTTGAGACCGGGCCACGCCTGCGCCGTGGCGCCAGAAAGCGCGAGGAGCGCGAGGACGGTCGGGGGAATGAGCGAGCGCGCGCGCGGCGCGCTGCGACGAGCGGACATGGTGAGACCTCCGTTGAGAGTGGGCTAGCGCACGGCCTTGGACTTGGCGACCACGACTTCGCGGTAGCCGATCCAGAAGCCCTGCGGGTTGTAGAAGGGCGTCCCGGTGAAGCGGACGCGGTAGCGCCCGGCGGGCACCGGCCGGAAGGGGAACTGGCGCACCTTCTTGGTCATGTCGCCGCACGGGCCGCTGACCGAGCCGATCTCGACGGTCTTGATGCGCTTGCCGTTGCGGAAGTAGTGCGCGTAGACCTTGCGGTAGGGCTCCCAGCCCATCACCTTGAAGGTGGTCAGGGCGCGCGGGTTGACGTGGCCGATGAGCCACGGGACGACGAGCACGTCGACCGCGGACAGCGTGAACTGCGTCGTCGCGAAGCTGTCTTCGGGTGGCCCGACGGAGCCGGTCGGTCCGATCCGCGTCTGGTCGTTGGCGGCCATGGTCACGGTCTCGCGCAGGTCGTTGTCCGACGCCAGCGGCGGCGCGGCCACCCTGCCGTTGATCCCGCCCGCGGCGTCGGCCTTGAGCGGGTCCTGCGCCGAGACGACGTTGCTCCCGTGCGCTCCGGAGAGTGAGAAGACCATGGCGACGTCGCCAGCGGGGGTGTAGCCGGCGCCCGTGAGCCCGATCGACTGTCCCGGCGAGTAGCAGGGCAGGTCGGCGTTGACGGTGGGCGCTGCCGCCGCGATCGCCGGCAGCGCCAGCGTCGCGGCCAGGGTCAGTCCGCAGGTGCGGACCGTCCTCGTGATGGGGGCGTGAGCGTTCATGGGCCGAGACTCCCGTGCCCGGTCGCGTCCGCCCATCCGTGCGAGGGCTGGACTGCACGCCCCCAAGCGGTGAGCGATTTCACCGCTTACGGGGATTGCGCAGGTACCGTCTGCATGTGGCCGGAACGCCGCTGCAGCCCCACGTCGCCACGCCCGTCGAGCTGCGCGAGCGCCTGCGCGCGGAGGCGGCCGCGGCGCCGTTCCTCGTCCTGCGCGACGAGGACGACCGACAGGTCATCGTCGAGCTCGCGGGCGAGCGCGCGCAGCTCACGATCGGTCGCGACGAGGCCACCGACGTGGCGCTGGCGTGGGATGCGCGCGTGTCGCGCACCCACGCGACGCTCGAGCGCCTCGGGAGCGACTGGACGATCGCCGACGACGGCCTCTCGCGCAACGGCACGTGGGTCAACGAGGAGCGCGTGACCGCCCGCCGGCGGCTGCGCGACGGCGACGTCGTCCGCGTCGGCGGCACGGCGCTGGCCTTCTGCGCGCCCGGGGCCGGCCCGCGTGCGGACGCGACGCTGACTGCCGAGGGCGTGCCGGTGGGCGACGTCCTGACCTCCGCCCAACGGCGCGTCCTCGTCGCGCTCTGTAAGCCCTACCGCGACGCGGCCTTCGCCACGCCGGCCTCCAACCCCGCGATCGCGCGCGAGCTCTCGTTGAGCGTCGACGCGGTCAAGAGCACGATGCGCGCGCTCTTCGACCTCTTCGGCATCGGTGACGTGCCGCAGAACCAGAAGCGAGCCGCCCTCGCGCTGCAGGCGCTACGGGGCGGCGTCGTCTCGCGCCGCGACCTTTAGAGGTCGATGCGCGTCAGGTTGGCGTCGCCCACGCTCGTGACCCACGCCGACCCGTGGCTGACGTCGACCGCGACCGGGTTGAGGCCGACGGGCACCGGCCGCCCGATGATCCGGCTGTGCCGGGGGTCGATGCGGACCACCGACTGGTCGCCGTAGCAGGCGACCCAGATCCCGTCCGCGCGCGCGTGCAGGCCGTAGGGGCGGCTGGGGACGCCGATCTCGATCATGTGCGGGCCTTTGGGGTCGATGCGCGTCACCGCGTTCTCGCCGTAGTCGGTGACCCAGACATAGCCTGCGGCGACCGCCAGGCGCCGGGCAGCGCGCCCGACGGGCAGGCGCACGATCGGCACGCGCGTGACCGGGCTCACCTTGATGAGGGTCGGCGCGCGGCGGCCGAGGACCCACACCGCGCCGTTGGCGGCACGGATGTCGTTGATCCCCTCCGGCACGGCCAGGCGGCCGACGACCGCGGCGCTGTGCGGATCGATCTCGACGAGGTTGTCGGCCCCGGTGGGCGACCGCTCGGCGACCCACACCGCGCCCTCGCCCGCGTCGATGGCGCGCGGCGCGCCGCTCATGAGGATCGGGTGGCCGGCGATGTGCCCGGTCTTGGCGTGGACCTGGATGACCTCCCGCTGCGCGGCGACGGTGACCCACAGCATCCCGCGCCGCGATGCGATGTCCGTGATCCCGTAGCCGAGGCGCGGGCCGGGACGGTGGTGGTTGGTGGACGTCGAGATGCGCCCCAGCGTTGGGTTGCCGGGGCTGGCGACCCAAGCGCTCCCGCCCGCCACCTCGACGTTGACCGGCCCGCGGGCGACGCGGACCGTAGCGGCGACGTGCGGGGCTACCGCGGCGGGCCGGGCCGGCGGGCTCGCGGCGCGTGCCGCCGGCGGCCGGGCTGTCGCGGTCGAGGTCGCGGTCGCGGGGCGATCGTGGCCGCCGCCGGCGAGCACGACGGCAAGCGCGGCGCCGGCGGCGGCCGACGCGGCGACGACCACGGCCGCCCGCGAGACGCGGCGCAGAGGGCGGCGGTGGGGCGGCGCGTCGCCCCACGTCGCCGACCCCCGCGTGCGCCCGGCCTGGATCCGCCCAGCGGGCGTGCCGCCCGCGGCGGTCAGCGCAGCGGCGCCTAGGGCACCGGCCGATGGGGGGCGTCCCTCGGGCTCCTTGGCGAGCGCCCGCGCGACGACGTCGTCGAAGGCGGCGGGCACGCCGGCGGCAGCGCGCGAGGGCGCGGGCGCCACCGCGTGCAGGTGCGCCCAGAGCCGTGCCTCGTCGGTCTCGCGCGGATAGGGCACCTGCCCCGTGAGGGCGAAGTGCAGCACGCAGCCGAGGGCGTAGACGTCGACGCGCCCGTCGATCCGCTCGCCGCGGATCTGCTCGGGGGCAACGAAGTCCAGCGTGCCCACCCAGGCTCCGGGCGCCGTGAGTCCGGCGTCGGAGAGCGTGTGGCGCGCCAGCCCGAAGTCGGTGAGGTAGGCGTGGCCCTGCGCGTCGAGCAGGATGTTCGCCGGCTTGACGTCGCGGTGGACGACCCCCGCCTCGTGGGCGGCGTCGAGCGCGGCGGCGAGCGCCGCGACGAGCTGCGCGGCCTGCCCGGGTGCGAGCGGCCCGTCGAGCCTGATCCGCTCGCGAAGGTCGTCGCCGTCGACGAAGCGCATGACGATGAAGCGCCGCCCGAGGTGCTCGCCCGCGCCGTGGATCGGGATCACGTTCGGATGCTCGATGGCGGCGGCGGCATGCGCCTCGCGCAGGAAGCGCTCGCGCACCCGCGGGTCGCCGAGCAGCCCGGCCGCGATGACCTTGATCGCCACCGGCCGGTCGAGCCCGAGCTGGGTCGCCTTGTAGACGACTCCCATCCCACCGCGGCCCGCCACGGCCTCGATCCGGTAGCCGGCGAACGTTGTCCCAGGCGCCAGGTCGTCCGCCCACGCGTGGCGCTCGGCGGGCGCTGTGCGGTCGAGCGTTGCGGCCATGGGCGTTCTCCGAGTTCGTGTCGATCCCCTGCCCGGTCCGACAACGAGCCGGGCGCCGCGGTGTTGCGCGAATGGAGCTATTGCACGGCCTACTGCCTAGGCCGACAGCGCAGCCTCGCGCCGCCGGCGGCGCAGCGTGACGGCGGCGAAGCCGCCCGCGGCGCCGACGAGCGTGAGCGGGACGAGGACGGCCAGTGCGATGAGGGCCACCCCGGCGCTGACCTCGAGGACGCGGACGGCGTCGTGGGCGGCGTCGCCGGGCGTCCACGATCCGTTGCTCGGGGCGGCGGCCTGCTTGCGCGCGGCGCCGGTCACCTCGACGCTGACGGTGGCGAGGTTGGCGCGGTTGCGCACCGCGTTGAACTCGCGCTGGTAGCGCTGTATCTCGCGCCGGTTGTCGGCGATGCGCGCCCGCAGGCTGCTGACCTGCTCGGCGGTGGTGGCGTTGCCCAGCGCGCGCAGCAGGCCGCGGCGCGCGGCGCGCGCCTCGGTCAGGCGCCCGGAGGCGCCGTCGTAGGCGCCCGTGATGTCGTCGGCGCTCTGCTGCAGCGACTTGACGTGACCGAGCTTGCTCAGCCGGGCCAGGGCGTCGTCGAGCTTGCTCGTGGGGACCCGCAGCACGAACGAGGCGATCGAGCGCCCGTCGCCGGTGGCGACCTGCGAGGACTGCACGAAGCCCCCGGCGGCCTGGGTGGCGCGCACGACGCCGTCGGTCGCCTTCTGCACGTCGGTGGTGGTCAGCTCCAGGCGCGTGCTGCGCTCGACGCGGCGCTGGCGGGTCGACGGAGCCGCGGCCGGCGGTGACGCGAGGGCCGTCCCACCTCCGCTGCTGCTGCTGCCACCTCCGCTGCTGCTGCCACTGCTGCTCTTGGCGGCGTCCGAGGACTCGGTCTGGGCGGGCGCTGCGCCGATGGCGCTGGTGCCGCCGCCGCTGCTGCTGGCGTTGTCATTCGAGCCGCCACCGGCGGTGAGGGCGATCGCGACGATCCCGGCGACGACGCAGCCGGCGACCCCGAGCGCGGGAATCATCGGGCGCAGCGCGAAACGCCGGCGTGGCAGCGGGCGCTCGAAGCCGCGCTCGACGCGCCGGTCGAGCTGCGCCCGGAACGCCGGCTGCATCGCCGGCGCCTCGGCGCGTACGTCGCGCACGAGGGCGGCGAGCTCGGGTTCGGCGGCCGGATCGCCGGCGAGAGCGGCTTCCAGCGCCTGGAGCTCCGCCGCAACGGCGGGATCGAGGATGGACTCACGACGGCGCATGACAGGCCTCCCGAAGTCGGGTCAGGGCGCGGTGCACACGGGTGCCCGCGTTGGAGGCCGAGACGCCGAGGACGTCGGCGATCTCGGCGTTGCTCAGTCCCGCGTGGAACTTCAGGGCGATGAGCTCGCGCTCGCGCGGGTCCAGGGCGGACAGCGCGGCGCGCACCGTGGCGCGGCGCTCGGCGGCCTCGGCCTCGCCATCCGGCGCGGGCTCGTCGCCGGCGGGCTCGGCGGTCAGCTCGGCGCTGCGCTTGCGCCGGCGCAGCTCGTCGAGCGC
>Ga0307502_10000113_pt1 | contig 20981 bp, 22 predicted proteins | sample 16_S_MG_FD_201364 | JGI IMG/M metagenome (GOLD analysis project Ga0307502, IMG submission 201364) | Soil microbial communities from Populus trichocarpa stands in riparian zone in the Pacific Northwest, United States - 16_S | ecosystem: Environmental > Terrestrial > Soil > Riparian zone > Trees... | reverse complement strand
GCTATGCCCCACGATCCTCCTGGGCCTGAACAAGCAGGACCCGCAGACGAAGATCGTCGGCCCGGGCCTGCAATGCGAATCGTGGGGCATAGCGATCAACAAGAAGCACCCCGAGTTCGTGCGCTTCGTCAACGCCGTGCTGGCGCGACTGGGCCGCAGCGGCTACACACAACGCCGCCGCGACCACTGGCTGAAAGGACTGACGCCTCCCAAGACGCGCGCGCCATGCTCATAAACGGCTCCGCGACGCCCAACAGCGGCGGATCGTCGCGGCATGTGCGCTTTACACTGACGGCCAGACATGATCAGCACCAACCAGCTCAAGAACGGGAACCACATCGAGGTCGACGGGACGATCTTCAAGGTCCTCGACTTTCAGCACGTCAAGCCCGGCAAGGGCGGAGCGTTCGTGCGCACAAAGCTGCGCCGTATCAGCGACGGCAACGCGATCGACAGGACCTTCCGCGCCGGTGAGAAGTTCCGCTCGGTGCGAACGGAGGCCCGCAAGATGCAGTTCCTCTACACCGACGGAACCGACGCGCACTTCATGGACTCCGAGACCTACGAACAGCTCGCGGTACCGCAAGCCTCGATCGCGGATGCGCTGCGCTGGACGAAGCCCAACGACAGCGTCGACGTGCTGTTCATCGACGATTCGCCCGGCGGCCTGCAGCTGCCGGCCTCCGTCGAGCTCGAGATCACCGAGACCGAGCCGGGGCTTCGCGGCGACACCGCGTCCGGCGGCGGCGACAAGCCGGCGGTGCTCGAGACCGGCGCGAAGATCCGTGTGCCGCTGTTCGTCAACATCGGTGACCGCGTGAAGGTCCAGACGGCGACGGGCGACTACATGTCGCGCGCGTAGCCCCCGCTTCACGTTGTCGCGCCGAACCGACCAGCGCCGCGCCGCCGTCTTCGCCCTCTACCAGGCCGATGTCACCGGGCGCGAGCTCGAGGACGTCTTCGAACGCAACGCCACGCTGTTCACGCGCGCGCTCGCGCACGCCGCCGAGGATCGCGGGGAGGAGCTCGACGCGCACGTCGCGAGGCACGCGAAGGGCTGGTCGATCGATCGCATCGCCCCGCTGGAGCGCGCGATCATGCGCGTCGCGCTGCTGGAGATGCTGCACCCCGACGCTGCGCCCTCGGACACGCCGATCCCGCCCGAGGGCGCAATCGACGAGGCCGTCGAGCTCGCCAAGGTCTACTCGGGCGCCGACGCGCCGAAGTTCGTCAACGGCATCCTCGCCGCGGCGCACCGAGCGATGGGCCAGAATTCGACGCCGTCATGACCTCGGACACGAACCTCGACGATCTCGTCACCCGGCTGGAGCGCGCCGCCGAGCAGCTGCGCTCCGGCGATCTCAGCGCGGATGCGGCCGCCACGGTCGTCGAGGACTGCGCGGCCGTCGCCTCGCAGGCCTCGGCGGAGCTCGAGCGTCGTGCCCGTGATGCCGAGCGCGAGCCGCTTCCAGGGCAAGACACGCTTCTGTAGCGGGGTAGTGGTCCTTTCGCTGCAGACCTACCCCGAAGAGCTGCGGCTGCGGATCGAGGACTATCTCGAAGGGCTGGTGTTCGCCGGGCAGCGAGTCACCGACAGGCTCGTGGAGGCGATGCGCTACAGCCTGCTGGCGGGCGGCAAGCGCATCCGCCCGGTGCTCGCGCTCGCCGTCGCGCGCGCGATCGGCCGTGACGCCGAGGAGTTCCTGCCGCTCGCGGCATCGATCGAGCTGATCCACACCTACTCGCTCATCCACGACGACCTGCCGGCGATGGACGACGACGAACTGCGCCGCGGGCGTCCGACCAACCACGTCGTGTTCGGCGAATCGGTCGCGATCCTCGCCGGCGACGGGCTCTACGCCGAGGCGTTCCGCCACGTCCTCGTCCACCAGCGCGGCCAGCCGCAGCACGTGCTCGCCGCCGTCAGCGAGCTGGCCGCGGCCACCGGCGTCGACGGGATGGTCGGCGGGCAGTACGTCGACGTCGCCGGATTCGCGGCCGAGGATCAGGACATCACGGACTGGCTGCGGCGCCTGCACGGGCTCAAGACCGGGCGGTTGATCGGGGCGTCAGTAGAGTGCGTACTGCTAATAGCCGGAATGAATCCACGAGAGACATCCGACTATTGCGAGTTCGCCGCCGAGCTCGGCGTCCTGTTTCAGATCGTGGACGACATCATCGATGTGACGGGCACCGACGACGCGCTCGGCAAGCCGCAGGGAAGCGACGAGCGCCACGGAAAGCGCACGTACGTGACGGAGTTCGGATTGGAAGGCGCGCGCGAGCTCGCGGCGCGCTCGCATCGCAAGGCGCGAGCATCACTTGCCGCGGCAGCCCCAGCCGGTGCCGTAGAGCTCGAGCAGATCACCGACTTCATCGCCACCCGGACCTCATGACCCTCCTCCAGCGCATCAACGCTCCACAGGATCTGCACAGGCTCTCGGAGGACGAGCTGGGCCGCGTCGCGCAAGAGGTGCGCGAGCACATCATCTCGACCGTCGGGCAGATCGGCGGCCACTTCGGTGCGAACCTCGGCACCTGCGAGCTCGCCGTCGCACTCCATTCGCTGATGGATTCCCCGCGCGACAAGATCCTCTGGGACGTCGGCCACCAGGCGTACCCGCACAAGGTCCTCACCGGCCGCCGCGACCAGCTCGCGACGATCCGCAAGTACGAGGGCCTGGCTCCGTTCTGCTCGATCGCCGAATCGGAGCACGACATCATGGGCGCCGGCCACGCCTCCACGTCGATCGGCTACGCGGTCGGCCTCGCGCAGGCGATGCGCACGCTCGGCCGGCCGGTGCCGGGCAACGTCGTCGCCGTCATCGGCGACGGCGCGATGACCGGTGGTGTCGCGTTCGAAGCGATCCACCAGGCCGGCGGAATGGGTACGCCGATGGTCGTCGTCCTCAACGACAACGGGATGTCGATCGCTCCGAATGTCGGCGCCCTGTCGCGCTATTTCACCCGCGTGCGGTTGAACCCGCGCCTCTGGCACACCCGCGAGAACGTCGAAGAGCGGCTGAGCGAGCTGCCCGGCATCGGCCGCCGGGTCGAGCGCTTCGGGCCGCAGATGAAGGAGTCGATCAAGGCGTTCTGGGCTCCCGGCCTGTTCTGGGAGGAGCTCGACTGGGCGTACACGGGCGTCATCGACGGCCACGACATCCGCGCGCTGAGACTCGCGCTGCGCAGCGCCCTCGCGGCCGAGCGGCCGGTTGTCGTGCACATCGCGACGGTCAAGGGCAAGGGCTTCGCGCCCTCCGAGCAGGGTGGTCTGGAGGGGATGGAGCGCTGGCACGCCGCGAAGCCCAACTCGATCGCCAATGGCGCTCCGGCTCCACCGCCGGTGCTCGGCCGGCCCGCGCCGCCGGCGCCGCCTCCCCTGTACACGACCGTCTTCGGCAACGCGCTCGTCGCCGAGTGCCGTCGCGACCCTCGCGTCGTCGCGATCACCGCCGCGATGAACACCGGAACGGGGCTGGACATCCTCCAGAAGGCGATGCCCGAGCGCTACTTCGACGTCGGCATCGCCGAGCAACAGGCGATCCTGTTCGCCTGCGGCCTGGCGCTGGAGGGCGTCAAGCCGATCGCGGCGATCTACTCGACCTTCCTGCAGCGGGCCTATGACCAGATCATCCACGACGTCTGCCTGCAGAAGCTCAACGTGGTCTTCGCCTTGGACCGCGCCGGGCTGGTCGGCGACGACGGCCCAACCCACCACGGCGTCTTTGACATCGCCTACATGCGCGCGCTGCCGAACATGACCCTTATGGCGCCACGCGACGAGGCGATGCTCGTGCACATGCTCCACACCGCGCTGACGCAGGATGGGCCGATCGCCCTGCGCTATCCGCGCGGCGAGGCGATCGGCGTGCCGCTGCCGTCCGTGCCGGCAGCGATCGAGATCGGCACGGGCGAGATCCTGCGCGATGGCGACGGGAAGGTCGCGATCGTCGGCTACGGCAGCGGCGTCGCGAAGGCCCTGGAGGCAGCCGACCTGCTGTCAGAGCGCGGCCTGGACGTCACCGTCGCCGACGCGCGCTTCGCCAAGCCGATCGACGCCGGGCTCATGGCGCAGCTCGCAGCCGAGCACGAGTTGCTCGTGACGGTCGAGGAAGGCGTGCTCGCCGGCGGCTTCGGCAGCGCGGTCTGGGAGACGCTCAACGACGGCGCGACGCACGACGTGCAGATCCTGCGCGTCGGGCTTCCGGACCGGTTCGTCACGCACGGCACGGTCGCGCTCCTGCACTCGGAGGTCGGCTTCACCGGCCGTCGCATCGCCGAGCGGATCGAGGCCGTCGTCTCCGATCGGGCGATCGCGGGAACGTAGCGAAGGCCGGCGCATTAGCGACGGCGCAGCGCAGAAATGAAACGACCCGCCGGGGAGGGGCGGGTCGTTTCGGGGAGGAGAGACACTGCTATGTGGTTTTTGGGTCCTACTCGACGGAGCGGTGTTATGGGGCCTTCGGGTTGGCCAAGCTCACGTCGCATTGCACAGTGTGCTGATTGACCGGCCGGTCATGAGTGAGAGCGGTCACACAAGCACAGCGGCGGTCTCGCCACGACTGCGCACCGTTGCTGCACGGTCGCACGCGGCAAGGATCGCAGCGGGTCCTCGGCTACCGTTCGCCGTTGCGTGGCTCGCGTTCGTCTCGACACCCTTCTGACCGAGCGGGGCCTGTTCCCGTCGCGGTCGCGCGCCGCGGCTTCCGTCATGGCGGGCGAGGTGCGCCTGGGTGGCCATGGCGAGCGCGCCCATAAGCCCGGCCAGCTCGTCGATGCGGAGATCGCGGTGGTCGTCGACGAGGCGCCGCGGTTCGTGTCGCGCGGCGGCGTGAAGCTCGCCAACGCCCTGGCAGCGTTCGGGCTGGACGTCGGCGGGCGGCGGTGCCTCGATGTCGGCGCGTCGACGGGCGGCTTCACGGACTGCCTGCTGCGGGCGGGCGCCGCGCATGTGGTGGCGCTGGACGTGGCCTACGGGGAGCTTGACTGGCGCCTGCGCAACGACGAGCGCGTGACCGTGATCGAGCGCCACAACGCGCGCCATCTCGTTGCCGGCGATCTGCCCTACGCCCCCGATCTCGTCGTCGTCGACGTGTCCTTCATCTCGCTGACGAAGGTGCTGCCCGCCGTGCTCGCGTGCTGTGCGCCCGAACACGACGTCCTGGCGATGGTCAAGCCGCAGTTCGAGGTCGGGCGCGCGCGGATCGGCAAGGGCGGCGTCGTGCGCGAGGCCGCCGACCGGCGCGACGCGCTGTTGCTGGTGGCAGGCGCGGCGCGCGCGCTGGGCGCCTCCGTCCACGGCTTCGCCTCGTCCGGGCTGCCGGGGCCCAAGGGCAACCTGGAGAGCTTCCTCTGGCTCGCCGAAGCCGGGCGTGACGGGGAGGTCGGGGACCTGCAGGCCGCGGCCCGCGAGGTCGAGCCGCCGTGAGCGCGGCCGTGCGGTCGGTGACGGTCCTGACGCACACGCGGCCCCAGCAGGTGGCCGGTACGCTGGCGCGCCTGATCGAGGCTGCGCGTGCATGCGGCGTGACGCTGCGCTTGGACCCGCTGGAAACGCGAAAGCATGGACTGTCGCCGGTCGACGGTCTGATCGTCGTGGACGCCGAGCTCGCCGACGACGTCGACCTGTGCGTCGTGCTCGGCGGCGACGGGACGATCCTCAAGGCCCTGCGCCACTACGCCGGCAAGAACGTGCCCGTCTTCGCGGTGAACTTCGGCGAGGTCGGTTTCCTGGCGACGATCGAGCCCGAGGAGCTCGACGAATTCGGCTTCGAGTGCGCGTTCGCATGGAGGTTCGACGTGCTGCGGCTGCCCGCGATCTGGTTTGAGGTGACCGGTACGGTGCATCAGGCGATCAACGACATCTCGTTTCAGCGCAAGGTCGGCGGGCGGGTCGCGCAGCTGGCATACGGGGTGGCGGGGGAGGAGGTCGGGTCGGTGCGCTGCGATGGGCTCGTGGTCTGCACGCCGGCCGGCTCGACGGGCTACAACCTCGCCAACGGCGGCCCGGTGCTGGCCTGGGGGGTGGAGGGCTTCGGCGTGTCGTTCATCGCGCCGCACTCGCTGACCGCGCGGGCGCTGGTCGTGGCGCCGGGCGATGTGCTGAGCGTGTCAAACCGCGGGCGCGAGGCGGTCGACGTCTCGGTCGACGGGCGGCCGGCCTGCGAGATCGCCCCCGGCGAAGACCTGCGGACCGGGTTCCGGCGGGACGCGACGTTGCTCGCGCAGCTGCCGGGCTCGTCGTTCTACCGCCGGCTGCGGGCGAAGTTCGGGCGGTTGTCGTCGTAATGGGGCCAGGCTCATCCCTGCGTAATAAACCCTGAATCCGTCACGACTCGCCCGCGAAGCTCCGCATCCGGCGATGATCCGTCGGGCCGCGCTGGTACACCGTGACCATGCTCAGCGAGCTGCGTGTCCAGAACCTCCTGCTCATCGAGCGGGCCGAGCTGCGGTTCGCACCGGGGCTGAACGTCCTGACCGGCGAGACCGGGGCGGGTAAGACCGTGCTCGCGCACGCGCTGGACCTGCTACTCGGCGGCCGGGCCAAACCCGGGATCGTCAGGCCCGGCGCGGCGGAGGCCTACGTCGAAGGGGTCTTCGACCTGCCGGCACAGCTGCGGTCAGAGCTCGGCGAGCGCCTGCCCGCCGGCGCCGACGAGCTCGTGCTCGCGCGGCGGATCGGGGCCGACGGGCGCACGCGGGCGCTCGTCAACGGCCGTTCGGCGACCGTCACCGATCTGCGTGAGCTCGCCGCGCCGCTGATCACCTTCTACGGCCAGCACGAGCACCGGCGGCTGACGCTCGCGGCGGCTCAGCTGGAGATCCTCGACCGCTTCTGCGGCGACGCGCAGCTCGCGCGCCGCGCCAAGGTCGCCGCGGCCCACGCGACCGCGCGCGAGGCCGCGCAGGCGCTCGAGCGGTTGCGCGAGGTCGCCGGCTCGCGCCAGCGCGAGCTCGACCTGCTCGACTTCGAGCTTGCCGAGATCGAGGCCGCCGACCCGAGCGAAGAGGACGCGCGCACGCTGCGCGCCGAGCGCGATCGGCTGCGGCACGTCGAGGCGCTACGGGACGCCGCGCTGAGCGCGGCGCAGGCCGCCGCGGCCGACGAGTCGGGGGTCGCCAGCCTGCTTGCCACGGCGGGACGTGGCTTGGACGGCGCGCGCGGCATCGACGGCGCGCTGGACTCCATGGGCGAGCGCTGGCGGGCGCTGACCTACGAGGTCGCCGAGCTGGCGGCCGATCTGCGCCGCTACGCCGAGGAGCTCGACGTCGAGCCCGGCCGCCTCGACGACGTCGAGGCGCGCCTCGACGTGCTCGAACGGCTTGAGCGCAAGCACGGTGGTTCGATCCAGGCGGTGCTCGCGCACGCCGATCACTGCCGGACGCGTCGCGCCGAGCTCGCGTGCGCCGAGCTCGAGATCGAGGCCGCCGAGGCACGGCTCGCCGGCGCCGTCAAGCAGCTCGACGCGGGCAGCGCGGCACTGCGCAAGGCCCGCGCTGGTGCCGCGCCGAAGCTCGCGGCCGCCGTGCGAGCGCGGCTGGACGAGCTGGCGATGAAGGGAGCGGCGTTCGAGATCGTCCTGGAGCAACGCGAGCCGGGGCCGGAGGGAGCCGACGGCGTCGAGTTCCTGATCGCGCCGAACCCGGGCGTGCCGTCGGGCCCGCTGCGCGAGATCGCCTCGGGTGGCGAGCTGTCGCGTGTGATGCTGGCGTTGATGGGCGTGGCATCGCACGGCAGCACAGCGACGCTCGTGTTCGACGAGGTGGACGCGGGCATCGGCGGTCAGACCGCTCGCGCGGTCGGCGATCAGCTGCGCGACCTCGCCGCCGGACGGCAGCTGATCTGCATCACCCACCTGCCCCAGATCGCCTCGCTCGCAGCGCGCCACTTCTCGATCGCCAAGGACGCCGCGACGACGCCTGCGCAGGCGACGGTCACCGAGCTGGGCGAGGGCGAGGTGGTCTCCGAGCTTGTCCGGATGCTCGGCGCCGACGACGACGCGGACGGGGCGGCCCGTCGCCACGCGGAGGAGCTGTTGCGCGCGGCGTAGCGCAGCGGTCGGACGCGCCGACGGTGTCGCTCTGCCCTACGTTCCGGCCTCGGCCGGCGAGGACTGCGCTTCTTCGTCCTCCGGGTGCGTGCGGTTCCACACCGTCTGCTGCGGATACGGAATTTCGATCCCCTCGCTGTCGAATGTCTCCTTCAGGCGCTGGCGCAGCATGCGGCTGACCGGGTACTGGTCGGAGGGGCGCGTCTTGACGACCAGGCGGATGACGATCGAGTTCGGGCCGAGTTGCTCGACGCCCCAGACCTCCGGCTCCTCGAGGATGTCCTCGCGCTCGTGCCACAGCTCGTCGGCGACACGCTTGATGACCTCTTTGGCGTGCTCGATGTCGGTGTCGTAGGCGACCTCGACGTCCAGCAGGGCGCGCGACCAGTGCTGGCTCTTGTTGCCGACGCGCCGGATCTCGCCGTTGGGCACGTGCCAAACGGTTCCGTCGACGGAGCGCAGGCGGGTCGTGCGCAGCGACACCGCCTCGACCGTGCCCGCGGTGCCCTGTTCCAGATCGACGATGTCGCCGACGCCGAACTGGTCCTCGACGAGGATGAACAGGCCCGACAGGAAGTCCTTGACGAGCGCCTGGGACCCGAAGCCCAAGGCGATGCCGAGGATCCCGGCACCCGCGAGGAACGGCGCCAGGTTGAGCCCGATCTCGCCGAGGATGAGCAGGCCCGCGATCGTGAAGATCGCGAAGCTCGCGACGCTTCGCAGCACGCTCGTCAGCGCCGTGATCCGCTGCTCGGCGCGCAGGCTCGTGACGTCGGTCTCGAGCAGTGCGTTGGGCGTGCGGCGGCGAACCGCTCCGAGCCGCTCGCGCACGGCGCCGGAATGCAGCGAGCGCAGCGCACGCTTCACCGTCCGGCCGACCATCCGGTTGACGATCAGGGCCCCGACGAGGATCGCGATGATCTTCAGCGACTTGCCTAGAACTGCGTCTGCGATCACGGCCAGCGAACCGTCGCCCGTGCGGTCGAGCACCTCACGGCAGAAAAAGCCGGGGTCCTTTCCGCAGACGGAATCCATTCGCGCTGACGAGACCGCTGCAAGCGGTACGAACACGACGCAGAACACGCTAGCAAGCCGCTGCTCCGGCACGCCTGGCGCTCTTCGCATCCCGTTAACAAGCGCATCTACACTGGCGCGGTGGCCGTCGCCGTTGCCAGAGAGCTCTCCGGGCCCGTCCGCTTGGGGCGTCGCACCAAGCTCTTGGTGAAGACGCTGAAGTCCGGATCGATCGCGGTGCTCGACCATCGCGACCTCGACCGCGTGTCCGCCGAGGACCTCATCGCGTCCGGCGTGCTCGCCGTCCTGAACTGCAGCCCGTCCTCCACCGGCGCCTATCCGAACATGGGTCCGCTGCTGCTCGTGCAAGCCGGCATCCATCTCGTCGACCTGCCCGACGACAAGCTGTTCGATGCGCTCAAGGACGGCGAGCAGGTCACGGTCCGCGGCGGCCACGTCCGGTGCGGCTCCAAGCGGGTCGCGACCGGCGCGGTGCAGGAGCCCGCGGCCGTCCGGGCGGCGACCGACGAGCGCCGCCGGGAGATCGGCGACGCGCTCGAAGCGTTCGCCCAGAACACGATCGAGCACATGCTCGAGGAGCGCGAGCTGCTGTCAGGCCGGATCGATCTGCCGCGCTTCGACACCGATTTCCGCGACCGTCCGGCGCTGATCGTCGTGCGCGGCGTCGACCATCACAAAGACCTCAAGATGCTGCGCCCGTACATCCGCGACGTCAAGCCGGCGATCCTCGCGGTCGACGGCGGCGCGAACGCGATCCTCGAGGAGGGCTTCAAGCCCGACATGATCGTCGGCGACATGGACTCCGCGACCGAGGCGGCGCTGCGCTGCGGGGCCGAGCTCGTCGTTCACGCCTACCCCGGCGGCCGCGCGCCAGGACGCGACCACCTCGAGGCGCTCGGCCTGTCCTACAAGCTCGTCCCGGCCCCCGGCACGAGCCAGGACGTCGCCATGCTGATCGCCGCCGAGAAGGGCGCGCAGCTGATCGTCTCGGTGGGTTCGCAGTTCAACCTCGTGGAGTTCCTCGACAAGAACCGCCGCGGGATGGCATCGACGTTCCTCACGCGCCTGCGCCTCGGGGAGATCCTCGTCGACGCCAAGGGCGTGAGCCGCCTGTACCAGCCCAGGCCCGGCATCAGGCCGCTGGTGCTCGTCGCGTTCGCGGGCCTGCTGTGCCTGCTGGCGATCGTCCTGCTGACCCCGGCGCTGCGCGATGTGGCCGACCTGCTGTGGCTGAAGCTCGAAGTCGTCCTCGGGATCGAGTAGCCCGATCTTCGACGTCCGCTATCACGCGCTCTCGCTCGCGGGGGTCTTCATCGCGCTCGTCGTCGGGCTCCTGCTCGGCGTGGCGATCGGGGACAAGGAGCTTGTCTCGTCGGCCCGTAACGATGTGCGCAAGTCGCTGCGCCGCGATGTCGTCCGCGCCAACAACGAGCGCGACGAGGCCCGCTTCGCACTCGACGAGCAGCAGCAGTACATCGAGGCCGCTTATCCGATCCTGACCGGAGGGCAGCTGCGCGGGCGAACGATCGGCCTCGTGATGCTGGGGGAGAACAAGGATCTTCCGGCCATCATCGACAAGGCGCTGGAGCCGACGGAGGCCGACCTGAAGCTCGTCGCCACCGTGCGCGACAGCGTCGACCTCGAGAAGCTGTCCGTCCGGGCGCGCGGCTTGCGCTATGCCGGCCTCGCGCAGGACCCGAGCCTGCTCGACGACCTCGGCAAGCGCATCGGGATCCAGGCCGTCAAGGGCGGCAAGCTCATCAACGACGCGCGTTCGGAGCTCATGCGCTCGACCAGCGGTCAGTTCGGCGGGCTGGACGGGGTGATCGTCATGCGCTCGCGATCCGCCGACCCGGCAGGGGACAAGCAGGCGGCCGAGCGCCGGGACGCGCTCTATGACGGGATCGCCCGCGGGATCGCGCAGACCGGCGTCAACTCCGTCGGAATCGAGACGCGCGATACCCAGCCCTCGCAGGTGAGCTGGTACCGCGACCGCGGCCTGTCGAGCGTCGACAACATCGACGAGTCCGCGGGCCGTGCGGCGCTCGTCTTCGTGCTCGCCGGATCCGACGGCGCCTACGGCCGCCGCGACAGCGCTCAGGCGCTGCTGCCGCCGGTGATCGGGCGCGTCCCACGGCGCTGAGCGCCCCTCGCGCCTCCTTCGTCCGGCATCGTCGCTAGGTTTGCCGTCGGTGCACGCCCTGCCGTTCGTCTTCTCGCTGCTTGCCGCCGCGGCTCTCACGCCGCTGGTGCTCAAGGCACTCGCCGCAGCCGGCGCAACGCGCGAGAACTACCGTGGACGCCGGCTTCCGGTCCCGCTCGGCGTCGTCATCGTGCCGGCGGCGCTGTTCGCCCTGGTGCCGCTGACGCTGCTCGACCGCTTCGGCGAGCTCGACGTCTACCCCGAGAACTTCACGCTCGCGATGCTGTTCATCCCGGGCGTGGCGCTGCTGGGCTTCGTCGACGACGTGCTGTCGGGCTCCGCACGGGGATGGCGCGAGCACGGAAAGAGCCTCCTCTCGGGAGGCCTTTCGACCGGCGTCATCAAGGCTGTCGGCACGCTCGGGCTCGCGCTCTTCGTCGCCTCCTATCTGCGCGGCTCCGACGGCGAGTTCCTGCTTGCCGTGGCGGTGCTCGTGCTCGCGACGAACACCGCGAACCTGCTGGACCTGCGGCCCGGCCGTGCGGTCAAGGCCTTCGTCCTGCTCGGGATCGGCCTGACGGTGAGCACGCAGGTCGGCGAAGCTGCCGCCTCGCTGGGCATCTTCGTCGCCCCGGTCTTGGTCGCGGGCTTCTTCGACCTACGCGAGAAGGCGATGCTCGGCGATGCCGGCTCCAATGCGATCGGCGCGATGGCGGGCCTGTGGATGGTGCTCGCGCTCGACACGAACAGCCAGCTGATCGCGCTCGTGGTGTTGCTGGCGCTGAACATCTACGGCGAATTTCGGTCAATTTCCGCAGTCATCGAAAGAGTTCCAGGATTGCGTCACCTAGACTCGATCGGGAGGACCAAGTGACACCGACCCGTTCAAAGACCCGGTTCATCTTCATCACCGGCGGCGTCGTCTCGTCGCTCGGCAAGGGCATCGCCGCCGCGTCGATCGGGCGCCTGCTCGTCGCCCGCGGACTGTCGGTCGCCCTGCAGAAGTTCGATCCGTACATCAACGTCGACCCCGGCACGATGTCGCCCTACCAGCACGGCGAGGTGTTCGTGACCGAGGACGGTGCCGAGACCGATCTCGACCTCGGCCACTACGAGCGCTACACCGACGCGAACACCTCGCGCGCGTCGAACGTCACGGCCGGCGGGATCTACAACACCGTCATCCGTCGCGAGCGTCGCGGCGACTACCTCGGTGGGACCGTCCAGGTCGTGCCGCACATCACCGACGAGATCCAGCAGCGCGTCAAGCTGCTGGCCGAGAGCCAGGACGCGGACATCGTCATCACCGAGATCGGCGGCACGGTCGGCGACATCGAGTCGCTGCCGTTCCTCGAGGCGATCCGCCAGTTCCAGGTCGACGTCGGGCGCCGCGACTGCATGTTCATCCACCTCACGCTCGTGCCGTACATCGGCCACGCGGGGGAGCTGAAGACCAAGCCGACGCAACATTCGGTTAACGAGCTGCGGCGCATCGGCATCCAGCCCGACATGCTCCTGTGCCGCTCCGAGAGCGAGCTGGGGACCGATATCCGCAAGAAGATCGCGCTGTTCGCGTCGCTGCAGGTGCAGGCCGTGGTGAGCGCGAAGGACGTCGACAACATCTACGAGGTCCCGCTCTGGTTCGAGCAGGAGGGCGTCGACGACCTCATCTGCGAACACTTCTCGCTCGATCCGCCGCCGCCGGACCTGCGCGAGTGGGACGAGATCACCCGGCGCGCCGGCACGGCCAGCGAGAGCGTGAAGATCGCGCTGGTCGGCAAGTACGTCGCGCTGAGGGACGCCTACCTGTCGGTGTCGGAGGCGCTGCGCCATGCGGGCTTCCGTCACGACTGCCGAATCGAGGTCGATTGGGTCGACTCCGAGACGCTCGGCAGCGAGGGCGAGGCGTACGAGCGCCTCGGCAGCTCCGACGGGATCCTCATCCCCGGCGGCTTCGGCGGCCGCGGGATCGAGGGCAAGATCCGCGCCGCGCAGGTTGCGCGCGAGCACCGGATCCCGTATCTCGGCGTCTGCCTCGGGATGCAGATCGCCGTCATGGAGTTCGCTCGCCACGTCGCCGGGATGGACGGCGCGAACTCGACCGAGTTCGACCCCGAGACGCCGCACCCGGTCATCGACCTGCTACCCGAGCAGAAAGAGGTTCGCGACCTCGGCGGGACGATGCGCCTCGGAGCAGATCCGGTGAAGATCCATCCCGGCACGCGAGCCCGCGAGCTCTACGGGGAGGCGGTCATCTACGAGCGCCATCGTCACCGCTACGAGCTCAACCTCTTTCTGCGCAAGCGCTTGGAGGCCGCCGGCCTCGTCGTCAGCGGCACATCGCCCGACGAGCGCCTCGTCGAGATGATCGAGCTCGACGACCATCCGTTCTTCGTCGCCTCGCAGTTCCATCCGGAGTTCAAGTCGCGCCCGGAGCGCCCGGCGCCGCTGTTTCGTGACTTCATCGGCGCCGCGCTGCAGCGCGCGCGCGAGCGGTCGGGCGAGGCGCAGGAGTACCGGGCCTCGCGCGCGTAGCGCTCCGTCGCGAGCGCCGCCACCCAGCTCCCGCGAGCGGTCAGACTCCAGCTCACATGCGCCCCGCCTCAGACGTCGAGCGCCGCCGCCTGAACGAGACGTTCGAGCGGCTGTGCGCGATCCCGAGTCCGTTCGGCTCCGAGCGCGCGTGCGCGGAGGCGGTCGCGCGGGAGCTGCGGACGATCGGGGTCGACGTCGAGGAGGACGGGGTCGCCGCCGAGGTCGGCGCAGAGTGCGGGAACCTTCTTGCGCGGATCCCCGGTCGCAGCGCGCGGACGGTCCTGCTGTGCGCGCACCTCGACACGGTCCCCGAGCCGGGCGCGATCGAGCCGGTGCTCGTCGACGACGGCTGGCAGAGCGCCGGCGACACGATCCTCGGAGCCGACAACAAGGCGGCCGTGGCGGTCATCCTCGAGGTCGCTCGGCGCTGCGCGGTCGAGGGCTCGCCGGTCGGCCTCGAGCTGCTGTTCACCGTCAGCGAGGAGAACGCGCTCGCCGGTGCGAAGGCGTTCGACGTCTCGACCCTGAACAGCGAGTGGGGCTACGTCTTCGACCACGCCTCGCCGATCGGCGAGATCATCGTCGCCTCGCCGACCTACTACCGCGTCGAGGCAGACTTTCGCGGCCAGACCGCGCACGCCGGCATCCGCCCGGAGGACGGGCGCAGCGCGATCGAGGCTGCCGCGCGGGCGATCGGGTCGATGCGATTGGGGCGCATCGACGACGAGACGACGGCGAACATCGGCACGATCACGGGCGGCCAGAGCGGCGGGACGAACATCGTCGCCGGTCGCTGTGTCGTCGTGGGGGAGACGCGCTCGCTGGATCCGGTCAAGGCCGAGGCGATGGTCGCAGAGCTCATCGGCCACATCCACGACGGCGCCAACACGCCGGCCTGCTTCTGCGACGTCGACGTCACCACGGAGCGCCTCTTCGACGGCTACCGCCATCCCGCGAATGCGCCCGCGGTTCTGGCCGCCGAGGAGGCGCTGCGCGCGTGCGGCTACACGACCACGCGGCGCGGCACCGGTGGGGGATCGGATGCCAACGCCTTCGAGGTCAACGGCCTGCACGTCACGAACCTTGCCAACGGCACCGAGCGCAACCACGAGCCCGACGAGCGCGTCAGCGTCGCGGCGCTCGAGGGCATGCTCGACGTGGCGTTCGCCTTGCTGGACGCATGCTCCGACTGAAGCGCGCCACCGTCGTGGTCGCCGGTCCCGCCAATGCGATGGAGCAGCGGCTGTCGGTCCAGGTCGGCGCCGAGCGCCGCTCGGCGATCGCGGACGTCGGCCTCGTCGGGGCCGCGCAGCCGGGGGACGAGGTGATCGTCAACATCGAGGCAGTCGAGCTGGGTCTCGGGTCCGGTGGCTTTGACATCATCCATGTCAACCTCACGCGCGGCCTGGATGGGGAGGGGACGCCGCGCGCGCACGTCATGAAGCTCAACTACACAAGCCTGCAGCACGCCGTCTCGCCGGTCGAAGCGGGGGACGCCGACGCGACCCCGCGCCCGCCGCAGCTGCCGATCGGCAGGCCCGTGGCGATCCTCGCGCTGCACGGCCAGCTTGCGCCGCTGGCGTGGGCGTTCGCGCAAGCGGGCGGCGGCCGCCTCGGCTACGTCCAGACCGCCGGCGGCGCGCTGCCCGGGGGCCACTCCTGCGTCGTGCGCGAGCTGTGCGAAAGCGAGCTGCTCGCCGGCCACGTCACGGCTGGCCCGGCCTTCGGCGGCGCCGACGGAGAGGCGATCACGACCGCCGCCGCGCTGCACCACGGGCTGACGCAGCTCGGCTGGGACGCCGCGGTCGCCGGACCGGGGCCCGGCATCCTGGGCTCGGGATCGGCGCTCGGCCACGGCGGCCTGCAGGCGCTGGACTCGGCCCACACCGCGCTGGCGCTCGGCTGCCCGACGCTGCTCGTGCCGCGCATGTCCGCGACTGACCTACGCGCCCGCCACCGCGGCGTCAGCCACCACACGAAGACCGTGCTCGGGCTGCTGCTCGCCCCGGTCGCCGTCGCGCTGCCCGAGGGGCAGCAGCCGCTCGACGAGCGGCACGACTGGCGCTTCGCAGCGGCGAACTTCGACGCATACGCCGCGACAGGGCTCCCAACGCGCTCGATGGGTCGCGAGGATCCGCTCTTCTTCGCCGCGGCGCTCGCCGGCGGCAGCGCGCTCGCGCAGATGGCATGACGGCGCCCGATCGCATCGAGCCGCTCGGCGGCGAGACGGTCTTCGAGGGCTCCACCTTCGTCGTACGCGTCGAGCGCTTCCGCCATACCGACGGCGAGATCGTCGAGCGCGAGGTCATCCGCCGCCAGGACGCCGCAGCGATCGTCGCCTATGACAACGAACACGTCTGGCTTGTCAGGCAGCCCCGCGAAGCGCTCGTCCGCTACATGCTCGAGATCCCCGCCGGCAAGCTCGACGTCGATGGCGAGTCGCCGCAGCAGACCGCGCGCCGCGAGCTCGCCGAGGAGATCGGCCAGGAGGCCGGGTACTGGGAGGCGGTCATCTCCTACTTTCCCTCCAGCGGCTACACCGACGAGGTCGTCCACATCTTCGCCGCCACGGGCCTGCGCGGCAGCGACGTCGAGCCCGACCCGCACGAGCGGATCGAGGTCGTGCGCTGGCCGCTGGGCGATCTCGACGGCGCGATCGAGGAGAGCCGGGACTCCAAGACGATCATCGGGCTGCAATGGCTGAAGCTGCGCCTGATCGCTCGGCAGGGGAGCGGTTCGTAGCGGCACCGGACGTGCGGCGGTCGCGCACGGGGCGTTGCACCGGAATGGACGCGGGCGCACGCGGCGAACTCCTCGGGCGATGGCGATCGCCCACAAGCCTGCAACGCGGCCGTTCGAGCACCACGTGCTCGACTTCCTCGCCTACCTCGAGTTCGAGCGCGGCCTGTCGCGCAACACGCTGGACGCGTACCGCTCAGACCTCCTGCAACTCGGCCACTTCCTCGTGCGAAACGAGCTCGATGCGACGACGATCGGTCACACCGAGCTTGCCGCGTTCCTGTCCGAGCTTGCCGTCGGCGGCCCGCACCGCCCGCCCGTCGTGCCGGCGACGATCCAGCGCAAGGCGGCATGCTTGCGCTCGTTCTACCGTCACCTGCGCCGCGAGCAGATCATCGACCATGACCCGACGGCTGAGCTGCGAGCGCCGCGCAAGAGCCAGAGGTTGCCGCAGGTGCTCAGCCGCGACGAGGTCGCCAGGCTGCTCGCCGCGCCGCGCGGCCCCGAGCCGCCGGCGCTGCGCGACCGGGCGCTGCTCGAGCTCATGTACGCCTGCGGGCTGCGCGCCAGCGAGGCCGTCGACCTGACCGTCGGCGCCGTCGACCTGCGTTCCGGCGTCGTGCGCGCGCGCGGCAACAGCTCGAAGGAGCGCCTGATCCCGGTCGGACGCCAGGCGATCGCGGCGGCGCGTGCGTATCTCGAGCATGGACGCCCGCGGATGGTCGGCGTGCGCGAGGAGCGCCATCTGTTCGTCAACCACCGCGGCAGCGGACTCACCCGGCAGGGGCTCTACAAGATCGTCCAGCGCCACGCGCGCACCGCCGGCCTGGAGGGTCGGATGAGCCCGCACACGCTGCGCCACACGTTCGCGACGCATCTGCTCGCCGGTGGCTGCGACCTGCGTTCGCTGCAGGAAATGCTCGGCCATGCCGATGTCGCGACGACGCAGATCTACACGCACCTCTCCGCCGACCGGCTCAAGGACGTCTACTTCAAGGCGCATCCACGGGCTGGTGGCGATGTTGACTCCGGGGCCTGACACAATGCGCGCGTGCTTCGCGCCCTCACCCCCCTGACAGCCGTCGCGCTCGCCGTTGCGCTCGTCGCGTGCGGCAACGACAAGACCGCCGCTCCCGACACGGGGGTCGTCCCCGCGCCCAAGGGGTTCCGCAGCGCGAAGTACGCGAAGGAGGGCGTGTCCCTGCGCGTGCCGAAGAGCTGGCGGACCATTCCCGGCGAGGCGCCGCAGATCGCGACGATCGCCGCCGGCGACGGCCAGATCGGCGTCTGGCGCTTTCCCCGTAAGGAGCCGCTGCCCGAGACGGCGATCCAGCTCAACGCGGCGCGCGAGGCGCTTATCGCGCAGGTGCAGAAGCGCGACAAGACGTTCACGGTGACCTCGTCGCGGATCGTCCTCAAGCCCAGGCTCAAGGCCGTCGAGATCATCGGGATCGGCACCAACCAGGGCCTGCAGCGCTCGCAGCGCTCGCTGCACGCCTACGGCTACGGTGCCGAGGTCGTCATCGACGGCTTCGCGCCGATCACCCTGTTCGACAAGGTCGACAAGCAGACGTTTGCGAAGGTCAGCCGCTCGCTGAAGCTGCGCAAGCCCCGGCCGTGAACCAGCGGGCGTTCGTCGTCGTCGCCGACGCGTGCGGCGTCGGCGCGCTACCCGATGCCCCGGACTACGGCGACGACGCCGGCGCCAACACGCTCGCGCACGTCGCGGACGCGGTCGGCGGGCTGGACCTGCCGGTGCTCGAGCGCCTCGGCCTGGGCTGCATCGTGCCGCTGCGGGGCGTGGCTCCCGGCGCGGCACCGGTGCTGCATGGGCGGCTTGGCGCCCAGGGGCCGGGCAAGGACTCGTCGAGCGGCCATTGGGAGCTGATGGGAGCGGTCGCGCCCGCGCCGCTGCCGACGTATACCGACGGATTCCCGCCCGCGGTCGTGCGCGCCTTGGAGCGTGCGACCGGGCACAGCTTCATCTGCAACCGCCCGTACAACGGGATCGCCGCGATCGACGACCACGGCGAGGAGCACCTGCGCTGCGGCGCGCTGATCCTCTACACGTCGGCGGACTCCGTGTTGCAACTCGCGGCGCATGTCGACCGCCTCGGCGAGCAGGAGCTGGCCGGCGTGTGCGCCGCCGCACGTGAGGTCATGCGCGGCGAGCACGCCGTCGGACGGGTCATCGCGCGGCCATTTCAGGGCGCGCCCGGTGCGTTCCGGCGCACCGAGGGGCGCCACGACTTCTCCGTGCCGCCACCGGGACGCACGTACCTCGACGAGCTGCACGACGCCGGCGTGCCGGTCTGCGCGGTCGGCAAGGTCCACGATCTGTTCGCCGGCCGCGGGATCGCCAGCGCCCATCCCGGCGCGACGAACGCACGCGCGCTGGCGGAGACCGGCCGGCTCGTCGAGCAGCTCGACGGCGGGCTGGTATTCACGAACCTCGTCGAAACCGATCAGGTCTATGGTCACCGCAAGGACGTCGAGGGCTTCCATGGCGCGCTGCGCGAGATCGACGCGGTCGTCGGAGACTGGCTCGAGCGCTTGCGCCCCGCCGACCTGCTCGTCCTGACCGCCGACCACGGCGTCGACCCGGCCGCCGTCCATAGCGACCACACGCGCGAGCACGTGCCGCTGCTGGCGCTGTTTCACGGCCACGGCGGGCGGCGCCACGACGGGGCGCTGGCGGATGTCGGAGCGAGCGTGCTGCGGTGGCTGACCGGGCGTGACGCGCCCGGGTTGCCCGGCCAGGCGTTCCTCTGATCTGAGCACTAATCAACCATCTAGCCTGGCGTTGATGCCCGAGCTTCCCGAGGTCGAGACGATCCGCAGGCAGTTGGCGCCGCTCGTCGAGGGGCGCACGCTGCGCGCGTTGGACATGCTCGATCCGAAGTGGTGCCAGCCGCTGGCGCCGGAGGCGCTCGCCGACGCGCTGCAGGGTCGGGAGGTGCGGCAACTCGGGCGGCGCGGCAAGTACCTGATCTGGGAGGCGTCCGACGAGGTCTACCTGCTGATGCACCTGCGCATGACCGGCACCGTGCTCTACGACCCTCCGCCGCAGACGCTCTACACGCGCGTGCGCTTCCAGCTCGACGACGGCCACGAGCTGCGTTTCTGTGACCCGCGGCGCTTTGGCACCGGTCAGCTGGCGCTCGGCCGGCCGGCAGTGGACGAGTTCCTCGATGCGCGGCTCGGTGTCGAGCCGCTCGGCGAGGACTTCACCGCCGAGCATCTGTTCCGCATGACGCGCAACCGGCGCGCGCCGATCAAGGCACTGCTGCTCGACCAGCGGCGCGTCGCCGGCGTCGGGAACATCTACGCCAACGAGGCGCTCTTCCGCGCGGGAATCCATCCACTGCGCCCGGCGGGGACGCTGAAGCGCGCACAGGTCGCGGCGCTGCGCGACGCGCTCGTCGCCTCGCTGTCGGCCGGCCTGAACGCCGGGGGCGCGTCGATCGACGACTTCCGCCATCCTGACGGCGTCAAGGGCGCGTTTCAGAACGAGTTCCTCGTCCACGGCCGCGCCGGCGAGGCGTGCGGGGTCTGCGGCCGGCTCGTCGTGAAGTTCGTGGCCGCGGGGCGCGGCACCTACGCCTGCGAGCGCTGCCAGGTCAGGCCGCGCCGGCGTGCTCGCTGACCGCCGTGCCGTGCACGCCATCGCGCCGCCCTCGCACGCGCGCTACGCGGCAAGCAGGTCGGCGAGCAGACCCGAGCGGTCCGCGGCCGCCGTCTCCTGGTAGCCGCCGACGAGGATGCCGTCGATCAGGACCTGGGGGAGGGTCATCATGCCGGTCTTCTCGGCGAGCTCGACGACGGCGCTGGGATCGCCGGCGAGGTTGATCTCGCGAAAATCGATCTCGCGCGAGCGCAGGAGCATCTTCACGCGCGTACAGAAGGAGCAGGGCTCGGTGGTGTAGACGACGACCTCACGCATACTTCAGAAAGTATAGTGCCCTGGCGCGCGCTACTAGTCGACGAGCAGGTCGGCCAGCATCCCTGCCTGGTCGGCGGCGAGCGTCTCCTGATAGCCGCCGAGCAGCATGCTTCCGACGAAGACCTGCGGGAGCGACCTCATCCCGGTGCGCTCCGAGAGCGCGGCGTGCTCGTCGGAGTCCTCCGTGACGATCACCTTCTCGTAGGGGATCTCGCGGACGTTGAGGAGGTTCTCGACCGAATGGCAGAGCGTGCAGATCTCGCTGCTGTAGACGGTGACCTTGCGCATCTGCGGCCCCGCTGCCTCAGTCCACGAGGAGATCGTCCAGCATCCCGCTCAACGAGGCGGCCTGCACCTCCGCGGTGCTGCCCAGCGGGATGACGCCGATGAACGCCTGCGGGAGCTTCATCGAGCCGGTGCGCTCGCCGAGCGCATGGTGCTCCGGCGAATCCAGCGTGACGATCGTCTCGTCGTACGAGATCTCCTTGGACTCCAGCAGCTCCTTGAGCTGCGCGCTGAACTGGCAGCCCTC